>ERZ781271.27-NODE-27-length-78047-cov-12.529836_pt1 | contig 78047 bp, 63 predicted proteins | sample MGYA00375849_ERZ781271 | MGnify/ENA primary metagenome ERZ781271 (study PRJEB29790, sample SAMN06051245) | human gut metagenome | host: Homo sapiens | place: USA: Cincinnati, Ohio | collected 2013-06-10 | study: EMG produced TPA metagenomics assembly of the Gut... | reverse complement strand
TGATAGGGGGACTATCTGCGCCAATTTACTGGCAAGGATGCGTTTTCATAATAAAGCTAACTTTAATTTTGATGTCGTTAACGTGCACAATTTTATGTGTGAGCATGCTATGTCAAACGTAGTTCATTCGCAACGCGCTCACGCCCTGCTGAAGTTCGTAATGGTACATAAGGTGAACACGTCAGCACGGTCATCCCAAACATTAGAATTAAGAAAGCATAATAGTAATATAAGAGGTAAGGAAAGTGATTGTTACCTAGGTGGTAACATGATAAAATAAAGATATTGCAATATGTAGTATAACAATGGAGGAAATGAAATGTTTGGCAAATTATTAAATCACCAAGTTAAGAATCAAGAAATTACAGTAGAATTCGAGAAAAAACAAAGCAAGATACATATTATTACGGATGAGATATGGAATGTATTTGCTTCTTTTGATAGTGAAGAGGAACCATCAGCAGCCATTGAAGGGAATAAACAAAGGGATACAGAATTTACAGTTGTCAAGAAGGACGAGTATCTTCAGATAGCAACTAAAAGTGTTATAGCTAATGTATATGATGATTTTAAAATAGATTTTTATAATGCAGAAGGAAAATTAGTCTGTGAAGATTATAGAGGAGAACGAGTAGTACGTAAAGGTGTAAGTGAAGAATTCATACAAATGGCTCTACTAGAAGGACATCAAGTTGAACAAAAGAAGGAACACTATAAGATTGAAGTCCTAAAGAAGATGCAGGGTGATGAAGCCTTTTACGGATTAGGTGATAAAACAGGTTTTCTTAATAAGCGTGGCTATGAATATGAGATGTGGAATTCAGATATTCCAGATCCACAAGTGGATTCTTTTAAGGCATTATACAAATCAATACCTTTCTATATTGCACTAAGAAAAGAGTGTGTATATGGTTTGTTCTATGATAACACATATCGTAGTTATTTTGATATGGGTAAAGAAAGTGATGAGTATTATTTGTTCGGTGCAGAACAAGGAAATCTTAATTATTATTACGTAGCTGGTGATAATATCAAAACTATAATTAAGAATTATACCTATCTGACAGGACGTACTTATGTACCACAAATCTGGACACTAGGATATCAACAATCAAGATGGGGATACGAATCGGAGAATCAAGTAAGGGAAATTGCAACGAACCTACGTAAATATGATCTTCCATGTGATGTTATACATCTTGATATTGATTATATGGAACGATTCAAGGTGTTTACTTGGAACAAGGAACACTATGAGGATCCAAAGAAATTAATTAAAGATCTTAAAGATGATGGATTTAAGATTGTAACCATCATTGATCCAGGAGTTAAGGTAGAAGAAGGATATTCTGTATATGAAGAAGGCGTGAAGAATGGATATTTTGCTACTGATAAAGATGGTGATATCTACGTGAATTCTGTATGGCCTGGAAAATCCGTATTCCCTGATTTCGGGAATGAAGAGGCGCGAACTTGGTGGGGGAATAATCATTCCTTCTTATTGGAACAAGGGGTTCGTGGTATCTGGAATGATATGAATGAACCTGCTAGTTTTGAAGGACAACTTCCAGATGATGTTGTATTCTCTGATGGAGTTAAGAAAGCAAACCATGCAAAAGTCCACAATATCTATGGACATATGATGGCAAAAGCAACCTACGAAGGTTTAAAACGATTAGATGGAAGAAGACCATATGTAATTACAAGAGCTTGTTATGCAGGAAGTCAGAAGTATTCTACAGCTTGGACAGGAGACAATCATAGTATCTGGGCACATCTTAAGATGGCAGTACCGCAATTATGTAATCTAGGATTAAGTGGTATGGCTTTCGTTGGTACCGATATCGGTGGATTTGGATCAGATGCTACCAAAGAATTATTATGTAGATGGGTACAAGTTGGTTGCTTCTCACCATTATTCCGTAATCATGCAGCGAAGGGAACAAGATTCCAAGAACCTTGGCAGTTTGATGAAGAAACCCTTAATATCAACCGCAAATACATTAAATTACGTTATCGATTACTTCCTTACTTCTATGATTTGTTCTATCAGTCAGAAAGAGAAGGCTTACCAATTGTTCGCCCATTAATCATGCATTATGAGCAGGATGAAGTAGCTAAGAATATGAATGAAGAATTCTTAGTAGGGGAAAATCTACTGGTTGCTCCTGTACTAGATCAAGGACAAACTTGCAAAATGGTTTATCTTCCAGAAGGAACTTGGTATGACTACTGGACTAAGGAGTTGGTACAAGGTGGAAGATATATCTTACGTGATGCACCATTAGATGTTTGTCCGATTTATGTGAAAGCAGGTGCGATTCTTCCAAATTATACTGAGCAAAGCTATGTTGGAGAGAAAGAACAAGATACATTAATTCTTGATGTTTATCCTGGTGAAGGAAGCTATACACATTATCAAGACAATGGTGAAGATTTTGCTTACCAAGCTGGGGAATTTAATGAATTCCATATCAAAGTTAATAAGGATAATACTTGTACCATCAATCTTGTACAGGAAGGTTATGATGCTATCTATAAGACGGTTCGTGTAAATTGTTTAGATCATGTAGTAGAATTTAAAGTAAATGATATGGAACAAGTTAATGGTGGACGAGTTATAAAGGTTACGTTATAAGAATAGTCTCACTGTGATGGGGAAGGAGATTAGTTAACAAGTATGAAAGAAGCAATCTTAATAATTGAAGATGACATAGATTTATCTAATGTAATGAAAGATTTCATTGCCAATGATGGCTATGATGTTAGACAAGCATTTACAGGGGCAGAAGGTCTGAGAATGCTTGAAGATTGTGAACCTGCTCTTGTTGTACTAGATATTATGTTACCTGGAATTGACGGAATTGCTGTATGTAAGAAGATTAGGGAGGAGAAACACCTCCCAATCATTATTATCTCAGCTAAGAATTCTGACTATGATAAGGTATTAGCACTTGGAGTAGGTGCGGATGATTATATGACAAAACCATTTTCTCAAATCGAGTTAGTTGCTAGAATAAAGTCTCACCTAAGAAGAGTAACACAGTTTATTCCTGTACAAGAGAGGAATAAGAGAAAGGAAAAATGTTTTGGTAACCTAAAAATATATAGTGATTCCTATGAAGTTACGATAGCGGGGAAGGCAATTGAGTTTTCGCCGAAAGAGTTTCAGGTGCTTGATTTCTTATCCGATTATCCTTCGAGGGTGTTTACCAAGGACCAAATTATCAGTCAAGTCTGGGGGTACTCAGATTTTATAGATGATAATACAATTGCAGTATATATTGGTAGAATAAGAGAAAAGTTAGCAAAAGAAGAGGCAAGTTATATTAAAACCGTGTGGGGAGTCGGTTACAAATGGGAAGGTTAACGATTAAACAGAGAATTATTGCTTATTCTGGCACAATTATATTAGGAGTGATTATACTTTGTGGGCTAATTATCTATCTGGTTAATAAAAACCAGGACGTATTGATTCATAATCGGGCGCGTGTATTGATGAATAACAGTATCTATGAAGTGAATCAAGGAGATTATACGTCCTTGGAAGAATATTCATACCTTGTCATTAACCTTAGTGGAGAAGTGATTCATTCAAATAAAACAAAGGATTTGGAGCAAAGCCCCATTGATATGAAGACAGTAACAGGAAATTCTTATGGAAGCCAGAAGAAAGAGAACTATGTCTATAGTTCACCCGTACTTGAGAATGAGTTACAGACAGGGACGATTTTTGTTCAGATTCCATATAAGAAACTTATTGAGAAGCCATATTACCTCATAGGAATTATGGTGGTGGTAGGCATAATCCTATTGATTACAATATTGCACTTTATTCGTTTCTTAAATCAGGATATCTTGGTACCAATTCGTCAAGTACACCTTTCTACGAAGAAGATTCGTCAAGGTAACTTACTTGAAAGAGTGCAGTATGACTATGATGGCGAAATCGGTACGTTATGTCACGACTTTGAGGGGCTAAGAGATGAACTAGCCTATTCTATTCAAAACGAAAAACGTTTGAAGGAGAAGGAAAAATTATTATTAGCATATATATCCCATGACCTTCGAACACCCATTGCTACTATATCTGGTTATGTGGAAGGAATTCATACCGGCCTTGTAAAAGGAGAACGAGTACAAGAGTATACATCTATCATTCTAAAGAAAGTTACTATGTTGAATGGTTTGATTGATGATATACTAGAGCATTCGAAAGCACAATTATACGAATTCGATATACAGAAGGCAGAATGTTATTCAAAAGAGTTCTTCACCAGTATCGTTGAGGAATCATGGGAGGATGCGAGGAAGAAAGGGTTAGAATTTAAATACACGGAGATTCCTAATGTTCTTCTTAGTATTGATCAGAAGCGAATTCGTCAAGTCTTGCAAAATCTAATAGGAAACGCAATGAAATTCACGGATAAAGGAACCATCTCTATACTATTTCGTTATGAAGATGCTAAGTTATTTATAGCTGTTCACGATACAGGAATAGGAATACCTGCTACAGATCAAGCAATGATTTTTGAAGCATTCTTTCGTGGTGAAAAGGCAAGAACCCTCAATGTTCCTGGTTCAGGCTTAGGTCTTAGTATTGCCAAGTATATTGTGACACAACATGGTGGTAGAATCTACTGTGACAGTATTCTGAATGAAGGTACCACCTTGGAGTTTTATATTCCAGTTACATAAGTGATTGAAACGAGAGGCTATTGCAAAATTTATATCTTCGCATAAGGAACGCTTTCACATACCAACAAAAAAACAATCTTCACGAATCATCTGGACAGACAATTTGTTGAAGTTTGTTTTTTTGATGTTGCATTTTAATGCATTAATAATAATGTTACAGTTGATAGTTTATATAAATCCCCTCAGATGTATAGTTTACCAACCTTGTTCCTTTAAGAAATCGTATACAATGGATTTGCGCTCTTTCTCCTTATCAGCCGTATACTTCCCAAGGTTTAATTCTGCATATATATGGCCATCTGCCATATATAATAGACGAGTTGCACGAGTTGCGGCCTTTAGGTCATGGGTAACCATTACAATGGATTGACCTTGTTCATTTAACTTCGTTAGGCTGTCAAGAACCTGCCTTCCAGTAGATGAGTTAAGTGATCCGGTAGGTTCGTCACCGAAGATAATCCTAGAACCTCCAATTAAGGCACGACAGATGGCAACACGTTGTTGCTGTCCACCAGACAGTTCACTTGGATACTTATCTTTTTCCTCTAATAGCCCAAATTGATCTAATAGGGATAGTGCTTTCTTATTGATTTTCTCTTTCGTGTCTGTTCCATATCCGATATATGTTATGTTTTCAAGTGTAGTTAAATCATGAAGTAAATTCATACTCTGAAAGATGAAAGATACCTCCATTTTACGAAACTTGCTTAATTCCTTTTCAGACATATTCATAATATCTTTACCAAGGATTTTAACAGTACCACTTGTTGGGCGATCCATAGAGCTTATAGAATAAAGTAACGTTGATTTCCCACTTCCACTACTACCCATAATAACAGTAAAATCACCTTCATAGATTTCCAAGTCAATGTTTTTAAGAACATTCAATCCGGTTTTTCCTAAGATATAGGTTTTACATAATTGTTTTGTTTCTATTATTATATTTTTCATATTCATATTCCTTTCATACTTTGTGTATCAAAGACTAAAAGCAAAACTCTTAAAATGTAAATTTACTTCTTGCCTAATTCACTATGACTAAAAAACGGTAGTGTAGCACTTATAGTACTTCTTAGTGTGTACTCATTAATCAAGGAAGGCGAGGCATGGACGCCGAGCTAGCCAAAGCTGCGGCAGGATGCCGCATCGATGGCGGTTCCGCATCAATTGATGAGTGTGGTGTACACACATAGAAGTACTTAGGTGTGTAACGTGTTTTGTGTCATAGTGCATTAGGCAAGAAGTTGTGTAAATAAAGTTTGAGTTTTGCAGTAACAATTAAATTTCTATTCCTCCATTAGCTTCTTAGGTGAGATGTGACGTATCATCAAACTAAGGAGAATTGTTATAATAGTAATCACTATAAGTCCGATTCCCATAAACATGCCTGTGGGTACAAGTTTAGTTTGGTAAGCATCTACGGTGAGAATGGATTGAAAGATACGTGCATTAAACAATTGATTCAATAGAAGTGCGAATAAGACCCCTATTATACTTAAAATTAAAATACGAAATACATTTCTTCTAATAATATAAGAATTAGTAAATCCAAAGGCTTTCATAATACCAAAATTCTTCTGCTGCTCATTATTGTTCATGATTATTAGATTAATAATATTTAGCAATGTGAAGCTACAGAAGATACCGATGATAATCATAGTAACTGGCGTCATAATTGACATAATGGATTGTTTTATATTATCTACGATGTCCTTCATAGTACCATAACGATAATCAGGAAAGGTATTTTTAAAATCATCTTCGAATACTTTGGATTCAGCAGGATTCTTTAAGTTAATCCCGATGGAGGTATGATAACTTTCTTCAGGGAATTCTACTAAAGCATCCGTAACGAAAGCAAGACAAGGTATCATCATGGAATGGAATATACCAGTGATTAAGTAAGTATCGGTGGAATTATCGATGGTAAGTGATATGTTGTCTCCAATTGTATAATTACTATCTTTTAATGTTGTAGAATCAAGGGCAACTTCATTCTTATTCTGTGGTGCGCGTCCTTTTGCGTATTTGATTCCAGTAAGTTCGTAATCATACGTGTTCAGGGCTAGGATATTAGCATATTTAACATTAATACTTGGATCCTCGCATGAGACTTGCAGATCAGCATAGGTAGCTCCGGTACCAGTGATATAGCTATCTACATAGGGACTATTCTTAACATAATTCAGCAAATCTTCTGGGATTGCCGAGTTATCTTTACTTAAGAAACAGTTACTTTTTGGCTGTGCAACCCATGCGGTGGCATTATCCTCCATATGATCGAATGCATTGCACATATTAATTAGCATCGTTCCAATATAGAAGGAAAATGTAACGACGATAATAACGAGTAAGGAGCGATTGCGGTATTTGAAGATATCATTAATTGCCATGCTGAATGAGGAATGTGCATTCTTGATTATGGATTTCTTAAGTTTAGCTTTGGTTGACGTTATTCCAACATGGAAGGCATCTACAGGAGATATTTTTCCAATTCTTCTTAAGGCAAGATAGATACTGGCTAGTAGCAAAAGCGTGGTAAAGATAATAACGAATAAAACGCGGGATATAGAGGCGGTACTTAGATGATAAGAACCCATATATTCCATAACAATATTACCGATGAAGATGGATACTGGAAGACCTAGTAGTGCACCAATAATAATGGAGAGTACTCCTACAGCTGAATACGCTTTCATATAAAAACCCATTATCTCGGTAGTAGAGAATCCAACGGATTTGTAAGTTCCAATTGCTCCGTATTCATTCAAGATTGTATTTCGAATGAAGAAAAGTACAATAATGATAGTAATGAGAAACATGAATAGGGAGGTTAATGTTCCTAATTTGGATACTAAGGAAGTCATTAAAGTTGCTCTGATTTTCAGATCATTCAATGTAGATTTTAATATAGCATAATGATCTTCAGTATAATGATCTTCAATCCACTGGCTTAGTGTATCTATGTCTTGGTCGGAAATTATACTTATGAATTCCAAAGGTTGCCTACTCTCAAACATGCTATTATCCGCTTTGTTGAAGTAGATGAATGCTCCAGTGCTCATGGATACAGGCTTGGTGTTATCATTCACAAGGGCAGATACCGTAAGCTCGTTGGAAGTCCCCTTTATTGTAAATGTGTCCCCTACTTTAATGTCATGATTATCGGCTACTATTTTTTGAACCCATACCTCACCCGGAGCAGGAGAATTTGCAGTTGTGTTACTAGAGACAACCTCCATCTGATAAGGCATACGATTGGTATCTTCTAGTTCTAGTGCAAAGAGCGGGGTGATGTAATCACTCACCAAAGTTTCTTTGTGATACATCGGTAACGAATCAATAACGTAACCATTGTAGGTTGTTAAAGTAGCGGTAGAATCCTGTTCCTTTAATAGAGGACGAATATAGTCGCTCGTTCCACCTGTTGCATAGAGGAATAAATCAGAATTATATTCTCTGGAAAATTGTTCTTTAGTATATTGTTCTACTTCAATACTAAAGCTTAGACAAGCGGATAACAACATAGCAGCAAAAGCAAGAATAAGACCAAGAACAATAAATTGAATTTTCTTTTTCTTTAATTTTTTAATCCACATAACAACTATTCCTTTCGTTTTATTTACTTATATTTTAATAAGTATTCCTATAACGCTAATGACGAAATTCTAAATAAATTCTTACAGTTAACTCATGTATGAATATTCAATTTAATAGAGAGATGATAGTATTATATTGGCTAATTATGTATAATGAAAGTATAACACATTACGAAGGGGAGGTCTCCATGAGATACAAGTGTTTAATCGTAGATGATGAGGTTGAGTTAGCACAGAGTACAGCGGAGTATTTTAATCTGTTTGATATTTTAACTACATATGTAACGAATTATGAGGATTGTTTAACATTTTTTAAGGATCATAGCGCAGATGTTATCTTACTAGATATTAATCTGGCAGATGCATCTGGCTTCAATCTCTGTAAGAGGTTGCGAGAGACGATTGATGTACCGATTCTGTTTGTTAGTGCAAGGACCAGTGATGATGATATTCTAATTGCCTTGAATATAGGCGGGGATGATTATATAACAAAACCATATACACTAAGCGTATTATTAGCAAAAGTAAAGGCTATTATAAAACGATATTCTTCAACGCTTGAACAAAAAGAAGTAGAAGAAACGTGTTATACGAATGGAACGCTCACTGTTAATTATCAGTTAGGGAAAGTGTATCTTGATGGTAGGGAAGTTCCTTTTAAGGCAATGGAATATCGTTTGTTATGCTATCTAATTCGTAATAGAGGTAGAATTATTAGTAAAGAAGAATTGTTTCGTGAGGTTTGGGGAGATGCCATAACGGGTGATGGAACATTGAATGTACATATACGGTATCTTAGGGAAAAGATTGAAGAAAATCCCAATGAACCAAGTCATATAAAGACTGTTTGGGGAAGAGGCTATATATATGAAGAGTAAGAGGCTCATTCTAATTATATTTGCAATCTATGTAATCTTTAGTGGAATCTTATTATTACAGAACAATAAAGTAGTGGATAATCACTTTAAAGTAATTGATGTGAATGATTTGGTTCGCACTATTGAGGAAAATTGGGATAAGGCAGGGATTGGTGATGAGGAGAGTAGACGCATTACTGAATTAGCTGATACATATAACATGGGAGTAGCAGTGTTAGATTTATCAGGTATGTGTTTATATAAAACGAAGGGGATGAAGCAGGATTCTATAAAAGCGGCCATTGAACATGGTGATACGATAATGGATTTGTGTAACGATGGAAATATAGAAGGAAAGATAATACTATCTAATCTAAATATGGAAAGTCAGATGCAGCAGACACATATTAGTAGAATGATTATATTCAGTACAACTTTGGTTGGTATATGTCTAATTCTATATATGCTATATCTTGATCGTAAAGTGATTGCACCGTTTCAGAAATTAAATCGATTTGCAAAGAATGTGGCAGCAGGAAACCTAGACACCCCATTAGAGATGGATCGTGAGAATATATTCGGGGCTTTCACAGAGAGCTTTGATATTATGCGAGAACAACTATATCAAGCAAGAGAAAAAGAAAGAGAAGCGAATGAGAGTAAGAAAGAATTAGTTGCCTCTCTTAGCCATGATATTAAGACACCATTAGCGTCTATACGAGCGATGTCTGAGCTGTTAGAGGTCACACTTCATGAACCAAAACAGCTTGAGAAAGTACAAGCAATACAAAAGAAAGCGATTCAAATTGAACAACTAACGAACAATCTTTTTCATTCTACCTTAGAGGAATTACAGACACTTAAAGTTAATGTTAAAGAAGAGGAGAGCTTAATACTAGATGATATTATTAGTACGACAGATTATCGACACTTAGTAGCGAATAAGCATATATGTGAATGTATTATCTGTTGTGATCGATTAAGGCTTGAACAGGTTTTTGATAATGTTATTGCGAATTCATATAAGTACGCCAATACTAAGATTGATATAGTAAGCAGACTCACAGAGTATACCTTAGAGATCAGGGTTAGAGATTATGGACAGGGAGTATCAATTGATGATGTACCACTACTCACTAGGAAGTTTTACCGAGGCAAGAATGCGGAAGGTAAGATGGGAGCAGGAATTGGATTATATATGTCCCATTATTTTATGGAACAGATGGGTGGTACTCTAATTGCCAATAATTTTGAAGAGGGATTTGAGGTTGTAATTGAGATTCCTCTTACAATGATAAAGTAGATGGAATGAAATATTTATATAGAAATGGTTATAAAGAACTATAATAAAGACGGTATAAGGATAACTTAAAAACACGATAATCTTTGACAATTATGTTCAAGGGAAAGTGTACAGTAAGTTGTCCTTATTTTCTTGAATAGTTTCGCTGTGGGTTCAGATTGGTATTATCAAACGAATTAAGGATTAATTAAGGTATACATAAAGACTGTTAAGTATTGCATCTGCTAAGATAAGGGAGTAGAAACAGAAAGCTTGCAGCTAATATAGAAGGAAGAGAGGATTATAAGTAATGAATAAGGTGATTGAAACTAAGAAATTATGTAAGACATTTTCCAATGGGGGTATACAACAACATATCTTGAAGAATGTAGATATTGAAATCTATGAAGGAGATTTCACTGTAATCATGGGAGCGTCTGGTGCAGGTAAATCTACTTTGCTCTATGCACTGTCTGGAATGGATAAACCAACGCTTGGAGAGATCCATTTTTGTGGAGAAGAGATTAGTAAATACACAGATGATAAGTTAGCAGTGTTCCGAAGAAAAAACTGTGGCTTTATCTTTCAACAAATCTATATGATGGATAAGATGAGTTTATTAGATAATGTTTTAGCTAGTGGGTTACTAGTTGCTAATAATAAGAAGGAAGTTACCAAAAGAGCTGTTGAGTTATTCAACAAAGTTAATATTGAAGAAATAACGTACCGAAAATTTGCCTCCCAGATTTCAGGTGGAGAAGCACAAAGAGCTGGAATTGTTCGCGGGTTAATTAATAAACCAAGTGTATTGTTTGCAGATGAACCAACAGGAGCATTGAATTCATCAAATTCGGCAGCTGTATTAGATGTATTCACTGACTTTAATCAAGAAGGACAGAGTATTGTTATGGTGACACACGACCTTCGCTGTGCCTTACGTGGAAATCGAATTATCTATCTAAAGGATGGTCAAGTGGCTGGGGAATGCTTGCTAGAACCATATAAACCTAAAGATGTAGCCCGCCGTACTAAGCTAGATGACTTCTTAAAAGAGATGGGTTACTAAGAGGGGATAGTGTGAAAGATGCAACTTTCACACGCAAATTTGTGCCTGCAGCCCAAAGATTGCAGGCTATGGAAAGGCATGGTTATTAATATGAATAAATTTAAAATTATTACTGCTGCCAAGTTTCGAAAGAACAAGGGACAGTATATTACATTTGCTATTATTTTATTTATAGCTGCAGCAATGTTAAACCTAGGTTTGGTAATTCAGATGAATTTTAGACAGTCCTTTACAGACAAATGGATTGATTATAATACAGCTGATGTTACTACTATAATGATGAAACAAGATTATACAGAGGATTATTATAATAAAATTAAGAATATTAAGGAAGTAGATTCCATTGAGAAACGTGACTGTATCTTGATGGAAGGTTCTTATAAATTAAATGGTTCTGAATTTAGTATGCCTAATGTATTCTATAATTTTGATGATACGATTAACATATCAAAATTAGGAATCATTGAACAAAAAGATATTACTAGCGATATGCCTGCTTATGTTTCATACTATCTTAAACATTCCGGTTATAAAATAGGTGATGAGTATGTATTTAACTCAAACAATATGAAATATAGGTTTACCATAGTTGGATTTGTTGAAGATATGACATTTGGAACACAGAGTCTTTCAAAACTTGGGATATATCTTCCAAGTGAGTCATTTAAACAGTTAAAAGATTCTATAGATTCCTCAAATTATGCAGTTTCTATTGGAACAACACTTACCGATCGTAGTCAGAGTAAAGAAGTAGCATCTAGAATAACCGATATGTTAACAGGCAAAATGACTGCGACGTACTCTTGTAGCTATTACGATTATTGTAAACAGGTTCGTACAATGACTGCAAGTGTAGGCGGAATGATTTTTATCGCGTTCTCATGTATTATTGTTATTGTAAGTATATTGATTAGTCAATTCCGTATTAATAATGACATCGAAGAAGAGATGCAGAATATGGGGGTTATGAAGGCTCTTGGATATAAAGGAAACCAGATTATATTCTCTACGATATTTGCTTATGTTGTAATCGCAGGTTTGGCGTCTGTTATAGGTGTCGGCCTGTCTTATGTAGCATTACCAGTTTTACAACAAGGATTTGATGCGCAAACAGGATTTGAATGGATTCAAAGTTTTGATTTTATCGCAGCGCTAATTACGGTTGTAATAATTACATGCCTAATTATCCTAGCCTCCTATCTAACGGCTAGAAAGATACGTAAATTACAGGCAATTATGGCTCTTCGCGGAGGCGTGAAAACACATAATTTTAGGAGAAATTATTTTCCTATCGATCGTTCGAGGGGAAACGTTAATTATCTATTAGCGATTAAGGATTTATTCGCCAATGGTAAGAAGAATTTATTATTATTATTAGTAATTATGGCGACTACATTCACAGCTATATTCGCTGGAACAATGTATTATAATATTGCAATTAAACCACGAGCTTTTATTGAAGCGTTAAGTGAAACAGTGCCTTCTGTAAGTTTCTTTGTAGCTAATTCTGAGGATACTTCACTCTTTGATGAAATTAGTAAGGATAAGAATGTGAAATCAGTACTTTACTATGATTCTGTCAAAGTGATCATTAATCAAGAAGAGATTAGAGCATTCATTACAGATGATTATTCCAAGATGGATTATTCCATTTGCTATGAAGGGAGAGAACCGGCTCATAATAATGAGATTGCTATTGGAAATTTTATCGCTGACTCAGGTAAATACAAGATAGGTGACAGTATTTCAGTAGGGTACGGATCTAATAAGGAAGACTTTATGATTACAGGATTCATGCAGTCTGTTAATGAACAAGGAAACTGTATCGAGTTAACAACGGCTGGTATTATGAGGTTGAATGATCAGTTTAAACAGACCGAATTAAATATCTATCTCGATGATGAATCGGATACAGAAGGATATATTAAAGATATGCAGACAAAATATCCGAATCAGATCATATCATTTATTGACGGAGTTAAATCGATAGAAGGTGCGATACAGGTGTTTGTAAATATTGCAACAATTATGGCAATTATTATTATCATTATAACAATTCTTTTAATTGCTCTTATCCTATTCATTCTTATTAAAACAGTTATTCATAACAATAAAATGAATCTTGGAATATTAAAGGCTGTCGGCTATACAACAAGACAATTACGGCTACAAACCTCATGGAGTCTAATGCCAGTTGTGGGTATTGGAGTTATGATAGGAGCAATCTTAAGTTATTTAACAATGAACAACGTTATTATTATATTATTCCGTGTTTTAGGAGTGATGAAGCTTGGTTTTCTTATACCAATACCAATGGCTATTATTACAGCAATAGCAAAGATGATTATTTCGTTCTTAATCGCGTTTGGTTTATGTGGTAGAATACGTAAGATCTCTGCTTATGAGCTGATAAGTGAATAAAGGGTAAAAACCCCTTTTTTTCGGCTGTTTATCTTGAGTTTTATGGAAGAATTTTCTTGACATTTAAAAATGCTCCTAATATAATTTACTTAAGTATATTTTAATTTATATAAGAACTACATGTGCTTAAGGGGTCCCAAATTTTATACGATATAACTTCTTCGAGGGGGAAGTTTAACAGCCAAAAGGGGGATAATTGTGGCGCAGAAAAAAGGATTAATCTTAAATGAGTTTGATGGTCATTCGATTGTAGATGCACTTAGTAATGCATTTGAGATTAAAAAAGAAGATACGGACCAGCCATATCAATTTTTAGAAGCATCGGGCTCTTTAGTAATAAAGCAGAGTTTAGCAGAAGAAAAAGAAGAGACTATGGCTGTAGAAGAAGAAACGTTATCGATGTTAGAAAAATTACTTCGATAATAGTTAATACTATATCATGATGAGATAAGCATGATATAGGAATCTTGAACAGGAGAGGGAGAGGTTTATGTTTAACTTATTAAAGAATTATTCGTATTATGATGATTATTCTTATTATTATCGAGATATGCTTTATGATACTGATTCGGCAGCATTGGGTTTAGCTTTTATCGTAGCATTAGTAGTTTCTATTATTGTTTATTTTACGTTTTTATCAAAACGTAACGAAGGCCGATTCACTGGATTTACAGGCTGGCTTTACGAAGTATTGAGTTTTGGTAAACTTATAATTGAAGCTTTACTGAAGATTTGTTATATGTTTATTACGATATTTATATCGATTATTTCAATAGTACATATGAAGTATTCCTTTATTGAAGGATTGCTACTGTTAATTGTACTTAATTTATTAATCCGCGTTGGTTATGAGTGTTTATTAATGATTGTTATGATTTGCAAGAATATCAAGGAAATTAACAGTAAGTTAAAAGACCCAAAAAACGATAACAATCTTATGAATGGCGGAAGAAGCAGCTATAATATACCACCTCAGCAACCATATGGACAATCCACTCACGGTCAACAGCAATCCTATGCGCAACCAACAATGAATCATCAACCAATGGGAATGCAACAACCAACAGGAATGCAACAACCAATGGGAATGCAACAACCTGCAGGAATGCAACAACCAGCAAGTATGCAACAATCGATGGGGAATCAGTATCAAGGATCAAATGGCCCAATGGGATTAATTGATCAACCTGTAGATCAAAATCAAGCAAGACCACAAGATACTAGTAAGCAAGAAGAGCTACCAAAAGTTCAGAATGTGAAATATTGTTTAAAGTGTGGATGTGTTGTTGAACATAATGATGTATTCTGTCCAAACTGTGGAACAAAAGTAGTAGAATAGAAAAGTACTGTTGTAATATAGTTCTTTAAAAGTAAAAGACAATCTTAATAATTTTTATGAGGATTCACGGATATTTCATATCAGTGTTTCGCTAAAAAATTAGGAAAGATTGTCTTTTTTGTGTCGCATTTAATGCATTTATAATCTTGGAATTGAAGAAATTAATTTTGTTTTGCAGCAACTTCTTTTAATCAGTCACCTTTGCTACATAATGGATTACTTCTTTCTTCAAAGAAAGCATTATTGTCTGGATTAATTGACGAACTAATGAAATCTTTCATTCTGGAATCTACTTGATTATTTCCAGTATTGTTTTTGGAGGTAGAATTGGTTGTTTTATTACTGGTAGTCTTTTTTTTCTGATCCATATCACACGTTTCCTTTCTTGGTTGACTATTTACAACAATATGAATATAGATTAAATCGGAACGTTCAATCTCGTATCGTTCTTAGTTTTCTCTTTCTAATCAAAAATATTCGCACATATAATAAATCTAGTTGAATTCTCTTATTAAATTGCATAAATAATGCTTACAGCTGACAAGACAGCCAACTTGACAAAAAGATAATAATGTGTAACAATACGTGTTAAAGAATTAAAAAGTATCAATAGAACTAAGGTTGAAAGTATTTAAATATTATGAAGGGAGCCATGCGTTGCTTTCTTTCAACCTATTTGTATTAGCAGTATTACAGGCAAGCTAGTTATATGCATGGGAGTAAGTATGGAAGAGTTAGTAAAACAGTTAATAGAGTTAAAAAAAGAGAGAGATGCAGTTATATTGGCACATTATTATGTAAGTGATGAGGTCCAAGCTGTTGCAGATTATATAGGTGATTCTTACTATCTTAGTAAGATCGCTACTACAGTAAAAGAAAAGACGATTTGCTTTTGTGGCGTGCAATTCATGGGGGAAAGTGCCAAATTATTAAATCCTGAGAAGACTGTTGTTATACCTGATAAGAATGCAGATTGTCCAATGGCACATATGGTTGATATAGACCGAATTAAGAAAGTACGAGAAGATTATGAAGATGTAGCAGTAGTTTGTTATATTAATTCCACAGTAGAATTAAAACAATATGCTGATGTATGTGTAACATCAGCCAATGCGATGAAGATAGTTCATTCTTTGCCAAATAAAAACATTTTTTTCATTCCAGATGAACATCTTGGAAGATATATAGCTAGTAAATTACCTGAGAAGAATTTTATCTTTAATGATGGTTTCTGTCACGTACATACAAGTATTACTGCAGAGAATGTGAAAAAGGCGAAAGAAGCAAGACCAGATGCGAAAGTCCTTGTGCATCCAGAATGTAAATTAGAAGTACTTGAATTAGCAGATTATATCGGCAGTACATCAGGGATTATTGATTATGCTACAAGTAGCGAGGATAAAGAGTTTCTTATCTGTACAGAGATGGGAGTATTCTATGAATTGAACAAGAAAAATCCAGACAAACGATTCTATTCTGTTGGGCATAGACAATTCTGTCCTAACATGAAATTAATTACATTAGATAAAGTAGTTCGTTGTCTAAGGGAAATGACACCTGTGATTGAACTTGACGCTGATACAGCTGATAAAGCTAAAGCTCCACTAGACAGGATGCTTGAGTTATCGTAAAAAGTAATCGCAATTAATTAAGCGGAGTCAAAAGGCCATAAACAACGTTGAAGATGAATAGTAGAGAATAATTATTTATCCAATGACTAACGTGCGGAAGGAGTATGATTGTAATATGTTGCAGAATAAATATCAAGTAATAGTTGTTGGAACTGGTGCAGCAGGGCTGTATGCTGCGCTTTCTTTGCCAGAAGATACACAGATTTTGATGATAACAAAAGATGCTATACAAAATAGTGATTCATACTTGGCACAAGGTGGAATATCGGTATTAAAAGATGAGGAAGATTATGCTTCTTATTTTGAAGATACTATGCGTGCGGGGCACTATGAGAATAATACAGAATCTGTTCATGTGATGATAGAATCATCAAGAGCAATTATAAATAAGCTATTAGGTTATGGTGTAGAATTTGATTGTTATGAAGATGGTAGTTTTGCATACACAAGAGAAGGAGCACATTCGACTTATCGAATTCTTCGTCATGATGATATGACCGGGAAGGAGATAACTAGCAAGTTAATTATGCAAGTTAAGAAACGCCGTAATATAGAAGTAATGGAGTACACTACAATGATTGATTTGATTACAAACAGTAAAACTTCATCGGTTTGCGAAGGAATTGTAATTGAGGAATCTAGCGGGGAGATTAAGAATGTTTATGCCGATGCTGTAATATTGGCCACAGGGGGAATTGGTGGATTGTTCCAGAACTCCACGAATTACTCACATATTACAGGAGATAGCTTTGCTATTGCCTTGCGACATAATGTAGAATTACAGGATATTCACTACATACAGATTCATCCAACCGCATTGTATACGAAGAAAAAGGGACGCAAATTCTTGATGTCAGAATCCTTACGTGGGGAAGGTGGAGTTCTACTGAATAGTAAAGGTGAGCGTTTCGTAAACGAATTATTACCTAGAGATGTAGTAACCGCTGCGATTAAAGAGGAAATGGAAAAAGAGGGGACGGACCACGTTTACTTGAATATTTCTCATCTACCAGAAGATATCATTATAAAGAGATTTCCGAATATCTATCAGAGATGTTTAGAAGAAGGATATGATTTAACGAAGGAACCAATTCCAGTTGCACCAGCGCAACATTATCTTATGGGAGGGATTAAGGTTGATACAGAAGGTGCAACCACATTAAAGAATCTATATGCGGTTGGGGAAACAGCTTGTAATGGTGTTCATGGGGCAAATCGTTTGGCAAGTAACTCTTTATTAGAGAGCCTTGTGTTTGCAGAGAGAGCAGCAGGTAAGATTATTAAGGAACAGCGAAGAGAAAATAATGTAGAGTTTCAATCACAAGAACTAAAGAATACGGTAGAGACTCAGGTGTTAGATGATTATAAACGATACGAATTATTCAGACAACTAATCTGGAAAGAAATTAAACGAGAGGATGAGACGTTCTATGTTAGATGGTGTAACAATGCAAGTTAATATAGATGAATATCTAAAGAATGCTTTGAAAGAAGATATAACAAGCGAAGATGTAACAACGAATTCCGTTATGAGGACATATAAGAAGGGGAGTGCTCAGTTAATCTGTAAAGAAGATGGAGTAATATGTGGCCTTTCGGTATTCGCTAGAGTGTTTGAATTGCTTGATAGTAGAGTAATCTTTGAAACCACGTATCATGATGGAGATGTGATGAAGAAAGGTGACTTAATTGGAACGGTAACAGGTGATATACGAGCACTGCTATCGGGAGAAAGAACAGCCCTTAATTATCTTCAAAGAATGAGTGGTATTGCTACTTATACCAATGAATATGCAAAGGAATTAAAAGGATATAAAACAACACTCTTGGATACCAGGAAGACAACACCAGGTATGCGTCCTTTTGAAAAATATGCAGTTCGTATAGGGGGAGGATCAAATCATAGATATAACTTATCTGACGGTATTCTATTAAAGGATAATCACATAGGAGCAGCAGGTAGCGTTACAAAGGCAGTGGCTATGGCTAAAGAATATGCACCTTTTGTTCGTAAGATAGAAGTAGAGGTAGAGAATCTAGACATGGTAGCAGAAGCAATTGCGGCAGGAGCGGATATTATTATGCTGGATAATATGGATAATGAAACCATGAGAAAAGCGGTTGAGATAATAGGTGATAAAGCAAAGACAGAGTGTTCTGGTAATGTCACAAAGGAACGATTACGTGAAATCGCTGAAATTGGAGTTGATTTTGTATCGTCAGGTGCACTAACTCATTCAGCACCAATTATAGATTTTTCTCTTAAGAATCTAAAACCAGTAGAGTAGGTTAATCAATAAAAAGAGGTTGTTGCAAAAGTAGTTTGAATATCTATATCATATCTTTGTGGTATTGGAAAGCTAGCTATCTGCAACAGCCTCTTTTTACTTAGATAACTCTACGAGCATCTTTAATCTGATTCCTTTTATGATTGTCTAGTAACATTCTAGCGTAATGTTCCAGATCTCTATGTTTTTTCTTAACCAGTTCATGACCGATTTCAAGGAGGCGATCAATTGCATATTTGGAAGTATCATCCATTGAAGGAACGTTCTCTTTCACGTTAGCCACCACTCGTAAATACTGGTTTGAGACACCTAGAGTGGAGTATAACTTATTCAATTGATAATCAACGGTTTGTTCACTTGCATCCATTAAGACATCTAGAAGCGGAAAGGCCCAATTAATAGCACCCCAATGTTTTACTTTATTATAGTCATAAGATTTGGCAGAATATACATTACCAATGGAAAGAACCATAGTATCGGTTATGTTCTTAGTACGTTCTAGTTTTAGAGCTTCAATAAGGGCACATAAAGAAGGATTGTTAGCGAAAACTCCACCATCGACTAAACAGTCTTCACAAGAATCATGTGATTTGATGCAGCTTGGCGGGAAGAAAGTTGGAGCAGCGGTTGAAGCAAGTACAGCATCTGCCAGATTAAAATTACGATCTTCTGATTTAAGACTTGATAAGGAGTTGAAGAAGAGAGAATCTCTTGTAGTCATATTGTATGATGTTAGTAGGCATGGCTTAAGTAGCTCGGCAGTTTTCACGGAGCCAAAATATGAATTAAGTTCAGCTACTAATGCTTTGTTCTTATATTTAGGGCCAATTAAGCCACCAAGAGTGCGTAATTTATGTAAGGGATTAGTCTGGAACATAGTTTTACCTTTGGTAAGGTACAGGTTTAATGCATCAGAAGCTGTATATTTAGGACGATTAGAATCGTTTGGACATAACAATAATGCTGCTAGAATTGAGCCTGTACTTGTACCAGCAATAAGATCAAAGTAATCAACTAGATATACGGTATTTGCACCAGTGTAGTTCTTGATGATATCTTCTAATTCGATTAAGACCAGTGCGGATACAATTCCCTTCATTCCTCCACCATCGATAGATAAAATAGTTGTACTCATATATACACCTGCCTTTTTCTTTAATACTATAATATATGAAAAAACAGGTATTTATATGAGTACAGTTGGAATATGGTTATAATTCTGACTTATTTAGTTGAGATGACTATATATCAAGATTTGCTTTTTGACCTTTTTGTCCACGTTTTCGTGTACGAACTTTCTTAGCACTTAGTGTCTTATTATTATAAGTGAAGGATTCTAAATTAGAATCTTGAGCGGTTGCATATACTACGTAGTCGCCGTTATCAAGAGCAATTGCTTTGACACCACGGCTAGATTTCTTAAGTTCGGAAACCTCTTCAAGTAGGAAACCTAGAGAAGTACCTTTTTCAGTTAACAAGATTACCTTCATGGATTGCGATAATATATCGTGTGCAGTTAAAACGGTTATGGAGACTAATATATCATCAGCATCTAATTTCGTAGAAGCAATCGTAGAGCGGATCGTTTCAAATTCAGCTCCTGAGACTTGCTTTATGAAACCGTTCTTCGTTGTAAATAATAACTGTGACTCAAATAATTCTTCAAAAGAAATGTATAGTAAAATGTCTTCCTTATCTACCTTACACAACGTCTGGATAAGAGCACCTTTATCCTTCGTTTTACCTTTTGGAATAGCATTTGCTTTGATTTGGTACATGTTACCTTGTGCTGTGAATAAGCATAGTTTATCGGTATTCTTCATCTGAATAATATGAGCATATTCTTTTAGGGTTTCTTCAGAAGCACGGGTATAACTTGCGGAATCTAGAGATTTGGTATAGCCGAATTTATCAATTAATACATAGATATCTTCCTCTTTGAATTCTTCCACATATCCCGTGTTCTCAGTGTTTTCTAGCATGGTGCGTCTAGGTAGGGTAAATGTCTTCTTATACGCCTTTAATCTAGCTTTGATTACAGCAAAGAGAGCATTCTTATCAGAGAGCACTCTTTGATATTCTGCAATATTAGCAAGAAGAGTATCATTTTCTTCATGTAATTTAAGAATCTCTAGTCCGATTAATTTGCTAAGAGGCATAGCAAGAATTGCATCTGCTTGACGTTCCGTGAAGGATAATGTCTTAGCTTCTTTTTCACTTGCTTTTGTTTTGAACGTAATATCAGTGGTATCACCTGTTATCAAACAACCTTTTGCTTGCTTGATGGAACTACTTCCTCGTAATATCTCAATAATTAAATCGATAACATCAGTAGCTTTGATTAAACCATCCACAATTTCCAGTCTGTTTTGTGACTTTTCAAGCAGATGTTGATACTCTTTTGTGTATAACTCTTCTTGGAAGGTTACGAATTCCCCAATTAAAGTTGGAAGATTGAAGATGATTGGTTGTTGTTCTTTAACCGCGAGTAGATTAACACCATAAGTATCCTCAAGCGATGATTTTTTATATAAGCCATTCAATAAGTTTTGGATATTGCGGTCTTTCTTTACTTCGATAACAATACGAATACCTTCTTTTGAAGATTCATCACGTACGTCATAGATTTCATCAAAGACTTTGTCCTTCATTAATCCAGCTAAGGTTTCAACTAATTTGCTTTTATTACCTGCAACAGTATAAGGAATTTCAGTAATTACAATATTCTTGCGACCATTATCACCATCTTCAATCTCTGTTTTGGCACGTAATTTAATTTTACCTTCCCCTGTCGCATAGATGCTTTCCATTTCACTTTGATTAATGATTGTACCACCTGTTGGGAAATCTGGAGCAGGTATGTATTTCATTAGCTTCTCAGTGGTGATATCTGGATTGTCAATATATGCGATTACGCCATCGATAACTTCACTTGTGTTATGAGGAGGTATATTAGTAGCCATACCTACTGCAATACCAGTTGTTCCATTAATTAATAGATTCGGTAACATAGCTGGAAGAACACTAGGTTCCTTCTCGCTGTTATCAAAGTTTGGAACAAACGGAACGAGACCTTTATCTAAGTTGTTTAATAATGTCATAGCTCCGTTTGATAATCTAGCTTCTGTATAACGCATTGCTGCAGCACCGTCACCATCGATTGACCCAAAGTTTCCATGTCCATCAACTAATGGCACTGAGAGAGAATAATCTTCTGACATATGAACAAGAGCATCGTAGATAGAACTATCCCCATGTGGATGGTATTTACCCATGGTATCACCGACGATACGGGCACTTTTACGGTGTGGTTTATCTGGAGTTAATCCTAATTCATTCATTGCATATAGGATACGGCGTTGTACTGGCTTTAGACCATCACGGACATCTGGTAGGGCACGAGAGATAATAACGCTCATTGCATAATCACGATACGAGTTTTTCATCTCCTCGGCAAAGTCTACTTGTATAATAGTATCAGATTTATTTGACATTATGAATTCCTTTCTTTATTAGATATTAAGAGTCAATTACGAAACTCAATGCATACTTTCACAGCTTCTTTACTAACGTACTATAACACGAAACACGCTGCACACCTAAGTACTTCTATGTGTGTACTGCGAGTTTATACAGTAGTTGAGGAATCGCCATCGATTCGGCATCCTGCCTCAGCTCAGGCTGGCTCAGCTTCCATGCCTCGCCTTCCTAAGTTATAAGTACACACTAAGAAATACTTTAGGTGCTACGCTATCGTTTCTTAGTTATAGTACGTCAGTAAAGAAGCAACTAAACATTTCGAGAGTTTCGTAATTGACTAGTCAGATGTAATTGGGGAGGTATGATTAAATATCAACCTTAGCGTATTTGGCTTCTTCCATTATGAAGGCTCGACGAGGAGGTACGTTATTACTCATTAGAGTTGTTGTGATTTCGTCAGCTTCAACGGTATCTGAGATTTCTACACGGGCTAGGATACGAGTTTCTGGATTCAGAGTGGTTTCCCATAATTGATCGGCATCCATCTCACCAAGTCCTTTGTAACGTTGTAAGTTAAGAATCTTGATTCCAGGTTTTTTGCGAAATTTTTCTAATTCGAAATCATTAAATATATATTCAGACTGTTTTTTCTTCTTTGTTTTCACAGCGGTATTTTCGTATTCTACTTTATATAGTGGTGGTAATCCGCGATATACTTTTCCTTCAAGTATTAATTCTGGCATGAATCGATAGAAGAAGGTAAGCAATAAGGTACTAATATGGGAACCATCTACGTCGGCATCGGTTAAGATAATAATCTTGTCATAACGTAATTTTTTAATATCAAAATCATCACCGATTCCGCATCCAAAGGATGCAATCATAGATTTGATTTCATTATTAACTAAGATCTTCTCAAGGGCAGCTTTTTCTACGTTAAGGATTTTACCACGGAGTGGAAGGACAGCTTGCGTACGGCGATTTCTAGCTGTTTTAACGGTACCACCAGCAGAATCACCTTCGACAATATATACTTCACATTCTTCGGGTTTCCTTGAAGAACAAGAAGCTAATTTACTCCTAGTGTCCACATCAGCTAATTGCTTTAATACTGCATTCCTTGCTTTATCACCTGCACGTCTCGCTTGATAGGATTTTAAAGAATTTTCTAATATAGAGCGTAGTACTTCAACGTTCTTGTCAAAATATCTTTGAACTTCTAGTGTAAATACTTCCTCAACAGCACTCTTGGCATCTGTATTACCTAATTTTGTTTTTGTCTGTCCTTCAAATTGAGGATCAGGATGTTTGATTGAGATGATGGCAACAAGGCCATTACGTATGTCCTTCCCATCAAAATTATCATCCTTATCCTTAAGGATATTAAGTTCTCTTGCATATTGGTTCATAATACGAGTCAAAGCTGTTTTAAAACCAGTTACTAGGGTACCACCATCAACGACATTAATTCTATTACAGTATGCATTGATTTGCTCTGTATAACTATTGGTATATTGGAAAGCCAATTCTACTTCAATATCGCCGCTGGTACCTTCTGCGTAAATAACATCATCATGTATAAGCGTTGCTTCACGGTTAAGGTATTTAACAAAGCTTTGAATTCCGTATTCTTCATGATAGACTTTTTCGGTACCATCATATTCATTGCGGAACATAATCTTTAAATTTTTGTTTAAGAACGCAATTTCTTTTAACTTCTTCTTGATTGTCTCCGCCTTGAATTCCACTGTTTCAAAGATTGAAGCATCAGGATAGAAGGTAACGCTTGTACCAGTATCTGATTTATTGCATTTTCCTACTACTGGTATATTACCATCAACTAATTCTATAACAGGATGTCCGCCATTCTCATATATATCACGATAGATTTGTCCGCTACTGCGAACTTCTATAATCATACGGCTTGACAAAGCATTAACAACAGATGCACCAACACCGTGAAGACCACCTGATACCTTATATGCAGAAGAACCGAACTTACCGCCAGCATGAAGTATGGTATATACTACACGTACGGTTGGTATTTTCTTAGTTGGATGAATGTCTACAGGTACACCACGACCATAATCGCGAATCGTGATACCCCCATCTTTTCGAAGGGTAATATCAATTTGTGAACAAAATCCTGCAAGATGTTCATCAATTCCGTTATCAAGTATCTCCCATATTAAGTGATGTAAGCCCCTTGTACCAGTGCTTCCGATGTACATACCAGGTCTTTTTCGTACTGCCTCAAGGCCTTCCAGAATAACAATCTGGCTTCCATTATATTGTTCCATGTAATTTAAGTGCTCCTTTCGAAGTTAGGCTGATGCATAAATGTATTTTGCCTCAAACCAAGTAATTTATAATAAAGTACTCAAACTTCGCGTAAAAAACTTTAATTAGAGTAGGTAATGGCAGTTAACTACTCCTGGAAATCTTCAAGTGAGAAGTTTGAGTAAAATATATAGTTGCAAGAAAAAAGATAGATACCCTAAAAGATTGTTGCATATTTGCAATCAAATTATCCTAGTGGTATCCAATCGTTCCGATTATACCATAAATTATGGATTTTAGCTACCAAGTATCAAAGAAAAGAGTTGTGAATAGGTACAATGTAATATTCACAACTCTAGAATAGTAATTTGATATTTAGTTTTCGTAATATTTAATAACTAAAACACTATAATTGGAATCCTTCTAATAACTCCCTAAGTGTATCTGATTGTGATAGGAATTCTTGACTAGCAGCCGAGCTTTCTTCTGAAGCTGCGGAATTCGACTCTACAATTACTGAAATCTCTTGAATCGAGGCTAGTACATTATTAAGTTGATCAGCTTGTGTGGTACATGCTGTTGTTATATCCTCAACTAATTCAGAGGTTTTACTAGAACTTGTTACGATATCACGTAGTAGTTTTGCAGTATCATCTGCAAGAGAAGAACCATGTTTTATAGCATCTAGTGATTGGTGAATAAGATTTGTTGTATTACCAGCAGCTTTTGAACAATCGTTAGCCAGTTTTCCAATTTGATCAGCTACGACAGCAAAGCCTTTACCTTGTTCTCCGGCACGTGCAGCTTCAATGGAAGCATTCAAGGATAGAAGATTTGTCTGACTGGCGATATTATCAATTACTTCAATAATCTTCGATATCTGGTTTGATTGATTCGTGATTTGGCTCATAGCATCTAGTAATGCTTGCATATAGGTATTTCCTTTGTCTACAATATCCAAGGAATCGCTAGATATCTTACTTACATCCCTAGCTTTTTTGGCATTGTTTTGTACAACTGTAGTGATATCGTTAACTTGTTCAACAAGAGTTGAGATGGAATTGTTTTGATCTTGTGCGCCTTCAGCAATTGACTGTGAGCTATGAGAAATTTGCTCTGCACCTGAAGCAACTTGGTTTGCAGAATCTTTAATATTTACTATCAATTCATTAAGATATTGTGTAATTTCTATTAGTGAATTCTTAATTGGTGCAAAATCGCCCATATAGTCAATGTCTACCGTAACTGTCATATCACGATCTTCTAGCTTTCCTAATACGGTAGTAATGTTTTGTATGTATCCTGTTAGGGTATTGATTGTCTTTGTAGTGGCATGAGATAATTCGCTTAATTCAAGGATAGAAGAAGGTTTAACCGAAACTTGTAGATTACCCTTGGCAAGTTCGTTCATCGCTTCTTTAACTTCAGTAATTGGTGAAACAATCACAGTAGTAGTAGTTTTTGCATGTTTTTTAGATAATATATAACTTATGATAATCATTGCAATAACTACGATTATCATAACTAGTGAGTAGATGATATATCTGGTGATTTCGTTGTTGGCATATGAATCAGAATCGGTTGCTATAGTATCTAATAATACGTTTATTTCTTCAACTAGAGGTAGATAATTCTTGACAAGTACATCGTTTGCATTCGTCATACGACGGTTTGCAACAAAATCATAGATTTCTACTCGATATGGATTAGCTTCCTCCATTTTATTTTGTAATTCTGTCAGTAAATTAACATCGGAAGAATGCTCTTTCGCTACAATACTATACAGGTTTTGTAATTCTGAATTGAGTTCTTCAACAATACTGTCCGTATTATCTGTATCGCTCTTCATTCGGGAGGCGGTCATCTGTACAATTTTGTGATATACATTGCTCTCAAGTTGCTTCATTAAATATTGTGTTTTAGAAACGCTTTTTTCTAAAGTGTAGGGACCATTTTTGAAGTTAATGATTTCCCCAGCTAAGATAGCAGTACTTAGAATCGATAGGATACAAATCGTACAGGAGATAATTCTTGTTAAGCGAAATGAATTGTTAATAACTTGGCTTAAGGGTAAATTAGTTTTGTGGTTACTTAGTTTTTTTGATTTGGTTTTACTTTTGATTTTTTTCATGTAATCACTCCTCGTGTATTGTTAATTAGCTATTTTGTGGAATTGAGTCCAATATTTTCAAACTTACGACGCTTTATTATATAATGAGAAAAGAAAACAATCTATTGCTATATTATACAATTATTAATGTATATGCATGGTCGTAGTTGTATGAAAATTTAAGAAAAATAATATTAAATGAATAGTAAGGTATTGCTTTATATTTATTTTACCAAATGTGTCAATGTTAATATCTTTAATCCTATAAAAGCATAGTGGAAAGTTTGAGACTACTCTAGATGCAGTAAATACAGGGGAAGATAGAATGTGAGAGAGGAGGTGATAAATGAGAAAGTTTAATATATTAGGCAAAACAGAATTAATGAGATTTTTTATTAAGTAGATTAAAAAATGTTGTTATAAAATAAAAACATAGGATTGTATATTAAGAGTATTAGTTGAATATTTATATCATTTATATATAAAACTTTGTGCAAAGCTAATGAAAAAGTATTGATAAACCTGGTAAATCTTTGATTTGTCAGGAGGATTATATTCTCATTGTAGGAGAATATATTATTCACGTAATAGTTCATTAGCCTATTTATTAATTGACATTGATAATTAAAAGACATATAATTTAGGAATAATTATTGTTATTGAAAAAAGAAGGAGAGGTTGTAATGGAAGTTGTTAAATTAAGAGATGATATCTATTATGTTGGAGCAGTAGATTGGAATGTTAGATCTTTCCATGGATACACAACAAATAGAGGAGCAACATATAACGCATATTTAATTATTGATGAAAAAATTACACTTATAGATACGGTTAAAGCACCTTTTGCAGGAGATTTATTAGAACGTATATCTGAAATCATTGACCCTTCTAAGATTGATTATGTTGTATCAAATCATGTTGAGATGGATCATTCAGGTGCAATTCCAGCAGTTATGGAGGTTGCTAAGAATGCAACGATCATTACATCGGCACCTAGTGGTTTAAAAGGACTTCAAGCACATTATGGGGATCAATATAAGTACCAAACAGTGAAAGCAGGAGACTCTATATCTCTAGGAAAGAGAAGTTTAACATTTGTTGCAACACCTATGTTACACTGGCCAGACAATATGGTTACATATTGTAGTGAAGAGAAGATTCTGTTCTCTAATGATGCCTTTGGTCAACATTATGCTTCTTCAAAACATTTCGATGACGAAGTGGATATGTGTATAGTAATGCAAGAATTAGAAAAATACTATGCGAACATACTAATGCCTTATGGTAGACAAGCAAATCAAGCTCTTGATATAGTGGAAAAACTTCCACTTGAGATGATTGCACCTAGTCATGGAGTAATCATTAGAAGTCATATCAAGGAGATACTTGATCAATATAGGTATTACTGTAATGGAGAAAACGAAAGGAAAGCTCTTGTAATATATGATTCTATGTGGCATTCAACCGAGAAAATGGCAATGGCTATTCTCGAAGGTTTTAAGAGAGCAGGAGTTGAATGTATCCTATATGATTTAAAAGAAAATCATATTTCAGATATTGCAACGCAAGTATTAAAAGCAGAATATCTCGTAGTAGGATCTCCTACATTGAATGCCAATATGTTACCTACAGTTGGTGCTTTCATTACTTACATGAAAGGGTTAGCACCAAAAGGAAAGAAAGGTTTTGTTTTCGGTTCTTACGGCTGGGGACCTCAAAGTATAGCTTTACTTCAAAAAGAGTTCGATGCGTTGAAGATTGAAACAATTAAGGAGCCAATTAAGATTAATTATATCCCGACAAAAGAGCAATTAAGAGAAATTGAAGATCAAGTTGCTGAATTAGCACTTTAATTCAAAACAATAGAAAGTTCATGGGGTATTTAGTTTTAGTTGAGAGATTTTCTCAAAAGAACATAATAGAAGGAATGTCAATCAAATTAAGATTGACATTCTTTTTTATAAGATGTATAGTGTTCCTATAAAGTAACACTAGAAGAAACGGAGCAGTTTACATGGAAGTTATTGAACAGCTTGTTATGTTTGGTCTGACAAGACAAGAAGCAACCTTATATATGACGCTACTCACAGAAGGTGAGCTAACAGGTTATGAAGCCGCCAAGAAAACAACTATTTCAAGATCAAATACGTATAATGGCCTTGCAGGGTTAGTTGAGAAGGGTGCTGCATATATTATTGAGGGTACAGTAACAAAATATACACCAGTAAGTGTAGAAGAATTCTGTAATAATAAATTACGAAATCTTGAAGCTTCGAAGCATAAGCTAATGGAGTCGTTACCCATTGAGAAAGTGGAGAACAGTGGATATATAACAATTCAAGGCGAGAAGAACGTGATGGATAAACTGAAAACTATGCTAATAGAGGCAAAAGAAAGAGTTTACTTATCTGTATCGAGTTCTTTGCTTTCGTGTTTAGAGGAAGAACTTTTACTGTTACAAAAACGTCATATTAAGCTAGTACTAATTACTGACCAGAAGGTTCCGTTTGAGGAGGCAATCCTATATATAACAGACAAGAAAGATCAGAGAATACGTTTAATCATTGATTCCAAGAAAGTCTTAACGGGAGAGATTACAACTTCGTCGGATACCACATGTCTATATTCAATGAATGACAATCTTGTATCCGTCTTTAAGGAAATGTTACAGAATGAGATTATTTTACTTTCTAGATAGTAGGTAGCCGTAAAGCAAAGATATGTTATTGACATGTATAAAAGTTTTCTAATTGTCCCAATAATAATCCAAAGAAAAAGGAGAATATATTATGAAAAAAACATTTGTTACGAATGAACAGTTACAAGAAATTGTAAAAGAATATCCTACTCCATTTCATTTATATGATGAAAAAGGAATTCGTGAGAATGCTAGAAGATTAAAAGAGGCATTTGCATGGAATAAAGGATTTAAAGAATACTTTGCTGTTAAAGCAACACCGAATCCATTCTTACTAAAGATTCTACAAGAAGAAGGCTGTGGAACAGATTGTTCTTCCATGACAGAACTTATGTTATCGGAAGCACTTGGATTTGACGGAAGTGAGATTATGTTCTCGTCTAACGCAACCCCAGCAGAAGAATTTGTGAAAGCCAGAGAAGTCAATGCAATTATTAATCTTGATGACATAACACATATAGATTTCTTAGAAAAAGCAGCAGGAATTCCTGAGACAATTTGTTGTCGTTTTAATCCAGGTGGAGTATTTAAAATCAGTACTAGCATAATGGATAATCCAGGAGATGCAAAATACGGATTTACGAAAGAGCAAATGTTTGAAGGATACAAAAAGTTAAAAGATCTTGGCGTTAAGAACTTTGGTATTCACTCTTTCTTAGCTAGTAATACAGTAACGAATGAATATTATCCAACTCTCGCTAAGATCTTATTCGAGTTAGCGGTTGAATTAAAAGATGAAACAGGTGCTGACATCAAGTTCATTAACTTATCAGGTGGCGTTGGTATCCCTTACAAACCAGATCAAGAAGGAAATGATATTAAAGCTATTGGCGAAGGTGTTCGCAAAGTATATGAAGAAATCCTTGTTCCAGCTGGAATGGGTGACATTGCTATCTATACAGAATTAGGAAGATTTATGTTAGGACCTTATGGTTGTTTAGTGACAACAGCAATCCATGAAAAACACACACATAAAGAATATATTGGATTAGATGCTAGTGCAGTAAACCTAATGAGACCAGCGATGTATGGAGCATATCACCATATCACAGTTATGGGTAAAGAGAATCAACCTTGCGATCATATGTATGATGTAACTGGATCATTATGTGAGAACAACGATAAATTCGCTATCGATCGTATGTTACCAAAAGTGGATATCGGCGACTTGCTAGTAATTCACGATACAGGAGCACATGGATTTGCTATGGGTTATAACTACAATGGTAAATTGAAATCAGCGGAAGTACTGTTAAAAGAAGATGGATCAACACAGTTAATTCGTCGTGCAGAAAAGCCAGAAGATTATTTTGCAACATTTGACTTCTGTGATATCTTAAAGGATATGAAATATTAATACTGTAGAAATATTAGATGAAGTACTACAAAAATAATGTATTTATATAACAGAAAAGACAATCTTCATGAATCTTATGTGGATAGGCGGATATTACACATTCGTGTCCACTAACATTTGGAAGATTGTTTTTTTATTGTGTTTTCTTGGGGGTAAAACGATTAATAATTGCTACGATTATCTATCTAGTTTTATAGCAATGGGTGTGTGAAAGTATTGAATTACATTCGCTGTTTCTTTGCAGATGGGACAAAATTACTATAGACGTAAATTATACAAATAATAAAAAAGTTTAAGTTTAGCTATAATGATAATTGAAAAAAATCCGATATCTAATTTAGAACAATAACAAGCTATGAAATATAAAATGATATATAAAAACATAGCTGGGGAGTTATTTGCAATAATAGTAAGGTGGTGAAGTTATGAGAATAGATGCTTATAATAAAGTAAGTCAAATGTATCAAACAAACAAAGTTCGTGCCGCTGAAAGTGCGAAGAAAGTGGGGGAATCCGATCAATTAGAGATTTCTCAAACAGGAAAAGATTATCAGACTGTAAAGCAAGCGGTTGCTAGTGCTTCTGAAGTAAGAATGGATAAAGTAGAAGAAATCAAAAAAAGATTAGCTTCTGGTACGTATGATGTAAGTATGAACGAAGTTGCAGATAAGTTACTAGATAATTATTTTAATACAGTAGTTTAGGCATAACTAAAGTGAAGTAGTGGTAAAGAAGTAGGCAAAGCTTACTTTGTAAGCAGAGAGTGGATCGTGAAAATCCACATGAGTTTAAGAGAGAAGAGAGGTTTAGCGTGGCTAGTTTAATAGAAGAATTGATTACAACTTTGCAACAAGAGAATGATGTTTATAGAGAAATGATACCAATTGCGAAAGAAAAATCAAATATTATAGCAAACAATGACCTCTTAGCATTGCAAGAAATTACGGATCAAGAGCAAGCATTTGTAGAGAAGGTCATGATGCTTGATAAGAAAAGAGAAGAAATAATCGCGAATGTTGGAGTTGTTCTGTGCAAGGATGCAAGAACATTAAAGATACAAGAAATCATTAAACTATTAGAGACACAACCAAAAGAACAAGAGAGACTATCTACTGTTCATACCAATCTAAAGAAGACCATTGATGAATTAATGGAATTCAATAATCATAACAAATCGTTGATCGAACAATCCCTTGAAATAATAGAGTTTAATATGAACTTTATTCAAAGTACACGGATGTCACCAGGGAATAACTATACAAAATCAGCTGGGCAGGCCAGTAATGCATTACCTGAAACAGGTATGTTTGACGCAAAACAATAGATGAAGGATGGTGATATACCGTGGGAAATATTATGACAAGTTTATGGACTGCTGTATCGGGTTTCACAGTTAGTCAGAATGCAATTAATACCACAGCACACAATTTGGCCAATATTGATACAGATGGATCTACAAGGCAACAAGTAATTATCCAAGATTTCCACTATAACAAGATTGGCCAATCTACATATAGTTCCATGCAGACTGGACTTGGTGCTGCAACACAAGTTGTTCGTCAAGTAAGAGATGAATTCTATGACAAACAATATCGTACAGAATCAGGTCGATTAAGTTTTTATGATGCACAAAAGCAAGCGATACTTGAAATTGAAGATATTATGGGCGAATTGGAGAACTCTCCATTCCAAGAATCGATACAAAAACTTTGGAATAACATACAAGAGTTAGTAAAATCTCCAGATGATAAAACTGCTCGTGCGTCGCTAGCAAAGAATGCGGAAGCATTTGTCCAAAGAGCAGAAACGATTTATAAACAATTAGAACAATACCAAGTAAATATGAATCAACAAATCAATGATAAGGTAACGCAGATCAATGGTTTGGGTGAAAAGATAGCACAGTTAAATGAACAGATTACGAAAGTTGAATCAGGTGGCGTAGAGAGAGCTAACGACTTACGTGATAAGAGAAATCTATATATTGATCAATTAAGTAAATTAATTGATGTTAAAGCAACAGAAGAATTCGATGGTTCTGTTACGATTATGGCAGAGAACGTTCAATTTGTAACGGGTACATCTTCCTACAGCATGTCTACGGTGCGTGTTGCAGATGGTTCAGATATGGTAAAACCAGTTTGGGATCATATTAAGACAGATGTATTCGATATGACAAGAGAACCAAGCTATGAAGCAGGAACAAATCTTGGGTCGCTAAAAGGTCTTATCTGGGCAAGAGGAAATAGTTCTGCAAATTATACGAATATTCCTCAAAAAGGCGACTTTGCAACGGATGCAGACTACCAAGCAGCCATTGATAAATATAATCTTGAAATTGAGAGTTCCGTTATTCGTACTACACAAGCTCAATTTGATACATTGATTCATGGTATCGTAACAGCTGTGAATGATATTCTATCTCCTAATGTGGAAGCAACATTAGCAGATGGTACTAAGATTCAGATTCTTTCACCAAATGCACCAATGGGTATGGATGGAGATAAGACACAAGGAACAGAATTATTCTCCCGTAAGAGTACAAGCAGATATGATAAGGATACCGTAATATATATGAAGAATACAGGAACCGCTGAAAATCCTGTGTACGAAGAGTGTGCTGAAACAGATGCTGATGCTTTTCGAGCATATAGATATAATGAAGAAGATCCAAGTGATAAATATACATTATATTCTTTGGGAGAAATTGAAATTAACAAAGATATATTAGCGGATTATTCAAAAATACCACTTAGTCAAAGTGGTGGTACAGGTGATTTCGCATATAACGGAGTGGCGAAAGCCTTAGCTGATATCTGGAATCAACCATTTTCAACATTGAATCCGAATGTATTAAAGGTGAATACATTCAATGAATACTATACAGCAATCTGGGGAGACCTAGCTACCAAAGGTGAAAAGTACATTGCTAGTGCTGAAAATCAACAGATCATGGTTGATAATATATCCACTGCAAGACAGAATGTAATGGGTATATCTTCCGATGAAGAACTAGCTAATATGATTAAATACCAACATGCTTATAATGCAGCTGCAAGATATTTTAATGTTGTAGATTCCATGCTCGAGCATCTGGTTACTAGATTGTAGAGGAGGACAAATTAATATGGCATCAACTTTTTTTGGTTTAAATATAGGTTTATCTGGCCTCTATGCATACCAGGCATCGATAAATACAACTGCACATAATATCTCTAACGCAGAAACAACAGGTTATTCAAGACAAAAAGTAGTAACATCTGCAGGTGAGGCAATGCGTGTATATAGTTCCTATGGTATGGCTGGGACAGGCGTTAATATTGCTGATATTATTCAACAAAGAAATGCCTATTATGATGTGAAATATCGTAACAGTGCAGCCCTTTATGGTGAATATAGTACGAAGAATGATTACATGTTACAGGTTCAAAATTATTTTAATGAAGTAGATGAAGGTGGTTTTACAGACTCATATAACAGCTTATTTAGTGCGTTGAAAACGCTGTTTGATGATCCCTCTAGTATGGATATTCGTACCACTGTAGCAAACAATGCAGATTCACTTAGTGAATACATGAATTATATGTATACTAGTATGCAAACAATTCAAGAAGATGCAAATTTCCAGATAAAAAATCTTATTGACCGTGTAAATTCATTAGGGGAACAGATTGCTACTGTTACAAAGCAAATCAATGCATTAGAAGTAACAGGGGTTACTGCCAATGACTTACGTGATTCGAGAGAAAATCTTGTAGATGAGTTATCGAAGATTGCTAATGTGACAACAGAAGAAAAAGTAATGAAGAAGGATCCTATGGACCCTGGTACCGTTGTTTATGAAGTAAGAATTAACGGTCAATTATTAGTAGATACGGGCTCAAGTAAGCAATTAAAAGTAGTACCAAGAACTGAGAAAATAAATGCAACAGATATAGATGGTTTATATGATGTTACTTGGGCAGACGGACAAGAGTTCTCTTTAAGCAATGCAAACTTAAAAGGTGAGTTGAGTGCATTATTTGCAGTTAGAGATGGTAATAATGCAGAGAATCTTGGTGGCAAAGTTACAACAACCACAACTGGTGGTGTAACGACATTAACCATGACTAAGACGAACTGTGATGACATTACTAAGTTAAATATCCCTACAGAGGGAAATATTACAATTGCAGGTAAGGATTATAAATACAAAGGATTTACTGTAGATGTTCAGGCAGATGGAACCTACCAATATAATTTCAAATTAGATGAGCCATTGGCAACTGATATCAAAGATACAGATAATGTTCGTGGTGAAATTGGTGAAACCGTTAATTACAAGGGTATACCTTATTATATGGGTAAATTGAATGAGTTCTCTCGTACATTTGCTTCTGTATTTAACAAGATGCATAACCAAGGAGAAGATTTGGACGGGAATAAAGGTCTAGATTATTTCAATTATACGGATAAAAAAGGTGCAGCAGATTTGCTAGAGAACTTTACATCGTTTAGTTCTGATGGTACTGCAACATATATTGCAGCAGATGGTACGGTAACTACAGGTGAATCTTATTATAATTTAACAGCTTTCAATATGACAATAACGGCTGAGATTATGAGTGATCCTAGGAAGTTTGCAGCGGCAAGTGATATTACACAAGGTGTTGAGAATAAAGATAATCTGAAGGAGCTTCTTAAGATCGAAAGTGATAAATCTTTATTCAAAGCAGGAACACCAGCACAATTCTATAGTACATTAGTTGCCGAAATCGGTGTAGATGCTTCTAAGTATGAAACGTTTACAAAGAGTCAAGAAAGTATCATGAAATCAATTACAAACCAAAGATTATCTGAATCTGGTGTTGATGTGGATGAAGAAGCAATGAATTTGGTTAAATTTAAAAATGCATATAACTTATCTGCTAAAGTTATTCAGACAATGAATGAAATCTACGATAAATTAATTAATGGTACAGGCGTATAATCCACCTGGAGGTGATAGCAAATGAGAATAACAAACCAAATGTTAACGAATAACATGATGAGTAACATCAATAAGAATAAATATAATCTGAATAAATATGATGAACAGTATTCTACCGGAAAGAAAATTCAAAGACCATCGGATGACCCTATTATTGCTGTTAGAGCATTAAAATTAAGAACGAACATGGTACAGTTGAACCAATACATCGATAAAAATATTCCAGATGCTTTGGCTTGGATGGATGTATCAGAAAGTGCGTTGAAAAATGTAAATCAGTTATTAACAGATATGAATAGTTATTGTGTAGATGGTTCGAATGATGATCTAACAGTTAAAGATCGTAATAGTATTATCCAGAATTTATTGGAATTAAGAACACAGATATATCAAGAAGGTAATGCTAATTACGTTGGAAGACATGTATTTACTGGATATAAGACGGATCAAAGCTTAACTTACAGTTCAGCGGATGATTTAGCTAGAGAAAAATATAACATTACGGAAGATTTTAAAGGGACAGATTTAGAAAGTGTTACGAAGATAATTGGTTCATATACAGTTCCAGGTGATACGACAACAATTACACCTGGACTATATGGAGATGCACCAACAACTATTGAAGCATATCGATTACGATTATCTTATGGTTCACTTGGGGATAAAGGAGAAGTATCTTGTAACCTAAGCTATAAAAAGGCTGATGGAACATCAGTTGGATTTGGACCGGGATTTCCAGCATCAGCAACTAACAATTATCAGATATTAAATTCAACAGATCTAGTTGGAGGTAAAAGTGCTTACGAAGTTGGAGATGATGAAGTACGTTTCTTAGCGGACACTGGAGAAGTGATTATTGGAAAAAATGTCTATAATGAAATGAGAAATGCAACAGATATTTCCGTAACTTATGATAAATTACAATTTTCAGAAGGGGAATTACGACCAGAAAACTTTTTCGATTGTTCCAAATATAAAGTTGGAGATGACGGAAAGATTCAAAAGGATGGTACTGGAAATCCCGTAATTGATGTAGAGTATACAAAAGAAGATCAAAAGATTGAATATGAAATCAATTTTGGACAAAATATAGCAGTTAATGTACAAGCTAGAAATGCGTTTTCACATGATATTGGACGTGATATTGAAGGATTAAAGGCATTAGCGGACGATGTTACAGCAACAGAGAAGAAGATAGCGGAAGTTAAGAAACTTCGTGAAGACGGAAACAATTCCGCTGTTACGAACGAGGCACTTGATAAATTATTAGAACAGATGAATACGGAACTTGTATTAAAGAACAGTGCGTTACAAAAAGGTTTTTCATCTGCAATAACAAGCACACAAAAACAGCAAGAAAAATTAAATATAGCCATTGCTGATTTAGGAAGCCGATATAGCCGTGTTGAATTAACTGAGAATCGTTTGGATAAGCAGAAGACCGATTTTACCGATTTACTATCTTCGAATGAAGATGTGGATATTGCGGAAGCTTATATTAACTTATCAATGTCTCAGCTGATCTACAATGCTTCATTATCAGCTGCGTCAAAAGCTGTTTCGAATACACTATTGGATTTTATCTAAGGTATAATATAAGCAAAAAGAAATGTCGGAGTGGTGGAAAGATTAAACTTTTGCCACTCTTTTCTTGAAAGGGGCGTAGTGCGAAAGATGAATCTTTCACACGCAAATTTGTGCTTGCAGCCCAAAGTTTGCAGGCTATGGAAAGGGTATGGTTAATAATATGCTAATAAATACGAGATGTTTTGGAGAAATTAATCTTGATGAGAATAAAATTGTAACATTTGAAAGTGGTCTCATGGGATTTGAACAATATAAGAGATTTACTATTTTGTATAATATTGAAGATGAGAAATCTAAGATTTCATGGTTACAAAGTGTTGATGAACCAAGTTTAGCTTTACCAATCATTGCACCAGGTGTTGTAAAAGAAGATTACAATCCTACGGTAGAAGATGAAGTATTAAAGCCGCTTGGAGATTTAATAGATGAAAATCTAGTAGTATTTCTAACAGTAACAGTACCGAGCGATATTAAGAAAACGACAGTGAATCTGAAAGCGCCAATCATCATAAATGCAGATACAAGAAAAGGGTGCCAGATTATTGTAGAAAATTCTGAGTATACAGTTCGATATAATGTATATGATATTATGAAAGAAAGAAAAAAAGATAAGGGGGTCGAATAGATGCTAGCCCTATCCCGTAAAATAGGAGAATCAATCGTTATCAATAACGATATAGAAATTACAATATTAGAAATCAAAGGTGATCAGGTAAAAGTGGGAATCGCTGCTCCTAAGAGCGTACCAATTTACCGGAAAGAATTATATCTTCAGATTCAGGAATCAAATAAAGAGGCTGCTGATAGTGTAGCCGGTGTTGAAGAATTATCTAATCTTTTTGACTAACACAAATACAATATTTACTAAAGGTATAAATATTTGGAGCTTATATGCCGATAGATTCTATAAGTAAATTATATTAAAAACTAAATTTAAGAAGTGATTTTGAAACATTTAAATGCACACGGAGGTGTATATAGTATGGCAATTAATGGAGTGAAGCCAGGTTCACAGGGAACCGGAGATGTATCAAGTAAAGTTGCATCTGAGCCTGCAGTAACAGAAGTAGAAAAAGTAAGTGCACAATCTACTGAAAACATGGGCGGACAAAATGTACAGACAATGAACCAAGCAACAGAAAATCAACAATTAACAGATGAACAATTAGATAAGAAACTAAAAGATGCTATTAGTATGGCAAACAACAAGTTAAATCAATCTCAACCACTAACAAGGTGTGAATTCACTTATCATGAAGATGTAAATCGTGTATCAATCAAATTGATTGATAAAGATACAAAAGAAGTGGTAAAAGAAATTCCACCAGAAAAGAAGATTAAGATGATTGAAAAGTTGTGGGAGATTACGGGCTTACTTGTTGATGAAAAATTATAAGGAGGCATAAGATATGGCTGGAATTAGAATGACAGGTCTGATATCTAATATGGATACAGAATCGATTGTTACACAACTTATGGAAGCGCAAAGAACGAAAGTAACGAAGATTGAGAATAAGAAGACTAAATTAGAGTGGCAACAAGATAAGTGGAAGGATTTGAATGCAAAGTTATATAAGTTATATCAAGAGCAGACTTCAGAGCTTCGATTACAAGGTAATTATTCAACGAAGAAGGCAACTTCAGCGGATGAATCAGTAGTTAAGGTTACAGCTGGAAATAGTGCGACTTCAGGAACGCATATTATTACGGTAGAAGAACTTGCAAGTGCACAATATGTTACTGGTGGAAAAATAGATAGTGCTGATTTTAATAAGAATAAAAGACTAATAGATTTGGGATTCGCTGATAATCAAGTGATTAGCATACAGAATGGAAGCAAGACAGTTGAGCTTAATGTTGGTAACAGTACTACTGTGAATGACTTCCTTACTACTTGTAGTAATGCGGGATTATCGGCAAGTTATGATGCAACACAAAAACGAATTTTTATTAGTTCGAAATATAGTGGTGAAGAAAATACATTTTCAATTACGACTGCATCATATACATCTGAAGGAACAACTGCCAGAGAAGGAATTTTTAGCTTGGTATCTTCGAGTGATAAAGCTACTACAGAGGCGTATCTAGCCACATTAAAAAAAGGTGGTGATACTACAGTAATAGAGAGTAGTCTTAAAGAATTAGCTAAAAAGAATATAAATGATGAAGCATCTAGCGTTGCCAATAACTTCTATTTTCAAGTTGCTAAGAATAATGTGAATCTTACAGTTGAAGAGGAAAGTGAAATTGAATCTAAATATAGCACTATAGTGGATGAGGATGAAAGAAATAAAAGTATAGAGGTTGCTAAATTAAAAAAAATAGATGATAAGACGAAAGAGTTGGTTGCTACAGAAGAATATCAAAATAAGATAAAAAGTGCAATCCAAAATGGATTAACATCTCAAGAAGTTAAAGATGAATTGGGTATAACTGATGCTACTGAAATCAATAAGTTTGTATTTAGTGATAAAGTTTCTAGAGAAAATTTTGTTACTAGTGAGATGGAAAGTGCAATAAGTACTTACAAATCAGTTATTAGTAGTGGTGATAGTACGTCAAGCTCGGATGCGTCCAGCCCACTTAAAAGTTTAGGACTAGGTGAAATATCTAATGTAACATCCGACAAAACTGCATCAGGTATATCTGATTTTACAGTAGTAGCTGCAAAAAATAGTAAAATTATATATAATGGTGTTGAGATGAAGAATACATCTAATAATATAACGGTCAATGGACTCACTTTTGAAGTAATATCAAAATCTTCATCTCCAATCTCTATTACAGTATCCAATGATACGGATGCAGTCTACAAAAAGGTAAAAAATTTTATAACACAATATAATAGTATATTAAAAGACCTTAACGATGCATATTATGCAGATTCTGCAAGGGGTTATGATCCTTTAACAGATGAAGAAAAAGATGCAATGACTGATGATCAGATAACATTGTGGGAAGATAAAATAAAAAAATCTTTGCTTAGAAGGGATTCCACTCTTGGAAGTCTTACGACTGCTATGAAAACAGCTATGTCATCGACTGTTAAAGTAAATGGAACAACCTATTCTCTTGCAAGTTTTGGAATTATGACATCTACAGATTATACAGAAAAAGGGTTGTTACATATCTATGGTGATAAAGAAGATTCAACCTATTCTGATAAAGATGATAAATTAAAAGCTGCAATTGAGGCTGACCCAGACGCTTTTGCAGAAGCATTTTCTGGTATTGTTAAAAACTTACATGATACATTGTATAAAAAAATGGCTAAAACATCAATCAGTAGTGCTCTTACATTCTATAATGATAAAACCATCAAAAATCAAATCTCTAGTTATGAAAAAAACATCAGTACACTAGAGAATAAATTATCTGATATGGAAAATCGTTATTATAAACAATTCTCCGCGATGGAGACCGCATTAGCTAAGCTACAATCTCAACAAAGTGCATTGTCAGGGTTGCTAGGTACTAGCTAATAAGTTATAATAGCTTATATAAAGTAGGCAGTAGTTAAATACTACTGCCTAGATGCAATAGAGGAGGTATTTAGTATGGCATTTAATTATGCAGCAGCATACCAAAATAATAAGATTAAGACTGCTAATAAGGCGGAATTGACATTAATGTTATATGACGGTGCAATTAAATTTTGTAATAAAGCTAAAGTAGCGATGGAAGAAGGCAATATTCAAGAAACGAATAGTAATATTATTAAGGCTGAAAACGTAATTGTTGAATTAAGAACTTCTTTGAATAAAAAATATCCGGTATCAGAGGATTTTGAAAGAGTTTATGATTATGTATATAGAAGACTTATTGAAGCTAATATTCATAAAGATAAAGATGTGTTAGAAGATGCAATTCGTATTATAAGAGAAATGCGAGAAACTTGGGTTGAAGTAATGAAACTTGCCAAAAATGTATAAGAACTGAGGGGTGTTATGGATAAGGATAGTATTTATTTCGATGCGCTTAAGGAGAATCTTACTAAAAAACTTGCGGTTTTTGATAGCATCTATAATATTGTACAAGAACAATCTGAAGTACTTATTGACAAAGAAGTAGATATTGATCGTTTTAATCAGTTGTTAGATGAAAAAGAAGAACTTATTAGACAAGTGGATGAACTGGACAAGTCATTTGAAACCTTGTATGTACGAATTAAGGATATTCTTACTGACAATAAAGAGGAATATAGGCTTGCGATTGTGAATATGCAAGATATTATTCGGAATATTACTTCTCTAGGTGTGAAGATTAAGGTTTTAGAACAACAGAATAAAATGAAAGTTGAGATTTACCTTGAAAATAAAAAAAATATAATTAAAAGTTTTAAGAGTAATTCAAATATGAGTAAAAAGTATACACAAAGCATGACAAATCAGCACTATGGACAATCTTATTTTTATGACAAAAAAAAATAAAAAAATCCAAAAAAGCTATTAACTTTTATTCAATCTTGTCCGATATAATTAATGTAAGTAATAATACATAAAATGTGTATTATTAATATAATATGCAACAGCAAGGATGCTGTTGAAAATTCAAGGAGGAAACAAATATGATAGTACAACACAATATGGCAGCAGCCAACACAAACAGACAGTTAGGTATCACTACTGGACAATTATCAAAATCTACTGAAAAATTATCATCAGGTTACAGAATTAATCGTGCTGGTGATGATGCAGCAGGACTTTCAATTTCTGAAAAGATGAGAGGCCAAATCAGAGGTCTTGAACAAGCATCTACTAACGCTCAAGATGGTATCTCTATGATCCAAACAGCTGAAGGTGCATTAAACGAAACTCACTCAATTCTTCAAAGAATGAGAGAATTAACTGTTCAAGCAGCAAATGATACTAACGTAACAACTGACCGTAACTCAATCAAAGAAGAGTTAACTGCTTTAACTTGCGAAGTTTCACGTATTGCTAAACAAACAGAATTCAATACAATGAAATTATTAAGCGGTAAAATGGATGCTAAATATCTTCAAGTTGGTGCTAACAAAGGTCAAAACATCAAATTCACAATTAAGAGTGTTACTGCTGGTGCATTAAGCATCACTAATGTAGCTAACAATGTATCAAGTTACTCTGTTGCTACAAAACAATTATCAACTCTTGATGCTGCAATCAAATCTGTATCAAGCACAAGATCTAAACTTGGTGCATTACAAAACAGATTAGAGCACACAATTGCTAATGCTGATAACACTGCTGAAAACTTACAAGCAGCTGAATCACGTATCCGTGACGTTGATATGGCTTCAGAAATGGTTAAATACTCTAAGAGTAATATCCTTCAACAAGCAGCTCAATCTATGCTTGCTCAAGCTAACCAATCAACTCAAGGTGTATTAAGTATCTTAGGCTAATAATTTGGCTATCATACGATTTAGGGCTGACCATTATTGGTCAGTCCTATTTTTTATTATCTCAGAATTTGAATAGGAAATATCATATTTGTTTAATCAATGAAATTGAAGAATTATACTAAGAATGAAAATAGAAGCTAAGATTGTAATATTGAAGTAATTGTTAATAGGCTAAAATTTATAGTCTGTAGATTAGTATATAAGGAGAAGACACATGAATGTATTGAAAGATAAAATTAATGAGGTTATTGAATTGATTCAAGTTACTACGGATAGTTTTTATCAACAAAAAGAAAATAATGCATATAACACGTTGAATATCATGTTAGGAAAATTAATGAACGTTATGGATGAATTGAATCATATTAATGAAGACATAGATTTTGATGAAAATCAGTTTAATGAGAACTTGAGAGAAACGTTAAAAGCTTTAGAAGATAAAGATACAGTGCTGCTTTCTGATCTGCTAGTGTATGAAGTAAAGGAACAATTAATAAGTGTCGTAGAACAACTTTAGGAGTAGGGAACACATGGGATTTTGGGAAATTAATTATAATTTAATAAAAGAAGGACGAGATTTCTTTTACAAAAAGCTAGAAAGTTTTTCGTTTGATGGGATTAATGAAGATTTTGAGGAAATAACATTCGTTGACACACGAGAAGATGCGAAAGCATTACTAGTGAAAAAGTCTGGATTGACACAAAGGCTTAATAGTGCATATGCACCAATAAAAGAGGCGAAGAAGTGGTCAGAACAATTCGAATTCGATAAAGTTAGTATTGTAACCACCATGTTTGGACTTGGTAATGGTATATTGGCAAGTCAATTATTAAAGCGTATGAAGGAAGATGATTTGTTATTAATATATGAGCCAAGTCCATTGATTTTTAGATATGTAATGGAAAACTTTGATTTCAGAGAGTTATTAATGGATAATAGAGTTTCAATTACGGTACGTGGAATTAACGATTATGAGTATGAAAACTTGCTTATGGGGTACGTGACTTGGGTAAATGTCCGCTCTCAAGTTATCTGCAATCATACTGGATATGACAAATTATTTCCTAATGAGTTCTCTTGGTTGATAAAAAGAATTCACGATAATAATGATCGCGCAGTAACGAATAAGAACACAGAATCAGCATTATCAAAAATTTTCGTAAGTAATGCTTTACAAAACATAAAATATATGAAAGAGTCTAATATCATAACCGATTTTATTGGAAAGTTTTCATTAGATATACCTGCAATAATTGTAGCAGCAGGACCCTCGCTAGATAAGAATATTGAAGAACTTAAAAGGGCAAAAGGTAAAGCGATGATATTAGCAGTTGATACCTCTTTGAAGTATTTAAGTGCGCATAATATTGATCCGGATTTTATTGTTACTATTGATCCTAATAAGGATCCTTCTCATTTTAGAAATAATAACTTTAATCATGTTCCGATGTTTTGCAAGATGGAGTCAAACGCTATTGTTCTTGAAGAACATAAAGGAAGAAAAATATTTTTTAACCTTGAAGGATATTCTAAGGATTTGTATAACAAATTAGGAAAAAACACTGGTGATCTTAATACAGGGGGATCTGTGGCAACAGGTGCTTTTGCTATTTGTGTGGAATTAGGTATTAAAAATATTATTCTAATTGGCCTAGATTTGGCCTATGGTAATGGAGCTACACATGCTGGTGGGGTAACAAAAGATGTTTCTAACTGCGGGTTATTCCAAGAAACAGTGGAAGACATATATGGTAATCCTATAACAACAAGACATGACTGGTACGAGTATCTTAAGTGGTTTAATGATGCAGCCGAATTCTATGATAAGGGTATTGTAATCGATGCCACGGAAGGTGGGGCTAAGATTAAGAATACACATATTATGACCTTACATGATGCAATTAATCAATATTGTAATAAGGACATCAACTGGAACGATTTTATGAAAGAATTACCATATACATGCAATAAAGATGAAGTTGGTGAATTCTATAATTTAATCAAAACGAATATTGATGAATTTGTGACAATTAAAGATATGATTCATGAAGGGATAAATATATGCAATCGTTTGATTAAAGAGTATGATACGATATCCGGTGAGTCATATACAAGTAAGAGCTTAGTAGTGAAATTAAACGATATTAATATGAAAATGGAAGAGTTTTCGTCGTATTTATTATTAGATATGTATTGTTCAGGTACAATATTAACAAGGATGTCAGAAATATACCAATGTAGGGATGACATTCAAGAAGACAAAAAGAAGATCTATTTAAATACAAAAGAGATCTATGAAGATTTATTAAACGCAATTATCATTATAAAACCACAGCTTGAAGAAGTAGTAAATAAGGAACATGAAATATAATCACGGAGGAAGAAAACTTGAAATTCATACTTTATCATTGGAATACACTATCCATGGATGATCTAGAGAACGGTCTTATTAAAATTGGACATGAAGTTGATTGTATCAATTATGTTTTCTCAGATTTTGATAAGGATGATGTATTTGAAGAGCGAATGAATAGATTGTTACAGAAAAAAAGATATGATGCAGTGATTTCTTTTGATTTCTTTCAAATTATATCACGAGTATGCAATGAACATTCTATTCCATATATTTCATGGGTATGGGATAGTCCGCAAATTAATCTTTATTCAAAGGAAGTATTCAATGCTTGCAATTATATCTATCTATTTGATAAAGAAGCATACGAGGAACTTACTGAGATAGGTGTAAAAACAATGTATTACTTACCTCTTGCTGTTAATGTAGATAGGCTTGAAAAAATATTAATAACTGATGAAGATAAAGCAGAGTATGCAACAGATGTGTCTTTTGTTGGAAGCCTATATGATAAAACGAATCTATATGATGAGATGATTCATTTACCGAATGAATTAAAATTATATTTTAATGAAATTATGGAGCAACAATCCAAATGTATTGGCTGTAATATAATTGATGAGGGATTAACAGATGAAAAACTAATAGAATTACAGCAATACGTTTCTATTAAGATGGGCGAAAATTATTTAGGTACAATAAGGAATATAGTATTGAATCGTGTACTGGCTGCAAAAGTAACTAACATAGAAAGGAATAGGCTTGTATCTAAACTGGCGCATAAGTTTAACTTTATACTATATACGGGGAGTGATACATCAAATATACCCGAGGTAAAGAATAAGGGATATGTAAATTATTTTTCTACAATGCCTAAGGTGTTTAAACAGAGTAAGATAAATCTCAATATGACACTTCGCACCATAAAGACAGGTATTCCTCTACGCGTTTTTGATGTGTTAGGAGCAGGTGGATTTCTTATAACAAATTATCAAGAAGATTTAGATAAGTTCTTTATTGAGGGTGAGGATTTGGTGTACTATCGTACGGAAGAAGAATTATTTGATCTTATTGATTACTACTTGATACATGACGAAGAACGAGAACAAATAGCGCGAAATGGGCATATGAAAGTCAAGCAATTTCATAATTATGACGTAAGATTACGATATATTTTAGGTATTGTTTTTGATAATTACTCCAATTGTGATTATATGGGAAATACACGGACAAGAACGCAAACAAGTAATGGATCAATAATGCTATCGGATTCTACTAGATTAAATAAAGAAATCTGGGAAAATTTAAATAGCAATAATATATTAGAAGCGAATAACTTATTCCAATTATATTATAGAAATCATATCGAATTAACTGAGGAGGAGAAAATACTAAAATTAGTATATCAAAGTATATTGAATATTTGTATTAGAGAATTTCAGTTAGAAGGGCAGTATTCATTGTTGCTAAAATATCAGGGAGACAAGGAAGCCATTCAATGTAATATAGAAAGAGTAATATATTTACTTAAAGATGTGAATAGTACCAAAATGGATGAAGCGATAGATGAATTATTTTCTATGCTTAATTTAGGCAATGTTACTTGCTTAGAATTGATTGAAATAATTCTTCTTAGTGTAGAACAAAAAGTAAAGATATTTAATATCTTGGCAAGCAAGATGATAGCAAACGAGAATTACGATAAGGTACTACCGTTCTTAATTGAGGCGGAGGAGATTGATCCAACAGATCGAGAAACTATATGTAATCTGGTAACAATACTTAGCTATATGGGAGAAAAGGAACTAGCCAAAGAGTATGAATGTAAATTAAATGAATAAACAAAAAAGTGGAAAGGGGTATGATGTGATGAAGAATAAAAATATATTAGCTATCATACCGGCAAGATGTGGTTCGAAGAGTGTTCCTAATAAGAATATAAGAGTGCTTAACGGAAAACCGATGTTAGCATACTCTATTGAACATGCCTTGCAGTCAAAGTTAATCAATAGAGTTATACTTTCAACAGATAGTACAGAATATGCAAAGATTGGTAGAAACTATGGAGCGGAAGTACCCTTTATTAGGCCAGCTGAATATGCAACTGATTCAGCTTTAGACTTAGATGTTTTCTACCATTGTTTAAACTATCTAAAAGAAACTGAAGATTATGAGGCTGATATTGTTGTTCAATTACGTCCAACTTATCCAATTCGCAAGGTAGATGATATTGATACTATGATTGAGATGCTAATTCAGAATAAGGATGCAGACTCTGTACGAAGTATGTCTTTAGCCAAAGAGATACCGTACAAGATGTGGAAAAAAGGAAAGGACGGAACAATCTTACCGGTTGTTAGTGACTTGCATGAGTGTTACAATATGCCAAGACAAGAGTTACCTACTGCCTATTATCAAAATGCATGTATAGATGTAGTACGTGGAGATGTAATTCTAAGGAGAAAATCTATGTCTGGTAATACAATATTAGGATATGAAATGGAAGATAATTTTGATATCGATACGGAAGAGGAATTGCAAATTGCTATAAAACGTCTAGAAATAGAAAAAGGAAAAAAGCGATTTGTTTTTGATATCGATGGAGTTATTGCCAAATTAGAACCTAATAATAACTATGAATTATCTAAACCAAATGAAAAGGTTATTCATATAATTAATAAGCTATATGAAATGGGTAATTATATTGTCTTGTTCACCGCAAGAGGCTATGTGACAGGGAAAAATTGGGAAGGCATCACCAGCGGACAGATGAAAGCTTGGGGGGTAAAATATCATGAGTTGCATTTTGGTAAACCCAATGCAGATTATTATGTCGATGACAAATCTTTAGAATTGGAGCAATTACTAAAATTGTTTTGTTAGACATAAGGAGGGGTTTGAATATATGGAGGGTGACGATGAATAAGTATTGCTTATGTTTAGTAGAAGAGTTAGATGAGAATTCTGCTCTTTATCGTTTTTTGATTAAATTAGAAGAGCAGCAAGTAGATATACATGTTTTCACATCATGTATTACAGACAATTTGCAACCACATGATATACTTAAATGTGTAGATGATCTAAAAATAGAATCAGATGCTATATTCTATTTAGTTTCTGATATAGAGAATTTATGTATTACGTGTTATCGTGTATATCATCAAGTGTTCGATTGTTTTGTACTATTTGATAGTGAGGAGAATAGAGAAGTACAATTATATGAACTTTATTCAAGACTTATGTGTAGCCCTATTATTGAAGATGAAGGGATTATAAAGCCCATTTATTCGGACAAGAAGTTACTAGAAAATCATAATATAGTACCAATTGAAATATGTTTTGATGTAGTAATGAAAGACACAAATAGCAAATTGAATTCAGAAAAGTTATTAAAAGTGTATAAAATCAATGGAATATATAGTATTTTTGAGCCGTTCTATGATGTGAAATATTGTGTTATTGATTGGTATAAACAAATTAATGAACAGATAGATAAAAGTATGATTGAAGAGGTTGAGCTAATAATCAACTATTATCATGATACTGCAATAATCGAACAAATACATGAGGAGTTAAAAAAATATTATTTTCATGATGCTAATAATATAAAGATTGTATATGATTGTATGGAAAAGTTGACTCGGATGTACCAATCAGCCGGTAGATTCGAGAAAAATGCAATGGTATGTTATGTACAGTATTATATTAATGAAATTATTACTGATGTTAATTGTAAAGTAATGTTTTTATCGTGGTTAGCTGATATTGCAAACTGTAATTCTTCTTTAGAGAATATGCTTGAATTAACGATGAAGGACAAGATACTAACTACGTATAATCGTTATTATATATGGAATCAAGTCAAGCGAATGAGATTGCTAAATAACCACCTATCCTCAAGTAAAATTGGTGAGTTTAGTAATGAGTTATATAAACAAGTTTATTTTGAGTATTATGAGAAGGTAAAAGACAATATTATTAAGATACCAAAAGAGGAGAGAGATACTGATTTCATTTTGGTAATGAGCTATTCGTTTTTGGGGGAAAGACATGCTCCAACGCGCACTACTTTAGAACGGATTTACACAATAGGAAAATTATTAAACAAGAGAGTAATGTTAATAAATACAAGAGAAACTTTAACAAGTTTAGGGCTTATATTAATGAATGAGAATTGTGTAAGAAACTTAATTAAGGAATACTCAGATCTTGATTCCTATGAATATAAGGATTATAAATTTGCATTTTTTCAACCAGATGTAGAAATGCCGCATTTGAACGCAGTTATGGATATTATGGAATTTGTGAAACGTTCTAAACCATACTTTATTCTTAATATTGGTGGTGGTAGTATAGTATCTGATTTATGCTCGAACATCGTGCCGGTTTTATCCATGTCAGTGGCGTTTTCCTGTTTACCAATCACAATGAGTAAACTATCGATATTAGGTAGGAAGGTTAATAATAATGAATGGCCTTTATTACTTGCACAAGGGTATGATGAAGATTCCATTATTGAAAGCCGATTTACATTCGATCTAATTGAAAAGCATAGTGTTCTTACAAGAGAAGATTTAGGATTACCGAAGGATAAGTTCTTGTTGTTAGTTGTAGGAATACGTTTGGACTCTGAAATAACAGACGAGTTTATCTCTTATATGGAAAAGACTTACGAAGTTGGAACGCATTTAGTTTTTGCTGGATTATTCGATCACTATGATGATTTCTGTAAAAAACATACGTCTTTAAGAGAACATTCTTCTTATATTGGTTATTGCAATGATATGCTTGCGTTAAATAGTATATGTAATCTATATGTTAATCCAAAACGACTAGGTGGAGGATTTTCTATCATTGAAGCATTTCATGAGGGTAGACCAGGAATTACTATTAATACAGGGGATGTATCCATATCAGGTGGAAGTGAGTTTTGCGTAGAGAATTATGATGAGATGGTAGCATATATACGAAGATACATACAGGATGAAGAATTTTATAATGAGATGTCAAAGAAGGCCAAGCTTAGAGCAGATCTTATGACAGATTCAAAGAGCGCAATGGAAGAGCTAATTCAAACAGCATTAAGTAGCAAGTATTTTTTCTAGATATGTTGTATCCTGTTAAATTCTACCGGTATCATATGATTTAAGAAAAATGAGGTGTAAGGTTGTTAAGAGAAACTAATATTATATTTGAAAAGAATATTGTAATTCTTGATCAATCCGATCAAGCGATTTATTATTATAGAATCCAAAATTATGACAAAGCATTACGCTTAACAGGTAACGTATTGAGCTTGTTAGAAAGTCTTATTAATGAGTTACTTAATCAGCAAGAATATTTTAAAACTTGTGTATTAGACGTAACTAATTTAGATAATGTTTTGTGTATTCTTAATCCTATTCTAGAAGCACAGGAAAAACAAGATTATGTATTATTAGCCGATTTACTTGAGGGGCAGCTAGTACCTTTTATAGAACAGGTGCAAATGTTTATTGTAGGTAATGAAAGAATTACGATTGATACTGAGAAATATAACAAACAAGTGAATTTAATAGTTCAACAAAATCCTGAGTTAGAGGGCGATATTCCTACAGTTGATGAGGTATTGGAGCAAGGATATCAGATTGAATATACGTTAAGTGGAGCTTATACGCTTTCAGTTAATCAAGGCCCTCTGAGCTTTTATATGCATAGCAATAATCATACATTAAAAGAGGCTAAGGCTTTGGCGGAAAGTTGGTATACGGAAGAAAAAATCACCTATATCATATATGGTCTGGGACTTGGATATCATGTCCACAAATTAGCAGAAATTGATGATGATATACAGATAGTGGTATATGAGTCGAGTGCAGATATTTTTGCTATGAATTGCGCTTTTGGAAATGTTGATGTTTTCTGTAAAAATCCAAATATTAATATAATCTATGATCCCGACTGTAATAAGTTGTTTAAAAGAATAGGTGATATAGATGATGAAACGGAAGTAGTTGTGCATGCCCCTTCTTTAAAACTGATTCGAGAGGTGAGTAGTAGAGAAAAGTTAGAGAATTATTTTCTACATTACAGTAGTCAAAAGAATCAAAATAAACTATTGAATGGTAATTTTAGGAATAATATTAATAATTATGATTTTGTTGTTGACGAATTGCAAGAGGTGTTTCAAGGTAAGGATTTGTATATAGTAGCGGCAGGACCATCCCTCGATCATAATTTTATGAAGTTAAAGGAACGAAGTGAAAATAGCATTATCCTAGCTACTGGTACAGTATTCAGAAAACTTGTTAATGCGGGGATTCAACCAGATTACGTTATAGTGACAGATGCTAATCAAAGAGTAATTTCCCAGACAGTTGGATTAGAAGATAATGAGGCGAAAATGATTTTACTTGCAACTGCATATAAAGGATTTGCCAATACTTATAAAAATGTAAAATATATTGCTTTCCAAAAAGATTTTTCGCTATCTGAAGAATATGCAAGGGAGCATGGATTTAATCTATACAAGACAGGTGGATCTGTTAGTACAACTGCACTAGATATAGGAATCTCTCTTGGATGCAATAGAATTATATTTCTAGGATTGGACTTAGCGTATCCAAATAATTTTGTTCATGCAAGTGATACATCAAGAAGAGAATTAACGAATACAACAAATCTACGCCAAGTCAGAGATATTAATGGAAATATGGTTTATACAAGTAAAAGTCTAGACTATTATAGGCAATGGATAGAAAAAAGAATAGTGAATGAACAGGATGTTGAGATTATTGATGCCACTGAAGGTGGAGCGTTAATTAAAGGGATGAAGATTATGAAGTTAGAGGATATAATCTGATTTTAATTTCGTTATTCAGAAATTATACAAAGCTAAGAACGAAATAAAATTTGTGTGCATTGTTGCACTGAATCAGAATATCAGATATAATAGAAAAAGAATTATGATGTTATATAAAGAATTAAGATAGATTATGACGAAAAGAGCGAGGTTCTAGGGTGTGCATTTTACTATGTAAAGTGCACATTTATTACTATTAGCGATATTAGGAAGAAAGTACTATGGGTTTCACTTTAATAACAAATTAATGAAAAGAGGAGGCTGTTATAATGGAAAAACAAAATCATATTTTTGATGATTTATTTATCTTTGAAATGGCTAATAGTCATCAAGGGAGTGTGGAACATGGTATTGATATTATTCACGCCATGGGAAAAATTGCGCGTAAGCACAATATTAAAGCGGCAGTAAAGTTACAGTATAGAAATTTGGATACTTTTATTCATCCTGAATATAAAGATAGAACAGATGTTAATCATATACCAAGATTTATGAGTACTCGTCTTACATATGATCAATTCACACAATTAGTGAATGCAATTCGTGAAGAAGGAATGCTTACAATGGTGACACCTTTTGATGAGGATAGTGTTGGCTGGTGCATGGATCAAGGAATCGATATTATTAAAGTGGCAAGTTGTAGCTCACTTGATTGGCCGCTTCTTACAGAAGTAGCAAGAACACAAAAACCTATTATCTTATCAACAGGTGGTAAGACATTATCAGATATCGATAAAATATATAATTTCTTTACCCATAAAGGGTGTGAGTTTGCTTTCTTACACTGTGTTGCTGAATATCCAGCACCAATGGAACGGTTACAGTTAGATTTTATCGACCGTATGAACCGTCGCTATCCAGAAGTAATAATCGGATATTCTGGACATGAAGATCCAGATGATAATACTGTACCAATGTTAGCGGTAGCAAAAGGTGCACGAATTTTAGAGAGGCATGTTGGACTACCAACGGAAACAATTACCCTTAATTCATATTCAATGAATCCAGAACAGGCAGAGCGTTGGGTACAAGCAGCAGTGAATGCTAAATCTATGTGTACAACGAAGAAAGAAAATGATAAGTATGTTAGCCAAGAGGAAATTGATTCTCTTAATTCTCTAATGCGTGGGGTTTATCTTAACAGAGATATAAAAGCGGGAGAAGAAATTCATAGAGAAGATGTATTCTTTGCCATGCCTTGCCATGATAAGCAAATGAATAGTGGTGAATTTACTGAAGGTATTATTTCGAGTAAAGATTATATAGCCAATGAAGAACTACATGAAAAAAGAAAAGTTACGGAAATAAGCCAAGTGAGAAGTGTTATTCATGATGCAAAGGGTATGCTTTATGAGGCAGGAATTGCACTAGGAGATGATTTTGAAGTTGAGCTTTCACATCATTTTGGAATGCAACACTTTAGACAAATTGGTGCAATTATTATTAGTATTATTAATAGGGAATATTGCAAGAAATTATTGATTGTATTACCCGGACAAAAGCACCCAGTGCATGCACATAAAGTGAAGGAAGAGACGTTCCAATTATTATATGGGGATTTGCTAGTTAATATTGAAGGTAAAGAACGATATATGAAACCTGGTGATATTCAAACAGTTTTACGTGGAGAAAAGCATTCTTTCACTTCGACGAAGGGTGCAATATTCGAAGAAGTTTCAACAACGCATGTAAAGAGTGATTCTTATTATGAGGATCCTAGGATAAGTAGATTGGATCCGATTGAGAGAAAGACGATTTTGAGAAGATGGTAGATAATGAAAATAATTAGTCTTTATTATAAAGAATATGCATGATTGTGTCGATATAAATGATATAAAGTAATATTCAAGGATGAGATTACAGCATATCATGGTCAATAGTTATATTAAATTGATAAGAACGTATTTAATTACGAGTGCCAGGGATGAATGTTGCGATCCTGGCACTTTTCATAGTTAAAATATAATAGAGTTGTTTAAGCATAGAAATTTGCGCGGAGGATAAGATGAGAAAAATTATAAGTCAGCCTGTATTATTCACCGCTATAAAAAGTTTAATAACGGCTCATTTTTAAGCACCATTATTATTAAAAGAATCAATCTGACTGTCATTTTTCCTGAAAAAGGGTAGAATACCCCTAGGAAGTCTATTTTTACATCAGATTGTTAATGTTCACCAAGTAAGTTATTCTAGTTTTATATGCAAGTTTTGAATATTAAATAGTGTTTGTGTGAACTGTTACGGATAGGGACAGCTACTACAAAGTTTAAACTTTAGATACCTTGCTGAATGAACTAACTTAGCAACTATCTTAAATAGCTTTAGTCGATTGGTATCTATCTGTAATTTGCGCATTTTTGAGGGCAATACAAGACGGCGAAACCAATTGAATAGATTATATGCCAACATACTTATTTGAAGGCGATTTACATTGACAGTCATGCTATGACTGTTCATGGAATCCATGTTAAAGCCCAACTTGCATTCTTTAATGAAGTTTTCCATGCGACCTTGATTACAGTCAAATTGAATGACATCTTCAGCCTTTAGCTCCATATTGGTTACGATAAACGTATACTGATGTGTCATTGACCATAAGGTTTTTCTATTTTTACTGCAACTCGCGTTGGTTGATGCCAGCTATCCGCGATGTAATTTATACTACAATAAACAACCAGGGGGGAAATCAAAGGGTAATATATCAGGTAACTGGATTGGAAGATAACCCAGCTAAGATGATACTACTCTCAACTGTCTATAAGGGATTTGCAAATATATATAAAAACACTAAATATATTACATTCCAGAAAGATTTTGATTTAGCAGAAGAGTATTGCAATGAAAAGGGTTATCACTTATACCAAACGGGTGGTTCGGTAAGTACAACAGCCTTAGATATTGGGATAACACTTGGAGTAAAACGAATTATCTTTCTAGGTTTAGATTTGGCATTTACTAATAACTATGTACATGCAGAAGGAACTTTAAGTCGAGAGCTTTCCGGGACAGATAACTTAAGACAGGTTAAGGATATCAACGGAGAATTAATCTATACAAGTAAAAGTTTAGACTACTATAGAAGATGGATTGAGAAGAGAATTAAGAGTATGAAAGGGGTAGAAATCATAGATGCTACAGAAGGTGGTGCTATGATTGATGGGATGTCAGTGAAGAAGCTGTCGGAAGTGATAAAACTTAATGATGTATAGGCAAAATACTTTTGATAATTGGTTAAGAATAAGGAACTAATTGTCGATATATAATGTAAATAAACAGTTTGTGTATAAACGACGGATTTCAAGGATGAAATATATCATAATCAAGGATGATTTAACTGTATTAATAATAATATAGTTTACATGATAGAAGATAATATGATATGGATTGATTAAAAGGATAATTCGTTTGGAGTTATCCTTTTTTGCTTAGTTAATATAGTATGAAACAGATTAAATGAAGAAAGCATGAAATAAAATTTGTAATCTATAGAAAAATACAAGAAAGCGAGTGAGAATAATAGGTAAGAAAATTTATGTACAAATAAGGTATATAGCACAATTGTTTTTAATTCCTATATATTTATTGATATACTTATTTCCAAGAAATAAGAAAATTTGGGTATTTGGTAGTACATTTGGTAAACGATTTGCTGACAACCCTAAATATTTTTATTTATATTTAAGCTCACTAAAAGAGTTGGATATTCGACCTATTTGGATTACAAGACAACGATGTATTGAAGAAAAAGTTAAAGAACATGGTTATGAAGTGTATTATTGTAGATCATTAAGAGGAATTTGGTATACTATACGCGCAGGCTGTTATATATTTGATAATTATTCAAAAGATATCTCGTTTTGGAATTCAGCAGGAGCATTAAAAGTTAACTTATGGCATGGAATACCATTAAAAAAAATACAAATGGATAATAAATTTGATTTAGTACGACATCCAAAAAACAATTTAAGTAAGGTTTATTGGTCATTGAGAAGATTTTCAGATGAAAAACCCTCTCATTATATACTTACAACATCTCAAAAACTAAAAGGAAATTTTTCGTCTGCTTTTATGACGAAAAATGTACTTATTGCAAATTATCCACGTAATGATCTTATTAAAGTGCAACGATATGTTAATATATTTTCAAAAGAAGAACAGCAGTTAAATGTCATAATACAAAGCAAAATTTATTATAAAATTATTTTATATATGCCAACATTTAGGAATACTGAAAATAAATTTTTTGATGTTGTTAATACAAACTCTTTACAGCAATTTTTAGAGCAGCGTAATATATTGTTGGTTGTAAAACTACACCCAAAATCAAAGTTACGTGATGAATTTAAAAGTTTACATGGAAAATGGATATATAATATAAGTGCTGACTCTGATCCATATACATTTATTGAAAAAGTTGATTTGTTAATTACAGATTATTCATCTATATATTTTGATTATCTACTAACAAATCGAAATATTATTTTTTTTGATTATGATAGAAAGGAGTATTTATCTGAATCGCGTGAGTTTTATTATGATTATGATGAATATACACCTGGACCCAAAGTGGAAACAATGAAAAGTTTGTTTGACGCGATAGATAATGAAATAGCAGATTGTAATAAGTGGAAGCTGGAAAGAGAAAGAATACGAAGTCTTGTATTTGATAATTACGAGGAATATGGTTCGCAGAAACTTTATATTTTAATACGAGAAATATTAAAAATATAAGTTTGATTTTAGTGATAAAACGTGGAGGAATATATGTATATTGAGATTGAAAATTCTGATATAAAAAATTTTAGTGAACAAAAAGTTATTCTATTTGGTGCGGGTTCTTGTGGATTACGTGCTATAGAGGAATTTGAAAAAGTTGGTGCTGAGGTTATTGGATTTTGCGATAACAATACAGCTTTAAGGGGAAAAAGAATAAATGGACATATAATACTATCACCAAATGATTTATACTCCTATCCAGATGCAAGTGTTATTATTACAAGTACGTATGCAACAGAAATAAGAAAACAATTAGATCAGATGAAAATAAAATCTTGTTTTATCGCTAAAGTGGGGGTATTAAAGACTACAATAGAAATTAGTGAGTTTTACAACAAAACGTGTAATGGAAAAGAAGCTAATAAAGTAATACATAACGGGTTACTTAATAATAAACCATTTTTTGTAGGACGATTAGGCTCCGTAGAGCTAGAATGTTTAAGTCATTATCTATACTTAATAGACAGGCATACTGAATCATATCCAGATAACGTTAAAATGATAATGAATATAAATGCAGGCTTTTTTCCTAAAGAAGATTATCTATTAGATTATTTTAGTAAAATATATATAAATGATTTAAAAGAAATGGACTTAATATGGACAATGTGGTTCTCTAAATATGAAAATTTTTTATATAGAGATATTGCTTCAGATATAGTCGTTAGTCCTTATGATGATTCTTATCTCCCTAATAATTATGATACTCCTTGGACAAGAGCATTGGAAGGAAAACGTGTATTAGTAATCCACCCATTTGAAGTATCAATTATTAATAATTATAGTATTATTGATAAAATACATCCTAATAATTTAATTCCCCAATTTGAGTTGATTACATTAAAAGCAGTACAAAGTATTGCTGGTACACATACAGAATTTAATACATGGTTTGATGCACTTGAATTTATGAAAAGTAAAATAGATAAAATTGAATTTGATATTGCACTAATTGGTGCTGGTGCATATGGATTACCACTAGGCGCCTATGTTAAATCTATAGGAAAAAAAGCAGTTCATGTTGGAGGAGCATTACAATTATACTTTGGAATTAAAGGAAAGGCATGGGACAAGCTTGGTATCTATAACGAATACTGGACTAGTCCTTTAGATAATGAACGACCAGAGGGGTTTGCTAAGGTTGAGGCAGGACGATATTGGTAAAATAATAGAATTTAAGTGAAACGATTAATAATGTGATAATACATTATGGGGAGATGATAATGTGAATGAAAGAAAAATTATAATTTTTGGTGCTTCAAGTGGTGCTGCAAAAGTTGGAGATATGATAGAAAGCATTGGCCTTAATGTGGAGTTTTATGTTGATAATGATAGTAAAAAATTTGAGACAATGTTTCATGGAAGGAGCATTAAGAATCCAAGAATCTTATGTGATTTAAAACAGGATTATAACATTATTATTGCAAGTATATACCATGATGAAATAAAGCAGCAATTAATTGATATGGGAATTGATGAAAAATGTATAATACTAAAAGAACAAATAGTGATGAATTATATTAACACACATCTAGGTGAGATAATAGGGACACCTCTAGATATAAGTAATAAATATAATAATAGAAAAATTTTAATTGATTTAGGCGATGGAATTATACTGGGGGGAATTGAAAAGTGGGGATTAGATTTAGCTAATGCATTAAGTAGCAGAAGTTGTAATGTTACAGTGTTAGCGAAAAAGCTAAAAAAAGAAATTCCAGTCGAAATAAAATGCAGCATTAAATACTATAATTTTGATTATAAACAATACATTGAAGAAATAAAAATTATAGTACAAGAAATTATTAGTCAATTACCATGCACAATTATAGTTAATAAAATTGATTTTATTTTTATGGCTTCTTATATTGTTAAGAAGTATTATCCTAATAAAATTAATATAATTTCAGTACTTCATAGTGACTTTACAAGAATGTATGAACAAAATCAACTCGTTCAAGATAGTGTTGATGAAATAATATGTGTAAGTAATGATTTGAAAATTAAATTAATAAATAAGTACAAATTGAAGAGTGAAAAAGTATTTTTTAAAGATAGTCCTATAAGTCCAAAAAGTTATTATGAAAAAAAATATTCAGAAAAATCATCTTCAATAATAATTGGTTATGGTGGAAGACTTGAGAAAGCACAAAAACGTGCTGATTTATTAATTCCATTAATTGAAAAGCTTAATGAATCATGTATAAATTATAAGCTATATATTGCAGGTGAGGGAAGTCAATATGATAAAATAAATAATTATATAACAAGTCAGAGGTTAGAGACTAAAATTAAATTATATGGGATGATACCTTTTGATCAGATGGAAAACTTTTGGAGTCAATGTGATATTTTTATAAGTTTATCTGATATTGAAGGTATTGGATTATCTATGTTAGAAGCAATGTCATTAGGTGTAGTACCAGTAGTAACAGATACAGCAGGTGCTAAAAGTTTTATAACAAATGGCGTAAATGGTTTTGTTAATGATTTAGGGGATTTAGATGGGATAATTAATTGTATAATGACATTAAATAATGACAGGGAAAAGATGAAAAAATATGGCCAGTTATCAAAAAAAATAATTAGAGAACGCTGTAATATGACGGAATATTGTGATTTTATATTAGGTTTATGATAATACCCTTGTTAGTAGCTAATTTATAAGGTTATATTACATAACCTATTAATAAAGAATATTCTATAAAAGACAAGGAGACAAAAATGAAAAATGTTTCTGTAATTATGCCAGCGTATAATGCTGGGAATTTTATTGAAGAGTCAATATTAAGTATAGTAGAACAAAGTTACGAATATTGGACGTTATTCATTGTGAATGATGGATCAAAAGATAATACAGTAGACGTAATTATGAAATATAAAGAATTATACCCTAATAAAATTAAATTTATTAATAAGATTGAGAATGAAGGAACTGTAAAAGGACTAAATTCTTTAATTGAAGCAGCTGACGGTGATTATATTTGTTGGCTAAGTGCAGATGACTTGTATACGAAAAATATGCTAAGCGACTCAGTATATTTTTTGGATAACAATAATGAATTTGATGTCGTGTTTTCTAATTATGAATATATAGATGAAAATTCAAATTACCTAAGGACATCAGGCTATAATAAAAGTATAGAAGAAATAAAAAAAGGTAAAACGTATCAACCGTATAGATTTTTACTAACAACTGGTTGCTGTATGCATGGGTGTACAGTTATGCTTAAGAGACAATGTTTTGATAGAGTAGGTAAATTCGATACGAAATACCGGTATGCACATGACTATGATATGTGGTTACGTATCGCCGCTAATTATAATATTGGCTATATTAATGAAATTCATGTTAGGGGAAGAGAGTATGCTACACAAATAAGTATGCAAGGAAATAATGAAGTTGATGCTATAAATGTATTATTTGATTTTGTTAATACAAATAATTTTCATAAGCTATGTACGAAAGCTGGTTTTGAGAATTTTGAAGAAGCCATGTCAAATATTATAATAGGACAACTAAAACAGTATAAATGTAAGAAAAAGGAATGGGATGAGCTAATTAAAGTACTATTAGAAAAACAATCGTCAATAATACAAAAATTCTGGAGTTTAAGCTCTAGTAATCAATTATATACAGATATTAAATGGCTAGAAAGTAATAAGTGGACTATGAATGAATCATTTTTTTACGACAATACAGAAAATAGCTATCTAAAAGTTTTGTGCTCATTATTTGATTTGGATGCTATATGTATTAATAAACAAGCAATTAGATTTGACCGATTTAATGGTAATACAGTAAAACGATTTCATGATGGATTGATGAGAAGTAATGATATAGTTATAGGAACAACAACCATAGATAACCTAAATACTTTTTTTGCTAATGTTGGAGAGGAATACAGAAGTTACGTAAAAGATTCTAATGGTGCAGAGATTAATGTAGGGATAACATATTATATGTATATGATGACAAATATAGTACAGGATTTGAAGCTGAAAAACATACAAATTACAACAAGAGATATATGGTGGGAGCTGTTAGAATATTGTAGTAAAGCTAATAATTAGGAAGGACTAATACTATGAATAATGATTATTTTAAAGACCATGTATTAATGATTACAGGGGGAACAGGATCTTTTGGTAATGCGGTCTTAAAAAGATTTTTAAAAACTGATATTAGAGAGATAAAAATTTTTTCACGTGATGAATTAAAACAGGATAATATGAGACATTTCTATCAAAAAGAATATCCAGAATACAGTGAAAAACTTAAATTCTATATAGGGGATGTTAGAGATATTAATAGTGTGAAGAATGCTATGAATGGTGTTGATTATATATTTCATGCTGCGGCATTAAAACAGGTACCTTCATGTGAATTTTTTCCACTTGAAGCTGTAAAAACGAATGTACTAGGTACTGAAAATGTATTAACTGCAGCAATTAGTGCGGGAGTAAAAAAGGTAATCTGTTTATCTACAGATAAAGCAGCTTATCCTGTAAATGCAATGGGAACATCAAAAGCAATGATGGAAAAAGTAATTGTTGCAAAGTCAAGAACGGTAGATCCAGATCAGACTTCTATTTGCTGTACAAGATATGGAAATGTTATGTGTTCCAGAGGTTCTGTGATTCCTCTCTTTATCAGTCAAATCAAGGAGGGGAAAGAGCTTACGGTAACTGATCCAACGATGACAAGGTTTATAATGAGTCTGGAAGAGGCGGTCGAACTTGTAATTTTTGCATTTCAAAATGCGGCTTCGGGAGATATCATGGTTCAAAAAGCACCTGCATGTACCATAGAGGTATTAGCAGAAGCAGTGAGAAAGATTTTTGGTGCAGTTAACGAGACAAAAGTGATTGGTATTCGCCACGGGGAAAAGAAATACGAAACTCTCCTGACGAATGAGGAGTGTTCGCATGCTATAGATATGGGAGATTTTTATCGTGTACCTTGTGACAAACGCGATTTGAATTACGATAAATATTTTAATGATGGCAGTATTGAGAGAATGAAAATCAAAGAGTTTAATTCTAATAACACAAAAATTCTGAATGTGGATGAAGTAGTTGAAAAAATGCTGAAGTTACAATATATTCAGGAAGAATTGAAAAATATGGAGAAATAGTATGAAGCTATTAGTGACAGGATCAAATGGATTTATTGGAAAAAATTTGATTGCAACATTAGATAATATAGCCAGCGGAAAAGATTCTTCATTTCATATGGAGGAGAAAATCATAATATACCGTTATTCGCACGATGAGGACAAATCCTTATTGGGTGCATATTGTAAGAATGCAGATTTTGTATTTCATCTCGCTGGGGTAAACAGACCAGATAATAATGAAGATTATAAGGAGGGAAATCTAGATTTTACTGTTAGCTTGATTAAAGAATTGGAAAAATATAACAATAGCTGTCCGATCTTGTTTGCTTCATCGATACAGGCAGAGAAGGACAATCCATACGGCAGAAGCAAATATAGTGCGGAGCAGAGGCTACAGATACATGCCAAAAAAATGGACTCTATGGTATTTATTTATCGTCTTCCTAACGTGTTTGGTAAGTGGTGCAAACCCAATTATAATAGTGTTGTTACTACATTTTGTTATAATATTGCAAGAAATATACCTATCCAACTTAATGATCCTGAGACAATACTTGACTTGGTGTATATTGACGATGTGATTGAAGAAATGATAAGAGCATTGATGTATCCCGTGGATTCGGCTCAATTATATTATGATATTCCTACAAAATACCATGTTTCATTGCATGAAATAGCAAGCTTACTGCGTGGTTTTTATGATGGAAGGAAAACACAATATATTGCAGATATTAAGCCGAATAGTTTTGCGAAAAAGTTATATTCCACGTATCTAAGTTATTTGCCAGCAGATGATTTTGGACAATATGCTAAAATGAATATAGATGAAAGAGGATCTTTTACGGAATTATTTAAGACCATAAACCATGGACAGATTTCTGTAAACATATCCAAGCCAGGAATTACAAAAGGAGAGCATTGGCATCATACAAAAAATGAAAAATTTGTGGTTGTCAGTGGAACAGGTTTGATTCAATTGAGAAAGTATGATACGCAAGACATTATAGAATATAGTGCCTCTGGTGAAAAAATACAGATTATAGATATTCCGACGGGCTACACACACAATATTATCAATACGGGGAGTACAGATTTGGTAACAGTGATGTGGTGCAATGAGTGCTTTGATCCTCAAAAACCAGATACCTATTATCTTAGAGTTAATGAAAAGGAGGAGTAATATGCCAAAGAAGAAACTAATGACAATCATTGGAACACGGCCGGAAATAATTCGATTATCGGAAGTGATAAAAAAGTGTGACCAATATTTTAATCAGATATTAGTGCATACCGGTCAGAATTATGACTATAACTTAAATCAAGTATTTTTTTATGATCTGGGTCTAAGAGAACCAGATCATTATCTGAACTCAGTAGGTGAGAACCTTGGAGATACAATTGGTAATATTATTGCCCAGTCGTACAGGGTTATGGTTGAGGAGAAACCAGATGCACTGCTTATCTTGGGGGATACGAATAGCTGTCTTTGTGCCATTAGCGCAAAACGTCTTCACATACCAATCTTTCATATGGAGGCAGGAAATCGATGTTTTGATGAATGCCTACCAGAGGAAACAAATCGAAGAATTGTGGATCATATCTCGGATGTAAATATGTGTTATTCTGAACATGCAAGACGGTATTTAAACCATGAGGGCACTGCAAGGGAAAGAACATTTGTGGTGGGATCGCCAATGGCAGAAGTACTAGACAGGAATTTTAATCAGATTAAAGAATCAAAGATTTTGGAAGAGCTAAACTTACATGAGAAGGAATATATACTTTTATCTGCACATAGGGAAGAAAATATTGATACAGAACAGAACTTTTTTTCTCTTATGAATGCAGTGAATGCTATGGCGGAGAAATATGATATGCCAATTTTGTATTCCTGTCATCCAAGAAGTAAAAAGTATATTGAATCAAGAAACTTTATTTTTGATAAGCGAGTAATGCAGCATGAGCCTCTTGGTTTTCATGATTATAACAATTTACAGATGAATGCATATGCAGTTGTATCAGATTCGGGGACATTGCCAGAAGAAAGCAGCTTTTATCTTACAAAGGGGATTGTATTGCCAGCGGTCTGTATTCGGACATCCACGGAGCGTCCTGAGGCATTGGAAAAAGGAGATTTTATTCTAGCAGGAATTTCGGAGCAGGATTTATTAATGGCTGTGGATATGGCTGTAGAAATGGGTGAATGCGGGGATATAGGACTACGTGTACCCGATTATGAAGATCGTAATGTATCGGTAAAAGTAGTAAAGATTATTCAGAGTTATATTGCTCTTGTTAACAAGTTTGTATGGAGAAAATAAGAGGGGTACAAAATGGAAAATAATTATGAGTTAAACAAAATTTTACAGGATTTAGGTATGAAAACGAATCTATGTATTTGTATGATAATATTATGTCATCAATTGCAAAAATGTTAATTAAAATAAAAGGATCAGATTGAATACGAAATGCGTATCAATGAATTAAGGAAACTGGAAGGAAATCACTTTATAGATAATTCAAAATATGAAAACTTGAAATATAGTAAGAAATTATACCATAAGGAGTAAATCAGATGAAGAATAAACTAATTACCATAATACTGGTAATTTCAAATATTAGCTTGATCGTATGCATATTAAGGTTAATTACGTATGCTGCTGATAAGGTTGAGCAAAAAGAGAAAAAAGTGGATAAATTTAGATCCTATTATAATTTGTATGATTATTGGTTGGAAGCGGTAAGCAGAGGTGTTAAGGTAGAAAATTATTTTTTGGAAAATGGAATTGAAAGAATTGCAATTTATGGCATGGGTGATTTGGGGATGCAGCTTGCACGACAATTAGAAAATAGTCCGATCACAGTGGAATATGTTATCGATAAAGGAATTTATGCTGATAAAGTTATCTATGATATGAGGTCTCTTGAAGATGATTTGTCTGGGGTTGATGCGATGATTATTACGCCAATATTTGCATATGATAAAATCGAATCGCAAATCAAATCAAAGTTTGACTGCCCTATTATTTCAATCGAAGATGTCGTGTACGCTTTATAAGAATATCCAAAAGTACAAGGAGGAAAAAATGAAGAATAAAGAGTTAATGATTGGGATTCCTACAAAGAATCATCCTAAGTATATGCAGTATTATTTAGCAAAAACACTAGTTGCCGCCAAGAAGTATGGAATAGACATTTGCATCTATGACAGCAGTGATGATGATTCTACAAAAAGAATTGTCGAAAACAGAATCAAGAAAGGTTATGATAATTTATTCTATTATCATTTTGATCCTAGCATTCCACCAGAAGTTAAAATGAAAAGAGTATTGGTTGAAAGTGACTATGATTATGTATGGCTATGTGGAGATGGAATTGTGTTGGATATTGAAAAAACGATTTCTGTCATTGAAAAAGAGATTCAAAAAAAGAGAGATGTAATTGTTTTTAGCTTTTTTGATACCTATGGTCCTTATAACGAATATACAGATCCGTTGGAAATGATTATACCAACCTGGAATCCTTGTTCTTTATGGGGAGGTGTAATTTACAAGGGAGACTTATTTACGGAAAAAGAGTGGGATGATTTGTTTGGGGTATATACAGAAAATATTCATTTTGTAGGATTATTCGATTTCTTTTCAACTCATAAAATGAATGCAGTAGCAATTAAAACTGAGTTTTTCAAAGATAATCCATTTAAACAGGAGGCAGTTTGGGTACTTAATGGAAGAATTCTGGAAGCAGAAACAGATTTTATTCCTAAGGCGGCCGATGATCTACCACCTATGTTTGACAGCGTGAAACCAAAAGTCAGAAGACTCTTTGCGGATAATGGGGATACATTTACTATGAAAAAATCATGGTATTTGCGTAGATATAATAATTTGAATTTAGAAAAAGTATTTAAGTATAGAAAAAAGATCAAATCAATCACGGATACAAAATGGATATGGTTTTTATTTGTTTCACTGGTTCCTAAAAAATTGGCACTTAAACTATCCAGTTTGTTTTCAGAATCGTAAACGTATGATGTAAAAAAGTAACTAAATTCGAATTAAGTAATACAGGAATTCGATTAAGAAAAAACGATTTTTGAACAGATGAGGGGGGGAATATGCAAACAATTATTTTAGCTGCTGGTATTGGAAAAAGATCAAATAGTCTTACCAAAAATAATACAAAATGTATGGTTAAGATGAATGAAGAAAGCTGAAGAGAATCCAAAGTTTGAGGTGGAGGCGAATTAGAGGTATCTAAGGGTTGATGTAGAAAGACGATGCTTAGGCTCTAAAATAATAGAATCACAATGGAGATAGAATGAATCAAATAATTTATGAAGATATTGTAGATATCTGTAATGAAAAATTACCATGGGAAAAATTATGGAATATGCGTTTAATGGTAACCGGTGCAAATGGGTTTATTGGTTCATATATTATATACACATTATTGGAATTAAACCGTATAAAAAATGCGAATATTACTATATTTGCCTTGTGCAGGGATAGAAAAAGGACCGAAGAAAAGTTTGCTGATTATTTAAATGAAAAGAAATTAGTTTTTATATATCAGGATATTTGTGAAGAAATTGATGATTTGTATAAAAGTGATATCATTTTACATGCGGCAAGTCCTAACACACCATACTTGATACAAAAGGAACCGTATCGGGTTTTTGAAGCAAATGTCATGGGTTATCAAAATATTCTGAAAAAGAGCATATGCTGGGGAACATCAGATATTTTATTTTTTAGTTCCAGTGCAGTATATGGATATTCTACCCCGAGCGAAGGGGCAGATGAGACATACCGCAGTACGATTGATTTCACAAATGCAAAGGATGTATATGCGCTTTCAAAACAGCAGTGTGAGATGATGACTGTAAGTGTAAAAAATCAATTAACATGTAAGATAAAGACGATTCGGCCGTTTGTAATATATGGACCAGGGGAAGGCTTCTCAAAGAATAAAGCGATGACTGATTTTGTGAAAAACTATATTGATGAAGAGAATATTGTCATGAAATCAAAAGGAGAAGTTATTCGGTCGTATCTCTATATCAAAGATGCCGTAAAGGCAATATTTTATGTTTTACTGTTGGGTAGTGATGATGTATATAATATTGCCAGTCGAAAAAACATTTGCGACATAAAGAAACTGGCATCTGTATTCTGTGATTTAAATACTAAGTTAAATATTGAATACAAAATAAAGAACCAGGAATATCTTAATTCTCAGTGGAATATTCTGATTGGAAAAACTGACAAGATTGAGGCTTTAGGATGGAAAGAAGAAACTTTATTGGAGGAAGGGGTTTCAAGAATGGTTCGCTGGGCAAAAGATAGTGATTTTGATAAAATATAAGAAAAAATCGAAGGGTGTGTAGAGATGAGAAATATACAGATATTAGATTGTACAATTCGCGATGGTGGTAATGCGGTGCAAAGCACATCCAATATACAAAGTGATACAGGGTTTACATTGGAAGGAATACAATCATTTGCTGATTGCGTATGTTTGGCAGGCATTGATATTGTAGAAATCGGGATGCTTGATTCTGTTTTAGAAGACCAGGTTCGATTTGGTTTGTTTTCAAAAATGGATCATATTTCTAATATTTTACCGAAGTACAGAGAAGAACAACCCTTGTTTTCTGTTTTTTTCAGAGGTCCTAATATTTTACTCGATAGTATTCCAAAGTGGAAACAGGGATCGTGTGATTTGATTCGTTTTAGCTTGCGATATTCAGAATTAGATTATTCACTGGATTATAGTTCGGAGTTGGCTAAAAAAGGATACAAGATTTCACTGCAACCGACAGTTACCTCGCAATATAAAGAGAATGAGATAAAAAGGATTATCGATGCAGCAAACAAGATGAATGCATATGCGGTATACTTTGTTGACTCTTATGGTTGTATGACAAAGAATCAAATTGAAACCCTTTTTTCTTTCTGTGATGAGAGATTAAATCCATCTATCAAAATTGGATTTCATCCCCACAATAATTTGGATTCTGCGATGGCAAATGTTATAACATTTTTAGACTTTCCATCTGAGCGTGATATAATACTTGATTCCTGTTGTCTTGGAATGGGACAGGGGGCTGGAAATCTAAAAACAGAGGTATTGTGTAACTATTTAAATAAAAATTTTAGTAAAAGTTATTCCTTAGAAAAGATTTTTGAGGCATGTGAGTTAGTTGATAAATTTTGGACAGATAATATCTGGGGATATTCCTTAAGTAAAATGATTCCTGCGATGTATGGAGTGGCATATAAATTTGGAGATGTATTGAGAAAGGATTACGGGTTCTCATTTGTTGAGATTGACAGAATAATTAGAAATATTCCAGAGAATCAGAAATCCAGTTATTCAAAGACTTGTATTGATATGGTTCTTAAGGAATTAGAAATGGAGTAAAATGACAGTATCAGAATGTTTTGCGAGTATATTAGAGTGGTTTGAGGTTACAGACATTTTTGGAATTCCCGGGGGAATACTTTTGGATGTGTTATATTCTCTGGACAAAAGGGAGCAAATCAATCTGCATTTATGTTATCACGAGCAGGCTGCAGCATACGCTGCCTGTGGATATGCACAGTGTTCTGGGAAATTAGGAGTAGCATACGGAACGAAGGGGCCTGGGGTAGCAAATATGATTACTGCAATAGCGGATGCATATTATGACTCGTTGCCTGTTTTGTTTTTTACAGCGCATGCAAAAGAAAAGAAGATAGGGAACATAAGGTCTTTATATGACCAGGAGACAGATTTTACGGAAATGCTAAGGGATATCACGAAATATTCGGTGCGAATTGATCAAGCAGACAGTGCTGGAGCGGAAATACTGAAAGCCTGTCGGATTGCGATGACAGGACGCAAAGGACCAGTGTTTATTGATATTGCCTCGAATATATTAAAGAAAGAAAGCGTTTTACCTGATGTACAGAATGTTGTGGCTGATGGAATTGACATACAGAATATACATTATATAGAAGAGGTTGCATCTGCTATTCGGGTAGCCAAAAGCCCTGTGTTTTTAGTTGGTGATGGTGTTCGGTATTCCAAGGCACTTGATTATATTACATCTATTTCGAAAAAGAATGATATTCCGATTTTATCGAGCCGTATTTCTCAGGACTTATTTACTGATAAAGAAAACTATTACGGGTATATTGGAAGTCATGGTTTAAGGTATAGTAATTTTATTTTATCAAAAGCAGACTTAATTGTGGCATTTGGCAACCGATTAGCGTATCCTACGGAGTCGAATAGTTATAGACAAGTAACAATGAATGCAAAAAAAATTCGAATTGATGTAGATGGAGAGGAATTTAATCGTCATATACCAAATTCCATAGCAATACAAGTGGATGCTTTGTTTTTTTCTGAAAAACTGCAAAATCAAAATTGCGAATATTACCATAGTCATAAATGGCTGGAAACGTGTAATATTCTCAGGAATACATTGAAGAATTATGATACAGAATATCCAGTTAATATATATGCGAATATCCTTAAAAATTTACCGTTGTCATATGTGTGTGTTACAGATATTGGGAATCATGAATTGTGGTTTTCGAGGGCATATGCACTCGTTCATAAAAGATTTAAAATAGTACCATCAAAGTCATTTAAGACAGTGGGAAGTGCAGTTGCAAAGGCTATTGGCGCGTACTATGCTAGCAGAAAATCAATTGCATGCTTTATCGGAGATCAAGGATTACAGTATAATATCCAGGAACTACAGTATATTGCGATGCATCGACTTCCGATAATGATTATTGTATGTAACAATAATTCGCTGGGAATGATTCGGACAAATGAAAAGGAGATGGGGTATTCGTATTTTCTTCAATCTACTGTAGAATCCAATTTTAATAATCCAGATTATGAAAAAATTGCAATTGCGTATGGTCTGGACTATACTTGTTTGGCTGGGTATACGTCAGAAATAACAGATCTCTTGCAAAAGACGTTAACAGGGGGGCATATCCTTGAAATACAGATACTAACAGAAACAGATATGCTTCAGAAACTTCCGAAAGAAAATCCTTGTCAAAAATTTGAGCCTGCATTGGAAGAAACACTTTATCAGAAGCTTGATAAAATGTAAAGAATACTAATTACTATGTATTAAATAGCCGATAGATACTATAGAGAAAGTAATTATTTCGAGTAAAACAGGAAAGCACTTTCCTAACAGATATAACTAGAAGATAAATTTGTTGATTAAGGGGGAATACGATGAAAGTTGTTATTTTGGCAGGAGGATTGGGAAGTCGAATCAGTGAAGAGAGTCACTTAAGACCAAAGCCAATGACAGAAATCAATGGGAATCCTATTTTATGGCATATTATGAAATCTTATTCCTATTATGGATACAATGATTTTATTATTTGCAGTGGTTATAAAGGGTATGTGATCAAAGAATATTTTGCGGATTATTATTTACATCATTCAGATGTTACATTTGATTTTAGAAATAATAATCAAATGGAATTATATAATAATGTCGCAGAACCATGGAAAGTAACCATTATTAATACGGGTGAGTTTAATCAGACAGGTAGTAGGATAAAACAGATTGAAAAATACATTGACAATGAAACCTTTATGTTGACCTATGGAGATGGAGTATCCAATGTAGATATAAATGATCTGGTACGTTATCATAAAGAACATGGTAAAATCGCAACAATGACTGCAGTACAGCCAGGTGGACGATTTGGCGTGTTAGAAATTACAGAAGATGAGGAAATAACCAAATTTTCTGAAAAAAGTAAAGAAGACGGTGGTTGGATTAATGCGGGATTTATGGTTTTGGAACCAGGGATCTTTAATTACTTAAATGAGGATTCTAACTTAGTCTTTGAACAGGAGCCATTAAAAAATCTGGCGAAAGACGGACAGCTAATGGCTTACAAACATAAAGATTTTTGGCATTGCATGGACAATCTGCGAGATAAAAATGATTTGGAACGTTTGTTAATAGAAGGTAGAGCACCTTGGGTAAAATGGAAGTAATCAAGTGTTAAAAACATAAAGAGGAGGATGATATACCATTGTTTGAACGAAATTTTTATAAAGGAAAAAAAGTACTTGTAACAGGGCATACAGGATTCAAGGGAACGTGGTTGTTAGGAATTCTGGAACAGTTAGGATGTCAGGTGTATGGTTATTCATTACCCCTTGAAAAAGAAAACAACTTTTATCAGGAATTGTATTCAAAAATAGAGAGAAGCGAATATGGATTGATCCAAGATAGTCAGAAGGTTGAAAAGTTTGTTCGCGAAATTGCACCTGAAATAGTGATTCATCTTGCATCTCATTCTACATTGGATCATGAAATGAAGATAAGCCAATACGTATTTGAAACAAATGTGATGGGTGTTGTCAATTTATTGGAAGCGGTACGCAATGTGAATAGTGTGAAAGCAGTGTTGATTGTGACAAGTGATAAATGCTATGAAAACCAAGAGAGTGGAGAAAAGTATAATGAGCTTTCAAAACTAGGTGCACAGGATCCATATTCAACGAGCAAGGCGTGTCAGGAACTGGTAACGGAGTGCTATCGTAGAACCTTTTTTTCGGATGAGAAAAACAGAGTACGAATTGCGACCGCTAGGGCTAGTAATGTGATTGGCGGTGGGGATGATAATTTATCTAGATTATTCCCATATTTACTGGACTGTTTTTCGTCTCAAAAAGTTGCAACGATTAGAAAACGTAATGCGATTAGACCTTGGCAAAATGTATTGGATGTGCTTGGTGGATATCTAACATTAATACAGAAATTATATGAGGGATCTGATGATTCTGTGTGTTCCGCTTTTAATTTTGGTCCAGAAGATGACGGTTTTGTATCTGTTGGGGAGGTTGCTGAAAAGTTGAAAACTGAATTTGCCGGTGCGCAATTTGCGTGTACACAACTCGATGATTCGGTAATTGAAACTAATATTTTAAAGTTAGATAATTCAAAAGCAAAAGAAAATCTTGGGTGGCGTCCTATGTATTCTTTTGATGAAACTGTTAAGATGGTGATAGAGTTTGAAAAGAGAAAAAAACAGGAAGAAATTCGCGATATCGTAATGGATTTAACAGGTCGATATTTGGATATGATAGAGAGAAAATTCATAAGGAAAAATAAGTGACCAGTTAAGGAGGGTAACATGAATTGGAAAGAGTATGCAATTAAAGCAAATGATGCGCGTAAAGATATTATGAGAATGCTATTTTTAGCAAATGGTTCATGGGGAGGATCTTGTATGTCATGTATTGATATACTGACCGTCCTATATCATGGAATAATGCGTGTTGATGAAAAAAATATTCATGATGAATCGAGAGATATGTTCTTTTTAAGCAAAGGGCATGCGAGTGCTGCCTTATATACCGTTTTGTCTCAAAAAAGATTTATTCCGAGAGAGGATCTTTGGGAGTATTGTAAAAATGGTTCAAAATTAACATCACAGCCTCAGTATGGCGCTTATCCAGGAATAGAAGCTAGTTCTGGGTCGTTGGGGCACGGTATGGGATTGGCATGTGGAAGTGCCTTGTCTGCAAAAACTATGGGATATGATTCGAATGTTTTTGTTTTGGTAGGAGATGGAGAGATGAATGAGGGATCTAACTGGGAGACCATTCCATTTGCTTCAAAACAGAACTTGAATAATTTTACTGTGATTGTAGATCGAAACTATTTACAATCATATGCGGATGATATGAATACGTTAAATTATGGTGATCTGGGACAAAAGTTTAAAGATTTTGGATACAGAGTAATAGATATCGACGGGCATGATTATCAAGAAATTGAGTCAGCATTACAGCAAGCTGTAGATAGAACAGTTGAGAAACCAACTGCTATCATTGCACATACTACAAAGGGAAAAGGCATTTCATATATGGAGAACAAACTAGAGTGGCATTATAAATCTCCAAATAAGGAACTGTATGAGATTGCGATGGAGGAGTTGTCAAGATGAGAACAGCGTTTATTGATGAACTAACAAAGATTGCAAGAGAAGATAGCAAGACTGCATTATTGATAGCAGAGGGGGGCTTTTCTGTAACAGAAAAGTTTGAAGCAGAATTTGCAGGCAGATTCTTTAATATGGGAATTGCAGAACAAAGCTTAATTTCCACTTCAGCAGGAATGGCCTTGCGAGGATATACTACGGTAGCATATGGAATGGTTCCTTTCTTGACAATGCGTTGCTATGAGCAAATCAGAATGGATGTTGCTTATCAAGACCTGCCTGTGATCATTGCGGGAATTGGTCCGGGAATGCACTATGGTTCTTCGGGAGCATCCCATAACAGTATTGAGGATCTTGCGATAATGAGAACAATGCCTAATATGAATGTGGTGTGTGCTTCTTGTTCACAGGATGCAAGAGGAGCATTACGTCAGGCAGTGAAAAGCAAAAATCCATGCTATATTTCCTTAGAAAGAGAAAATAGGGAATACCAGGCTGCTTATTCAATGGAAGACTTTTGTATTGGGAAAGCAATCCAGTTGACAGAAGGAAAGGATGCAGCAATATTTGCATGTGGAAATCAAGTAATATCGGCGTTGCAAATCACTAAGAAGTTTGCCGAAGCAGGAATCTATGTCAGAGTGTATAATATGCATACCATTAAGCCTTTGGATGCGAAAAGTATCTATGAGGCAGCTAAAGATTGCAAATGTATCTTTACATTAGAGGAACGAAATGTGATTGGCGGTTTAGGCAGTGCAGTGGCAGAAATCATTGCTGAAAATTCAGACATAAATGTTAGATTCAAGCGTTTTGGAATTCGTGATGAATTTCAAAGATATGCAGGAACACAGCAGTGGTTGCTGGAGCAGTTTGGATTAACGGTAGCTCAGGTTTATGATGAGATGAGTAAGATTATAAAGGGATAGGTAAAATTCGTGTGAGAACGAAAGAGAAAGAGGTGGATTTATATGATATTACGAGCAAAGACCAAAACTTTGTTTGAAGGAAAGACGTTAACAAAGAGACAGCAGGATAATACAGACTTAAATATCAAAGAATTAGAGGAGGGAAAGACAGTACTTGGGTCTTATCCGAGACGACTAGTATTTGAATTAACAAATGCATGCAATTTGAATTGTATTATGTGTGGTAGAAATGCAGCAGATTTTAAACCTACCGTTTTTGATATGGAGGTATTTAGAAGCTTTGAACCTATGATGGATGTGGTTGAAGAGGTAACCTTACTGGGGTGGGGGGAACCTACTATTCATCCTCATTTTAATGAGATGCTGGAAATTATCAATAAGTATAGTGCTCGAAAATACTTTTGTTCAAACGGAATGAACCTAAAAAAAATTAAAAATGCCATATTTGATTATAATGTGGATGTGTTCGCTATCAGTTTGGATGGTGCAACGGATGAGACCAATGGAAGAATTAGAAGAGGTTCTAAAATTGATCAGATCACGGAAGATTTGAATGAAATAGTGCGTATAAAAAAGGATCGCGGGTTAAAATATCCGTGGATAAATTTTGTGTTTTGTGCAATGGCATCAAATTTACATGAATTACCAGATTTGGTGCGATTGGCAGCCAATATTGGTATTGATGAAGTGAAAGTTGTCTATCTGACTGTTTTTGAAGAAGATTTATTATCAGAAACATTATGGGGACATGATGAAGAGGTAAGAAAAGTATTCTGCGAAGCAATTAAGGTTAGTGAGGAACTTGGCATTGCATTGAAACTACCTCATTATGTCGGCGAGGATATTGCAGGGGATCAACTGCATAAAGATTGTTATGTTGCATGGAGAGATTTCTTCCTTGGATCAGATGGATATGTTCGTCCATGTATGTCTACCCCTGTACAGTTCTTTCAATACGATCAGAAGAAAGATTTTATGGAGATGTGGAATTCCAGTGAATATCAGAATTATAGAAGCAGCGCGAATGATAGACAAAAGATGGATACTCCTTGTAAAAGATGTTATCAGTCATCTCATTGCAACTGGAATTTAAAACAGTCATTTATACAGATTGGGGAGAAATTCTCTCCAGAATGGTAGAATCAGTATATTAGTCACATTGTTATCTGTGATAAAATGGAGATAATATGAATAGGAAGTATGAATTTACTCAGCTAAATATATCAAATGCAGTATTAATTGATACATTATGTGCAAAAGATGATAGAGGAGAGGTTTGTAAAACGTATTCTAAGGAAGCGTTTGAGAAGCAAGGAATATGTTTTGAACCCGTTGAGAGTATACAAATTATTAGCAAAAAAAATGTCCTTCGAGGGATTCATTTTCAAAAAATATATGGTCAGCCAAAGTTGATTAGAGTAGAGCAAGGACACATATTTGCAGTCATGGTAGATATTAATATAAAGAGTACAACTTTTGGGAAGTGGATATCTTTTGATATGATAAATGATGGAAAGGAAATATATGTCCCAGGAGATTGTGCCTTTGGCTCTTTAGCGCTTGAAGATTCGGTGATTGCATGTTCTTGTGGGAGTGAGTTTATAGCTAAATATAGTGATGGAATCCGGTGGAATGATTCAGTACTTGATATCGACTGGCCTCTGTGGAAACTAGAAGGGGAACCAATCATTTCAGAGAAAGATGAAAGATTAAGTAATTTTAATAGTATATGTTAGAATAAGTAGATATGAAAGATACTTATTCTAATGTTAAAGTTTACCTTTAAGGGAGAGGAAGAGCGGATTCGTCTGGATTATCGGAGGGATCTACTTTTTGACTTTATAGGAAAGCTCTCTTTCAGAGAACACTTGAACTAAAATATATTATAAATAACTCAACTTTTCCACTATTATAGTTGGTAAAAAAATCCTGTTTTAACAAGCGGTGTTGGGAATTATTGGTTTATTCGCATTAAAATAGCACCAAAACTTTGGTATAATTAAATTAGCAAAATCAAAAAACACAAAGAAAGGTGCTAATCTAATGATAAACCAAATTGACCATACCCAAAACCAATTTTCTAATGCTTTAAAGGAACTTTAGGTTGTTCACTCCCTATATAACCCATTGTGAAAAGTGCTGAATTTTTTTGGGTCAATCAATTTTCTCGTGGGATTGTCACCACGTAACACTGTGATTCCGTACGCCACCCTTGACAGGCTACAAAAACAATGCTGATAGTTTTTCACCGACGGCGAAGAACTCAAGAACAGACATATTTTATTCCGTCGATTTCTTAAGCGTAGCATTGTTTTTACAGCCCATCAAGGGTAAATCCCTTCGGGATGACTGGTTATTACCTTTGGCTCTGATGCCTAAGAACAGGCTTTTTATTTTCATATCAATTGCATAAAAGAGGATCTTCCGTTAAGATTGAAGTTGCATCCTGGTAGATGTAACAACCCAATCAAAAGGAGACCCTCTAACATGGATTATATACGAAAACAAGCCAATGGGCAATTAGCATTTACACAATCAACTGAATTTTTAATGATTCCGTCCTGTCTTTTCGGATTTATAAATGCTTCTACAACCACTGAAACTGCGGTTTCAGGTCGTACGGTCTTATGCTTTCATGGTACCCTGAAGACGGATGAGGAAAATATCACCTGCAAATGCGGATGCCATATGCATATCAATAATCATCCGGATATCACTTTGCAGCATCTGCCGGTTGGCGGTTATCTGACATGTGTCAAGCTGACACGTAACCAGTATTTCTGTTCCAAGTGTCACAAGAGCTATACGCAGTTTATATCATTTAAGGCCGATGGACACCGTATTACAGAGGAACTTTTCAACTATACCAGGGATCTTCTGGCATCTAGCAATTACACCAATAAAGAAGTAGCCGAAATTACAGGTCTGGGCAAAAATACCGTAAAAGATATTGATAAACAGCGCCTTCAGGAACTATACACTATTGATGGTGAAACATTAATTAAGCCTGAAAAGAAGACTAAATTTCTTGGTATTGATGAATTCAAACTGCATAACGGCTATAAGTATGCAACACATATCATAGACATGGAAACTGGTCATATCCTATGGATTTCTCCAGGAAAGAAGAAGCAGGTAGTATACGATTTTATAGAACACGCAGGTCTGGAATGGCTGGATAATGTTGAAGCTATTGCATGTGATATGAACTCCGATTTTCAGGAAGCATTTGAGGAAAAGTGCCCTCATATACAGCCTGTATTTGATTACTTTCATATCGTTAAGAACTTCAATGACAAGGTTGTCAGCGAAGTGCGTAAAGAGGAACAGCGCCGCCTGATTAAAGAAGGTGATTTTGATGCTGCACGTGCACTTAAGAAGACCCGTTATATCCTTGTGTCATCAAGAGACACACTAAAGAAGAAGGATCTTGATGCTACTAATCATAAGGTTATTTCCAAAGGTAGTTCTCTTTTTGGTACGGATGACTATGTTCGCAAAGGTGGCCTTGAAGCAAAATATGACGCACTTCTTGAGCAGAACAAACTACTGTTTACACTTGACATTATAAAGGAAAAGCTAAGTCTTGCATATACCAGAAAAGATGAATCCCTAATGGCTCAGGACGTCATTGATATCATGGATACCTGTAAGGCTACAGGCAATTCTCATCTGCTTTGGTTTGAACACCTTCTTGATACTCATTTTGAAGGTATAATAGCTCATGCTACCTACGATATATCAGCAGGTAAGTAGAGGGTATTAACAACAAAATCAAGACGTTACGACGTCAAGCTTACGGTTATAGAGAGGATGAATATTTCTTTCTTAAGTTATTTGATGCAAGCAGAAAGACCTATATTAGGAATCCATCATCCCGCAAGTTTTGTGATTGAGCCAAGTTATATAAAGATAGAATTATGCTTAAGGTAGATTTGTGTGATTTGTGGAGAGAAATACTACCTTTTGCTACAAGTAATCGTATAGCATT
>ERZ781271.25-NODE-25-length-79402-cov-13.302192_pt1 | contig 79402 bp, 64 predicted proteins | sample MGYA00375849_ERZ781271 | MGnify/ENA primary metagenome ERZ781271 (study PRJEB29790, sample SAMN06051245) | human gut metagenome | host: Homo sapiens | place: USA: Cincinnati, Ohio | collected 2013-06-10 | study: EMG produced TPA metagenomics assembly of the Gut... | reverse complement strand
GGGTACTAAAAAGTACATATACTTATTGAAAATCTTTTTTCGTATTCTATCAAGTCAAAACTTGTGAATACGTTTAGAATTTTCAGGGTTGTTTCACTGTTCAATTTTCAATGTTCATTTTATAACATCTTTAACAAACTTTATTGATTAAAATTCGTTTTCTAATGTTATTTTGCTGTACAAGCGTTTTGGCGTGTCAGCAAAATTGATTATATCACTAGTCAAAGACTATGTCAACAACTTTTTTGATATTTTTTTCATTTTTTAAATAATTCTAATAATTCGATATATTTAAAAGATAATAGTGGTATTGATACATAAAAAAGAGGCAATTTCAAAATTTAATTTTGAAATTGCCTCTTTTACTATCTATTTGATTTTTGTAAATTATACATTCAATATTAAAATAAAACCTTAGCCATATTCGTAATCAAACGCATTAATAAATTATTGTCATAAAGACAACTTAAAAATTGACTTTCTTTAATCAATTCAAATAATTTTTGAGCTGACTCTGTACTACTGAAAGCTGTTAATACAATACACAGCATCCAGATTACTAATAATCCTTCAAACAATCCCACTAATAATCCTGCAGTCTTATTAAGTCCATTAATAATTGGGAGTTTGCTAATTATATTCAATGCAATACATATAACAAATAATAAGATCGTTACAATTAGGTAAGTAATAATGAACGCGATTGCATTAATTACTATTGTTGTTATATATCCATTCACATACTCTTTGAAAGTATCTACATGTAAAGCCTTATATACTTCAGAATTGTTTTTGTTCTCAAGTAAATTCTTCTTAATGGATTCAGGTAATGACAATTTATTAATAGCATCTGCCTGTTCCGATACTGTTGCCTTATCCTTATCTTCTACTTTTAGATTAATAACGTCTTCTACACGCTCATTGATATAGTTATAGAATTTTTCATTTGTCCGTAATGCCTTACTTACATATGGGCTTAATGCAGACGATACAACAATTGCAATAATAATTGAGAATATTGAAAATATTGTTTTAATAAAACCGACTTTTCTTCCCTTTAAAGCAAATGCTATTAGGACGGCTGCCACTGCAATCACTAACCAATTCACTATTTCTTATCCTCCACTAATTTAATATGAACAATGTTCTGATCATCTATCAATATATACTCATCCTTATCATTACTTGGCATAATACTTATTATTGGTGTTTCAAGTGTATATTTAAATTTCAAATTACCATTTGTATCAATGATTTGTATCTCTGCCTCAGTATTGAATATTATATCTTCACCTGACATTTGAACGGCTTCATAATCAAATGTGATATCTTTCGTAAGAACTTTTTTACCATTTAAATTATATAATAACAGTTTCTTAGATCCCTCATTCGCACTATCTTTACTAATAAATCCAAAATATTTGTCCGTATAAAACAAACTATCAATCTCACCATCAAATGTCTTTGTGATAATTTCATTTGGCTTCTCAAGCATCTCGTATAAAGAGAATCCTTTATCTGAGCACAATAAAATCGTATTAGTATCTAAGAACACAACGTCATGTACAACAGTTTGTTGGTCCGGAATAATTCCTACTAATTTATCCTCATAATTATCACCAACTTCATTAAAGTTGTAGAATCCTACATCTGATTCTAATACACCATTTTTAATTCTAACATAGGAACATACTAGCTTTTTAGCGTCATTCGATATTGCTGAATCAACCGGATATCCATTATCTTGAATAGAGGTTTGCTTCGCAACTAATTCACTACCAGTAGCAGAATCATACAGCAAGATCTGATTATAATCTTCTCCTTCAACGGTAACACAAAGCACTCCCTGACGCGAGATACCTACATCAATAATTGGTAATGTAGTTGTTAATTCATATGTAGTACCCTTGCTATTAAACGTATAGGCTTGTTTACCACCAATGTCTGCCACTGCAACATATCCTTCACAAACAACTGCCTTTGGATTTTTGACATCATAGGAAGCATTCCACAATACTTTTCCATCAGCGGATAATGCAGATATGCCATCGCGACTATATTTGATAAGTTTATGATCGTAGCTTATATACTGTACTGTATTATTATCTTCTCTTGCTTTTGAATTCAACACCTCAAAACCATTGTAGCTTTTTGTAACAACTCTATTGATAAAGTAAAATCCAACTGCCAAAAAAGCAATACTTGCAAGAGTGATAATAATTGCTCGTCGTTGTTTATGACGCTTCATTTTATCTGCAAAAAGGGAGGCGTCTTCCATATCTTTTTTCTTCACTCTTATACCCATGCATATCTCAATCTAACCTACGATATTACCTACACATATGTTGAAAGAACGGCATAGCATGGCTCCTTTCTTAAATTTCAACGTTCATTTGACTTTTCATTCCATAGTGAATTATAAGTAAACTTGTAATTCAACACTCTCCATGTATTATACCTTATTTTAATTTTATAAGCAATATAAGGATATTCCTTATAAAATTCAAGGAGTTGTTGCAAATGTTCTATTACCAATTCACAACAGCTCCTCTATAATTATTTGTATTCTGGTATAATAATTTCTTGCCCTTCATAAATCAAATCTTGATTCTCAATGTTATTAGTTTCTTTTATCAAATCGACACCCTTAATGGTTCCATATACTGTTGTACTAATAGAAACTAAAGTATCGCCTTTTTTCACTGTATACTTAGTATTGCTTGCCATTGTCTGCTTACTTGAATTATCTGTCTCTTTTGGCGCATTCTCTTTCTTTGAAGAATCTTTTGTTGTAGCGTCATCACTATCTTCCTTCGATTCATTCTTATCATCATTACTTTTCTTATCTTCATTGGTTTTATCATCAGCCTCTGTTTCATCCTCTTTCGTTGCAGTATCATCTTTCGATGTACTTCCTTCCTTAGCCGCTTCGTTTTCTTCAATCATAGCTTGTACGTCTGCATTATCTATACTCGAATTCTCTGTATCCGCATTTGCTTCTTTACTACCTTCCTCTAACGTAGAAGGAACAGTTTCCACCTGCGTTACCTCTGTCGATGCTCCTTTTTCTCCCGTGTTTGTAACTGCATCTGATAATACTGCTATGGAGTCTCCCGTATCCTTCATCTTATCATAATTACTTACCATAGTCGCACCAATTACAAGCACAACAACAGCAAGCAAAGAACTTGCCGTGTAGACTAACGGCATCATGCTCTTTTGCTTATTTGCTTCATTCTTTGCTTCGAAAATCTTTCTTATTTTCTGTGTAGCAACATCCATATACCCATCATCTGTGCTAACATTCTCTTTATTCTCTACCATATAGTTTTGCATCTCTTCATTTCGGTCATAGTAGATATAATAGCCACTTTGCTTTTTTAACTTACCTTTATCATAGAAATAGAATGCCTCTTCTTTCTCTAGTGCATCATATACGAGAAGTGTCTTGTCCTGTCCCGCAAAGTTATCTAGATGCATCTTAGTTATATGCTCGTCCACATCAAAAGGTACATCTTTTTTAGTTATGTACCAGCCAACAATCTCAACGTTTGTATAGTATTTTTTAATACAATCATAAATCTCTGACCAAACTTCATTAGAAAACATAGTCTCTTTATCATCGACTGTTTCTATGATTTCTACCGCTCCATTGATAAATATGTGTCTACTACCTTCTGATTTTATGTATTGGCCTAGTAATACTGCTTTTCGCTCACCGACCGTTGTTTTCTCAGCTAATTGCTTAATATAAGTCATAACATAATCTTCCGCATATATTTTCTTCGATAAATCAACTTGTCCTATTTGACGAATGTTTTTGGGCATCTTGAACGCCGAACTTTCTTTTCTTTCTTTTGAGTCCATTTCCTCATTACTATATATGCTCTGTATCATACCGAACTTCCTTTCCTAATCCATAACTAATCAACCTGATTGCTTGTCCATGTATACATATCAACATGAATTCATACTATTCTTGTTTTGTTACCTGTTATCTATAATCTACTGTTAATTGAAAAGTTATTGTTGTTTTACGGTATCTTAGCATAGTATTCGAGATATTTTTGTCAAAATACTAAATGACTACTCCACAACTTTTTTCTATGTAATTACAAATAGTATTTATTTTCATGACTTTACTACCAAATCCATGCAGGATAACGTATGGAAGGAAAATTTTTTGTAGTATTTTGCGTTCAAAAGTTTGTCTAGTTTTTCTGTCAACTGGTAATACTTGCATTATATTAATAAATCGTATATGGTGGTGAAATTTTATTGTTGACACAACAAAGAAATAAAAGAAAAGTATATTACTTTAATTCAGCTGATGGATATTGTGCCTATCAGTTTAGCCAAACACTTGGTGAATTAATTCAATCTTTAGATAAAACAAGCGAAGAAATTGTTTTCCTATGTATTGGTTCTGACCGTGCAACTGGTGATTCTCTTGGTCCAATTATTGGATACAAATTATCAGAACTCAAATATAGAAACTATATGATCTACGGAACTCTTGATGAACCTGTTCATGCGAAGAACTTACGAGAAACCATTACAAAGATTAAAGAGATACACAAAGATTCTATCATTATTGCTATTGATGCCTCTTTAGGCAACAGCAATCATGTAGGTTTCATTACACTAGGAGAAGGCCCTTTGAAACCTGGTGCTGGTGTTTCAAAAGACCTTCCTGCAGTTGGTGATTTATTCATCACCGGTATAGTTAACTTCTCGGGGTTATTAGATAATATGTTACTTCAAACAACACGTCTAAACATCGTTATGAAATTAGCGGATTGCATCTGTTTAGGTATTCGATTCTGCCTTCCTTTTCGTGCTAATTAGACGTATGGAGACCCAATTGGTAACAATCAAACTGAGTTCTTTAACTCAGTTTGGTTTACTATCCATTTAACATCTGAGCTTTATATAGCTTCATGGCTTCCGAGATAACAATTCCTTCTCTTGCTTCCATGATTTTAATCAGTTTCTCAAGTTTTTCTAAGTTCATAAATTCCTTGCCTAGATATGCCTCGTACGTGGCTGCTAATTGCATCTCTAATTCTTTTACTTTTTGGGAATACTCTTTGCTTAGCTCATGCACTTCATCATGCTTTTGTTGAAGATTTAATAATTCAGGCTTGTTTTTCTCACGAATCTCATTCGCTATTACGGTTTTTTTCGTACTTTCGAATTCAATAATTGCCTCTTTCTTCTTACTTGTAATTAAGTCCATGGTATCTTCTAACTCTTTTATCTCTTTATTGTATTTTTCAAGTCCATAATTACTCTCATCTTTATCTTTTTGAATAGATTTTTTAATTCTTTTAATGTCCTTGTTGTTTATTAATATCTTCGCACGAATCTCTTTTACCTTCTTAAATGTTTCATGGTACCTATTCTTAAGTTTTGAATTAATCGCAAGATATATGGCCCCGAATACAAGGATTACACCAAAATAAATAAGTCCCATAACGATTGGCTTGTCCGTCTTTACAACATAACGGAATATAATATTTGGCAATAACAAAAATAGAAACACAATACAAACCGAATCAATTCCGATATCAGCCAATCCTTTTGGATAATATAAGGCATGAAATAATCTAGTGTTAAATATTTTAGGTACTCCATCGTTCTTCATTGTATGTTTAATGTCTTCTTGTAGCCTGTCGTTCTCACTTCTTAAATCAGCTGTCTCTTCTTTAATTCGCTCTGAAACCTTCTTACTCTTTTTCTTTTCTCGTTTGGACTTCACCTTTTTAATTTCTACTTTCGTATTCTCAAGTTGCGAATCGAAAGTGGCACTTACCTCTGCTTTGCGTTTCTTAATTACACCATCAATTTCATCGTCAATGGTTCTTTCTTTTGCTATAATTATTCTTTCGAGATCTTCATCTTCAGCCTCTAACTGCTTGACATTATCTTTATATACCTTCAAATCATTAAGATGACTTTGCAAATCAATAAGTTTGTCAATGCCTGATGACAAGATATTCATATCCTCATATGACCATCTTACATCTTGTATCTGCAAGTTTTGTTCCTGTAATCTCTCAATAATCGTTCCTTCTGGCTTAACTGATTCAATCGATTTTTCTTGTACTTGTTTATCTTCCACGTATGTCGCCACCCCGCTTTTATCATAATAAAATTTATTATAATCTTCTACTATATTGTTTGCAAGTATATCCCTTGTATTCATTCATCTTCTTCTTAATTAATATATTAAACAATCGTAACTTGTTTCACTTTCTTTTTTAATATGCTATAATTATTAGATGTTAGTCACAAAATAATAAAAAGTAACGATACTATCGTAAAGATAAGGAGCTAAATTATGATTTGTAAAATTTGTGGACGCCATATCGAGAACGAACATGCTAATTTCTGTGAAAATTGTGGTGAGTCATTAAGAGAAAATAAAGGAGCCGAATATCGTGAACCTATTAATCCTACGCCCGCCGCGCCTACTCAAACAAATGCGGTAGAATCAAGTGAGATTTCATTCAAAACTTTTCTAAGCGTAATGTTATTGCAGATTATTCCGGGTTTTGGTTGGCTAATCTACGTAGTAGTTTTGTTAACATGGGTTTTCGGTAATAAGCACAGCCAAACACATAAGAATTTTGCTAAAGCCGCATTGATCATTGCAGTAATATCGTTATTAGCAAGTGTTTACCTTGCCACAACACTACTAACCCTTTAACATGTATTCATTTGGCTTAATATTTCAATTTTTCACTACAAACACCATAAATTCTAGAAGACAACTCTTGTAAATTATACCTGTACTAGAGTATAATAAGGCTATTGTAAGAATGTCTAACACAGGTAACCCTAGGGTTACAATACATTAAATTAGGAGTGAAACTATGAGCAAAGTAAGAACTCGATTTGCACCAAGCCCAACTGGTAGAATGCATGTCGGTAATTTAAGAACAGCATTATATGCGTATTTGATTGCAAAACATGAAGATGGAGATTTCCTTCTTAGAATTGAAGATACAGACCAAGAACGTTTTGTCGAAGGCGCTCTAGATATTATCTATAGAACACTTCAAAAGACTGGTTTAATCCATGATGAAGGTCCTGATAAAGATGGTGGATGTGGACCATACGTTCAAAGTGAACGTCAAGCACAAGGTCTTTACCTTGAATACGCGAAACAATTAATAGAAAAAGGCGAGGCTTATTATTGTTTCTGTACAAAAGAACGTCTTGAAAGCCTTAAGAGTACAGTTTCAGATGATGCTAGCAAAGAGATCGTTCACTATGACAAACATTGTCTTAGCCTATCAAAAGAGGAAATAGCAGCTAATTTAGCAGCTGGTATGCCTTATGTTATCCGTCAAAACAATCCAACAGAAGGTACTACATCATTCAATGATGTTATCTTTGGAGAAATTACAGTTGATAATTCTGAACTTGATGATATGATCTTAATTAAGTCTGACGGATATCCAACTTATAACTTCGCTAACGTTGTAGATGACCATTTAATGAACATCACTCATGTTGTTCGTGGTAACGAATATTTATCTTCTACACCAAAGTACAACCGTTTATATGATGCATTTGGCTGGGAGATTCCTGTATATATTCACTGTCCAATCATTACGAATGAAGAACATAAGAAATTAAGTAAACGTAGCGGTCACTCTTCCTTCGAAGATTTAACTGAACAAGGTTTCGTAACAGAAGCTATTGTAAACTATGTAGCATTACTTGGGTGGAGCCCTTCCTCTAACGAAGAAATCTTCTCTTTAGATGAACTTGTGAAAGAATTCGATTACCATCACATTAACAAGTCACCAGCTGTATTCGATATTTATAAATTAAAATGGATGAATGGTGAATATATTAAGAATATGGATTTTGATGCTTACTATGAGTTAGCACTTCCATATATTAAAGAAGTGATTAAGAAAGATCTTGATCTTAGATATATTGCAGAATTAGTTAAAACAAGAATCGAAACCTTCCTAGATATTAAAGATCATATAGATTTCTTAGAAGAATTCCCTGAATATGATATCGCTATGTATTCTCATAAGAAGATGAAAACGAATTCCGAGAACTCAAAAGAAGTTCTTGAAGAAATCTTACCAACGCTAGAAACACTTGATGATTATTCCGTAGCTTCTCTTGAATCGGTAATTATGAATTACATCCAAAGCAAAGGTATTAAAAACGGACAAGGTTTATGGCCTATTAGAACTGCTGTTTCTGGTAAACAATCAACTCCTGGAGGAGCATATGAAATTATGCAAATCCTTGGTAAAGAAGAATCTTTAAGACGTATTCGTATCGGTATTGAAAAACTTACTGCTGCATTACAATAATCTAACACCTGTCACATGGTATGAATGGGAGGCACCTTCCATTCCTCCTATGTGGCAGTTATTTTACTTATCCATTGTTTTGCTAATCCGTTATTAATGAATTAGAAAGGACTTATATTACGTATGAAGTTTAATACTTCTCAGTTAAAAGCTATTCAACATAAAAATGATCCTATGCTTGTACTTGCTGGACCTGGTTCCGGTAAAACAGCCGTTATTACTCATCGAACCAAATATCTAATTGAAGAATGCGGTATTAACCCTCTTAACATTCTTGTTATCACCTTCACAAAGGCTGCTGCTACAGAGATGAAACAACGCTTTTTGCGTATAATGAATCAATCCCATGCTCCTGTTAGTTTCGGTACCTTTCATTCCATCTTCTTTACTATATTAAAATATGCCTATAACTATTCATCTGCTAATATCATTTCCGAGGAAGCTCGTCTTACCTTTTTCCGATCTATTATTGCACATCTGAATATTGAAATAGATGATGAGAAAGAATTTATCGCAAGTATATCCAATGAAATTAGCCTTGTTAAAGGTGACATGCTCTCTCTAGATCATTATTATTCAATTAACTGTTCTGAAGATATCTTCAAAGAAATCTATACCGCTTACGAGAACAAGCTACGCAAGGAAAACTTAATTGATTTTGATGATATGTTAGTATTCTGCTACGAGCTCTTAAAAGAGCGTCCTGACATTCTTTCCTTATGGCAAAAGAAGTTTCAGTATATCTTAATTGACGAGTTTCAAGATATTAACCGCGTTCAATATGAGATTGTAAAACTTCTTAGTCTACCAGAGAACAACCTGTTCATCGTAGGTGATGATGACCAGTCTATCTATCGTTTTCGAGGTGCAAAGCCCGAAATTATGCTAAACTTCCAAAAGGACTATCCAGATGCAAAGAGGGTACTTCTGAATATAAATTACCGTTCATCAGAGAAGATAGTAAAATACGCTGGCCGTGTTATTAAGAATAATAAAAGTAGATTTGAAAAAGAAATTGAGGCAAACCGAAGTGCAGGGCCAGAACCTATGATTAAAACCTTCAAGGAACTTCAAGAAGAGAATACCGAGGTAATAACAGCAATACGCCACTATCACGACCAAGGAATTCCTTATAATGAGATGGCTGTCTTGTTTCGTACAAGTACTGGACCTCGTGCGCTTGTCAATAAACTAATGGAATTTAATATTCCCTTTCGAATGAAAGATGCCTTACCGAATATCTACGAACATTGGATTGCAAAGAATCTACTTGCATATATCAAAATCGCCCTAGGTAGTAGGGACCGAAATCTATTCTTACAAGTCGCAAATAGACCAAAACGTTACTTAGCTAGAGACATCTTCGATTCTCCTACTGTTGACTTTGAAGATCTGAAGGGTAAATTCAGCGATAAGGAATGGATGTTAGACCGTATTCTTAAATTCGAGTATGATCTAACGATGCTACAAAAGATGAGTCCTCATGCTGCTATCCATTATATTCGCAAAGGTATCGGCTATGAAGAGTATCTTTCAGAATATGCAACATTTCGTAGAATTAAAGTGGAGGAGCTTCTTGATATCCTTGATGAACTTCAAGAGTCAGCAAAACCATTCACAACTTATGAAGAATGGTTTGAGCACATTACCTCTTACACGATGGAACTACAAGAGCAACTTCGTGATCGTAAGCAAGTAAATTATAATAGTGTTTCCTTATCTACGATGCATAGTTCTAAGGGGCTAGAATATACCATCGTATTCATAATTGATGCGAATGAGGGTATCACCCCACATAACAAAGCCCTCTCTGATGCTGACATAGAAGAAGAACGACGTATGTTCTATGTAGCTATGACCCGTGCCAAACAGTACCTTCATATCTACTCGGTTAAAGAACGCTATAACAAAGAGCTCTCTGTTTCACGCTTTGTCGGTGAGTTATTAATTGATTGTGCAGATTTAAAAGAACAAGCACGTATTGAACACAAATCCTACGGAAAAGGAACCATCGTTAAGAACACCGATGGAAAGTTAATTATCTACTTTGATAAACTTCATAAAGAACGTGTCTTAGATATTAATTTCTGTATTGGAAATCACTTGATTAGGGTAATTGAGGAATAAATATGGCAAAAGTCAAGGATACCATATCCAAATATTTATTGGATATACTATCCTTGACTTTTCCTCTATCTCTACTTCTATTATATTATTTAGCTATATTATTTCTTGATCTTATTTATATTTTTCCTTCCAACAACATAGGTAGCTATTTATATTTTCCCGTAACAGAGAATATATCCCAGCCTGCCCCGCGCTCTAACTCATAACTATCATAACAAATATATACTTGCCCTTTACTAAAATAGAATTTATAATCTTCTTCTTTTGTATTCTTAATGATAGTATAGGCGTTTGTATCAGTTTCGCAGTATTTCTTTGCCGCATTCAATATCTTTTCCTTGGCATTGCCCACTATCACATCATTAACCCCTAATTTTTTACCTGTCTTCAGATTATAATTGAATCCATAGTTTGCCTGATTATAAACACCACCCGCATACCACTTTTCATTCATGGATATACTGACTATATCGTTTTTGTTATATGTAAGTGTACTAGAAGTTTGGAAAAAATACTGCTCCTCTTTATCATAAAAATTATTATCTGCGATTGCAGTTTGCACATATTCATCGAAATTTTTCGCGCTTTCACTTTGAAAGTATATAGTACATTCTTTTCTTAACTTGCTATTAATTGTCTTGATTGATTCAGATGTTCCCTTAAACTGCGGATATTGATAAGATATAATTCCCCTTACTATTCCATCATCATCTGTATATTCTATCTTCCTCTCCTTCATGGTGTACTCTGCTTTTGTGCTTTTGGCTGATACAAATATATTCTGACTCATGACAATGAAAAAAAATAAAATAGCCAACATGCTCTTTGCAATAACCTTTTTCATATATCTCCCCTTTTCACATATTAATAATTAAACCATGATTTCTTTATTCTAATTATCTACTGCTTCAATGAAAAAGTCAACTCGCCTGTTTTTTGTCTTCCCGGATTCGGTATCGTTGTCAGCGATTGGATAGAACTCACTGTATCCGACTGCTGATAATTTCTTCGGTTCAAGCTTAGAGTTCTCCAAAAGCCACCTCAGAACATTAACTGCTCGGCTTGTGGATAACTCCCAGTTACTACCGAACTGCTCCGTGTTTATCGGGCGATTGTCAGTGTGTCCCTCTATCCTTATTATCTTAGTAGAGTCATCATAATTAACCAATATTCCTGAAATTATCTTAAGCAATGGCTCTGCGCTGGTATTGATTTCGGCTTGGCCAGAGTCAAAAAATACTGAAGCCGCCACTCGTAACAGAATCTGTTTATTACCTATCTTAGAAACACTCAGCTGATCTGAGAGACCGGACTCTTCGATATAGGATTTTATGTGTTCATATAGACTATTAAAATCTTCTTCTTCAGCCAATATACCATCTTCACCATTCAATACGCTATCCCCACCATTTAAAATAGATTCCGTGGAGGTAGTGATTATACTTTGACTGCTTACTGACCTTGTCCTAGCGGTTTCAATTGCTTGACTCATCATTGCAAATGCAAACAGGATAACAAAAATGGCGAGCAAATCTGTCATCAAGTCACTATAACTATCTTGCCAACCAGCTTCTTCGTCGTCTCCATCTTCATGTTCTAAACTAAATTTACTTTTGGATCTCATAGTTAATTAACTACCTCCTTTACTTTAAAAGTATTGGTCTCCTCATTTTTCTCTGGTGTTTCCATATCTATATTGGCAAATGCAGATAGTTCTGCTTTTAATAGGTTTGGATTCTTTCCTTGCTGAATACTCGCAAGCCCCTCAATCAGCAGTTCTCTTCTTGATTCTTCATCTTTACTCATTAACTTCAACCTTTTAGCCATTGGCGAAAATATTACATAAGCTATAAATGCTCCATAGAATGATGAAACCAGTTCAAGAGCCATCATAGGTCCTAACGTAGTTGGATCATCTAAGCTATTTAACATAGGTATAAGTCCTACATATGTTCCAAGGAGACCTAATGCTGGAGCGGTAGCTGCTATCATACTTAACATTGCAGCTCCATTTTGATGTCTCTGTTTCATGAAATATGTTGATCCCTCCAATAAGTTTCTGAGTTGCTCCTCATCTGCGCCATCCACTATTAGCAATACCCCTTTTTTAATAAACGGATCATCAGTGTACTCACCCACACTATCCTCAAGAGAAAGTACACCTGATTTTCTTGATACCTCTGCAATCTTTACTAAAGCTAAGATATCTTCTTTTATATCAAATTCATCTTTTTTTAAAGATCTTTTCATAACTGGTACAAGCGTTTTTAGTCTTTTGGGTGGGAAGGCTATAACAACGGCACCAGCTGTACCACCCATAATTATAAATGCCGATGGCACATTCCAGAATGATTGAGCATGTCCAGTTGCAATCATACCACCTACTACAAATGATATACTTATTATTAATCCAATAAATGTTGACTTCCCGTATTTTAACAATACAAAATCCCCCTATCTAGCCATAACCTTATGTAATCTTGACTGTTGTTTATTTAACTAACAGAAAGAACTTACTTTAATCCAAGATATCATAGTATGAGCCATCAGTTTTTTATAGTATACTTAATATCGACTCATATAGCTACATAACTCAGTAAACAATGTAATTATTAACGTGATTTTAGCATTTATTGTATTCTCTTTATTCTTAAAACCATATACCAAAAAGGTAACTATTGATTCAATTTTTATACGAGTTTTTATTCGTTAAGAACTAGACTATAAGTTATATTTGCAAAACGCAATATATCTCCAAACTTTATAGGAACCTTAGAATGGGGTTGTATATTTTCTTCATTAACGAATGTGCCATTAGTCGACCCCATATCTGTGATATACAAGTTCTCGTCTTCCTGTGTGATCTTTGCATGTACACGGCTAATCGTTGACTCCATAATAACAGCATCCATACCATCCGTAATTTTACCGATATAGAACGGAAATTCTTTTAGCTTAAGTTGTTTATATTTATCATCTTCCGGCAGTAAAACGTATTGTATTTTTGAATTTGTACTGTTAGAAGGATTATCATTTTCTAAAGCATCTTCTGTATCACTGCAATCTGCTACAATAGAAAGTAATTGTGTACATTCACTTAAATCATCTTCCATTACTTCCTGAGTTTTCTCTTTTATATAAAATTCATTATTATTATCCATATTTATTCTGTCTTCTGATTGATTGAGAGTATTTATCACCGGTTGCTTGTGTGCACTCATCTCTGGTTGCTTAATATATTCTACAATAGGTACCATCTTCTCTACCTTTTTCTTCGGATCAAACATCTTACTTCCAATATACGCAGTTATTGAAGCCACTATTAAAATAACTGCAATTAATTTCTTAACTTCTAGTCCTTGAATTATAGAATACACAATAACAATTAACATAACCAACAAAGTTACTAAAACAACAGAATAGCTTAGTACAGGATACTTACTTACTAATCTCTCACTTTCAAGACGACTCTCCATAATTGGCCTCTTAATTAGTTGCTTACTTGTTAATTCAACTACTTTTTCTTTTTTAGTGCTCTCATAATCACGCAGTTGCTCTGTTTGCGTAACTTCTCTTATATTCTTTTTATTCTCTTTATCCCATTTATCCTCATCTATCATATCACGGGCTTCTGACCTTCGAATCTCATCTGTTAGTTGATCCTTATCTAGCTTTTGAGCCTCACTTACCTTTTGATTACCATCTAGCTTCTGACTCTTTTCCAGAATCTTATTCTCATTTGATTTCTTTTTTTCCTGAAATACTGTTATAAGCGTATCAATTGATGCCTCTTTTCTCTTACTCTCATGATACATGGCATAGACTAGCAAAACGGCTCTTTCATCCTCATAATCTATATGGTCCATTAAGTATTCCGATAATTCATTAACCTGTAGAAGAATATCCCTCTGATAATTCATATGATATATAAAACGATAATTATCCTTGCCTAAATCATAATAGATATACTCTGGTAGAAGCACAAGATTTCTTTCATCTAATAAATACTCCGAACACGCATCAATTGCACTAAATACAGAACTATATAGATGCTCACAATCTTTGTTTTTTATTTTCCTTCTTTCAATCCAGTCCAATATAGCTTGGTTACTAGTTATATCATAGGCATGTCTTGCTCTTTCATTCAGATAGGTTATCTGTACATGTAACAAATAGGGTATTTTATTATTGAGAAGCATTGGTATCTCATAATTCTCTTCCCTTTTGTTATCTGGATTATGATCCTCTTGTTTATCGAATATAACATAATTACGGTATGTCTCTCTCCTATACTCCGCTTTAAGCTCCATTACTCGCCTCCCCTAATGATGTCTCTTAATTTCTTAATACTCTCGTCACCAATCTCTGTTCCTTCCGCCAGACTTGTTAGGACCGTAAATTTTCTTACGAAATCAGTAGGATAAAAGACCTCTGCTTTAGATGTCTGCCTATAATTTAGCCTATCCTCACCTAACAATATACGAACTGGCGCTATGGGAATCACTACTTTACAATCTATATTAACTGTTATCTGTGTACAAGTTATATCAACTTTAGGTTGTGTAACCTTCGTTATCAACAATTGATCCGCCAAAGTATCTATTAGACGATTGCTATATATATTGTTTTCATTAGAATAGTCACTATCTATAAAAAAGAAAATCCCGCGATCATTGATATGAGAATAACTAATATGTTCTCCATCAAATTCCATCGGATACTTCGCAGCTGTATCGCACTCAAGTGCGATTTCGTCAATAATTTGATGTATAACAAGGTAATCATGCAGATACATACTTGCATATATAATAGAGAATATAACAAACATAACAATTGGAAAGACCATAGACATCTCTACCGTTATACTTCCCCTCTGAACATTCCTACATCTGCCCCTTATAGCATACCGTATTCTATCCATGAATCAACACTCCTACATAGCCAACAAAGATGAAGGGTATGAAAGCTATGGTGTAATGCCTATTTACCTTTTTTATCCTTAACAATAATCCTGACCATATAGCACTTAGTGTTAATGCATATAAGAGTACGAAACCAATTACTTCAAATCCTAGATAAGCGCCAAGTATCATAACTAATAATCCATCTCCAACACCTATTTTTTGTCTAGTGACATAACTAATACCCAATAAGACAATTCCTACTGCGACTCCCCCTATTAGGTTAATAATTGTAATTGGCCTAAAGATTACATAATTAACAATAACTATGGCTGACACTATGAGTAAAAAAACATTCGATACTTGCTTTTTCTTGAAATCAACAACTGCTAATAGACCTAATATACAAGTAATTACTAACTTAATAATCCATTCCATACTTTAACCTCATTTCCTCGCTCTTTTTTACCTCTCAAATTGAGTTGCAACGTAGACCCAAACTTGCAATCCTTCTATTGTTTTCCGCACCGTGTGCACGCCCTGCGATTACCAATTTCTGATCGTTTGATCACGTTTATTGTCCTCTTTAACCCACTACAATTCGTGTTACTATGATAACGATTTCCTTGTTTTGTGATATAATAATACTCTTGTTTTTTATGTTCTGGTTTGCAAATCTCACATGCATAATACTTAGCACCAGACGAATTTCTCTGATTATCTAATCTACTTCCTGTAATTTTAGTTATTGATAACTTAAGGTATGTACAGTCTTTACTTTCATGATAAACAGTTCCTGTCTCCGCAATATAGACACAATCTTCATCAGTATCTTCTTCCTCTGAATATGTGTTGCTTAATCCGACAAATACCCTCACCTTGGATCTTTGTATAACATAAAAGTCATCTATAATAGATAAACCAATCGGAATATGCACCTTATACTGTACTATAATATCTGCAATATTGGTTTCAACATCATAAGAAGAAAGTAAAAAGTTCAAACCTTGCATCCCACCTACAACGCAGGACTTATTAATTATATGTTGATCTATTACTTCTCCAAATTTCGCCTGCATTAATCCACTAGTAATTAGATAAGTTGCAATTTCTCTCGGATCTATACTACTATTCTCATGTTGTTGGTTTTGATCCGTTTGGTTGCTCTTTTCCTCAACCTCATAATCCAGAACATAGTCATATACATACCCGATTTTCTCACAGTATCTTGCTGTCCTTAAAAGGCCTTGCTGTATCTCTTCTTGTACATTTAACACTTGTAAAAAGAATATAAAAGCATACATCGCAAATATGAAAATTGGTAAGACCAAAGATGCTTCTACTGTGATGGAAGCTTTAGATGATTTATTATTATTCATATATTATAAAGGTAGAGAGGGATATTCTTTCTTCTGACACGCGATTTTTCAACCATATCTTATTGGATTTTGCTTGAAGAGAGTTTCCTTTATTTAGCTAGATAGGGATTTCTAGCTTATGGTTCATATTAGAATTGGTTAATAATAATGATTAAATTGAATTTAGAAATGAGGACTTGCCTTATAGAAATTTAATTAAGATTTGTCAGAAGAAAGAACATCCCACTCTACCTTTGAATACCTCCTTATTAATAAATGTTCTTTAGTCAATTGCCTAAAGTGCTATAGTTAATAGGCATATATATCTCTTACCTGAAACGAATAATACCCCTCTTTTTCTCCTAAGATACGTTTCATAAACGGAAATGTTATGAATTGTTCTGGTAACTTCATATATGCTTGTACCTCCATTCCGAAGGTACAGTTTGATAGATAGAATCCATCTCCCGATATCATTTGCATATTCATCTGTATAATATCCATAGAACGATAACAGTTTTTCTTAGTTCCATTTATGATCAAAAATAAACGCAGATAATTACTATATGTAAACTCACCTATCTTACCTTGTTCTTTGGGATACTTACTTGCTAATCCAGCAATATTTTTTTTACTCATAGATATCAAATCATTATAGGTAACTTTAAAGGTTGATTTGGACTTAAACAACGGTACACTTCTACCATCTAATAAGGCATAGGTATCTACTAGTGCTTCTACCATCGCCCATACAAACAAAATAACAGTCTTAATTAATGTTACGAGTGGAGCTAGACATGTAAGCCCTACAAGAGCTGCTGCCGTTGCATATGCTGTAGCATTCTTCTCTTTATCTGTATAAACATATACAAAATTCATTATAGTGCGTAATAAAATAAGCTTTGTTGCTACACTTCCCAAATTTTCCTTATCAGTCTTATGCCCCGATATAATATATTCCAGTTCGTACTGTAACGTCTTAGCTTGTACGTCACCAGCCTTTGTCTCACTTGACGTTTCCTTACTGTTAGCAGTATTCTTTTCATTCAATTTGCTACTATTATCTGACTTCTGCGTATCACACTGTGTATACTCATTGAAGAAGTCCATCTGATATTGATTTAGCAACAGTTGTTCTACCAAATCATTAACAAAGCTATTATCTACAGCAAACGAATTCGTAATATCAGAATTGTACTGATTATCTTTACATCCTTCTAAAATACTTTCGCAATCCGCTTCAGTCTCTTCAGGCTGAACACTCGCTAGTAAAGAAGGTAGGTTTTCTCCTTTTATGCTTCCATCTGAAATGGAATTCATATCATCCACAACTAAACTTAAAATACCATCTGTAAAAAGACTAAATATATGATCAACAGGACTATCAATCTCTGGTTCAATCACAAGAGTCGAATAATCAAATCTGAGAGTCGATACTTGATATCCTACCAGTAGGTTCTTATTAGATTGCAATACTTTTTTCCATCCCTCAAGAGATTTTGATCCCTTGGTAATTGAATACGAACTAGTCGTATATATTTCACCTAATATTTTTTCGTTTTCAATTAAAGTAGGTCGCATAGATATTACACTCGATACAGATAATGAATCACTATTATCTTGCATTCCTATATACTCTTTCATATCAACAATATCTTCTTGGAATTCCTTATATAATTCTTCTCCGATTTTATCCTTTTTTCCTTCGACTACATCTTCGTATCCATCGACTTCTTTGGCTATCTCTTTGCTCTTACCTTCTATGCGAGAAATTGTATTAAGCGCATCTTCAATACGCAACCCTGTATTAATGCTTGCATCGCAAATATCTTCTCTAATATCCTTTAACAATGTTATATACTTATCTCGACTCTTATTTTCCTCCTGTATGGACGAAGAAACTGTAGTGAGTTCTGCTTCGACCTCCTTTAATTGTTTCTCCTCCGCTGTTTCGCTACTTGAAGCTCCTTCCTCATCTTCGGTATTGCTCTCCTCTTTCGTATCGCCACCATCTTCTGTATCTTCCTTCTTTGACTGCTTTGATTGATTAGCGATCGTTTCTTCTAATTCAGATTTTTCTTTCTCAAGTTTCTCCTTTTGTTTTTCTAACCTTTCAATCTCTTTATTACAAGCAACCGCTTTGTCACAATACTCTATACTATTTTGTATTGCTGATGATATATTGAAATACTTATTCGATAATGAGTTGTATATGATTTCTTTATTAATTCCAAGTGCCTGCATTGATGGGGCTTTTGTAACAATTCTCTTTGCAAATGTATTCTTTACTTTTATAGCACCCGCCTTAGTGACACGAACACCATTCTCATCTGTATCAACACCTTCTACTTGAGACATTAGCTTAAGCATATCCTTACTTAACTCTCCTAATGATTCTTGCGTCTCTAGTTTCTTTTCCATTACCTCAGACGTATCTTCAGAAGATTCATATAGATTCAGTTTTTCTAAAACCTCTTTAATAACTTCTCCCGGAGCACTATATTTCATAAAAGAAAGAACCTGATTCAAAAAGATCTCGCCTTCATAATCGGTAAGCATCGCTATATTACTCACTTCCATTGAATCCAGTTCAACGCCCTTAAGATTGTCTTCCATATATGTACTTATTCCTTCAATAATCTGTTCTTCTGTTGTCTCGCCCGATTCGCCATTTAAGTTATAGCCAAATATGCGATACATATCATACAATTCCCTTTGATAGAGAGAATAAAAGGAATCAACGCTTGCAGTTAGAGCAGATCTTCCTATCCCTCTAGCCCCTTTAATTCTAGCTGATTCAACAACAGTACATAGTATTGATACTACAAGTAACAATATTAGGGTAAGATAAACGGTGATACTTGCTTGCTTTCCTTTATTATAGGTCATCGGTTTTAGTTGCTGCTTTCTCAAACAACCCTCTTATGAAATCTTCTACCTGATCTTTAAACAAAAGAACTAAGGCTATTAATATAATAATTATTAATACTAGTTCAACAACCCCAAGTCCATCTTCCTCTTTTATAAATCCTTTTATTACGTTCGTAATTTGATTCTTCATATTAATTCCACCTTTCTTCTACATCTGCATAAACGCAGGAATCATAATAATTGCTAGTACAATGAATAGCATCAAAACCATTGGTCCTAATAATTTAGTTCCAGCTTCTTCTCCAAGCCTCTTTGCTATTTCCTTTCTTTCTTCAAATGCTTGTATCGCCTCATATTCTAATAACTGTAACAAATCTGCGGTACCCTTTTTCGTATTCTGTGCAAGTAGAGAACTTAATTTCATGTAGGGCACTAACTGTACTCTTCTTCCGAAATGATCATACGCCTCTATCTCCGTAACACCGTTTTGAATTTCATTATAAGTAGCCACCATCTCTTCATATACATAACGTTTCACGTTGGAAGCTTTATTAAGTGATTTATTAGCACATTTATTCTCATATTCTAGGCATATCTTTCCCCATGCATTCTTAATGGTCATACCTGCTCCCACAAGTAATACTAACTTATTAATAACATCTGGATAGTCTATAACCAACTGTCTATCTCTCTTCTTTTTTTCCTTCCCAAGTTGCAAATAGCCGCTAACCAAAATACATATAACAGCTGCAATTCCAAGTACATTCATAATATATTTATCCTGGTCATCGTTGTTCGAGTACGTTAACTTCTGGTCTCCAATTTCTTTAGGAAGTTCGATATACTCGCTTTCTGGATCTTCTGCTTGTCTGTTATGTATCTCTTCTTCTAATTGCGAAAAAAACTTCTGCTCATAAGTCTTTTCTTTTGGATAAACTACTACATTAATTGGATATAGAATCTTTGTATCATAATAATTTAGTGTCGCTGTAATCGTTACTATAGTTCCCTCAACAGACTCCTCATTAATTGTTATCTTTCCATCACCGCTCACAATTCCCTTCTGGTCAAAATCCCAGGTAACACCCACCTGTAAACCAGGGACCTCCTTAACCAAAGATAACCGCTCCGTAACATGTTCATAGGAAACATTATCTCCTATAACAACCTTATCAAGATATTCCATTGCCTTTTCCATAACTTGATCTATCTTTTCGCTTTGCGTGTAGTGCCTCTCTTGTAGCTTAACTTCAACATCCTGCCACACAGTATTCACACCACCAACATCTAATGTAATTGTTGTTTCACCCTCCCCATAATAGGGCCTCTTAACATAATAGGAGTTTTGTAATAGACTTGTCCCAGATAAACTCGCTAGAATTGATACCACATTGATAGATAGTACTAAGAATAATACTGTAGAAAATAGTTTACATACATGTAGCGTTGTTCTTACTTTTGGATCTTCTCTTACATAGATCCGCTGCATAGATTCATATACTTTGTGATAGATTTTCTTTCCTATACTTAGCCGGCATATCAAGTGTAATGTGAATAAACTAGACGGATACAGATATACCAAACTCTTCGAGCTCTCTGACTTCTTTGTTAGTTTATGAATCTCCTCTTTATGGTATCTTGAAGTTACTAGGATAAATACCATAATAATAATTATAATACTAGAGTTTATTAAAAGAATAAGCAAACCTCCTTTCCTATCTTAATTACTAGCGCTAGCGACCTAAATCTAAACTTCAATGGCTAGTATACGGTTCATTAGACTAAAACTTATTACATATATAATTAAAGCTATTGTCATTACAAGCCATCCTACTATGTTATGATACAATGGATCTAGAAAACCAGGGGAAGAGATTTTCATATAAAGAATGATTCCTATTGGTATTATACCCATAATGTTTGCTTCAAACTTTTTGGCGGACATCATTGTAATAATCTCTCTCGTTACTTCGATCTTGTCTCCAATCATTCTACTGGTGGAACGCAGAATCTTAATTAAATCACCACCTGTCCTTTTAGCACTAGCAAATACTTCGGATAAACTCTTAATATCATCCACTGTGCTTCTTTGTGCAAAGTCCTCCAGCGCATTCTCTACTGGCATGTTCATCTGTATCTGATACACGATATACTCAAACTCTGGAATAATCATAGTTTCATTCATATACAGTAACTTAAGATCTTTTATAGCCTGCACAAAAGCATTCTCGACGGAATATCCTGTGCTTAGTGCTGCAACTAACGCTTGAACGCCTTCTCGAAATTGTAAGGTTAACTCCCACTTTCTCTCTCTACACTTCTTCTTACATTGTTGCTTAACGTATATGTAGCTTAATGGGCTACATAGTAGGATAATTATTATGCTCTGGTAGAAAATCCATAAAACAACACCAATTACAATTATTCCTTGGATATAGCATTGAATCTTCTCCTCAATACTCATAACATATACATTATAGTCAACCGGGCTCCACCCTTTCTCCTTTATCATATACTAACCAACTCCCCGTTATCATTCTTATCACACTTTTGTTCAAATACCTGTAACCCCGCTCGCTGTAATTTTTCTGTATTCATTAATGGATTCTTCAATCTTTCCAGCTTCCCAATTTCTTTCGCATCTCTATCCTCATTCATAATAAACTGATATAGCGGATTAACTATAATCTCATCATCTGAAACTTCTAATACTTCACTAATCTCTAAAACCTTCCTTGATTTATCTCTTAACCTTCCAAGATGAACGATTATATCAATTGCTGAACTAATCTGCTTCCTAATTGCTTGAACTGGCATATCCACACCTTGAAGAACAAGGGCTTCCAATCGGTTAAGCATATCCTTCACAGAATTGGCATGTCCGGTAGATAAACTACCATCATGTCCTGTGTTGTAAGCTGCTAATAAATCAATTGCCGCAGAGTCTCGAATCTCTCCTACTACAATTCTGTCAGGACGCATTCGAAGACTAGACTTGATTAAATCTCTAATTGTAATCGCATTCTTACCTTCCACATTAGCATTCCTACATTCTAGTCGTACAAGATTGGCGATACTTCTAATCTGTAATTCCGCAGAATCCTCTATTGTAATTATTCGTTCATCCTCTGGTATGTAATTGGACAGCGCATTAAGGAATGTGGTTTTTCCGGATCCAGTTCCTCCTGATATAAATATATTGTACTTTGCTTCTACCAACGTACGAAGGAAGTTTGCAACCTCTGGTGTTAGTGCTCCAAATCCAATCAATCCCTCCATTGTAATAGGCTGATCCGGGAATTTACGAATAGTAAGAATCGGTCCATCTAACGCAATTGGCGGTAAAACTACATTGACTCTGGACCCATCTTCTAATCTAGCATCAACGATAGGCGAGGATTCATTAACAATACGATTTGTTCCTGAGACTATCGTTTGTATGACATCTTGGAGACGACTATCAGACTCGAATTCCTGATCACACTTTGTGATTCTTCCTCTTCTCTCAATAAATATATTCTTAGCACCATTAATCATAATTTCTGTAACAGTAGAATCCTCTACTAATTCTTGTAACACATCTAACCTTCGTAAGGTATTGTAGAGTTCCTTTCTTAATCTTACCTTTTGCTCAATGGTGATAAATTCAACTTCTCCAAAACTTAATATCTCTTGATCAATCAATTTCACTAGCTGCTCATCTGCAAGCTCTCTTTGAGAAGTAATTTGCTTCATAATATTTTGCTTTATTTTTGTTTTTATCTCTACTAAGGTACTAACTTCATCAAGTTCGCTTTTTTCCACTTTTACTTTCAGCCTTTCTCTTTCCTATCACAAACAAACTTGCGATACTTCATCAATAATGAGTTGGATAAACCTATGCACAGGTCTTACGAAAATCCATGCACTTATCCACATGGTTATCTATTTATTAACGGTTCTATGTACATATTCAGTTGGTTTTCTCTAAAAATAATATCTTGAAAGTCCTTAGGATTGAATTGATTGGTATCTATAAACGGCAATTCCTTAACTTCCTCTTTTTTAATAACACCTTTTGCCGTAAGCATATCAAGTAACATTGTATTCTCAGTATTATAACGCTCTACATTAGCCTGCTCTATATAAATGGCATTTGACTTAATTAATATCTCCTCCTCTACCGAAGTAATCTGTTTCATGCATATAACCACTTTTTTACAATTAAATTTATCTTTTGCCTCATCAATTATTTGATTGATGTCCTTAGTCTCCATAGAGAATACATCCGAGTAATGATCAACTTGCGGAATATATAGTATATTTCCCACCATTCTATAGGTCTGTTGTGTATCAAGAACTAGAATTTCTCCTTGTCGATAATAATATAGAATATCACTTAATCCCTTTTTGTGCTCTGTCCATAGAATCTTTTCTAAACAACAAAATGGATTGAGATTCATATATAAAGTTCTCTCTTCTTTACTTATATACCTAGCAATTGCCAAAGTGATAGTAGCTGTACTAATAGAACCTGTAGGTGATAATATACTTATAATCTGGTTATCTAATTCCGACTTTCTTTTCTCCTGTTGATTCTGACCACCTGCTATTAATCTACTATTAATGCTATGGAGTATATTCTTTCCAGACTGATATCTATAAATCATATCTAGCCCATTCGCATTATCTATCTCTTCAACAAGCTCAATAGTAGGGATCTCCACCTTAATAAGATCTTCTTTCACCAAGGAACTGACTGATTGACCTACAATAGCAAGGCTAATCCTGTTTTTACGAATATATACAAGGAACATCTGAACATCGGTAAAGACTTGAATTGTGCTGATATCTGCCCTTTTAGTTCTTATATACGTAGATAATGCCGTTGCATAATTGACATCATTATCTAGAATAACAAAACATTTAATGATATAAAATCACCTCCAATTAATAGAATTGTGCTTAGTAAAATAGGAAATGAAAAATGAATTACATTTTTCTTCTTACTTGAGATACTGCTATAGGGGACAATTTTTTTTAGGTAATACGTTTGGGTAATATACTCTGCAAGAGACTGCAATTGAGAACGAAAGATATGATAATAGAATAATTTAACTATAGAAAAAACACCACCTATTATGAATGCCACGATAATTACTTGTATCCCTTGTTTCATACCAACAAAACAACTAATCATAGCAAAAAGCTTAATATCACCTGCACCAATAGCGCGAATATAATAGATTGGTAAAAAAACTATACAGATCAATAACAAAATACCTAAACTATATAATACGGATAAAAAAAATCCTTCAAGAAATTGGAAGTAAAAACTGATAACCAAACCACTTAGAATTAGTTTGTTTGGGATTCGATATGTCTTAAAATCAGACACGGTAGCAAGTACTAATAGAATAATAAGAACTGTAGATTTAATGATACGATGACCACCTCCATGGTAGTCCCCTATACGCATCTCTATATTCCATATATTACCTTTTATTTCTTGGTTTGTCAACTATTTTTTGTAATTTTTTTCTTGTTGTAATTCTAACATTTTAATAACAAAATATTCGCATACTCCTATCAATAAACCACCTATACATAGACGTTCGTAGGTCGACGTATCCAATCTGAACGATTCGTCGACCTACCTCTATGCCCTTTGCCTAGCCCCTAACATTATAATAAATCATGATAGCATATAACATTAGTACACCTGGCATACCTAGCAAACCTATAGATGCTATATTGATCTCGTTGATTCCTGGTACTTGCTTTACTCCAAAGTTCACTAGCACACTATTAATACAGTATAACAAAACTACACCTAACAAAGCACGAAATGCAAAGTTAACAAGCCACTCCATCTTTTTAAAGATAATGGCTAATACTACAACTACTAAACAGACGCCTATTATAATTATATATGTAATTCCTCCCATATCTACCTCCAATATTCAAAACAAGTCCTCCTAACTAAATATATTGATTTTTTCCAAATTTATTCAAATAATTAGTATAAAATTACAATTAAAATACTATAATATATAGAGTAGTAATTTACTCATTTATCATGTCCCTTAAAGGTAGGTGTAAAAGTTGAAAAAGAAATCGAAATTCAGACGAAAAGAAGAAGAGTTGCTGCTTCTTGAGATTAGTAAAGCAAAATTAGCATTAGAATCCGCCTATTCTAATTTTGAGAATGTTGTTGACCCTGATTTGATAGATTGCTACATCTATGAAGTAAATGCCGTACAAAAGAGGTACAAGTATTTGCTTAAACAAGCAAAGCTATTATCAGACGAAGACATGACAGAACAAATTATATAAATAAACTCGAAAGAACCTTGGACATGTGCCCAAGGTTCTTTCTTAGCATACATATTTTATTCAAAGAGACAATTTTGCCCCAAGAATAGCGACTTATAAAAATATCAATTATTTCAATACAACTATGGAATAAGGCGGCATTGTTAATACATCGCCTTTAAGCGTAACAGCAGCTCCATTGGTAGATAAGTATCCACGAATGGCTTCTATATTCATGTCTGTATCTGTCAACTTTACTTGCACTTCTTCTTCCGAAATGTTATATACAATTGCAACACTACTATCTTCATAGGTTCTTGTAATCGCAGCAATCTCTCCTTGATTCAGAGTATCAATAACCTTCGTTGTTCCCCTTGCTATCTCAGGGTTTTCATTTCTAAGACGTACCGCACGTTTATAATAATTATAGATTGACATAGGATCATTAACCTGGTCCTCATACGTACCAAAATTATGCGTTACTGCTTCCATCTCCTGTGGTCCTAATGTCATTCCTGTCTGTTCTGTAGTTGACCAGTACATCGGTGCACGTTTATTCTCATCTCGTCCACTGCCGCTCATTCCAAGCTCTTCTCCATAATAGATAAAGCTATTACCAGCCATCATCAGGTTCATTCCAGCTGCCATTTTAATCTTGTCTTCGTCATAATTAAAGTACCCTGCTGCTCTAGCTGTATCATGATTAGTAAAAAAGGAAGCATCAATTGCATTCTCATTGAATGATTTGAATTTATCTTGTACCGTTACCATTGCTCTACCAAAACTACTACCAGAGTTGTTATCACCTGTGTAATTTAATGTTGTAACGATTTTACCTTGCTCTTGAGCAAATGGGAAGTCAAAAAGACTATCAATCCCACTTTCATAGTATTGAGACATAGTTCCGAAAGAATCCCAAACTTCTGCTACTAAGTAGTTATCTGGATTTACGCCTTTTACATAGTCAGTAACCCACTTTAATATCTCAACATTCTTTTCTGTGTTACCTGAATAGAATTCTTTTGCTGCATCAAGACGGAATCCGCCTACTCCCATATCAAGCCAATACTTCATGATATCCTCAAGGTCTGATCTTAAGTTTGTATCGGCTAGATTTAAGTCTGGCATCTGATCCCAGAAAACAGCCTCGTAATACCAATCCCCTTGTCCAGTGGAATAATACTTTCCGGAAGAAGGTAGTCCTTCAACAAAATTATAGTACTTACAATATGGATTATGTTCTCTACAAAGCTCCTTATGCGTACAAGTTTCTTGCCCACATGGTTCTATTCCCAAACTTTTTACTGCAGATTGAAACCATTCATTCTGCGTAGAAGTATGATTGATTACGAAGTCAATGATAACCTTTATACCACGTTTATCACACTCCGCTATTAAGTTCTTAAAGTCATCTACGGTTCCATACTCTGGATCAACATCATAGTAATCAACTACATCATACTTATGATATGTTGTTGATGGCATAATTGGCATTAACCATATGCCATTAACGCCTAGATCCGTATCCGTTGTATCATCACCATCATTAAGGTAATCTAGCTTAGATATCAATCCATTAATATCTCCTGTTCCATCTCCATTGCTATCATAATAGGAATAAAGAAATACCTCATAATAGGTTCTATAGATGTCATCAATTACATTAAGCTCTTGATTATATGTATATTCTACGTACTTACTTTGTTCCTCTGAAGTATCGTCGTTTGCTGTATTATCACCCTGGGCTTTTGAATCGTCATCGTTATCTGTATTATCCTGTATACTGCTTGTATTTCCTACCGTAGTCGCATTCTCCTTAGACTTTGAGGAGCAGCTACTCGATACTAACATACAGATTATAAGCACCACTGACAATATTTTTTTGCTTTTCATAAATACTTATGCCCCTTCTCCTTGCATTTTGTTTTAAATATATAAGGCTGGCAAAAGACTTTCATCTCTGCCAGCCTTAAAGCATCTTATCTTATCAAGCTTAACCTTTTACAGCACCACCTGTAGCTCCTTCTACATAATACTTCTGCATACAAATAAACAATGCTGCGATTGGAATGGATACAAGAACAGAACCAGCCGCATATCTTGTAAACCATTGAGTTATGAATTCTCTCTCTAACATCTTGAATAATCCAAGTGCTACTGTGTACTTATCATAGTTATCACCCATGATAACACTTACGAAGATATAATCTAACCATGGTCCCATGAAACTTGTTAATACAGTATAAACAATGATGGATTTTGATAGAGGTATTGTTAACTTCGTAAATACCTGCCATTTTGTTGCCCCATCAATCCAAGCAGCCTCATCAATTGCTTTTGGTACGGTATCAAAGAATCCCTTAGCGACATAGAATCCAAGGCCCGCACCACCGGAATATACAAGAACCAATGCTACTAATGACTGTGTTAAACCAATACCCTTTAAGATATAGTATACAGCAATCATTGACATGAATCCTGGGAACATACCAAGAATTAATGCAACATTCATTAATGGTTTTCTCATCTTAAATCTTAATCGTGACATTACATATGAAGTAGCTAACACATAGAATGTTGAGATTAAGCAAGAGCACACTGCTACAATGAACGTATTCGCAAACCACTTTGCAAAGTAGAATTGGTTTGTATCTGTAAACAACTTCTTATAGTTATCAAGTGTATACCCTTTTGGGAAGAAATAAGGTGTATATGTACCTGTCTCAGCACGGAATGAAGTTAATATAACCCATACAATAGGTACTAGCCATATAACCGACAAAACGATGAGGACAAGATACGAGAAAAAATTAGCTGTCTTCTTTGCTTGTGACATTGATCTTTGTTTTTTACTCATTATTGGAAATCCTCCTCACTCTTATATGCTGATGTTCTTCTATATGCAATTAATGAAACAACTGCAGAAAGTACAAATACTAAAATACCGATTGTTGCTGCAAAGGAATAATCCTTGCGGTTAACAGTTAACTTATACAACCATGTAACTAGCAAATCGGTCTTACCCGCTTGATAATAATCAAGGGATGATGGCCCTCCTCCCGATAACAAGAATATAACGTTGAAGTTATTGATGTTACCTATAAACTGCTGGATTAGATATGGACCTGTAACAAATAATACATATGGTAATGTAATCTTAACAAACATTGCAACTGGTGAAGCGCCATCAATCTTAGCTGATTCGTAGATATCTTCTGGTATGTTCATAAGTACACCAGTAGTTATCAACATAGTATACGGTACACCAATCCACAAGTTAACAACTAAGACTGTTACTCTTGCCCACATTGTCTGTGTTAAGAATGGAATATATGATGATATTAAGCCTGCACTTTCCAACATACCGTTAATAGGGCCTTTGTCTGCAAGCATATTTTTCATAATTAATAGTGATACGAATTGTGGTACTGCGATTGATAATACGAAAATAGTTCTCCACAGTCCTTTGAATTTAACACCTTTGCGGTTAATAAGCATTGCTAATAGCATACCAAATATATAGTTAAGTCCTGTAGCAAATATAGCCCATACAATTGTCCAACCAAATACTGGCCAGAAAGTTTTAGAAATTGTTTGTCCTGAAAATAATACAGTTTTAAAATTAGCAAGCCCAACCCAAGTAAAGAGATTTCCTGGTGGTTGATGCGCATTGTCAAAATTGGTAAATGCAATTAAAATCATGAATACCAACGGTAATACTGTAAATAATAAAACACCCGTCATAGGGAAAAATAATAATGATTTGTGTAACTTTGCATCAAAGTGAGCTTTGATATCATCAATAAAAGAAGGTAATTTCCCACCTTTTTCTTTAATTTTTTGTGCTTCAAATGCAGCTTTTACATTTGCTTTCCACGCAATAAAAAATGCTACTATGATAAATAGTGCAACAACTCCGTAAAGTAACATTAACATAGAGTTATCACCTGGAACTATCTTCATGTAAGGTGGTTCAGATAAAACAACCTGCTCTTGTGTCTTTGTTCCAAGGTTTTGGAGTCCTGATAAACCCGCTACACCTGCCATAACCATGTAAAAAATAAATCCAAGTTCCATTGAAAGGAATATTAAACCTTTGATAATCTGGCCTCTAACAAGATTAGATAATCCCATGATGAAGAACGATAACTTAGTAAGAATATCGCCTTCCTTAAACGCGCGTCCAATGAACTTAAATACATTTTCAGACTTAATTTTGCTATTCTTGTTCACAACTTTGCCTCCCTTATCTCTTGATAAATATGCTATGCTAAATAGACTCTTCAATTCTAATCAAGTACCCGCTAAAGATTAACGGGTACTTGAAATAGAATACTTATTAAACTTAACTGCTTGAATCCCCCGTCTAATCTGGGAATATTCTTCGTTACAATTAAAATTAGTTTAATGTAGCAAGTACATTGTTAACGAAATCATTTAACTTAGTTTGTAAGTTATCTGCTGTAATAGAACCATCCATTAAACCAGTACCAAATGCTTCTGCTGGTGACCAGTAGTTTCCTGATTGAGGAATTGAAGTTTGAAGTGTAGCAAATTCAATTTGTTGTGTCATTGCTGCAAGTGCTTGGTTAGAAGACATTGCTGCTGTATCATTTGCTAAGTTTAAGTTAGTTGGACCATAACTAAATTGTTCAAAACGAGTCTTTTGGCTAGCTTCGTTTGTTAAGTATTCTGCTAATGCCATAGCTGCTTGTGGATTTTTAGTTTGTGAGTTAACACCATATAATTTGAAGTTAGCCATACCACCTAATTGAATTGTTTCACCGTTTGATAATGTTACTGTTGGAAGTGGAGCTGTTCCGAAGTTATCACCTAATGATTCTTTAATAGCTGCTGCATTCCAAGTACCAGTAACATTGGCACCAAGAGTACCTGCTTCAAAAGCTGCTAATAACAATCCATCATCATGGTTAGCGAATTTAGGGTTTTTAGCAAGATTCATTAAGTATTCACCAACTAATAAACCTCTATCGTTGTTGAAATCACATTGTGTAGCATCTGTTCCATCTGGTCCGAATAATGTACAGCCAGCACCAAAGAAGAATGCTGATAAGTACCAACCATTGTCGATATCATAAGAGAAGTTTGTTACACCACTTCCTAAATCTTTTGCCATCATAGTGTCAAGAGATTTAATGTCGTCTTCTGTGTATTTGCTCTTATCATAGTACATGAAATATGTATCTGAAGAGGATGGATAAGCGTATAATTCTCCACCTACTGTACTAGCAGCAATTGAGTTTTCTGTATTGTTAGCTATAATTTGATCCGTGTTCATTTTAATTGGGAACAAAGTACCAGCTTGAACTAATTCAGCAATTTGGTCAGATGCGAATGTAAATACATCTGCTGCTACTGAAGGGTCTTTTAAAACTTCATTCTTAGCATCTGCTTCAGAAACTACACCAAATTCAATTGTGATATTGTCATTAGGATAAAGTGCTTTAAACTCTTCACACATTGCCTGAATTGAGTCTTGTTGTTCTTGTGGTCCCCATACTTTTAATGTAGCATCACCAAGTGAAACTGTTTCTTCCGCTGCTGTATCATCTGTTGCAGCCGCGTCATCTGTTGCAGTTGTATCATCTGTTGTTGCTGTGTCATCAGTAGTTACTTCTTTGTTATTATCTTTGTTTTTTTTGCCGCAAGCAGTCAAACTTGATAATGCTAATACAGTAACTAATGCTAAAGCGATAATTTTTTTCCCTTTTCTCATAATTTCTACCTCTTTCTCCTTTTTTTAACCTACTGGTTAATGATTCGCAGCGTATTATTGCGCCAACGTAATTTATATGTGATAGAAAAGCCTAACTCCCCTCTATCACATGACCCCAGGAAAAACAAATCCTGTTCTCCCTGTTGTCATGAATAAAATATGCTTTGCATATTCATTCCGATAGTAATGTAACACTTGATACTTCTTATTTTACCTTCCAGATATCAACCGCATAATCATGGATTGTTCTATCACTAGAGAATTTACCTGCATTAGCAGTGTTGATGAAACATTTTCTTCTAAATGCATACGTATCAGAGAAATCTTTGTTTGCTTGTAATTTAGCATCAACATATGATAGTAAATCTTCTAATAAATAATAGTTGTCTGGTTTGTGCCAGCTTGCACCCTTTAATAAAGAATCATATAATTCTTTGAACATTCCAGTACCGTTATCATCAAAGGTTCCATCGATTAATGTGTCAACAACTCTCTTAATTCTTGGATTTGAGTTGTAGATTACATTTGGATCATAGCTATCTTTAATCTTTTCTATGTCTTCAACTCTTGCACCAAAGATGTAGTTATTCTCTTCTCCAGCTTGTTGTACAATTTCAACGTTAGCACCATCATAAGTTCCAAGTGTAACTGCACCGTTTAACATGAATTTCATATTACCAGTACCAGATGCTTCTGTACCTGCAGTTGAGATTTGTTCTGATACATCTGCTGCTGGAGTAATCTTCTCCGCATAAGATACATTGTAGTTATGAACAAATACTACTTGAAGTTTATCGTTAACATCTTTATCTTCTGAAATCATCTTACCAATTTCGTTGATAAATTTGATAATACCCTTTGCTCTGAAGTATCCAGGTGCTGCCTTTGCACCAAAGATAAATGCTGTTGGATTAAAGTCTTTAATTCTTCCTTCTTTTAATCCGTAGTAGATATCTAGGATAGAGAATGCATTAAGTAACTGTCTCTTATACTCATGTAATCTCTTAACTTGGATATCAAAGATGAACTCTGGATTGATTTCAATTCCTTCTTGCTTCTTGATGTAATCAGCAAGTTGACGTTTTTTGATATTTTTGATATCTCCAAATTGTTTGATTACTGCTTTATCATCTTTGAATTTCTCTAAGTCTTTTAATTTATCAAGATCAGTAATCCATGAATTGCCGATCTTATCACTTATGAATCCTGATAATTCCATATTCGCAAGTGCTAACCAACGACGTTGCGTAATACCATTTGTTTTGTTATTGAAACGTTCTGGGTAGATTTCGTACCATTCATGCAATGCATCATTCTTAAGAATCTCTGTATGGATCCAAGCAACACCGTTTGTAGAATGACTAGCATAGATTGCTAAACGAGCCATATGAATCAAATCATTTTCATCAATAATATAATATTTCTTTTGATCTTCTTCTGAGATACCAAGTGATTTTAATTCCTTTAATAAAGCTTTATGAATCATAACAACGTATTTGTATACGTTAGGAATAACTGTTTTGAATAATTTAACCCACCATTTTTCAAGTGCTTCAGCCATAACTGTATGGTTTGTATAAGCAAAAGTTTCTTTTGCAATCTTAAATGCTTTTGCAAATGTCATACCTTCTTGTTCCATGAATAAACGAATTAATTCAGGGATTGCTACTACTGGATGAGTATCATTTAATTGGATTGCATATTCACTTGCGAATTGACTGAAATCGTTACCGAAAGCTGCCTTATAATTCTTTATGATGTCTTGTAACGAAGCACTTGAGAAGAAATATTGTTGTTTTAATCTCAATTTCTTACCAGCATCTGTATTATCGTTTGGATATAATACGCTTGTAATTGCTTCTGCATCAATTCTTTCTTTAACTGATTTTTCATACTTCGAATCATTGAATGCTTCGAAGTCAAAGTTTTCTAATGGTTCCGCTTGCCATAGACGAAGCGTATTTACTGTCTTTGCTCCGTAACCAATAACAGGTGTATCATATGGTACTGCGTATACGGATTGATTTTTGAATTCGATAAGAATCTTTTCTTCTTCTCTTCTTACCGACCATGGATCACCACATTTTAACCAATCATCGGCTGTTTCCATTTGGAAACCATCTTCAAAATATTGTTTGAATAAACCGTATTTGTAACGTAATCCATAACCATTAAGTCTTACATTGATTGTAGCACCTGAATCAAGGAAACATGCTGCAAGTCTTCCAAGACCACCATTACCAAGTGCTGCATCTTCGATATCTTCAAAGATACGAATATCTATATTGTTTTCACTCATTAATTCTGAGAATTGATTTAATAATCCAAGATTTAATAAGTTGTTATATACCAATCTTCCGATTAAGAATTCAGCAGATAAGTAACAAACTTTTTTACCTTTAGCCTGAATTCCTTCTTCTGGATTAACTGTCTGCATAGCTGCTTTTGATACCGCATTATATAATTGAATTGTAGTTGCTTCTTTGATTGTAGTTGAATAATCAAGTTCAAGTATTGTTTTCACGTTTGTTTTAAAATTACTCACGAGTTATTCCTCCTTAACGTTCGCTTTATTAATGTGGTTTTGTGATATTTATCATCACTGTTACTATCCATAATGATTATCTTCCGTAAGTACCTGCTAATTTGTTCAGCCACTTAATACATTCCTCAGTTAACTGGCCTTCTGTCATTCTCCATTGCCAGTTTCCACCTAAGGAAGATGGAAGGTTCATTCTTGCACTATCATCTAGTTTAAGAATATCTTGTACCTGGAAAACTGCTACCGCTGCATTACTTGCGTAAGCTACTTTTATAACAGCATCAGGAATATCTTTCTTTCTTTTAACACCAAGATACTCTAGAGCATACTCTTCTTCACCTTTACCTATCGTTTTAAGATAACCCACCATAGTTTGGTTGTCATGTGTGCCTCCATATACAACTGTGTTACTAGAACTATAATTATGAGGCAAGTACTCATTATCAGAACCGCTATTAAAAGCGAATTGTAGAATCTTCATTCCTGGGAATCCAGTACTATCCATAAGTTTTCTAACAGATGGAATAATTACTCCAAGGTCTTCTGCAATAATTTTTGCTTCTCCAATGGATTCCACAATTACTTTTGTTAGTTTACTACCTGGACCATTTTTATATTTACCATACTCCGCTGTTTCACACTCAGCAGGAATTCTGAAATATCTAACTATACCGATGAAATGATCAATACGGACAACATCATAAAGTTTTGCCGACGCCTGCATTCTCTTTCTCCACCAGTCAAAATCATCTTGTTCCATCTTATCCCAGTCGTATAATGGATTTCCCCATCTTTGTCCTGTTGCCGAGAAACAATCCGGTGGTACACCTGCAATATTAATTGGTTTCTTTCTTTCATCTAACTCGAATAAATCACCGTATACCCACACATCAGAACTATCCATTGCAACGTATAAAGGAATATCTCCAATGATTTGAATTCCGTTTTCGTTTGCATAAGCTTTTAACTTAAACCATTGTTGATAGAATTTAAATTGACAGAACTTCCAAAAGTTCACGTCTTCACTTAATTCTTTTTCGTACTTCTTAACCGTATTAGGTTCTCTAAATCGAATATCCTCATCCCAAAGAAGCCATTCCTTGTTATCAAAATGATTTTTTATCGCCATATAGAGACTATAATCATCAATCCAATAACTATTCTCTTTACAAAACTGTATGTACTCCTCTGTCGTTTGATGATTACTTCGTTCAAATGCTTTCTTTAAAATAACGAATCTGCTGTTGTATATTGCTTCGTAATCAACTTTGTCTTCCTCATCTCCCCAGAAGTGTTCATCTACTTCTGATTGTTCTAACAAACCTTCGCTTATTAGTGTATCAATATCTATAAAATAAGGATTCCCTGCAAATGCGGAAAATGATTGATATGGACTGTCTCCATAACTTGTTGGTCCTAACGGAAGAACCTGCCAGTATTTTTGTTTTGCTTTGACTAATAAATCCACAAAGTCAAAACCGGCTTTACCAAATGCACCTATACCGTATGGTGAAGGTAAACTGCTAACTGGTAATAATAACCCAGCACCTCTTGTTAATTCTGTATTTTTCTTTGCCATGCTGTTCTACACTCTCTTATATTTTCGATAAGTTTCGAAATCTTGTATTTAGAATAACACTTTAACTATAGTTTGTCAATAGAGCATTCAAGTTTTATAGTTAATTTTTATATTATTTTTTGCATAATATAGTATTTGTTTGTTTACAATTACTTTCCAATTCTATATTAAATACATAATCAACTATAAACCTAGTACATTTGTATAAAAAATAATAATTTATATTTTTTACACTATGAATTATCAAAAAATATATTTAGAGATGTAATACTCTCCTTTCTAAAGTATTTTCGGAAATTTTCGAAACCCTTACGCTAATTATAGCATTTACTGGTATGGTTGTCAATTGTATTAATTGAAACCCTCTCATAATAAATTCATTGTTTAAACTATCTTAATCAACAATTTTTTTCATTAATTTTTAGCATATTCACGAATTAATTTTAACTTATTGAAAATAGCTTTTATAGGTAGTATACTTTGTACATTAAGTATAACTATCCGAACCACTATTTTAGAGGTGGCATATGCGTTATTGCATAAAATTCCGAGTTGTACAGACGCCAAATTACGTGTTTTGTAATTTATGCGCATTATTTGTGACTGTTCAGAACGTAGTTTGAATAGTCACTATTATGTATTATATATTCATCATATAATACAAAAGGAGGACAAAATGGCTACTATTAAAGATATTGCCAATAAATTGGGCATAGCTGTTAGTACCGTTTCAAAAGGACTTAATGGAGCTAGTGATATCAGCGACGAAATGCGTCAGTTAGTACTTGATACTGCTGTTGAGATGGGATATGCATCCAAGAAAATGCGTAGCCAAGGGAAACGCAAAGTGTGCATATTGATTGAAAATATGGATTATGAGAATATCGATCAGTTTGGTTATGAGATTATTGTTGGTTTTAAACTTTCTGCAGCCAGACGGCACTGGGATGTAAGTGTTATTCCTACCAATCTTAATATGCAGACACAAGAAAAGTTTGATACTTATATGTTGAAGAATGGGTATAGCGGTGCATTTTTACTTGGTTTTGCTCTTCATGATGACTGGGTAAAACAACTCCATAAAACAACAGTTCCAACCGTATTATTCGATAACTACATAGATAACAACAATCATGTAGGGTACGTTGGAACCGACAGTTTTGAAGGTATTAATACTGCAGTTACACATCTATACGATCTTGGGCATACGAAAATCGCTTTCTTAAATGGTTCGAAAAACTCAATGGTATCCGAACAACGTTATCAAGCATTTGTACAAAGCATGGAATCATGTGGTTTAACCCCTCATGAAGAACTAATTGAGTATGGTTATTACGTTCCCGATTGTGCAAAATATCACGTTCCAACTTTCCTAAAGAACGGAGCTACGGCAATTATCTGCGCAAGTGATTTAATTGCTTCTGGTGTTATATCAGAAGTAACGAAGATGGGACTTCGTGTCCCAGAAGACATCAGTGTTATTGGTTTTGATGATCTTCCTATTGCCTCTCAACTTAACCCACCACTTACTACAGTAAGACAGGACCGAATTGATTTAGGTAAGAGTGCTTTCTTGTTATTAGATGGTTTGGTACATAACGTTACTATTAGTAAGATGTTATTACGTGCCAAATTCATTAATAGAAGCTCAACTGCTATCTGTTCAAGTACTGCAATCTCCAAAAAAACTGCTGAAAAAACTATAATTGATGAGGTATAGACCATAAAAAGAAAAGGAAGTTTGCCAAAGCAAACTTCCTTTTCTTTTGTATCTATATATAGGTGTGTTTTTGAAACCCATCTCCATGTCTGCAAATATATATGTTACGACATGGAGATGAGTTTTGTAATTATCTATGTTATCTATTCGACTATGCGCGAAATCCTCGAGATGCTTGATTCGGATCTATATACATCTCATTCAAGGAACCCTTCCCATAAGTTAATCCAGCATACACTTGTTGCGTATTGCTCATAAGGGGTCCTCCCTCATCTTGTCCTGCAACGTCAATAAATCCCTTAAGTAAACTTGTAAGGACTTTAGATGCACTTTCAAGAGGTTCCAACTCATTCTTTAAGGTTGTTTGGATAAGTTGTTTGTTACAATATAGGTATAACTGCATTAAATCGTAAGAAATTGAATACCCAAAATCTAATGTATTAATTAGTTCATTCACAAATTTTATTGCATGGTTCACATCGCGTGTAAACGTAGCATGATCCTGAGCGCCAAACGCTTCTTTGGCATTCTCTATATCTTTCAATATAATCTCATAGACAATTACCACAAGTTCGCTCCCATTAGCCTGGGTTATTCTTGTTGTAAATGCCTTTAAATCTTCATTATTCATATTATACACGCGTTCCTTTCATATGACTATTAACCTTAGCGACAATTGTGAAACTCTTTGTAATGACGACAAGCATATCGGCGTGTTTTATGTCTGTCGTTACAATTTCCTGAATTGTGATTACGTCACATACAATGTTTTTCTTGTATGGGTAAGTAACACAATTTTAAGGTAATTGTAGTAGGCAGCCTTAAAACACAGATATGTTGTCGTCATGGAGAAGTGTTTTACTATTGACTAGACTATTAACCTTGAAGTAATGAAAGTATTGTTTGTGGACGTTGATTCGCTTGTGCAAGCATAGAAGTACCCGCCTGTGATAACACTTGCATCTGTGTATATTGAGCCATCTCTTCAGCCATATCTGTATCTTCAACTCTTGATAATGCTTCTGTCATGTTTTCACCAGTTGTATCAAGGTTTGCAATTGAATGCTCTAAACGATTTTGGTAAGCACCTAATTTGGCACGAATAGCAGATACTTCTGTAATAGCGCTATCTAGTTGTGTAATTGCTTTCTCCGCACCCTCTTGTGTAGTCATATTTACATTATCGATACCTAATGTTTTTGGTGTAACTTGTGGTATTCTTACTTCCATTGTTTGTCCTTCATTAGCACCAATTTGTAGCATCATAGGACCAGATGATAATACATCAATCTTAATAGCATCTCCAGTAATAGTAGCTTTTGCATCCACTTCGATCTTCATACTAAATCCATTTTGATCTGTAATTGTTATGTCTTTACCAGATGTAGACATCGTAGCTGTAGCATTAAATCCTGAAATAGCCTTGATTTCTGCATTTTTACCTTGTGTAACTGTCATTCCTGTCAAACCTAAACTAGTCTCTAACTCTGTATTACTACAATGTACCTCAATTTTATAGTCTTTACCATATTCTTCACTAGTAAATTTTAATGTTTGATTTGGAGCTGTTCCATTTTTAGTCACTTCAATATTCATTGAATCTCCAAGATCACGAATCTTTTCAAAGATTTGATCCGGTGTGTCTGTATCTAAGATTTCAACTTCTTCACCATTCAAACAAAAAGTACCAGCTTTGCCACCAGTAAGAGCAGACGTACCCGTTGCTGTTGTCTGTTCAGGTAACTGTGTAACTTCAACCTCATAAGATCCTACACCTACGGAATCCGATAAGGACACAAGATTTACCTTTGAATCACTACTATATGATTTTCTATCGATATCACCGTTTAATAACTTCTTCGTATTAAATTCTGTGGTATCGGATATTCTTTGGATTTCTTCATTCAACTGATCAATTTCCTTTTGAACGGCTTTCCTATCTGATTCTGTATTCGTACCATTAGAAGCTTGTACCGCTAGTTCTCTCATTCTTTGTAACATAGCACCAACTTCAGATAATGCACCTTCTGCAGTTTGAATAACAGAAATACCATCGGAAGCATTATTAGAGGCTTTCTCAAGACCTGCTATTTGTGTTCTCATCTTTTGTGAAATCGCCATGCCAGCAGCATCGTCTGCTGCACGGTTAATTTTAAAACCAGAAGATAACCTCTCTAAACTTTTATCCATCTTAGAATTAGTAGAATTAAGGTGCATATTTGCCTTAATTGCTGAAATGTTATGGTTAATTCTCATTTTACTACCATGTCCTCTCTTATTTCGTATTTATTTTGCATTGCGTATTTATTTCCTATTTATTATTTATTTTTGCTTGGTATTTATCTTTATTCTTAGTAACATCATTATTGTGCGTAATTCTTCATAGAAACAACTATGCATACAAAACGCATTCTTATCCTTGTTCCATTCTCTTTACTAATATAACAAAGGATTTTGCAACCTGATATAGTTCTTTTGTTGTAACGTTTTCTGTTTCAGCCTCAGCCTTAGCATCTTGATTTAACGTAAGTCCCTTTGATTTATAAGACTGGCTATTCAGTTTTTCAACTCCAAGATCCATCTGGCTAAGTGCTATGTTTTGTTTCTCCAAACTGTCTGCAATAATTCCGATATTACTCTTAACCATCTCATTTGCTTCCTGGTTATCGCACAAGATAAGTCCTTTTGCTTCTCTATCACGTACTTTAAACTCTGCTTCTATTGTTCCATAGCGATCTGATTGTACTGACATCGTTACTTTACTATCTTGTTTTCCTGTATTATTTAATACCGTTAAGGATATATTCGTAATACTATCACCAACTTTAATTGGTATATCATAATACTCATTGCGGTTTAATGTAGCAGATAACTTAATTGCACCACGTAATAACAAAAGTGAATCAACTTGTTTTGCATTAACATCTGAAAGACCTATTTGGCTACTTAATACGGTATCCGCAACCCTAGCAAAATCAGATAATCCAGTTTGTAAACTTTCTCTATCTTCAAAGGTATCTGTAATAGCAGCAAATGCTTCTTCTACTCGTTCTTCACTCGTATAATCATCTGTATCTATAGTTGATTTATCCAAATCCTTCGCATTGTTTAAGATTTGCTTATACAAGCTAGCGCTAGGATTAAGTAGAATTTGTGCTTGCCTAATTGATTGAATACTTACCGGAACATTCTGATCGGTTAGAAACTTAATTGCCTCATTACTATTCTCCGCTAAATCGCGGATCTCTTGTACTTGCTCTTCGTAATATTCCTGTTTGATGTTTTCATCTTCTGGTTGCTCATTAAGCTTATCACGCAGTTTCTCTAATGAGAGGTTAGACCACTCCTCATTCTCTACTATACTCTTAACCTGTGACGGCGAAATACTAGCAAGAATATCTTGTAATACCATCTGATTATAATTGGTAGTAGCTTCAGCCCCCTTGCTATTACTTTCTTCGGACTCCTCAGTTCCAAATCCTTTGTCAATCTGTGTTGTAATAGAATCTGTTTTATAGTTTATGTCAGATAACATCCCAAAAGAGTCGTCTATTAGCTTATTCATATTGCCTGTTTTCTTCGTTCTAACCTCTGTAAGAAGATTCCCAAGTGTTATGTCCCGTCCACTTCTTACTAAAGAACCTATCGCAGCACCATCTGTTTTCTCAACATTATGTAACAAACGATAGATACCAATATACGCATCTCTTTCGCTACCTGTAATTCCATCTTGCTTTTCTAACTTCCGAAGATATCTAGCATATCCATCTTCCTCTGATATTCCGTTCTCAGCCTTTAACTGTTTAATCTCTTCATTTAAAGTATCCAGTGGTATATCAATTGGGTTTTTATTCTCACGAATGAAATCCATCGTTACAGAAGGGGTAAGATTTTTAAGTAAGTAATTTACTTTTTCATCATATTCCTTCATGGTCGTTATGTTTTCTTTCGTTATCTCCATACCACTGTAACTAAGCATTCTAATGGCTCTTTGATTAGCTACTGTATCTTCCATAGCTAACGAATCTAAGATATCTGTCATACTATTCTTGAATGCTTTTTGTATCGAATCACCCATATCCTGTCTAGGTGCCGTCATTAACGTCTCATAAGATTCATTCGCGGTGGCAAGTCTAGTCTGGCAGTTTAGTCCTGCTTCATGTAAAGAATCAATTGTAGCACTTGCTCTACTGGTAAAGGTATCCGCTAGTAGATTACTTGGCATCCACTTTAATTCATTTACCTTTTGTGTTGTATCACGAAGAATGGCTATATTCTCAGACGTCTGCCGTGTTCCACTTTCTCTTAATAAGTTCTTATAATACTCATCTTCTATGTTACGAAGCTCTTCGACTACTTTTTCAAGCTCCGTTGTATTAATATCAATTCCTTTGGCCGCCATCTTTTGTCCAGATTCTACTGTCATCTTCAATCGAATCTCTTCCAATTGACGTTTTGCCTCAACTGCCTTAATATCAATCTCACCCACCACTGCTGCACCAGTTTCAATAATCACAGGATTACTACTCTTATCTGTATCCTTGTTAGCCTCTGTTGCAACAAAAGCTTGGTTAATCTGTTCTTGCTCCATCTTAAGAAGTTCTACGGTTATCTCTTTACCCTCATACTTCTTTGTAGTTTGAACAATGGCCTGATCCGTTATTGACTTAATATCCTCTATTAACTTCTTCATATCATCAGTACTTTCTTTCGTAAGCACTGTATCTTCTATCGCATTACCTTGTTCCATCGTATGAATTATCTGGTCCAGAACAAAAGACGAACTATACGTATCTTTTAATGTCGTAAGATCATTTAATTTATTAAGGGTCTCTTTAGTTAGTGGTAATTTATTATCAAGAATCCATTTTGCTTGATTTCTAGTTTCGTCTGTAACTTCATAGCCAGCATCTGCAATAACCCCATCTACCTGACCTTTCAATGCTTCGAAATCTTGATCTGATAATTCCTCATTATTCTTCCGATACGCACTATAACTTGCCTTATATACATTACCAATGGTAAGATCTAATTCATTGTCAATCATATACTCAAACGATTCACCTGATAGATTTGGAATTGTCTCAGCCAGATTCATACCACTTAATATCTTAGATATATTAGCTTCTGTAATTGGTAAATCACTATTCTCAAGTCTCTCAATAATTTGGTCTGCATAAGGGGTGGATTTCAATATATGTTTTGCAATCTTCTCTACATCTTCTTTAAACTCTTTGTTGTTTTCTATCTGTTTCTCAACATTGTGTTCCTTTTCCGTTCTCTGCTCTTTAATACGACTTAACGCACGTTCTAAACGCTCTAATTCAAATCGTTTGTAATCATAACCTTCTGTATCAAGGTCTTCACTATCATTACCAGTTATTCGATTTGCAGTATCTTCCAAATCCTCTTCTGGCTCTTCCTCTTTATTCTCAGCTGCTTCTTCTAATCTTTTATTAAAAGCAGTCTGATCTGCTTCTACCTTAGTACAATACACTTGTATATTCTTAGCAGCCTCTTTATTGATTCCCACTTCTTTAAGAACAACACTCGTAGCGGATATATCCATTATCTTAAACTTCTTAATTGCACCTTCCGTGGCACCTTGCACTGACGATTTGGGAACATTCACTTCTTTCCCATTAAAGCTTATGGAAATCTGATCCGAAACGCTTGTTATTACCCCTTCAATCTCATCTCCCTTTTTTCCTAATGACAAGAGAGTATCATTATCCGACTTTGAAGATACCGCCCCCGCACCAGATACCTGGGCATTAACATTTTGTACGTTCATTGATTTCACTCACCTCTTTATGTATATAATCTAATTTCACTATAATGTATTTCGACCATAGTAGATAAAAACTTAAGTAAAATTATAAAAATAACGATATAGACTCATTATTCCACAAGATATTTTCTATGTATTTTTTCAATAAGATCTAAATTCAACGGATACTATCTTGTGTTTTTAATAGCACAAAAGAAATAGGACTTATTAAAAAGGTACACCCGCCACAAGCGTACGTTTTAATAAGTCCTATTCTAAAACAGTCTTTGCCCTCTTACGTTCCCCAACGTCAACAAATCCTTTAGTCATTTTACTGTTCAACGACCTTTTACATATTAGCATATTTTGTGATATTTGTCAATATATATGCTTTTTTTATTAATTATTTGTGATATTTTCAGATGCATTGCTATCATCCCTACTATTTGTCTTATATAACTGTACTATAATTTTGTAATTCTACCTTTTATTCATTATAGCGAAATGCCATAAATGATAGCCCTGGAACCTCTAATCGTATCTTATAAGGCTTTTTATTATATTCCTCCTGTACTGCCTTAACGGATGTAACAATTCCATTCCCTTTTCCTCCAAACTCAATTAAGTCGGAATTAAAAATCTGCGTATACGTTCCTGGTGCTAGAACACCGATTTCATAATCCTCTCGATCCACAGGAGTAAAGTTACACACTACTAGAAGATGATTTTTCTTCGTTGTACCTCTTCTAATAAAGGCTATTAAACTAAGTTCTGCATGGGTACAGTCTAGCCACTCAAATCCAATTGCTTCGCAATCGTTTGCATAGAATGCATTATATCTTCTATACAAATGATTTAAGCTTTTAACATATTGTTGCATCTGTGCGTGCCTCTCATACTCTAGTATTCCCCAATCAAGACCTCTTGCTTCACTCCACTCTTGCCACTGCGCAAACTCCTGCCCCATGAATAATAACTTCTTACCAGGATGGGCATACATAAAGCCATACGCTACACGAAGATTTGAGAATTTGTCATCATATTCGCCTGGCATCTTCTGAATCATTGAGCCCTTACCATGTACTACCTCATCATGAGATAATACTTGAATGAAATTCTCACTATAAGCATACATCAAACTAAATGTTAACTTGTGGTGATTAAACTGTCTAAAGTAAGGGTCTAACTTCATATATTCTAAAAAATCGTTCATCCATCCCATATTCCACTTATAAAGAAATCCAAGACCATTCGTCTTTGCTGGCGCTGTAACCCCTTCCCAGGAGGTAGATTCTTCTGCGATCATCATAGCCCATGGTAACTTTTCTTGAATAATTGCGTTCATATGGCGGAAGAATTCGACAACGTCTAAGTTTTCTCTACCACCGTTCTTATTCGGAATCCATTTCCCAGGATTCTTGCCATAATCAAGATATAGCATCGAGGCTACTGCATCCACACGTAGCCCATCTAGATGAAATTCTTTCAACCAAAACAAAGCATTGGCAAGTAAGAAGTTAATAACCTCTTTCTTTGAGTAATTGAATATATATGTTCCCCATTCTGGGTGTTCTCCCATCTTAGGGTTCGGATATTCATATAGAGGTTCTCCATCAAATCTACTTAGACCAAAATCATCCTTAGGAAAATGCGCTGGTACCCAATCAAGAATAACACCAATTCCCTTTCTATGAAGATAATCTACAAAAAACATGAAGTCTTCTGGTTTTCCATATCGTCTTGTTGGGGCATAATATCCTGTTACTTGATACCCCCATGATCCATCAAAAGGGTGCTCTGCTATTCCAAGTAGTTCAACGTGAGTATACCCCATGTTGCTCACATAGTCCGCTACTTCTACTGCCAACTCACGATAATTATAAAACCCGTCCTCTGTTCCATTATTATGCTTTCTCCATGAGCCTAGATGCATCTCATATATTGACATCGCTTCTTCTCTCAAAGAGTTACGATCCTTCTTATACTTTTTCTTCTGCCATGCCTTATCTTCCCATCTATAATTGGTTAAGTCTGCAACAACAGAGGCATTCCTTGGTCTCAGCTCTGATGAATTCGCATAGGGATCTGCCTTGTATAATACTCTATCATCTCTAGTCCTTATCTGATATTTATATATTGCCCCCTCTTCTACGCCCGGAATAAACAATTCATATATCCCACAGCTTTCTAACAGACGCATCGGATGCAGTCTGCCATCCCAACAATTGAACTCTCCAACAACACTAACTTTTCTAGCATTCGGTGCCCATACCGCAAAATAGGTTCCCCTTACACCATTAATCGTAATCACATGTGCCCCTAATTTTTTGTAGATTTCATAATGTGTTCCATGACGAAAAAGATGTGTATCAAGATCACCAATCATAGGATCAAAAGAATACGGATCTACGACTGTAATTGTAGTATTATCTAGATATCTGGTACGTATTTCGTATGATCTAATTGCTTCCCCTTCAACTAATACCACATACAATCCTCTATCCTCATAGGGTAACATAGAGTATTCTATATTGGTTGCTTTATCAATAATAGTTACTTCACTGGCATTAATGCGATATGTAATAAATAACTGTCCTTCTTCCACCTTATGTGGTCCTAGTAATTTGTGTGGGCAATTATTGATTTCTCTATAGAGTTCCTCTAATTGAATCGGATTAATATACTTACTTACCTTCTCGATCATAGTGTAAACCTCCCCTTTTTATTCTGCTTCTGTACTGCTACAGTAGCTTAACGGTGCCTATTTCACACTTTGTAAGACAAGTCCATTATTTGGAGGAATTGTTATCTCTAATCTTCCTTTGTTAACCGGATGCTTCTCCTCCGTTAATAGATTACATACCGCTTCACAAGATACCGGTATTGGTATATTAATTGTTGCTTCTTTGTCATCATTATTAACAAGTATTACAGTTGCATCTTCCTTATATATTCTAGCAAAAGAATACTGGCGGTTTGTTAGAAACAACTCCTTATATTCCCCTTGTTGTAATGTCTGTTTATCTTTTCTAATTGATGCTAGTGCTACAAGGAGTTTTATTAATTCTTCCGTTAACTTACTGGGTTTCTCTATAATATCTGATAAAACCAATCTTGGCCTGACTCCATCATCTGAATTATTTTCTTTCTTACCCTCGATACCAAATTCCGATCCATAATAAATCGATGGAATGCCTGGTAAGGTATATAACATTATGTATACTGGTATAAGATGCGCTTTGTCCGTTAATTTGTTATAGATTCTATCTACATCATGATTGTCTACAAAGCTATAAAGATTAGCATTCTTAACGATTCCTCCATTCGAATCGAATAGTCTCTTAACAGTATGCGCTATCTCAAAGTAATTGTGATCATTGTGCCCTGAATAGAGCCCTTTATGTAATTCATAATCCGTCACACTATGTAATGTCTCCTCATTAACCCATCTGCTATAATCGCCATGAATTACTTCTCCCATTAACCAAAAATCTTCTTTCACCGTATTGCAAAAAGAACGCATCTCTTTCATAAAATCGAGATTAAGTACATCCGCACAATCTAAGCGAATTCCATCAATATCAAATTCATCCACCCAATACTTTATTACATCAAATATATATTGCTTCACCTCAGGGTTTGTTTGATTTAATCTGGCAAGTAACTGATATCCTCTCCAACCTTCATATGAAAATCCATCATTATATTCTGTGTTTGAATTAAAATCTATATTACAATACCAATCACGGTACTCTGAACTCTCCCTTTTTTCTCTTAAGTCCTTGAAAGCAAAGAATTCTCTGCCCGTATGATTAAAAACCCCATCCACTACAACTTTAATTCCATGTTCATGACATTCCTTAACGAATTGGATAAAATCAGCATTATCTCCTAATCTACGGTCAACTAATCGGTAATCTGTGGTCTCATAGCCGTGCCCTACAGACTCAAACAAAGGTCCAATGTATAAAGCATTACAACCTAGTTGTTCCATATGGGGAATCCATTCTTCTAGCTCTTTCATTCTGTGGGTCATGGTAAACCCATCATTCAATTTCTCTGCTCCGCACAAACCAAGTGGATATATGTGATAAAAAACTGCCTTGTCATACCATTTTATCATTTTAACAATCATGCCCCTCTCTAAAGATCTCTTTTTCAAACGAATATTTGTAATCCGCTACGCTACTAACGCCTAAACAATAACCTTCTTCATCTGTGTTGTTATACTACAATGCCGTGCATAAACTGGTGGACAAGCGAATAAATTGTCTTGCCATCTTCAAGCTGACCTGTAGTATTCTCTCTCTCAAAATATACTAGTATATAGTTGTTTAATATTCCGGAAAACCCTACAGCAAACTGCTCTTGCCTTCCATTCATATTACCAAGATATCCTGCTGCCTGTTCGAAGATTCCTCGGATAATAGCAAATTGCTCTTTCATGTAAGGTATAATCGCTTTGTACGTTTCATTCTCCCTAGCCGAATAGAATAATGAAAGAGTGAGGTAATAGAAGCGCAAATCGGATTCTGCGATAGAAAACATAGTTTTAACATAGCGTTCTAATGTGCATACCAAGTCTCCGTTATAAAAAGCAGCTTCTCGCAATTGTTCATTCATCTTACTGCACCGTTCATGCAAAAGTGCCTCTAATAGACCATATTTACTTTTAAAATAATAATACATTGTAGGCTTCGTTATTCCAGCTAATGTAACTATTTCTTGTACCCCTACTGCATCATATCCTTTCTGATAGAACAGATTTAGCGCACACTCTAATATCTTCTCTCTGTTATCTAGTTCTTGTAATTCTTCCACCACACACCTCCCAAATTCCTTATAAAATCCAGTATACCAATCGGTATATAAACTGTCAATAGGTTGATAGTAATATTTGTAATTATGTAGACAAAAATCATAAAATATCTATTGACAATTAAAATTGTATCGATTACGATAAACATATGAACAATTATTCATATATTTGTTTGAACAAGTATTTTTCTTAACATATACTATATAGTAAAAGGAGAGTTATCTATGAGCGATAATAAACACGCAGAAACCTGCTTATGTAATTGCGTACATGAAGATCTTTTGAATTCTGTTAAACCAATAATGCCCGATGAAGAGATATTATATGATTTAGCTGAGCTTTTTAAGATATTTGGTGACACTACACGGATAAAAATCCTATGTGCACTTTTTGAATCCGAAATGTGTGTATGTGATATTGCTGAGCTTCTTAACATGACACAATCTGCAATCTCTCACCAACTTCGTGTTCTTAAATCAGCCAAACTAGTTAAGAACCGAAAAGCCGGAAAAGTTGTATTCTATTCCTTAGCAGATGAACATGTAAAACGAATCTTTGACCAAGGGCTTTCACATATTCTTGAATAATGATTCTGAATAGTTACCCATACTACTTAAAACAATTGATGTGACAAAAAGAAAGGAGCCTACTATGGAATCAAAAAAGTTTTCCTTCAACTTAGAAAATCTTGGCTGTGCTAATTGTGCCGCTAAGATGGAAAAGAAACTAAAATCCTTAGACGGTATCGATGAAGTTCAAATTAATTTTGTTAATAAAAAGCTATTTCTTACCTTCAAGGAAAGCAAGCAATTAGAAGATATTCAACCTACTATTCAAAATATTTGCAGTAATATAGAGAACGAAGTGGTTGTCTCCCCTATATTGTCTAATGCAACTTCAAATACTACTACAAACTCTCCTATCCATAATCATGATACAGAGGAATCTTGCAGTTGCGGTGAACATCACCATGATGAACATGATTCTTGCGGCTGCGGCGAGCATCACCATGATGAACATGATTCTTGCGGCTGCAACGAACATCACCATGATGAACATAATGGACATGAAGGACACAATCACGATAAAAATTCCTCATCACACTCACATAATCATCAACACGGTGGAGAGCACTCAAAAGGAGATCTATTAAAAAAAATACTTACTCTATTAATCGGAACCGTAATTGGATTTATACCTATTGTATTCGATATACCAAGCCCATTTGGCATTATTATATTAATTGCAGGATATCTTATTCTTTCATACGAAATCCTTATTGAGTCTGCTAAGAATATTTCCCACGGCCAGATATTTGATGAGAATTTCTTAATGGTTATCGCTACACTTGGTGCCTTCTATACAAAGCAATACCCGGAAGCACTTGTCGTTATGCTCTTATTCCAAATCGGCGAACTTCTTCAAGATATTGCAGTTGATAACTCGAGAAAACAGTTAAAATCTGTTATGGATCTAAAACCAGATTATGCTAATCTACAAACTAATTCTGGTGTTGTAACAGTAGATCCAGAAGCAGTGAACATCGGAGATGTTATCGTTGTAAAACCAAGTGAGAGAATTCCTCTTGATGGTGAGATTATTGAAGGTACATCCTTTGTAGATACTTCTTCCTTAACAGGAGAATCCGTTCCTAGAAGTGCTAATATTGGAGATACTGTATTAAGTGGAAGTATTAATGGAAGCGGTACTTTATTCGTTAAAGTTAATAGTACTTACTCCAATTCAACCGTTGCAAAGGTATTAGACTTAGTTGAGAATGCCTCAAACCGTAAATCAAGTACAGAGAATTTTATTACCAAATTCGCAGCTATCTATACTCCAATTGTGGTTTTATTAGCTATATTATTAGCTATATTCCCTCCAATCCTTACAGGTACTAATGACTTTTCTTTATGGATTTACCGTGCATGTGGATTCTTAGTAGTATCTTGTCCTTGTGCCTTAGTAATCTCTATTCCACTCGGATTCTTCGGTGGTATTGGAAATGCCTCTAAGCATGGCATCCTTGTAAAGGGAAGTAACTATCTTGAAGCACTTAATTTTGTAGAAACAGCTGTATTTGATAAGACTGGAACGCTAACTCAAGGTGTTTTTGAAGTAACTAAAGTAAATGTTGCAAATGAAGCTAGCCTATTAAACATACTCCCTGACGATGAGAAGCGTACATTACAATCCGCATCGGATCAATTACTACATGTGGCTGGTCTTGTAGAGAGTTATTCCAATCATCCAATCGCTAAGTCAATTACAAAAGCCGCTAATATACCTTCTGCTTCTGATCAAGTAAGTAATTATGAAGAGATTGCAGGTCACGGTATACGTGCTACACTTTCAGGTCAAACCGTTCTCGCTGGAAGTGCTAAACTTCTTAAGAAATTTAATATCAATTTCTCGGAAGCACCTGCAGATACACTCGGAAGTATTGTATATATAGCCCTTAATGATACATTCTCAGGTTACTTAGTAATTTCTGACCAGATTAAGAAAGATTCCAAACAAGGCCTTGAAGAACTACGCAAATTAGGTATTCAGACTGTAATGTTAACAGGTGATATGAAGGCATCTGCAGAAATCGTTGGTAAAGAATTAAACCTAGATACTATCTATTCTGAATTACTACCAGGAGATAAAGTAGATAAGATTGAAGAATTACTTCATAAGAAAGGCAAGAATAAGAATGTAATCTTCACTGGCGATGGAATGAATGATGCACCAGTACTTGCTAGAGCTGATATAGGTATTGCAATGGGTGGTGTTGGTTCAGATGCAGCAATTGAAGCAGCTGATATTGTAATTATGACTGATGAACCTTCAAAGATTGCACAAGCAATTAAAATTGCAAAACACACTCGAAAGATTGTAACTGAAAACATTATATTATCCTTAGGCATTAAATTTATTGTTTTATTCTTAGTTGCCTTTGGTATGGGATCTATGTGGTTAGCAATCTTTGCTGATGTTGGAGTTGCATTAATCGCAATATTTAATTCAATCCGCGCTTTAAGATATAACTTATAGTATGGAAATCAAGCACGAGAAGGATTTGGATTTATTACTAACAGCGAAAATGGTGAAGATATATTCGTTCATTTCTCAGGAATCGCTACAGACGGCTTTAAGTCTTTAGAAGAAAATCAAAACGTAACTTTTGAAATTACTAACGGTTCTCGTGGCTTACAAGCTGTTAACGTTGTAGTAGCTTAAGTTAATTAAAACCATATAAGTAAGCAATAGCCCTAGATGAAACAAATTGTTTTGTCTAGGGCTATTCTTTTGTCAGATCTAAGATATGTCTACAAAATCCTCCAGCCATCATCCATACACCTCTAACTAAGTGAAGTTTTTATGTGCAAAGTTAGTGTTACTAATTATATTAGAAATAGGCTATACTATGGAGGATGACTAACGGCTTTAGAAATAAATATTTTGCATTTATATAGCTATATTATTAAATGAAGGAGTACGAAACATGAGTAGGAAAAGGCACACTTTGCAAGTAACGTTATTAATAATTTATACAATTATTATAATCTATTTCATGTTCTTTGGATTTGGCAGACCTCAGATAAATAACACGGTTCAAGAATATCGTTTTTCAATAATTCCTACTAGAATACCCTTATGGTATCCTAAAAACTTTTCACTTTTGTGGTTTTTTAGTTTATGTAATCTATTAGCCTTTGTACCTTTTGGAATATTAATACCTATGATATTTAATACTAGGTATCTTAAATCTATTTTTGTTTTTTTGATTTCCATAACTGCATTAGAGATTCTTCAAATGATAACATATCTCGGTAGCTTTGATACAGAAGATATAATTATAAACTCCATAGGAACTAGTATAGGTTACTTCTCATACAAATTAAGTGATAAGTTTAAACTAGTATCACAAAAGATAATTAGTACTTCATTTTTCATTTTGATTTTATCTTTTGGAATGATTATTTTTGCAGAGATTTTCAATAAATTTGTATCCGGTACTTAAATGGTCAACAAAAACTTTTTAATAAAAGTATTGACAACTCACTAAATTCATGCTATTATTAAAGAGTATTTTAGATGTAAGTTTTGATTCACATATTTTTGTAAGTCATTGATATATTTAATGATTTACAAAAATATGTGATTTTTATTTTCACCGAAGAATATACAAATAATTTAATTTAGGAGGTATCTTTCATGAATAAAGGTACAGTAAAATGGTTTAACGCACAAAAAGGATTTGGATTTATTACTAATAGCGAAAATGGTGAAGATATATTCGTTCATTTCTCAGGAATCGCTACAGACGGCTTTAAGTCTTTAGAAGAAAATCAAAACGTAACTTTTGAAATTACTAACGGTTCTCGTGGCTTACAAGCTGTTAACGTTGTAGTAGCTTAAGTTAATTAAAACCATATAAGTAAGCAATAGCCCTAGATAAAACAAATTGTTTTATCTAGGGCTATTCTTATGTTATCTCTAAGATACGATCCTAACTCATCCACTCAACAGGTATACATTAATCTTCTAATGATGAAATTTTTTTGATTTTTCCTACATATTCATCCGATAATTTTCGAAATTTTTGTTAATAATTACTAATATCACCTTGTCTTATTGGTGATTATTTGTATTGTAATATAATAACATTTCTATTATTCTAAAATAAGACAATCTCTTACTAATTTCTATAAATACTCTTTTTTATTTTTGTAATACATTCATGGTTTTGATGCATTTTATCTTACCTTCGTATTAATTAAGATAAACTGCATAAAGCATATATATTATTGGCGAAAGGAGGATTCTTGTTACCAAAGATGCGGAATATAAAAATTAGGAGGTTAAGAACGTGTTTTTAACTAAGCTAAGAAAACAAAAGAGTATCTTTAAAAGACTAGTTGTCCTACTTCTTATTGTTACATTATCTATTACTTCTATTAATTACAAAATGATCTTTGCAGATTCTAATCCTGACTCCACTGATTTAACTACAGATTTATCCGAGCCACTAGCTCGTGCACTTGCTTCCACTAGTTCACTTTCGGTAGCACCAACTGAGAATATTGGTGATGGTGCCATTTTACAAGCCTTTTGTTGGAGTTTTAATACTATAAAAGCTAACATGAAAAATATAGCTGATGCTGGGTATACAAGCATTCAAACTTCACCGATTAATGCAGTAGATGATTCCTATCCCACTATGAAACTCTATGGTGGATCTGATGATGGAAAAGGTGGTTGCTGGTGGTGGCATTATCAACCAACAGATTGGACTATCGGAAATTATCAATTAGGTAACCGCGACGAATTCAAATCAATGTGTGCTGAGGCTGATAAATACGGAATTAAAATTATTGTTGATGTTGTTCCAAATCATACAGCCAATAACCAAAGCAAGGTATCCTCTAATCTAAGGAACTCCGCAGGTGGTAATCTATATCACGATACTGGCTTTATCAAATGTAACAGCTATTCCGACCGCTTTCAATGTACACGCTATTCTATGGATGGTGGATTACCCGATGTGGACACTGAAAATAGAGGATTTCAAAATTATTTTATTAAGTTCTTAAATGATTGTATTGCAAGTGGTGCTGATGGATTCCGTTATGACACAGCGAAGCACATTGGATTATCAGATGATAATCGTCCAAACGGTGTTACGAATAATTTCTGGTCTAGAGTTACGACGGAGATCACTAACGCAAGCAATATCTTTAATTATGGTGAAGTACTTCAAGGTGATAATGAACGCCTTGCTGCTTATGCTGGCGAAATCGGCTCAACTACGACAAGTTCCTATGGTAGCAAGATTCGTAATGCTATAAAAAGCAATAACCTGAACAAGTCTAGCATTCAATCCTATGAAGTTCCAAGTGGAATGGATACTTCCGATTTAGTAACTTGGGTAGAATCCCATGATAACTATATTAACGATGGAACTTGGTCACAGCTTGATGATGAACAAATAAAATTAGCCTGGTCAGTAATTACTGCCAGAAAAGATGGTGCACCATTATTCTTTAGTAGACCTTATGGTGGTGGTCCTTCTAACAAATGGGGAGCAAATCAAATAGGAATTGCCGGAAGCGACTTATACAAAGATGATGAGGTTGCTGCTGTTAATAAATTCAGAAATGCAATGGTTGGTCAAGGAGAATATCTAGAAAACCCTAATGGTGATTCTAATGTTCTTATGATTCAACGTGGAACAGTTGGAGCTGTCATTGTTAATTCCAAGTATAATGATTACTCCATCAATTGTTCAACACAATTGCAAGACGGTACATATTATAGTCTAACAGATGATCATAATAAGTTTGAAGTTAAAAATCATATCATAACTGGTACAATTCCAAGACGTGGAAGTGCTGTATTAATGAGTTATACTAATCCTACTACACCAAGTGTATCACTAGATAACTTTAAATCTACATTCTCAACAGACTCTGTAACGTTTACATTAAAAGCACAGAATACTACTTCAGCGACTTATAAAATTAATTCCAATAATACAGTTAATTATAATAATGGTGATTCTTTAGTAATTGGTGCTGGCGATTCAATCAATACTGAGTATACAATTACCCTTACAGGTGTAGACTCAGATGGCAAAATAGTTACACAAACCTATACAACTAAAAAAGTGGCTCAACCATTAGGAACTACTGTTTATTTTGAAAAGCCTTCCTCCTGGTCTGACTCCATCTATGCTTATATCTACGATGAAAGTGGTGCTAACGTGCAAATAGTAAAAGCATGGCCAGGCACTGCGATGCAAAAGGAAAGTAGTGGTTTGTACAGTATCACGTTCACAGAAAGTTATAGTAAACCATTAGTTATCTTTAATGATACCGTAAACCAAAGTCCTGGTACTAAATTACAAGGATTCGCCGTTGAAAATAATGCTACATATGACATTAACGGAAAGAAACAAACAACCACGAATGCTATCACTATCTTCTATAAAACAACTTGGAGCACTTCCAATATTCACTATAAAATTGGTTCAGGAGCATGGACTACAGTTCCCGGTATAGCAATGTCACCTTCTAAAGTCAATGGCTACCAAACCATTACAATTGATTTAGGCACCAGCAACTCCTTAACCGCATGTTTCAATAATGGGAATAACATCTGGGATAATAATAGCACCAAGAATTATACATTCTCTAGCTCTGGTACTTATACTGTCAGCGACGGTAACGTTACCAATGGAGAGCCTACTGCTATTCCAACAAACACTATAACGGTATATTATTATACCTCTTGGAGTTCTCCAAATATTCATTACCAGATTGGTAGTGGTTCCTGGACAAATGTCCCTGGTGTTCGTATGTCATCCTCTTCTGTTAGCGGATACAAAGTAATTACTATAGATTTAGGTACGAACACTACCCTAACATGTTGTTTCAACGATGGTAATAACAACTGGGATAACAATAGCGGCAAGAATTATTATCTAGCTTCTACTGGTACCTATTCTATTAAGAATGGTACAATAACCAAGGGCACTCCTCAATAATACAAAAGGGCTATTGTAGATGAATTGTTTACACTAAACTCATCATACAATAGCCCTTATCGTTATCGAATTACCTGAATTACGAAAGCAAAAGTCTGCGGCGGAATACTTGCTGTCATAAATGTCGCATGTTCAACTCTTACCCGTAAACCTGAGAACAAATCCGATAAACGAATTCTGCGCCCAAACAAGTCTAAGATAACGGTTTCTGGTCCAACATTAAAGCGAATTATGTTATTACTTCCGCTTAGCGTAAGAATAAAATTATCACGTGTATTAACCTGTATAATTCTTCCTACGGTTTCTTGTCTCGAAACTCGGCGCTCAATTACAAATATTTCGAAGGCCCTTGCTTGTGGAGGTATACTTCTTGTCATTGCAGTTGAAATAAACGCGTCAATTACCATTCCTACTTCTAAATCTCTTGGATTTAATCTTCTTCGATTTACATCAAAAATTCTTGTATCCCTTGTTACTACTAACCTTACCGTCTTCTCTGCACTCCGTGGTCTTTCTCTATACACAACAGTTGCTAATACACCATCTCTCTCATTCGTAATCTCCTCTATAACTGCGTTAGATATCCACATTCCCTCCATAGGTGGCCTTGGTGGGTGTGGGGGTCTTGGAGGTTGTGGGGGTCTCGGAGGCTGGGGGGGTCTTGGAGGTCGTGGCCTTGGGGGTTGTGGGGGTCTTGGAGGCTGTGGGGGTCTTGGAGGCCGTGATGGTCTTTGGGATTGTGGTGATTTTAGAATTAAGGCATCAACATTATCCCCACCGTTTACTTCCTTATCCAAATTCGAGTTTAATTCATTATCCATAATTATCTCCAATTATATGTTCTATATAGTATATGCCCATATAGAGCTTATGGGTAACCGAACAACCGCAATAATTATTAATCTAAGATAAGGCTCTCAAAAGGTTTTAACTTTGATATACGTATGCTCTTATAATGCAGCCTCAATATGTAATAATGCTTGCACTATAAACCTTGGATGATCAAATGCAATTTTATTACAAAATAACACCTGATACTGATACTCTTTCATAATACCAGTCTTATTATAAGATACTTCAATGGTCGCACCTAACTCTACCATTCTCTCTTCATTCACAAGTCCTAGTTCATATAGAGTCTTAATTCTACTTCTCCCTTGTTTATTAACTTCTTCCACTTCTTCCTTCTTACTTAACCTGATATCAAACCAAGCAGCATCCGCTGCATCGTCTCCCGCTTTTACTTCTCTTCCTTCGTCTATCAGTGCAAGGTAAGCAACCGTAACAATTCTAGCACGAGGATCTCTCCACGCCTCTCCCCATGCGTAGAGCTGTTCAATTGCTATATCGTCTACGCCGGTTTCTTCTAACAATTCTCTCTTTACGGCTAGGTCTATATCCTCTCTTATATTGACAAATCCACCTGGTAATGCCCAATAACCTATACTCGGATGATTTCTCCTCTTTACCATTAGCACTTTCAATCCTTGTTCCACTTTACAAAACTCTTTCGGATGTTGTATTACGATCATATCCGCCGTTACACTTGGATTCTCATACTTGTTTGTATCATATTCTTCTAAAAAACTTTCTAAATCTTGTCCTAGTTCATTCTTCTCTCCAGTTCCTCGGAATGATTCTATCTCTTTTAAAAATGCTGGCATGTTGTTCCTTCTTTCTACAAAATGAATCAATTTAAAATCTATTTAATTACTCTATTATACCATATTAATACAAAAAAACATAAGTATAGACTATCTAAATAGCAACTATAAAAAATCGTAAAAGTTAATACTTTTTTTAATGAAATATTGTTTCCCCACTGTATATTTGCTATAATTGCTTTATACAACATGATGAAGTTCTACTTGTGGCTTCACAATAGGAGAAATTAATATGTTAGATTTTAAATTTGATTGGTGTAAAGAAATGGAGACGGGCATTCCATTGATGGATTCACAACATAAAGAATTATTTCACATTGGACGTAATCTGGAACAACTTGTAATCTGCCATTGTATTGGAGTTACGAACAAACAACTTCTTGATATTATTTTAGAACTAAGAGAGTATGTAGGCTATCATTGCTATCATGAAGAAGAGCTTATGAAAGAACATAATTACCCTGATATTGATACTCATAAAAAGAAACATGCTGAAATTATTCAATACATATTAGATATAGATTGTAAAAAACTTAGTGAAGAACCATATAGAATTCTGTGTGAAGTAAAAACTTACTTACAGGAATGGGTTTTCGGCCATATACTAATTGATGATGTTGCTTTTGGAAAATATCTTAGCATACATACTCTTAATAACTAATTATATACTCAAACTTTGCACTTGAAGATTCCTTGGAGTAGCTAACTGCCATATACAACTAAAAACCGCATATCTCTTAACTTTTGACTCTCGAATCCTAAAATGTAACATATACACGATATACATATCCGTGATATAATTAACTTAGTTATACACGAAAATAAATATATGAGGTGAAATTATGAATCAACAAGAAAACATAGAAACAGAAGAAAAAGTAGAAGAAAAGAACCTTTCAATGGATGATTTTAAAGATGAATTAAACCAATCCTTTAAAAAGATAAAAGAAGGTGATCTTCTTACTGGAACTGTAATCGGTATCTCTGATACAGAAGTTACAGTTGATCTTAATTATTATACCGAAGGAATTATTCCTCTAGCTGAGTTAAGTAATGATCCACGCTTTTCAATTAAAGCAGATATACAAGTAGGTGATACTGTTACTGCTGTTGTTTTACGCGAAGACTTAAGAACTGGTAATATCGTATTGTCGACAAAGAACGCAGCCGATATTCTTGCATGGGATACTTTAAAAGAAGCAATGGAAGCGAAAAAACGTTATACTGTAAAAGTTGCTTCTTCTGTCAACGGTGGCGTTATTACTTATATTGAAGGCATCCGTGCATTCATCCCTGCTTCACAGTTAGCAACTCATTATGTGGAAGACGTAGAAGCTTATGTTGGACAAACTTTGACTGTAGTTATTATAACTGTAGATGAAGATAATCAAAAGCTTGTATTATCCGCACGTGAAGTATTAAGAGAAGAAGAATCCTTAGCAAAAACCAACAAAATCTCTCATTTACAGATTGGTTTAGTAACTTCTGGTGTAATTGAAAAGATTGCTCCATACGGTGCCTTTGTTAACATCGGTGATGGCTTATCAGGACTTGTTCACATCTCTCAAATCTGTGGAAGACGTATCAAATCTCCGAATGAAGTTGTGAAAGAAGGACAGGAAGTTACCGTTAAGATTATAGATGTAAAAGACGGCAAAGTAAGTCTTAGCATGAAGGCTGTTGAAGAAGACGCAGAAATCGTTGACGATGTAGAAGAAGTTTCTTTTGAATACTCTTCTGGAGAAGAAGCCGGTACTGGGCTTGGTTCTCTACTTGCTAACTTAAAATTATAATTACTTGATATAGTGCAATAAAATGCAACCTTAAAAAGACAATCTTTCAGATGGTTTTACATTAAACCAAACCGTGAAGATTGTCTTTTTCTATGTGTGAATGTTATCTACAATACTATTTTCTCATATAAAGCAACCATATAACATGCTCTCTTTATTCTCCCGCAATAGAGAACCCATCTGCTTTTGCTTTCTCAATATCAAAATCTTGATCTAGATGCATCAATGTAATCTTTTTCTTTTGATCTTCAGGCATGTCCTTTGTTAACTCAATCAGTTTATCATATTGAAAATGAACAGTAGCACTCGCATTCGAAGTAACTTCATGATAGATATGATCAAACGCATACGTATTCAATAACTTCTGATTAAATTCACAAGTATCACCACTATAATAAAAACCAAACTCATTTTTTAAAGAAAATTCAATACTAAAACAATTTACTTGCTTGTTATAATCTAGGTCACCAGTATGAGACGTCGGCTCGAAGATATATTCCGGTTGTTTCTCGTAACCATCAATGTATAGCTCATCCCAACGATTTATAAAGAGAGTATACATATCCTGTTTAATTCCCTGTAATGTTAATAGCTCCGTGATAGCTTCTGATGGGAAGTATATACAAACTTTACTGCGATCTAGGTTAAATACTTTAATGTATAAGTATGCAATTAACGTTCCTAAGCTTCCTGCATGATCACTATGAAGGTGCGTTATGAATATATTCACTCTTGTCTTCCCTTCGAATACATTTCTTTTAACTAATTTAGGGAATACATCTTCGCCCGCATCTATAATAAATAGTTCCGTGCCTAACTCAAAGTAGGCACTTGTATTACCTCTTTCTGTATTAAATGCTCCACCTGTTCCTAAAAATGTTAGCATCTTATGTCTCCTTTACCGCTAGAATTCTATTGAGAATTGGTCATAACTTTTGTTAAGAATGAGCCAAGTCCCTTCTTTTCTTTTTTCTCTTCCTTTTTCCCATCTTTGGATTTATTCTTTGAATCCTTATTCATAATATTGTTGGTAGCCAAATCTTCCATTATGTGTTCCACTTGATAACTATCAACATCCTCTTCCGATAGTATCTCCGAACTAGCTACATCATTCTCATCCTCATCATCAATTACACTTCCGTAGGATTCTTTCATCATCTCTCTATAGTTTTCTGACATAATCTCTTTATATTCAGCTACTTCATTATGGTTGCAGACATGTACTTCTTCATTCAAGGACAACATCTTTTGGTCTAGATAATTAACAATATCCGCACACTCTTTTAATTCTTTACGGATTCTCTCCGGTGCATTACCTTCGAATTTGTAATAGATCTTATGCTCTAAGCTAGCCCAAAAATCCATTGCTATGGTACGAATCTGTATTTCAACTTTTGTATCAATAACTGTATTAGATAGGAATATTGGTACAGATACAATCATATGATAACTTGCATAGCCGTTTTGCTTCGGCTGCATAATGTAATCCTTTACTTTTAACACTTTAATATCACTTTGTTTTGCAATTAAATCTGCAATTCTATAAATATCTGAAGTAAATGAACATATAATTCTTACTCCCGCAATATCATTTATATACTTAACAATGTTTTCAACTGTTAATTCTTTTCCTTTGTGCCTGATCTTCTTCGCTATACTTTGTGGAGACTTCACACGAGAAGTTATATGTTCAATTGGATTATATTGATGCGCTAATTTAAATTCATTGTTTAGTATTTCAAGTTTAGTATTAATTTCTTTTAACGCAGAATTATATAGTAATAGTGCATTACTCCATTCTTCTGCTTCATCATAAAAAATTGGTAATTCCATATTTGCACCCTCTTCTTGTTACACTTATTAGATACGTATACTCCCTTTAAAACTTTGTACTACTAGGCTCTTTCAGAGCTACGTTCTTTTGGTTTCATTAAGCCTTAAAAGCTTTATGTTGCTTTTCCTAACTTTTAATCACAACCATTTAAGACAGACTCGAGAAATCATTTCATAATTGCCCTCGTTGACCTATGGCTCTAGTATATCATACATTTATGAACAATTTTTGAATAATCAGAATATTAAGCAAAAGTTAATAATTGTTTTATTTTTTCCAGAAAACGTATTGACAATTACCAGATTAATGATATAATGGCAAAAGAATATTAAAGAAAGAGAGGTAAAAGTTATGTTTAGATTTAATAATTTAGTTAATGGAACATCAGAAAACTTAATACAACAATCTGTGCGTGAGATTACCTCCTCTGTCGTTTTGGTACGATTATAAAAGTGTGAAAATATTTATTTTTGTCTTTTTATATTGACTTTAAGGCCGTGGTAAACTTTACCACGGCCTATTTTTGCGCTTTTGAGGGGGAACTGTTACTACTAAACCGCCAATCTTTGTTACTGTAAGTTGGTTTGCTGAGTAGTAACTAACTCTAGTATACAAGACATTTCATTGTTATCTTGTTATGCCATGTTCAGAGAAGATAAGTTGATTTGCACACCGATTACCGCCATGTTCGTTAATCGTTTGCACCATAGAACTGGTGCTTGTGGGGCTTGTATTATGGAGGGTTGTGTTATAGCACGATGTATAGGAACTCGTAAATTATGACTTGATGATTTTGACACCAAAAGAAGGGAGATTTTCATGAAAAAGATATCAAGATACGTTATGAAATATTGGTACGCTTATATATTTGCCATCACTTGCATGGTAATTAGTGTATCCCTTGATATGCTCACACCTAAAATTACAGGAAGTTTTATCGATGACGTCATTATTGGCGGTAAGATGGAGCTATTTAACAAACTTATCATTCTTACTCTATGTATTGGTATTGGTAGATGTATCTTTCAATACTTCAAGGAATACACATTCGATATTGTAAGTTCCAAGATTGGAATGAACATTCGCCATGATTTATTCAAACATATTCAAAGCTTATCCATAAGTTTCTTTGATAAAACCAATACCGGTGAATTAATGGCTCGTGTAAAAGACGATGTAGACCGCATCTGGGATGGACTTGGATTTGTCGGAATGCTTATTATTGAAGTTGTTATTCATACTTCAATCGTTTTATACTGTATGTTTAACATAAGTAAGAAACTATTCATAATTCCTTGTATTGCAATGCCACTTGTAGCACTCTTCGCCATCATAATGGAACGAAAATTAGATGTCATTTATGAAGAGATTAGTGAAGAGAATGCTACTTTGAATACCATCGCACAAGAGAATCTAGCTGGTGTACGTACTGTTAAAGCATTTGCTCGTGAGAAATTCGAGATCAAGAAATTCTTATCACACAATAACCGCTATTATGAACTTAATATGAAACAATCAAAAGCTTTGGTTCGCTACCAACCTTTGTTTCAATTCATAACAAAATTACTACCAATTGCAGTAATTATATACGGTGGTGTTCTAACAATCAATGGCGAAATTACCGTAGGTGAGTTAAGTGCATTCTCAATCTACTCAACGAATATCGTATGGCCTATGGAGATGCTTGGTTGGTTAACAAATAGTTTCTCATCCGCAGTTGCTTCTACGAAGAAGATTCGTAAACTCTATACCAATGTACCAGAGATTACAGATCCTGAGAATCCAGTAGCACTTGATGAAATAAAAGGTACTATTGATTTTGAACACGTAACGTTTGAACAAGGTAACAAGACTATTCTTAATGATATATCCTTCCATGTAGAGGCCGGTAAGACAATCGGTATCATGGGAGCTACCGGAACAGGAAAATCCTCTATTATTAATATCTTACAACGCTTCTATGAAACAAGTGAAGGTAGTATTAAAGTAGATGGCATCAATATTAAGGATTTAGCTTTGAAAGACTTGAGAAGCAGTATATCCTTAGTTATGCAAGATGTATTCCTATTCTCGGATACTATCAAAGAGAATATTAAGATGGGTAAGAAATACGATATTAATAAGGAAATTATGCTTGAATCTGCATCCTATGCACAAGCAGATTCTTTCATTGATAAATTAGATAATAAGTACAATACCGTTATTGGTGAACGTGGTGTTGGGCTATCTGGTGGGCAAAAACAAAGGATCAGTATTGCCAGAGCATTAGCCAAGAAAGCACCGATTCTAGTATTAGATGACTCAACTTCCGCACTTGATATGGAGACAGAACATGCAATTCAAGAGTCTCTTTCACAATTAGAGAATACGACAAAAATCATCATAGCACATCGTATCTCAGCTGTACGTCATGCTGATGAAATCATAATTCTCTCAGACGGTGGTAACATCGCGGAAAGAGGTACACATGAAGAACTTCTTGCAAAACATGGACTCTATTATCAGACTTATATGAGCCAATATGGTGACTACTTAGAGAGCAAACAGGAGGTGACTATATAATGGCAGTTGATACTTTTAGAAATGATGAAAAATCGACGAATACCAGTAAGATTGCTACCTTACTTCGTCTTTATCGCTATATGTTAAAGTATCGTTTTAAGATTGTATTTGTATTATTCATAATGGCTATCTGTGTAGCCATTGCATTAGTAAATCCATTAATAATAGAAGAAGCTATTGATAATTATATTAAAAACGGAGATATTAAAGGATTAATCCGCCTAGGTATCTTCGCAGCTATAATCAATATCGTTATGGTCTTGTTAATTAAAGTACGTATGTATATCATGTCAAAGATCTCTAATGAGATTTTATTAGAAGTCCGACAAGAATTATATACACACATTCAGAAACTAAGCTTTAGTTTCTTCGATAGCCGTCCTACCGGCAAAGTATTATCTAGAATTATTGGTGATGTTAATTCACTTAAAGATGTACTAACAAACAGTGTTACTACCCTAATTCCTGATTTTATTACCGTATGTGCCGTAGTTGTTATTATGATAGTTAAAAACTACAAATTAGCATTGGCTGCTTTAGTCAGTCTACCTTTAATGGCTATTGGTATCTACTGCGTTCAGCGTTTTTCTCATCTACGTTGGAGAATATTCCGCAAGAAAAGTGCCAATGTAAATGCATTTATTCATGAAGATTTATCTGGTATTCGTATTATTCAAAGTCTTACTGCAGAAGGCGAAACGACCGAAACTTTTGATACTTTACTTCACGAACATCGTAACAGCTTTATTAGTGCAGTACGCTTAAACGATTCCATCGGACCTATTATTGATTTGTGTTGGGGTATCGGAACTGCCTCCCTATACTTTGTTGGTATTAAACTCCTTGGTATTGGGCCTGGTTCTGTAGGCTTATTGGTAGCTTTCGGAACCTATATCTCTATGTTTTGGAGTCCAATCCTAAACTTAAGTAACTTCTACAACCAGTTAATTACTAACATCGCAGGTGCAGAGCGTATCTTCGAAATCCTAGATACACCACCTGACATCGTTGATGATAGTAATGTAATTGCATTACCAGATGTGAAAGGGGATATCCGGTTTGATCACGTAAGCTTCTCCTATGACGAAGAAACATTAATTCTAGATGATGTTAACTTCTCCGTAAAAGCTGGTGAAACCATTGCCCTTGTCGGACCTACTGGTGCTGGTAAATCAACAATTGTAAACTTAATCAGCCGTTTCTATGATATTCAGAAAGGCAATATTTACGTAGATAACTATAATCTAAAAGAAGTATCCATCGAAAGTCTAAGACAACAAATGGGTGTCATGACGCAAGATAACTTCTTATTCTCTGGTACTATTAAGGAAAATATCCGCTATGGACGACTTGATGCTACCGACGAAGAGATTATCGAAGCTGCAAAAACAGTTAATGCACATGACTTCATAATGAAGTTAGAAAAGGGTTATGATACAGAACTAAAAGAACGTGGAAATGGATTATCCATCGGTCAAAGACAGTTACTTGCCTTTGCTAGAACCATGGTTTCTAAGCCTAAGATTCTAATCTTAGATGAAGCTACTTCAAGTATTGATACACAAACTGAACTACTTGTGCAAGAAGGAATTGAAGCCTTATTAAAGGGCCGTACGTCCTTTGTTATTGCCCATCGTCTCTCTACCATTCAAAAAGCAGACCGAATCTTTGTTATTGATAATGGTAACATTCAAGAACAAGGTAGTGCGAAGGAATTGCTAGAGAAGAAGGGTATCTATTATAATCTGCATATGGCACAGTTTAAGAATATATAAGTTATAATGTTGGCTACGTCCTTAATAAAGTGCCTAACAATAATTAATAGCATACAAACCAAAAGCAGTTCGTGATGAACTGCTTTTGGTTTTCATAATTTTACAATTTTTGTTTTATGATTTTTGTTTTACATCTTTATTTTTCTATATTTTTTTCTATATCTTTTTTCTATTAATGTTTTTCTGTTTTCTATAGTTATACTGTTCTTTGGAATATATCTTTTAATTTTTGATTTAATGCTTTCACTACTTCCTTTTTTATCTTAACTATTTCACGGTCATATGTCATTAATCCATTAATTTCTTCTTCAATATCACTTGTCTGTGTATAGATCGCGCTACATAGTCCATCTTTTATATTTGGATAAATCTCTTCTTCCCAAAGTCTTTTATAATTTTCTGTTAATTCCTCTGCGTTTTTATAAGATTTGTATCCAAATTCTTTTTCGCAAGCAACATGGTTCTCTACTGGATAAGAATATCCTCCGTATTCTGTAAGTGCTACTACACGATTACTTTGTGGCTTCACTTTCAGTTTTCGGATATAATTATGGATACTATACATATCACCACCATTTTGATCAAACCAGCCACAGGCTTCATTAACTAATCTTGTAGAGTCAAGTTTACGAATCTTATTAGTGGCTATATTAGCATCAAATTGACCCCAACCTTCATTAAATGGTACCCATACAGCGATTGACGGATGATTATATAATTGATTTACCATTCCTTCTAGATCATTGTAATATTGCCTTCTTCCTTCTTCATCTCGCCTTTTGAACAAAGAATATAAACTATCTTTTACTCCTCTAGCAAACCAACTGAACGCATTTGGTAAGTAAGTTACAAACACCATATTATAGTCTCCGCCACCATTAGGCATATCCTGCCAAACAATCATTCCGATTTTATCACAATGGTAATAGAAGCGTTCCGATTCAATTTTAATATGTTTACGAATAGTGTTGTAGCCTAATTCCTTTAGTTTAATAATATCATACTTAAGTGCATCATCACTAGGAGGAGTTAGCAAACTTTCAGGCCAGTAGCCTTGATCTAGCAGACCATTGAAAAAATAAGGCTTGTTATTTAGAAAGAACCTTAATATACCATTTTTATCTTTACCCGTTGAGAACTTTCTCATACCAAAATACGATGTTACTTTATCAGTTCCTGTATCGATTTCAATATCATATAAATTTGGTTCGTCCGGAGTCCAAGACTTAAATGAATCCAATACTATCTTAACGGTCTTATTTGTTTCAATTATTGTTTCTTCCACTACGTTGTCTTTGAATAGAATTTGTATGTTCGCTTCTTTTGGTTCCCCATTCGTTGATACTAAGACTGTAATTGCGGATTCATCAAAACATGGAGTTACCCTTAGATTTGTAATATATTCTTCGCTTACGCTTTCGAGCCATACCGTTTTCCATATTCCGCTGTTAGGAGTATAGAACAAAGAACCATATTTCCCTTTCTTGACAAGTTTTTGTTTTCCTCTTGCATGTGGCGCTTTTTCCGTCCTATCTACTACGCATAAGGTTAACGTATTTTCTCCTATTCTCATTTCATTCGTTATGTCAAAGGAAAACGGAAGATACCCTCCCTTATGTTCTCCTATTCTGATTCCATTCAAAGACACTTCACATTCTTGATCAACCGCACCAAAGTGTAAAATAAGGCGTTTCTTTATAAAATCCGTATCTAACATAAACTTACATCTGTAATGGAGATAGTCATCGGGTTGTACAATTCGTTGTACTCCCGATAAATATGCTTCTGGGGAAAATGGTACTACTATATTACCGTCATATTTCTCTATATCTTTTGATTTAGTGATTGCATATTCCCACTCGCCATTTAAGTTCAAATAACTGTCTCTCACAAGATTGGGACGTGGATATTCTTTTAAAACATCCTTATTGTCTACCTTCTTACCCCATTTTGTCATTAACTGCTTCATCTCTTATGCCTCACTATTCTTTTACTTCCTTTTAATGTTTTAAAGTAGTCAGATTGAACTCCCACCGAAATTAGAACTAACGCACCCATGATAATAGATTGCCAATGTACGGAGACTCCTGTTGGCAAGTAAGTAAAAATGGTATTAATTATAAAGTAAATTAGCATACCAAAAAACGTTCCAGAAAACTTACCTTCTCCTCCGGACAACTTAACACCACCAATTGCACACATGGCAATGGCATAAGTTTCATAAGTGTTACCCGAACTTAATGTAGCACTACCAGAACTTGATGCGAGCAAAACCCCTGAGAATGCAGCAATGAGTCCTGAGCAGACAAACGCCTTTACTTTGATACGATCTACATCAATTCCCATCATTCTAGCAGCCTCTCCATTACCGCCAACAGCATAAAGACCAATACCAAACTTCGTATGACGTGAAATATACATACATAAAAAGGTCAAGATAAATAAGATCGGAATTAAAATCGAGATACCACTTTTTAGCCCTGCAAATACACCTGGTAGTATCTTAGCATCCGCAAATGTCAGGACAGAACCTTTAATAACTACTGATTTCTCAGCTACAATCTGAATGGCTCCTCTTAATGCAAATAACATAGCAAGAGAAGCAATCCAAGAAGAAATTCTCATCTTCGTTACCATGAAACCAATCATATATCCTGAAATAATACCTACCAAAAGACCTGCAATAATTCCTAGGAACGGATTCACCTGTCCAACTAGTCCCATTACTACACCACTTAATGCAAAGACTGCACCAGCAGACAAATCAATTTCACCACATAGGATAACAAATGTCATGCCAAGTGCTAAAAAACCACCATTTTTAGCTACTTTTAATAGAATATTAAAGACGTTAGTGGTTGACATAAAGTTTTGATCAGAAAAAACAAGACTAGCTACAATCACCAAAAGTAAAAATGCTAAGATAGTACTTTTAGAATAAAACCAGTTATAATATTTCTTTATTGTCTTCATACTTCTTAACCTCCTACTTTCTTTTTTCTCTTTGGATAAACACTGCAAAAACAATGATAATAGCTTTAAATACTTGTGCGTACTGACTTGGTATATCATTCATTACACAAGTAAGAGTAATCATCTGCATAATCAACGCACCTACTACTGTTCCTATAACCCTAGCTTTACCACCACTCATTGGAGTTCCGCCAATTACAACTGCCGCAATTGCATCAAGCTCTGCTAATTGTCCTAAAGAACTACCCGCTGCCACTGCTACCTTAGCAGTTTGAAAAACTCCCGCAAATGCCGCAAACAATGCACTCATTCCGTATACAATCATCATAGTTCTAGCTGTATTGATTCCTGACAAGGAACTTGATTTGATACTATCACCTACCGCCTGAATTCTTCTTCCCAGAACGGTTTTTTCAATAATAATCCACACTATAACTATAGAAAGGACAATTGGTATAATTTGAATTGGAACAACTTTACCTAACTTATATGTACCAAGAAAGGATAGCTGTTCTCCAACTTCACCCAGTTTATTCAGGTAGATATCACGACCTCCACATAGAACCCGAGCAACCCCTCTAATCCCTAACATCAAACCTAGAGTTACTACCATTGCTTGTAATTTTAATTTTCCTACCATAACACCTGCGAAACATCCAACTCCTATACACACGATAAGAGAAACTAAAATGGCAGGGACTAGTCCCATACTGGTCATTAATTTGGCTGTTAGTACCCCTGATAGAGCCATAACAGAACCAACAGAAATATCAATTCCACCAGTTGAGATTACCAATGTCATACCCATACCACAAAGAATGATTGGACAAATCTGAGTTATTATATTATTTAAGTTACTCATCCGAAAGAAGTTAGGAGTTATTATACTGTTTAGAATAATAAAGAATAGTAGTAATATAAGAGCACTATACTTTTTTGAAAATACTAGCATTTTATCCTTTGACATTACTTTGCACCTCCCGACTACTACCTTTGGCAATTGTCTCCATGACTTTTTCATAACTTATGCTGTCACCAACTAGCTCACCAATTTTTTTACCTTCTCGCATAACAACAATACGATCACAGTTTCTTTCTAGTTCTGCAATTTCTGAAGAAATCATAAGTACAGAAATCCCATTATCCGATAGTTCTTGAATTAATTGTTCTATTTCTGCCTTCGCTCCTACATCAATTCCTCTTGTTGGTTCATCCATGATAATCAATTTAGGGTTCATACACATCCACCGTGCAAGTAATACCTTCTGTTGGTTTCCTCCACTTAGATTACATATTGCTTGTTCTGGCGTCGGTGTTTTTATTTTTAAACGTTCTATATACTGTTTTACAATCCTATCCTGCTCTTTTTTATTTACAAAACCAAACTTGCTAATCTTAGGAAGCAAGGCAATTGTAAGATTTTCTTTTACAGAAAGATGAGGTATAATTCCCTCCACCTTTCTATCTTCTGTACAATATCCCATTCCTTTACTAATTGCATCCGCCGGAGAATTAACTTTTACAGAATTTCCATGCCAGAAGATTTCTCCTTCATCCATTGCATTAGCACCAAATATCACTTGTGCAAGCTCTGTCCTTCCCGAGCCCAATAATCCAGCAAGTCCTACTACTTCACCTTGTTTTATATCTATATCAATCCCATTCAATCGCATACCTTGCTTCACGCCCTTGACGCTCATAAGCTCTTCTGCTTTTGAAAAGTTATATCCTTCCTTCTTCCTCTCTAATTTAACTGCATCCCTTCCTACCATTAGAGAAATAAGCTTTAATTGATCAAGTTCTTTTACATCGTAATTACCAACATATTCACCATCTTTGAAAACGGTCAATCTTTCGCAGATTTCAAAAATTTCATCCAGTTTATGACTTATGAAAATTACACTAATTCCTTGATTCTTTAGTTTTCTAATAATTCTAAATAGAATTTGCACTTCATTAGCATCTAATGATGAAGTTGGCTCATCCATAATTACTAATTTAGTGTTCGTACTAATTGCTCTTGCAATTGCAACCATTTGTTGAATTGCTGTAGAGTATGCCTTCAGCGGCTTTTCTACATCAATATGAATTCCCAAATCACCAAGTATTCTATCTGCTTCGGCTATCATTTTCTTTCTGTCAATGTTACCAAATTTTGTCCTTGGCTCTCTTCCCAAAAACAAATTTTCATATACCGTCTGGAATAAAACCAAATTTAGTTCCTGATAGATTGTAGAAATTCCTTTTTCATTGGCTTCTATTGGTGTCCTCGCATTAATTTCCTCACCATCAAACAAAATTGTTCCACCGTCTTTTTGATAAATGCCTGTCAGTACTTTAATCAACGTAGACTTTCCTGCACCATTTTCTCCCATAAGTGCATGAACTTCGCCTTTATTCACCGTTAATTTAACTCCCTTAAGAGCCCTAACACCGGGGAAGGTTTTTTCCAAATTATTAATTTCTAGTAATTTTTCTGACATTTTGGCTCCTTTCTCTTATAGGACCACCTAAGGCATGCCCTAGGTGGTCCTAAATTAAAATACCGATTTAATATCCTAGCTCAACATTAACATTATCTTTTGTATATAAGACATCTTCGTTTGTAATATTCTCTGGTACAGTTTCTCCTTTGATTAGTTTTGTAATGGTATCAACAACTACAGGTCCAAAGTATGGAGAACAAGTACAAGAAGCAAGTTGCTTACCAGCTACAATATCTTCAAAAGCTGCTCTTGTTCCATCAATTCCAAGTGTCAATATATCTTTTCCTGGTTCAAAACCTGCTGCTTCAATTGCTGTTTTAGCACCTTGAATCATATCATCTGTTACAGCGAAAACCGCATCAATGTTCTCGCCACCTTGTGCTTGAATGATATTCTCCATAACAGATTGTGCTTTGTCCATTAACCATTCTCCATTTTGCTCTGCTACGATATTGTATTTAGAAGTATCCAATGCATTTACAAACCCCTCTTGTCTATCTGTAGAAGTAGAAGAATCGTATCCACCGTTAATAATTACCACATTACCTCCATCTGGCAGAGCTTCCATAAGTGCTTTCGCACACTGTTCTCCCTCCCAAACAAAATCCGACATAATAGCTGTAGTAAAATGTGTACCAACTTCACCATCTATTGCACGGTCTACAAGAATTACTGGAATTTCATTGTCCATCGCTTCCTTCAATGCACCTTGAAGCCCATTATTCTCAAGTGGTGCCACTACAAGATAATCTACCCCTGCGGCTACAAGATCACGAATATCAGTTTCTTGCGTTGCAATATCCCCGCCAGAATCTTTTACAATGAATTTACCACCTGCTTCTTCAACTGCTGCTTTAATGGAATCTGTCTCCGTCGTTCTCCATGAAGACATACTATCTGTTTGAGAAAAACCAACCGTCTTTCCTTTTAAAACTTCACCTGTACTACTTTCATTATCTCCTGTTGCTTGTTCAGATGCATTATCTTTGCTATCGCTCGACGTTTTGTTCCCATTCGAGCTACACCCCACTAAAGATACTGTTAAAACGGCTGCCATAATAAAAGTTGCAATTTTTTTCATTTTCCTCATATTTTACCTCCTAAAATTGATCAATACCTTCTCCAAACACAACATAATTGTTGTTGTTTATGCTATTGATGTTTGTTTATTATGATATTTATGTTATCACTATTTATTAATAAGGTCAATAAATAGCTATTATAATATATTATTTTATGTTACTTTTTCACAAACATTTAAAACATAATTTATTTAACTTTATTTTTTATTCTATAAATTATAAAATAAAGATATGCTATAGGAATCGACGTTAACAAAAAAACAAAAAGAAAGGGAATAAAGAGGAAATATTATGAAGAAAACAAAAACAACTCCTTTTAAGATTAATGGCGAAAGAGATTTTAGCTTACACCTAAGTAATCTGGATCAACATGATAAAATTGCAAAAATTGCAAAGGCCCTATCCTCACCTACTCGGCTAAAAATAATTAATATTCTAAAAAACACCACTATGTCTATACAGGAAATCTCTGATACACTTGATATACCAGCCTCTTCTACTGCTCTACATATTAAAAACCTAGAAGAAGCTGGACTTATTATTACGGAATCACAACCCGGAATGCATGGTTCAATGCGTGTTTGTACTTGCAGTATGCAATCACTGTATTTACAAACATTTGATAGCGAAACAGATTCTACTAATAATATGTTAACAATGGACATCCCCATCGGAAGTTACTTCCAATGTGAGATCTCCCCTACCTGTGGGCTAGCAGATGAAAACGGAATTATCGATACTTATGATAATGTAAAATCCTTCTATTCTCCACAGCGAATGCATGCTCAGCTTATCTGGTTTCAGAAAGGTTTTATTGAATATCGTTTTCCTAATATTGATAATCCTCTTTTAGACCTTCATGAACTTTCCTTCTTAATGGAAATCTGTTCAGAAGCTCCCGGGTATCAAGAAGTATGGCCCTCTGATATAACAATTTCTATAAATGGATATGAATTACACACTTATCGCTCACCAGGTGATTATGGAGCCAGAGGAGGGAAGTTAACTCCAAGTACATGGCCTAATGGCCGAACACAGTATGGACTCTTGAAGACCTTCAGTGTTAGGAATGATGGCGGCTATCTAGATGGTGAACTGGTAAATCGTAATATTAATATAGATTTGTTAGATATTCAGAAGAATCCATATATTACGCTCAGAATTGAAATCAAAGAAAGTGCTAGATATGTAGGTGGTATTAATATATTTGGCGAAAAATACGGTGATTATCCGCAAGGGATTACCATGCAAATGGTATACTAAAATGTTATTTATCAAGACATTTATTAGACTTATTCAATAAAGAGGCTGTTGCAGAATTTATATCTTCGCATATTTTTAAGACGGAATGCTTTCATACACATGTTGTATATTAATGCATTCTGTCCAAAAAATATGTTATAGTCATCAAACTATATTTTTCAACGGCCCCATTCTTATTCTTATAAAGCTTTCCTTTCTTTTCCTTGTATCTTGTTGTGCATTTTGTTTTTGCATTTCTAGTATAGTTGTCTTAGGTCCGAATACGATTACTATTATCAGATGTATAGCTACCTACCGTAATTATGACATTTAGGCATTATTAAAAATATATACGATACTTTAGTACTTATATTAGCAACTCAAAATTGAGTAATATTTACTATATAATACATATTTCATCATTTCTTTTTATATGCTATTGACAAAAAATATAGCACATGCTACACTTTAAATGTAATTATTTTACATATTATTACGTAATCGTTTTCTTACAATTGATAACTTTTCATTACTTCTAAGTTTACTCTAATCTAACTTTCGCAGAACGTATCAAACAGTGTAATCCTATTTAATACTTATTAACCCAATAACTTATTATCATAACAAGGACAAGGAGGTTTTTATGTTTAAACATGTGAGTAAACGAAAATTTCTATCTGTTATTATGGCTACTATTTTTGTAGTCGGCTCTGCTAATCCCTCTCTTTATGCAAATGCTTCTACAGCAACCACTACTACAACCACTACTACAAGCGAAAAATATTCATGGAATAATGTACAAATCAATGGCGGTGGCTTTATTCCCGGAATCATATTCAATGAATCCGAACCTAATCTAATCTATGCAAGAACAGATATCGGAGGTGCTTATAGGTGGGAAGAGTCTACCCAAAACTGGGTTTCTATAAGTGATTCTACAGGATGGGTAGATTGGAACAAAAATGGTGTAGATGCACTTGCAACCGACCCTATTGATACAAACCGAGTGTATATGGCAACCGGTACCTATACGAACTCATGGGATACCAATGGCCAGATCATGCGATCTACCGATCGTGGTACTACTTGGGAATCTACTACCCTTCCATTCAAAGTGGGCGGTAATATGCCAGGCCGTAGTATGGGTGAACGTCTGGTTATAGACCCTAATAAAAACAATATTATTTACTTTGGTGCCCGTGGAGATAACGGCTTATGGAAGAGTACCGATTACGGTGTAACTTGGAATAAGGTAAGCAGCTTTACAAACACAGGTACTTACATACAAAATCCTGGTTCTGATTATGGCTCCGATGCCATTGGTATCGCTTGGATTACCTTTGATAAATCAAGCTCCAGTTTAGGTAATGCCACTCAAACTATATATGTCGGTACTGCTGATATTGGCAACAGTGTATACCGTAGTAAAGATGGCGGTACTACTTGGGAAGCCCTACCTGGACAACCTACTGGTTTCCTTCCTCACCACGGCGTACTTTCTTCAACAGGTATGCTCTATATCTCCTATAGTAACGGCTGCGGTCCTTACGACGGTTCCAAGGGGGATGTATATAAATTTAATACCGTAACCGGTCAATGGACAAACATCTCACCTGTTCCTTCAACCAGCGAGGATAATTACTATGGATATGGTGGTCTTTCTGTAGATGCCCAACATCCTGATACTCTAATGGTTTCAACCCTTAACTGCTGGTGGCCAGATGCTAATATTTACAGAAGTACGGATGGTGTTAACACTTGGACAAGTTCTTGGTCTTGGTCTTCTTATCCAACGCGTTCTCTTCGTTACAACTTAGATATCTCCAATTCACCTTGGTTAAACTTTGGTACTAATGGTGCGATTAACTCGGATTCTCCATCTCCTAAGCTAGGATGGATGATTGGTGATTTAGAAATAGATCCATTTAACTCTGATCGTATGTTTTATGGAACAGGTGCCAGTCTCATGGGAACTACGGATCTTACCAAATGGGACAGTAATCAAACCCTAACGATCCAACCTTTTGCTACAGGTATTGAAGAAACTGCTGTTATCACTTTAGTAAGCTTACCTAGCGGTTCTTCTCACCTTTTAAGTGGTCTTGGTGATATTGGTGGTTTTAGACATGAAAGCTTCACAACAGTTCCATCTTATGGTTATAAAAGTCCAAACTTCGTATCTACAACAGGAATAGACTATGCAGAGTCAAACCCTAATTATGTCGTACGTGTAGGTAATGTCGATAGAGACTATACAACTAATAAAGCTTGTGCCATTAGTAATGATGGTGGAACTACATGGTACTCCGCAAACTCTGAACCAGCTGGTGTAGCCGGTGGAGGACAAGTAGCTGTATCCGCAGATGGCACTACTATTCTTTGGAGCCCTAACCCTAATAGTTCAGGAACATCTATATCAGTATACAAATCAACGAACAATGGTAACTCTTGGACTCCTGTCACTGGACTACCTGCTCAATCCTCTATCTATTCTGACAGGGTAAATCCTAAGAAATTCTATGGATTTAAGAAAGGCGTATTCTATATCAGTACAGATGGTGGTTCAACTTTCACTCCAACACAAGCTACTGGCCTTCCTACAGATGCTTCTTCTGTTGTACATTCACAAGCTGAAAAAGCTACCTGCACCTTCAAAGCTATGACTGGTATAGAAGGTGATATCTGGTTTGCAGGTGGAAGTGCTGAATCAGGAACCTATGGTTTATGGCATTCAACAGATTCCGGTGCCAGCTTCACTAAACTTTCTAATGTAGAAGAAGCCGATACCATTGGCTTTGGTAAGGCTGCAGATGGCTATAATTATATGGCGCTATATACCACTGCAAAGATTAACGGAGTACGTGGCATCTTCCGTTCCGATGATGCTGGAGCTTCTTGGGTAAGAATTAATGATGATAATCATCAATACGCTAAGATTAACATGTGCATCACTGGTGATCCTAGAATCTACGGTCGCGTATATGTAGGTACAAACGGACGTGGTATCATCTACGGCGATAGTTTATCCACTCAGCCTCCCGTTAATAGTTCAGAAATTACGCCTACTTCATCATCCTTTGATAAAAATGTTGCTAATCAGAAGGATATCGCAGTAACCATGACACTTAATGGTAACACTTTAAATGGTGTTACAAGTGTAACTAATACCCTTGTTCCGGGCACAGATTACACAGTATCAGGTAATGTTGTAACCATTAAAAAAGAATATCTTAGCGCCCTACCTACAGGAAACACAACATTAACCTTTGATTTTAGTGCCGGATCTGATAAGAATCTGACGGTATCAGTAAAGGATACCAGTCAACAGGTGACATCAAATCTAGAAGTGCAGATGTATAACGGAGTCACTTCTGCTTCCAGTAATACCTTAAGTATCAAATATAAATTGCTTAACAATGGGACAACTCCTATTGATTTAAAAGACGTAAAACTTCGCTATTATTACACAATTGATAGCACAAAGAGCCAGAGTTTCTGGTGCGATTGGGCAAGTGTGGGAAGTGGCAACGTAACAGGTTCCTTTACTGCCATTTCATCTTCTAATCCAAATGCCAATTACTACTTTGAAACAGGTTTTTCAACTGGTACACTTGCTCCTGGAGCAAGTGCTGAATTACAGATTCGAATCGCTAAGGATGATTGGTCAAACTATACCCAGACAAATGATTATTCCTTTAGAGATACTGGTAATTCCTATGCATCTTGGTCATATGTAACAGCATATGTAAACAATGTATTAAGCTGGGGTATTGAACCATAATAGAACTTAAGGGCCCTTACATATTATCTTATTGGAGATGATATGTAGGGGCCCTGTTTTAGTTAGCTATTAATCTGCATGATTAATAGCGGTTGGCTATAATCTTCTAATGTATTAGACTCAACTATATGGTAATTACCTCTTATTGCATAAAATCGTACCGTCGACGATGGAGGAATCTCGTTATCCCCCAAATCGACTGACAGTATAATATCAAATACAGTTTCTTTAAATTCATTAATCATTTGTGACTGTAACTGTTCCATTATAATAATGCCTCTTTAACTATCGATGTTATGTCTACACTTGAAGTTATATATATTTCATTCCCAGCCCATACAAAATCAGATAGTTCTGTATTCTTATATGATATGGTTTTATCTTTCGCACAAATTACATCTATTACTATATCCACCACTTTCTCTCAAGAGCATGGTTTTACATTATGATCTACCATAAAATTAATAGTCACACTTATAATTGTCTATATCTATAAACTAGAAACCTTTATATTTATTAAGAAATTCTAGAATTGATAGTTTTATTAAATCTCTTACTATTTCATCTTTTTCAAACCACCACGTATCTCCAATATACAATTCTCCCGATGCATACCACCAAGGAACTAGATTTTTACTTTCAAATACAATAGGTTCTTCTAAATTCATAAAAACTTCTATTATTATGAAATAATGATATTTTTATAAGAATTATGTATAGGGTATTCCTTTTCTGTTTAGTTTGCTTTCATCACTTGCCTAAAATAGCCTTAATTTTTTTTCTTTCTTACAAATTACGCCTTATCTTGATACACATAGATAAACTCTATTGGTGCTTTTAATTCATTCCATTCCTCCCACTCATCTATATCTTCTAGCTCGAAACATACTCCACTTTCGTTTTCAATCTCATAAGTATCATACACATTAATATAATTCCCTATATAATTTTTTACTTCATTTAATGTTGAGCCGATTCCTATAACATCTAATACTTTCCTTCAAAACCTTTTCCAACTCCAATGCTGATCTACTAATTTTAAGTATCACACAACTAATGGCCTCTGTACTTGCTGATAAGATACAGCATTATACGTACTTTTAATGGTATACTATATTATAATGGAAATAATATGCATTTTGTTATATAATTATTTATATAACAATACGAAAGGAGTGATATATTTGAAAATAGGCAAATTATTATTAACAGCCTTGTGTTATACTATACTTATTGGATTATTTTCAATTTTTGTAATTGGCGGTATATTAAAGTCAACATATAATTACTTTGGTGTAGGATCATGGCATTTACCAACACATACTTTATTAATATCATTAATTTTTACCGTCATATTTTGTACTGAATTGATTCTTGAAAAGTTAAAAAAGTAATGTGCATTATTAGATATTAGTGGACTATGTTGGGTATTAACCACTACTTGATTAACCGACTTTTAATATTCTTTCAACTTTGTTGTATATTCCTAAAGTTTTTCATACTGTCTCTGTTGCAATGTTTTGTGATGGCCTTTCCCATAGACAAAACTGTTTTGATCAATGTTCCAGATAGAAGCATATCTAGTGAGGATATCTTTTAATTCATCAGGAACATACTCGACATTCGTCTGTATTTTTAGTCCACTCCAAACAAGACCATCGTTGATCTCATTGAGAAGAAGTGTGATTTTATCATATAGTCGATATCTTGACTTTTCAGTTGACTTTTTCCATACCCAACTGTATTTGTTTGCATTTGCTTCAAATTTAGATCCATCTATATAGAGATGATTTAAATCAACACTCTCTTCATCAGAAATTTTCCGGTTAATATCATTGAAAATATCTTCAATGGAATCATCAAGAACTTCATTAATAAAATATCCGAATGTTCGGTAAGATGGAGTTTCATTGTCCATTAGATACATAAACCTGATATTTACTTTGCAGCTGTCTTCAAGTTCCCTAAGCGACATGTAGCCTTTAGTCATAAAGCCGAAAAGTACCGTTTTTAACATGTTGACGGGATTATATCTGATACGACCAGTCTCATGATCTGGTATTAAGTTCATATACTTACTTATATCAATTCCCTCCATGAATTCGTCAAATGTCAAAACCGGATCACAAATATCAAGAAAATCTGAAATAAACATTGGCAAAATACCTTGTTTTGGTTTAAAATAATTTGTGGTTTGATTTTTCATAGCAGATAAATTTTACCACAAAAAGAGGACTCTAACTCATTAATTCGAGTTTAAGTCCTTCTTTTTAATTAGGGCGTTTTTTCACAGCCCCATTCAGATAATTTATTATTTTTTATTGTCCTCTTTACAGGTAGCACACCAACTTCATTGATACCCCTGTATAATACAATAATAAGATGACAAGTGCACCAAATCATACTATTACTTCTGCTTAATATCCACTCGAATCTACATACTTAACTGGATTGTTCTTAACATACCAATACAAATTCAAGCTAGCAGAATCGTTCGCTTCCCCCCCCCATAACTAGATTACAATTATTGTCATAAGTATAACTTACACTATCGCTGTTGGATACTTGATGGACTTCTTCTGACCTAACTTCGTCCAAGTGTATTCGATT
>ERZ781271.24-NODE-24-length-85767-cov-12.333162_pt1 | contig 85767 bp, 78 predicted proteins | sample MGYA00375849_ERZ781271 | MGnify/ENA primary metagenome ERZ781271 (study PRJEB29790, sample SAMN06051245) | human gut metagenome | host: Homo sapiens | place: USA: Cincinnati, Ohio | collected 2013-06-10 | study: EMG produced TPA metagenomics assembly of the Gut... | reverse complement strand
TTACGTTTCTCTGTTGAGAAACTCCACAATGAACAACAGGCTAAAGCCTAACAAAAAAGACCTCCTTAGACATTAGATTAATGCTAAGAAGGTCAATTGTGCATATCCATCACTGAACATAAACAATTTACGATATTCACCATCACTGGTTATTTTTCACCTATTTTTTTGCCGAATATATGTTGTGTCAGATAGTTCAAACCCTTGATTTTACTGACTTTATTTAAAAATTATTCATCCCAGTTATGGTAAACTGCTTGAACGTCATCATCCTCATCTAATAAGTCTAATGTCTTTTGGAAGTATTTGATATCCTTTTCATCTGTTAGCTCAACCCATGTTTGAGGAAGCATTGTAACTTCAGCTTCTACCATAGCTACTTTTTCTGCTTCTAATTTTTCACGAACTTCGCTTAACATTTCAGGGTCAGTTAGGATCTCGAAGCTATCATCTTCTTCGCTAAAATCTTCAGCACCAGCATCTAAAGCAATCATCATAAGATCGTCAGCACTCATATCACATTCTTCTTTATCAATGATAATTTGTCCTTTTTTATCAAACATGAAAGATACACAACCGGGTGTGCCTACATTACCATTTCCTTTTGTGAATGCATTTCTTACATTTGACGCTGTTCTATTCTTGTTATCAGTTAAAGCTTCTACAATAATAGCAATACCATTTGGGCCATATCCTTCATAAGTAACGTGTTCATAATTAACACTGTTTGCATCTCCAGCTGCCTTTTTAATACCTCTATCAATAGTATCATTAGGCATATTATTTGCTTTTGCTTTCGCAATAACATCACGCAATCTCGAATTATTTAACGGATCCGCTCCGCCTTCTTTAACAGCTACAGCAATTTCTCTACCGATAATAGTAAAGATTTTTCCCTTTGCTGAATCGTTCTTTTCTTTTTTATGTTTGATATTAGCAAACTTTGAATGTCCTGACATATCAATTCTCCTTTATATCTATTCTGTCAAAATCTATCTTGTATATAAAACAACTGTTTCGTTACGTTTCTATACACTAACTGAACTATTTTATCACGTTTTGTTCATACAATCAAGTTTAGGAATGAATACATCTTAGAAGAAACTATCACTTCTTGCACTAACTAACTTATTCACTTTCTCCATAACTTCAATGGTATCTTCTACGGTACGAATTGCACACATAATTGTATCATCACCTGCAATACAACCTACAATTCCGTTAATGTGTAGCGCATCTAATGCAGCAGCAACAGCCATTGCCATACCAGAAACTGTTTTTATAACCATGATATTTTGTGCACGGTCCATAGACACGAATCCATCGCGAAGTACACGAACGAATTTTTCACTAAGACCTGCTTCTTGTTTTTGTAATACAATATACTTTTGTTTACCTTTTTCAGAAGATACTTTTGTTAATTTTAATTCACGAATATCTCTTGAGATAGTCGCTTGTGTAACATTATAACCCGCCGCATTCAGTAACTCAGCTAATTCTTCCTGTGTTTCTACATCATTCTTCGTAATTAACTCAATTATTTTCGTCTGACGTTTAATCTTCATACTTACCTCCTAAAATTTTATTATAGATCTATTACTATCTTAATTTGCTTCTAAGAATCTCGTAAAAACTCTTTTGATTTATCTTAATTAACTTTGTAACTTTCTCAGCTCTCTTGATTCGAATCTCATCACCCGCTTCTAATTCCATTCCCATTCTACCGTCAAATGTTGCAATTGCTTCTTCTTTCTGTGTTTTCTTACTCTTATCTATTAAAATGGTAATTTCATCATCAGAAGATACTAATACACTTCGTTGACTCATGGTATGCGGACAAATCGGGGTAATCATCATCACATTAGAACTAGGCGCTGCAACAGGTCCTCCCGCCGAAAGATTATACCCAGTAGATCCTGTAGGCGTTGCAATTATAACTCCATCCCCGTGATATGTATCAACTAGAATATCATTCACGTAGACACTGACACAGATAATTCTCGAGAAACCGCTCCGGCTTATAATAATATCATTCAAAGCATAGTCCTCGTACATAGTTTGATTATTACGAGAAACATTCCCATAAAGCATCATCCTTTTTTGAATCTGTATATCTTCTTCCAGTAAACTATCAATTGCTGGTATTATGTCTTGCTTTTCAATCTCTGCAAGAAATCCCAAAGTTCCTAGATTAATCCCTAACAGCGGAATCTCCTTTGTATACAAATCTGTAGCAGCACGAATAATCGTTCCATCCCCGCCAAGTACGATTACACAATCTGTATCATCTGTAATCCATGATACATCTATTTTATCATCACTCGTACCTACTGTACTTGGCTCTGTTGATATAAAACATCTCTTGCCTTTACTAATCAGGTACTCTTGTATTAATTTTGTGGTTTTGAAATCACAATCTTTATCAATATTGGTTATAATGCAGAAATTATTCATCGCTAATACCGAGCCCTTCTATTAGACTTACAGAGAAGTATGTGCCTTTGCAACTGTTTCTCTAATAAACATATTAAGATCCCTGATTGCTTCGTTTTGTACCGACTTATTGCATTCATCAATCGAAACATCTATAATGTTTACTTCCAAACCGTTTTCTTCCCCGTCTTCAATTACTTGTTTACCTTCTTCATTCTTTTCAATATATAACAGATATTCAATATTGCCTTCTGGACCTTTAATAGGCGAATAATCAAGATTCAACACAGTAAATCCTATCGCTACCGCATACTTAATCACTTTCTCAATAACTTCTATATGAACGCTCTTCTCACGTACAACGCCCTTTTTACCAACCTTTTCTCTACCGGCTTCAAACTGTGGTTTAATCAAGCAGACCACTTGTCCTTTCTCATCTAAGAGATTTCTTACAGGAATTAATACCTTGGTTAGAGATATGAAAGCGACATCAATGGAAGCAAATGCTATTGGTTCTTTAATATCTTCACTTGTAACATATCGAATATTCGTCTTTTCCATGCTTACGACTCTATCGTCTGAACGTAATGACCAAGCTAACTGGTTTGTCCCTACATCAACTGCATACACTTTAACAGCACCGTTTTGCAACATGCAATCCGTAAAACCACCTGTTGAAGAACCTACATCCATACAGATTTTATCCTGTACTGATACACCATATTCTTCGATTGCTTTTTCTAATTTGAAACCACCTCGGCTAACATATTTCATAGAATGTCCTTTTACTTCAATCTCCACATCATCAGCAAACATGCTACCTGCTTTATCTTCTCTTTGTCCTTCAACAAAAACATTCCCACACATGATGATTGCTTTTGCTTTCTCTCTTGATTCGGCTAAGTTACGCTGAACCAATAATACATCTAAACGTTCTTTCATAAGCACCTCGTTTAACTACATTCGATTACTAATTTCCACTTCACTAAGAATTTTGTTCACCACAGACTGTGCATCTATTCCATACTCTCTTCTTAACAAATCAGCATCGCCTTGTGGTATGAATGCATCCGGAAGTGAAATACGAATGCATCTATTATCATTATAATTATTTTTGCATAAAAATCCAACTATTTTTTGTCCAAATCCACCCGAACTGATATTTTCCTCTAAAGTAACGACATATCTATGTGTTGGTAAGAGTTTTGTCAGTAATTCTTCATCAAATGGAGCTACAAATCGAACATTCACTAAACTCACAGAATAGCCTTGTTCTTTTAATTGATTCCTTACCTCATTAGCAACCTCTACCATATTACCATATGCTAGTAAAAGAATATCCTTTTCACTGTATAATAATTCACTTTTTCCATATTCAATCGGTGCTTGAAACTCACCAAGCCCTGAATAAACTTTACCTCTTGGATAACGTATTGCTACAGGTCCATTATGCGTTACTGCAAACGTAAGCATATCTTCAAATTCCTGTCCATTCTTTGGCGCCATCACTGTCATATTTGGCATAGTGAGTAGATAAGAGATATCAAATATACCTTGATGTGTCTCTCCATCACTTCCAACAATCCCTGCACGGTCAATTGCAAACACGACAGGTAGTGAATTAATACATACATCATGTAACAGTTGATCGTATGCCCTTTGCAAGAAAGTGGAATAAATTGCTACAACTGGTTTCATACCACCAACCGCTAATCCTGCTGCAAATGTTACTGCATGTTCCTCTGCAATACCCACATCAAAGAATCGTTTTGGATATCTCTTCGCAAACTTAATCAATCCAGTACCCGACGGCATTGCTGCCGTTATTGCAACTATCTTCTCATCCTTTTCTGCTAAAGAAACTAATGTTTTCGCAAATTTATCTGTATAACTTAGGGTACTCTTGGTATTCTTCTTCTTAACTTCACCAGTCTCAATTACAAAAGGATCAATTCCATGATATTTGGAAGGATTTTTTTCTGCCAATTTATATCCTTTTCCTTTTTTCGTAATCACATGAATAATTACTGCTTCCTTCATATTTTTTGCACTGTTTATTGCCGATAATAGTTGTTCGATATTATGACCATCGATCGGCCCTATATAGGTAAGTCCCATATCTTCAAATAACATTCCCGGTATGAACAATCGTTTTATACTATCCTTAGAACGACGTAACCGATCGATTACTGATTTCCCTTTTGGCAAAGTTGACAGTGCTCGCTCGATACCTTCTTTAAATCCATTATATTTTACACTGGTACGTACTTTCCCAAGGTAGGTTGCCATTCCACCAACATTCTCATTAATGGACATATTATTATCATTCAAAATTATAACCATATTAGATTGAAGTCTTGCCGCATTATTCAAAGCTTCAAACGACATTCCGCCCGATAGCGCTCCATCCCCAATTACAGCAAACACATTATAGTTTTCTTTCTGCAAATCTCTGGCTTTAGCTAAACCAAGGGCAGCTGATATCGAGGTGGAACTATGTCCTGTATCAAAGGCATCACAGTCACTTTCTTTTATCTTTGGAAAACCACTTAGGCCTTCGTACGTTCTTAGTTTACGAAAGCCTTCTTTTCTACCAGTTAATATTTTATGTGTGTAAGCTTGATGACCTACATCCCAAACTAACCTATCTTCTGGAAAGTTTAAGGACAAGTGTAGTGCCATAGTCAATTCAACAACACCTAAGTTAGATGCTAAATGTCCACCAGTTACACTGATATTTGAAATCAAGAATTCTCGGATTTCAGTTGCCAGTGCTGAATATTCATCAGCAGAAACTTTCTTAATGTCATTTGGTTTATTAATATTGTTTAATATATTTGACGCTGTCAAAGCTACTTTTATTTTTTCTTCCATTATTTTTCCCTGTCTATTAAATAGTAGATTAATTTTTCAAGATACTCATTCTTCTTATTCAATGACTGATATTGTTCAATTGCTTGATTGGATAATTCTTCAACAAACTCTTTAGCTTTATCTAAACCAAACAAGGTTACATAGGTAGTTTTCTCGTTTTTCTCATCGCTATGAATTGGTTTCCCAAGAACTTGCATCGTACTAGTCTCATCTAAGATATCATCCTGAATTTGAAATGCTAGACCGATTGAAAGAGCTATCTTTCTAACCACTTCCACTTCAAAGTCACTCGCCCCTGCAAGTATAGCCCCGATCATCATAGACGCCTCAATCAATGCTCCTGTTTTCCATTCATAGATTACATCTAATCTATCTTTATCAATTGCATGACCTGTTGCCTGTACATCAATAACCTGCCCACCAAGCATTCCATAAACACCCGGTTTTTTCGCAAGTACATTCATTGCTTTCATGATTCGATTACTATGTTTTAACCGTTCCAATAACATTTGTTCATCTAGGTTATCAAGATTTTCATCATTAAAGCTATATTGATAACCCTTGCAAGCAGTTTCATACGCAAAATTAAGCAGACCATCTCCTGCTAGTATTCCGATTGCTTCCCCGAATACGACATGAGTGGTCTTTCTTCCTCTACGATATTCATCATCATCCATTGCTGGTAAATCATCGTGTACCAAAGAGTACGTATGAATCATTTCTATAGCAGCCATAAAAGGCTCAATTTCTTTCTTATTCTTTCCGTCAAACAGGCAAAATGTCTCCCCCATTAACATTGGTCTAAGACGTTTACCACCTGCTAGTACACTATAATTCATCGCTTCTAAGACAGTCTTTTGATATCCTGTCTCTTCTGGTAAGTAATCTCTTATTACTCGTTCTATATTCTCTACCCTTTTTTCGAATTCTTCTTTAAAGTTCATGTTCGGTTTGATCTCCTTCTTCGCTAAGTACAAGGATCTTTTTCTCAACTTTATCTATAGAATCATTACATGATTTAAGTAGTTTCATTCCTGCATTATATAATTTAAAAGAATCATCAAGACTAACCTCTGGATTCTCTAATTGCCCAATTATTTGTTCTAGCTCCTCAAAAGAAGCTTCTAATGTTTTTGCCATTATTCACGCCTCCTACTCTGTATAGACATAACAGATGCCGTCACATCTCCATCCATCAATTCAACCTTGATTGCATCACCAGCCGTCAACCCATTCACACTACGGATAACATTCTGCTTTTCATCTGTAACAATCGCATAGCCTTTACTTAACTTATCAAGAGGTGATAGCCCCTTCATACGCTCAGTTAAGATGTCTAACCGATGTCTATTCTCAAGCACACGTTGTTTCATCAAATAATGTAAACGATTTTCACGGTCCATAAGATACTGCCGCTTTTGATTCACTTGATACAACGGGCTTGCATGCTCTAATTGCAATTGATACTGACGTAGTTGATTTCTTGCTATCTGCAACTTCTGTCTCATGTGGAATTGCAGCGTGCGTTTGTATGACTGTATATCATCGAACAAATCACGAATATCACCTGTCACCAGTTCTGCTGCGGCTGATGGTGTCGGCGCTCGTAGATCTGCTACGTAATCTGCAATTGTTGTGTCTGTCTCATGTCCTACTGCCGATATAATAGGAGTATTACAAGAAAAGATTGCTCTCGCTACAACTTCTTCGTTAAACGCCCATAGATCTTCAATTGATCCACCACCACGCCCAACGATAATCGTATCTACTCCATACGAATCTAGGTACTTAATTCCTTTTACTATGGAGGCTGCGGCTGCCTCCCCTTGCACAAGAGCAGGATACAGAATTAACTGTACGAACGGATTTCTTCTTGTTGTAACATTAATCATATCTTGAATCGCTGCTCCTGTTTTGGCAGTTACGATACCTACCTTATTAGGATATTGTTTAATTAACTTTTTGAACTCTTGATCAAAAAGTCCCTCACTATCTAATTGTTTTTTAAGTTCCTCAAATTTCTGATAAAGCACGCCTGCTCCATCAAGAAGTATTTCTCTTGCATACATCTGGTACTTACCATCTCGTTCATATACACTGATACTACCAAGGACTATTACGCTCTGTCCTTCTTGTAAGCGAAAAGCTAGTCCACTTCTTTGACCCGCGAACATAACGCAAGCCATCTGTCCTTTTGAATCCTTTAAAGTAAAATAAATATGTCCAGATGTATGGTATTTGCAATTCGAGACCTCACCTTTCACGTAGATACGATTCAAAGCATAATCTCTGGCAAACATGTCCTTAATATATAGATTAATTTGTGTCACCGTATATACATGATCCATACTCGTTACGTCCCTTCTATCCACTTGCAAGTTTTATCGTTTCTCAATAGGTGTACTTTTACACTATCTTAGCTAATACACCATTAATAAATCCTGGTGAATTATCTTCTCCAAATATCTTAGCAATCTCAACTGCTTCATTAATTGCTACTTTTGTTGGTACATCATCATCATATTTCATCTCATATACAGCCAAACGTAGGATTGTTAAATCAACTTTACCAATACGATTTATCTTCCAGCCTTCTGTAACTTGTTCAATCATTGCATCAATGTCACCAAGACGTTCAATTATCATATCAAATTTCACTTTCAGATAAGAAAGATCTTTCTCTGATGGCTCTTCTAATAAATCAAAATACAATTTTATCTGTTCATTTAATTCTGTCGAATCATGAAATTCCTTACGAAATAACATTCTGAATAAATGTTCTCTACTTTCTCTTCTATTCATTAAAATCCTCCTGCGTTATCCATCCGTATAATATCTAGCATATATTGCCAGAAATCAAAAAATATCCCCGCACCTTAAGTGCGGGGTTGAAGCACCCGTTCCACTCTAACGAAAGGTAATGACTATACATTAACTCCAGCAATACGAACATTAACTTCGGAAACGTTTAATCCAGTCATATTTTCAATTGCTAATTTAACTTTCTCTTGAACTGCTTCTGAAGTCTTTGGAATGCTGCAGCCATACTCTAACGTAATTGCTAAATCTACTGACACAGATTCTGGTCCGACCTCAACTTTAACTCCCTTGGAAAGATTCTTCATCCCAAGTTTGCTGACAAGTTCGTTCGTAATGTTACCATTCATCGCAGCTACACCTTCTACTTCCGTAGCAGCCAATCCTGCAATAATTGCAACAACTTCATCCGCGATACGAACTTCGCCAATATTACCTTCTGAATGTATTCTATAGTTAGTTTTATTCTCTCGTTCTTTACTCAACGCTAATTACCTCCTGTTTACATCTTGGTAACCTTCTGTTACACATCAGGTATTACTATGTTTATTATAACAAACTTACACCGTTTTGCAAGTTATTCTTAATTATAGTATTACCAAATTTATGTGTTATAACACAAAATATAATGTCTTGTATTATTCCTCGCCTTTTACAACAACTGGATTAATTGTTATTTTATCTGCTGTAACACCAGTCTTATTCTTAACGATATCTTCGATTTGTGCAATAGTTTGCTCTGTAGCATTATGTACACCAACAATTACATCAACTTTACCTTCAATAATAGTGACAACAGCTCCATCAAAACCTTTTGCTTCTAACCAAGTTTCAGCAGCATTTTCTTTTTCAGCAATTGCAGTCATCTCAATAACTTTATCAAGGGCTTCCTGTTTCTGAGCTTCTGTTAAATTGTTATTATCTACTACGCTCATTAACGTATCTTTATTCTTCGCTCTCGTCTGTTCTCTATCTAATTTTGCAGAGGCGAAGAAATCAGCACTGATTGTAGTATTAACTAATACTGCTTCTCCTGTTGAGTCTGTACCATCTTGTGCTGTAGTTTCAGTTGCATCAGTACTATCTGCTACATCAGCATCTGCTGTCTGCTTTCCATCTTCTGTTTCAGCTGCTGCTGCATCATAAGCCGCATTATCTTCCTCAGAGATATCCATTGTACCATTTTCCAAATCAGCTGTAAGTAATTCACTTGTTGCATCATCAACACTTAGTACATCGCTAGAAGATGTATCTAGTGCATCCCCATCTGTAACTTCCATTGTTTCCTTACTATTGCTTGCACTTTGTTGTGCTTCATTTGCTTTATCCTTTGTAAATTGTAAGTATCCTGCAACAATAATCATGATAGCTAACGCAGTTATTATTACTTGATTCTTTTTGAGAATATTCTTCATTGTTACCTCCTAATTAGAATTCATTTTCATTACTTTAATTTTATGTGCAGGTACATCAAATAATACCTCTACAGCACCAACAATTTCACCGATTATTGTTTGCGAACCACCTCCCTGTGCAATTACCAGAACTCCTTCGATTTCTGGCTCCAATTCTTTAATCACATATGGAGTTGATCCACCAGTTCCGCTGTTTTGTAGTACTGTTTCTTCTTTTTTGTCAATTGTAGTGCTCTTTCTTTCACCACCTGAGCTATCTGATTCATCTAGTGATTCTTGTGAATAAGGGGTATCCTTAAGCGTAACGCTTTCTTTTGAAGACTTTAATGTGATCATTACCTCCACATTACCTATCCCTTCTACTTTCATTAATGCTTCTTTCAATCTAGCTTCCATCTCTTCCTCATATGAAGCTGCTGATGTAGTCGTTGGTACGTTAGAAACTTCAGATATTGTATTGTTTTTTTTATCACCTCCTGAAAACAAACTGGGAAACGAAAGAATTATTAACAATATTCCACACATGAATATGATAATTAGCTTTGGTATTCCTATCTCTTTCAAAGACAGTTTCTTTTTCTCCACGCTATCTTCCCTCCTTAACCTTCTTCAATGGTAATATGAACCTGATCTTGTTCTATCTGAAAGGAATTCGACAATTCTTCCCGTATCTTCTTCTTTGTATCATCATATGCACCTGATTCTTTATCCGACTGTCCCTTCTTTTCCTTTCCTTCAATCTTAATATCTTGATTAATCATAATTTTATCTACTTTAATGTCGCTGCTCTCTACTGTACTATCTTCTCTTGTAAATGCAGCAACTATTGTAATCTCTGTAACCATTCCATACTCACCACTTGACTCATCTGTATTCAACGTAGTATTAATCGTTGAGGTATATAGATTATAACGATTTAGGACCATTTCAATCTGATCCTTCACTATGTTCTGGTATTCTGCTAAGATTGCTTGTTTGCCTTTATCATCAGCTGCAATTAATTCATCATTGTAATCCTTTGCCTCAACCATAAAGAGATTATTATTAAAGTAATAATTAAATGTATCTGATAAATTAAAAAGACTTACAATCGGTTTCGCCACAATAAGAATTAGTACCATTCCAGTAAATATACTAATGTATTTACGGTAGCTACTCTTTCCTACCAGATTCATAACAATCGTAACAAGAATGAGATAAACCACAATATTTCTTACAAGTGAATAAATCTGCTCCATAGGAAACCTCCATTTCTCAAGTTTACGGTGCATGGAAACGTCTCTGACCTTTACACACCAATGCTCGTTGTTGCCGCTAGAATCGCAATGGTAACCATGAACAAAACTGCCGCTATGCTTACCACATAAACCAGCAACCCTGCCGCATTAGCAGCACCACTGATACAGGTTATAACTCGTTTATCTGATATCGGTTGTACAATTGCTACTCCAACTTTATAGATTAACATCGTAATGATTAACTTAATTAGTGGAATAACACAGATTAGTATAATTACCACTAATCCAGTCACACCAATTGCATTCTTTATTAAAGTTCCCGCTCCCATAACTGTCTCCGCTACAGAATTAAGAGAATTTCCTATACCAGGTATCGCCTTTGTGAATTTGATTGCTAAAGACTTCTTAAGAGAATTAGAAGCTGGCACGATTAATCCTTGTATTGTGTTGAATCCTACAACCGCTATGAATAGTGTTCTCATAGACCATTTTATGATAGATTCTAATAGCTCGGCCAATTTTGAGAGAAAGTCTTCCTTAGCCAAATTATTAACTAGGGTAATTACCATATATATATTCACAAGTGGAATCATAACACGTACAAGAACGACATCTACAATTGTAATTAAAACCAATGCACCCTCGTAAAAAACCAATGTTGTTGCCTTTGTTGAACAGAATGCAATCGACATGAAATATGTAGGAATTAACGCCTTCATGAAAGAAAGCACCGCCGAAATTGCACCACTAGCTACCGCTGTAGCAGTAGCAAATGTACCTGTTATGGTTGTAAACAATAATAAATATGTTATATAAAAACTGGTTTCACCGACTTGATTATTATTAAACACATTGGTGAAATTAGTGAATACTGCTGCTACTATTGCGATCATTATTAATTTAAATAATGCGGATCGATTTGCATCAAATTCTTTACCAAACGCCGTAAACAGATCACCAATAGCACCTTTAGCCGATATTCCCTCACCAGAACTTATTAATTTTCCCACGTAGTCCTTAAAATCAAACGACCCCTTACTCACCAAAACATTATCAATAGCACTTTGTATATCCGCATAGTCAAAATCCTCGTAGTATGTTAAATAATCCCCCGTCGATGTATCTTCATTATCTTGCTCCTCATGCAACATCTTATCATTGGCACTAACTGACGTTGAGTTTAATAGCAACAGAAGTATGATTGTAATGATAAGCCGTTTCATAATTATCTCCCATGTATATCGCAAGTTTACTTGTGATACAGCCCAGATCAATAGTTAAAAGTTGGGCTACACAGGTCTCCTTTCCTTGATATTATGCTAAGAACTCGTTGATTGTATCTAATAATGCTAAGAGAATTGGCATACTTACTGTTAATATGGATAACTTTCCAACTAACTCAATCTGCCCTGCAATAGCTGCATGTCCCGCATCTTTGCAAAGACTTGACGCAAACTCCGAGATATATGTAATTCCTATAATTCGAAATAGTATATTAAAATATGTTTTGTTAATAGATAAGTAACCTTGAATTCGATTAATGGTATCAATAATAATTTCTAATCTTGTAATACCTAGCGCTGTAATAATGATACAAACAGCTGCCGCGATATACATTCCATATTCTGATTTGCCACCCTTAAACTGAATGGCAATTAAAACCCCTACAATACCTATGATAGCTGCCTTTATCATATGCGTTCACATACCCCTTCCTCACTATCTTAGTTTCTACAATAAGCGAACCACGTGTTATAATGAAAATAGCGACTTAATCGTGTTAAATAACTCTGCAATGTATGGAATAATCCACAATAATACAAGAACCAGTCCAGCCAGACTTGTTAGAAATGCTTGTTCTTCTCTTCCAGAGTGCTTTAGCACCTGGCTTAGTACCGAAACTAAGATACCAACTGCTGCTATTTTAAATATTAGATTAATTGACATATCCGCATTTCCTTTCTCAATTTTTTAATGAATTCTTGTCATATCAAGACAATTGTAATGAAGATACCAGCCATTACACCAAGCATATTATAGAGACGTACCTTTTCTTTCACACCGTCAACTGCATCATCAAGTTCTCCTTGAATTTGTGTTATATACAAATCTATTGTATTTAGCTGCATCTCTTTATCTAAATATCCTAGATTTTCACCAAGTCTAGTTAATAATAATTTATCCTTTTTATTAAGGCTTGTATCAACTAATTCCTTCTCAACACAGCCATTCCATATGTCACCGAACGATTTACCTTCTTGCTTGTCTATCTCCTCAGCTACTGCAAGTAGAAATCGACGGTACTCTCCATCTGTACGATATGCGAGATTACTAACTGCCTCTGGTAAAGGCGTACTTGCATATCGTATTTCGCCTCTGAGAATAACAATTAATTTGTTTAGTTCTTTTAAGTCGTTAATCCTCTCTTTCAATATAATACTAAAATATAATCCGATACCTCCACTTGATACAATAACTAATATTGCTCCTATTATTTTCGCAACCATTTACTTTTCTCCTCTCTTTTTAATACTTAGATATTCATTAGTAACCGCCGTTACCTAATTCTTTCAAAGTTAGATTCACATGAAAGGCTTTGGAATCCTTCGCTTCTAACTTAATAATTATCCTTATATAACAGTGTTCCTCTTGCATCATAGATTTCTTCAACAAGGCCTATGCTCTTTCGATTATCCATAACGATGTACCGCTCAAAAATCTTTTCCCTTACAAGTCTACCAAGTATTGGTTTATTCTTAATATCATCAATGGAGCTTCCATGCACCGTAGCGATTAATTTGCAACCACAATTAATTACATATTCAATCGCTTCAATGTCTTCTCTTGATCCTATCTCATCTACTGCTATTATCTGAGGTGACATAGAACGTATTAACATCATCATTCCATCTGCCTTAGGGCAACAGTCTAGGATATCGGTACGGATTCCTAACTCATTCTGCGGTATACCCATATAACATGCAGCGATTTCCGATCTTTCATCCACCACTCCTACCGTTATCCCCTCAGCTACCCCTTCGCCGTTTGATAGGTGCCGTATAACATCTCTTAGAAGTGTCGTTTTACCACATCTTGGCGGTGAAATAATTAGTGTGTGGAAGATATTTTTCTTATCTTCACTCGCTATGTATGGAACAACTAGATCAGCACAACCTTTTACCTGATGCGATAATCTTACATTAATAAACGATATATGTTTAATGCTCTTAATTCGATTATCTTCAAGAATCACCTTCCCTGCAATACCAACTCTATGGCCTCCCTGTATGGTTATAAAACCTTGTCTTATTTCATCTTCAAATGCATATAAAGAATAATTACTGATATATTCCATTGTTTCTCGTATCTCGTTTTTAGTTATCATGTATGCATCTTGAATATGGTCAGTTAATTCGTATTTCATTGAGACAAAATATTCTCTATTTTCATAAATTACCATCAAAGGTGTATTTATCCTCAATCGGATTTCTTGAAGATTACCAAAATTCAAATTTAGCCTAGATAAAACATTTCTTAGTTGCACAGAAAAAATCCTTAACAGCTCGTCTTTTTTAATCACCTATATCCCCCCACTAATCTATTCTTAAAACAATATATGTTATAGATACGGATTTATTCATAATAAACTTGCAATGTTTCTTCTCTTATATTAAGATTAGATTCAAAGGCAACGTCAAAGTAGTTCAGTAAGCTGGTTAACTAAACAGTTACGTTCTAAAAATAATATGATAATGAAATGGAGATTATGACTATGGAATACGGACTAATCGGTGAAAAACTTGGACATAGTTTTTCCAAAGAAATACATGAGAAATTAGCGGATTATCAATATAATATTACTCCTCTTACAAGAGAAGAATTTCCCGAATTCATGAAAGCTAGAGATTTCAAAGCAATCAATGTTACAATCCCTTATAAATGCGATGTAATTCCATACTTAGATGAGATGGATTCTAATGCCAAAAGTATTGGTGCTGTTAATACAATCGTTAACAAAGAGGGAAAATTAATCGGGCATAACACAGATTTTTCTGGATTTTTATATATGGTTGAACACCATAAGGTTACAATTGAAGGTAAAAAGATACTTGTAATTGGTAATGGTGGTGCTTCTAAAGCGGTTATCGCAGTATTAAATCACTTACAAGCAAAAGAAATTATTATTATTGATATTGTTTCTGGACCTGGCGTAATTACAAAAGAAGAGGCAGTCAAAAACCATACTGATGTAGAAGTAATTATTAACACTAGTCCTGTTGGTATGTATCCTAACGTAGATTATAGTCCAATCGATCTTACCTTATTCCCACATTGCAAAGCGGTTCTTGACATTATCTATAATCCATTGCAAACCAAATTAACGAAACAGGCTAGCGAACTAGGAATGCAAGCTGTTAACGGTTTAGAGATGCTTGTTGGTCAAGCCAAATATGCAGTAGAATTTTTCTTAGATAAATCAATTGATGATGATGTAATTGATCCGATATACCATCAAATTATGACCGATATGATGAAATAATAGCACTCGATTTATAGACATCTTAATTAAGAAATCTTTCAGATAACAGAAAAAATGCCACCAGTTTTCACAACTGATGGCATTTTTCTATGCTCTATATTTTCTTCGCTTAAAGATTATCGCAGTAGTAATAGCCGCGATGAGAGCTACTATACATATCGATAATACGATTAGTTCATTCTTTTGACTTTCTACGGTATCCATTCCTAGCTGTGAATCGCCATTAAATCCATTCGGCATACCACCACGATTTCCAAACTGTTTTGTACTTCCACTAACATCTGCATTTCCACTTGTGTCATTAGGCATCTGTGGTGGTGTCACCTTGTTTGTGTCCGTATTTCCACTGGCATCTGCATTTCCATTTGTGTCATCTGGCATCTGCGGTGCTCCACCTTGTCCCATGGTTGATTGGTCGAAGTTTTGCATCTTTTCACCACCCATATTACCCCCGCCTTGCGTACCCATGGCAGTAAGGTTAACATTACTAGCATCAACTAGAGTACTGCTATCTGCTTCCTGTCCTGCAGTTGTTGATGGTATAGCACCACTGAGTTGTCCTTGAATACTCTTAGCACGTAAAAGACCAAATTGTTTCAAATTCTCTACGCCTGTTTTATATTCCTCATACGTATAAAAAGCTGATACATCATTCTCAACGTAAGAAGCAATTTTAGAGTCAATATCATCGATTGTACTAGTATATAAGCCACTATCAAAGTATCCCGTGACAATTGATTGAAGAATCTGATGATATCGTTCCAGATATTCTTCCTTCTCAAACAATTTTGCTATGATTGGGCGATCCTCTAAATCAATTCCAGACACTGGTGTATCAATTGGAAAGTTAACAGCTGATGTTGCAGTTCCACTTTGAAATCCTGCGAAGGATAGATTGTAATCCCATGGTAACATTGTGATTTGTCCATCTTGTTCATAGAGGTAGTAATTATGTTGCATACTAGAGAAATAACTATCTAAATTAACTAGTACGGTATTCGCTGCAATATAGCGTAATACAGCATCAACATCAACGTATTTCTCCAAATCATTTCCTTCGTTTAGGTTCTTAAGCGCTGTAATGACACGTTCATAGTCACTATCTTTGGCGTCGAATACTGCCGCATCAAAGATGGTACTATAACTATCAATATCATCATCTATATATTGAAGACTCGCAGAGGATGAGGAACCACCAAAGCCTCCGCCCATTCCATTGCCTTCGAGCGTCTCTCTTAACTCATTAAAATCTAGCATGGCCGCCTCATCTGCATTATCGCTCTGTGAAGTGTTTGCATTCTTGGACGTATCTTCTGGCTCTTCTGAATTTTCTTCTCTTTTCCTGTCTTGAAAATCAGTTATATCCAATCCGTCTATGCCCTTCATTCCTCCACCAATGCCCATAGTTTCTGGCTTATACAACTGTCCATAACTTGCGCCATAGTTTCGCATAGCAAAGGACTCTTCCATACCTTCGAGTGCAAGATAGAAGCCCCAATCCTCTCCATTCACTTTGATGGAGGCATAGTTATAAAGCGGCGTAACAACTCCTGCATAGTTCAACAAGTCATAAGAAAGATACTCTTTCATATAGGAGGTATCTGACATAACATTATTCAGTACTAATTTATCCAGTCCATAACAATTCTGATTCTTATCATATTGGTCAAACTCGATTTTAAAACTGAAACGGTCTGTTGTATCATCAGAAACTATCTGTGATAAACTTGTATTCCCTTTTGGGCGTATTCCCACATTACTATAGGTTTGCCCGTTAATTACCACATCACAAGTTATATACTCCTCGTTACTTGCATTCTCAATCATCGAATCCCAAGAATCTTCATCTACCTGAATATCTACAGTCATAATCGTATCATGATCAAACAATTTCGTCTCATAGTCGAAAGAAACACCACTATTTTCCGTTACCAAGTCCGTATTTCCAAGATAGATCATAACTCCGGTTAATGCCAAGACAACTAGTGTACAGATTATGATGATTTTATTTATGCCTTTATTCTCAATCATATTTCACCCACTTTTTATGACATATAATCGCCGTTGTAGCTTACTAACACTACATTCTCAACTCCATTTAAGTCACTAATTTTATTCACAAACTCTGTTGTCATATCCTTTAATCGTATCTCTACTGTTAATTCAATCCCATTCTTAGATACTGTTTTTGATTTCACCACATGTTTTTTAACACTGTCTTTTACTGAAGTTAAAGCTGCCTTTTCAGCAGTATCATTCACACAACTAATCACTAAGATATATGGATTATCTGTGCTTTTCTTATTAACGAATACAAGCATAGTAACGCCAATTAATATAGTACCAATTACTGCTAGTGGGATTAATCCTGCTCCAACTACGATACCAACAGATATCGACCAGAATAAAAACGAGATGTCAAGTGGCTCTTTTACCGCTGTTCGGAATCGCACGATCGATAACGCACCAACCATACCAAGTGATAATACTACGTTCGACGTAATTGCTAAGATTATGAAAGTTGTAACGAGTGCCATCGCAATCAATGAAACCCCAAAAGATGCAGAATACATAACACCACTAAAGGTTTTCTTATAGATAAGAAAAATAAAAAGTCCTAATGCAAACGCAACACCCATTGCTAATATCGTATCTACGATAGAAAAACTAGTCACCTTATCCATAAAGCTTGATTTAAAGACATCATTAAATGTTGTTGTTGATAAAAATACTGTACCCATTGTTCCTCCTTGGCCTTTGCCTACTTCATTAATTTTTATTATCCATACAAACGACATGCGACATATTTTGAAAAAGCACTTGTTCTTCTGTCTCTCATCTGAATACAATTCTCAATTATTTCAGGTAAGAAATGATCATATTTGACTTCTAAGATTGTAATATTCTCTTCATTGGCAGCAACGGTTGGAGCTTCCAAGTCAAAGAAATCCTTACTACTAATTCCTGTTCTCACCCTACTGTCAAATGTGATACGAACATTACCCGTTTGATATACAAATGGCTCCCTTGTATACTCAACAATCGTTTTAGGCCTTAACTGCTGATACTTCATCTTGGCGTATAATTCAAGTAACAGCCCTTGTTTGCACTCCCTCATCCATTCAATATCTCCCTGAATTATCCTTTCGCATTCTTCTTTTGTAACTGCTGCTGAGAGCTTATTACATAAACCATATATTTTGCTTTTCTTCTCTAATTTTATATAAGAGAAATCATTGTTATAGTATCGAATACGAAACTTTTCTCGCTTATTAACCCCATCAATCTTTTCTCTTAATGCCTTATCCTGATAATTATCAAAATATAAACTTCGTATCTGATACGTGCCCTCCTCACCTACATTAGCATCTTGTTTTGCAACTACTTGTAATCGGTTCCTAATAGCAACATAGTCTAGATAGTTAATATGATGTTTTAATTCATGACGTAATATTAAATCATTCACTGTAATCACCTCCTTGTATTTTTGTTACCCACCATTATTTCACTCATAATCTAGGTTACAAAGAAAATGTGTAAACTCCATGTAAACTTTGTGAAGATTCTGTGTAAATTCTCATAAAATGCCAGAAAATATGACTTATCGTACTATCATGCCAAACGGGTCACAATTGCTAATAAAAAAAAGTTGTCAATTGAACGTCTTTTAATAAGACAATTATTCAATCAACAACTTTTCTTATAAACTTAATTAATATTAAATACTTTCTTTAATGATTCCTTTAAATTCTATGCTATTCTTGATTATCATCAGTTTTGCCAGCTAGATAGTTGATAAATTGCTGTGCTGTTCGACCTGACAAACCACCATGACTCATTTCCCACCTCATTGCTTCCCTGCAAAGCTCTTCATCTGACATCGTTATGGAATCATAGCGCTTTGCAAGGTTCTTCACGATTTCAAAATACTCTTTCTGAGTTGGCGCAGAATAATTAATGGAAACACCAAAACGTGCAACCAACGATAATTTTTCTTGAATGGTATCGGAACGATGTAACTCATCCTGAGACATATCCGAACGATCCGACCATGTTTCACGGATAAGATGTCTACGATTTGATGTCGCATAGATTAGGACATTATCTGGTTTTGTCTCCAAGCCACCTTCGATTACTGCTTTGAGATACTTATATTCAATCTCAAACTCTTCGAACGACAAATCATCCATATAGATTATAAAACGATAATTTCGATTCTTAATTTGCGCAATTATAGAAGATAAATCTTGAAATTGATGCTTATAGATTTCAATCATTCGCAATCCTTTACTGTAATATTCATTGAGGATTGCTTTGATACTGGTAGATTTTCCAGTTCCACTATCACCATATAACAATACATTATTGGCTTTTCTTCCTTCCACAAAAGCAAGTGTATTATCAATAAGTTTTTGCTTTTGAATCTCATATCCAATCAAATCATCAAGACGAATCTCTTCTGTATTAGTAATCGGAAAAAGAATTGCATCATCTGCTGCATGTTTTACTCGAAATGCTTTATTTAATCCAAACTTGCCCACGCCATAATCTCTATAGAAATCCGTTACTACCCTATAGATTTCCTCTTCATCCTCTGCTTGTTCGACAGCTTCACTAAGTATACAAACTTTTTGACTCACATTTTTATTATATCTCTTGCCACTCTTTTGAATCGATTGATAATTTAGAATTGTAGTAAAACAATTAATATTTAATTCCTCTTCTAATCTTGAAAAATCGTAATCAAATAAATTCTTAAATATACGGAAATCATTTTTGGCAAATACATTAACAGTTCCGTTTTGACCACCCACTTTTTCGCAAGTTATGCTAAATGGGTTCTCATTCGTTGCTAATAGATAAGCAAGATAATTATGCCACAAGTTCTTATCAAATCCATAAACAGTTGCTAAATCAAGTAAATGATTGATTTGATTATAGATTTTAGTTATTGTGTCTTCTTTGCTAGAATGATTGCTTTCATAATCTTGTATAATTCCAGCAAGATTGAATAAAATACTATCTTTTCCTAAGTTTCTGTAAATTACTAATTTGGATACTTCACGAAACATGCTATCGCTTCCTTCTTATTATGTTATGTATATGATGTTGGGTCAAAAGTTGTTTTGACCCCTGATACCCACGGATTACTACGCACTTCGTGCTCTCGTAATCCTAAAAACATTCGAAATCCGCCCTATTCGTGCTACTTTCTCATGTTTTGCGAGTCCTAAAGTCATGTTTTTTCATTCAAGCATGAAACACATGACCTTTTGACCCTGGATTATGTATATTATTTTATAGGATATAATTATAAGATCTTATATTATGAATGAACAAGAATGTTGATTCCTTCATTGACTTACTTGGGGTTGTATATAACAACAGTAGTAAAGCAAAACTCTCAATATATAAATCAATATAAAACTATATAAAACTGCTTCTAAGCTGATGTACCATAACTAAAAACCATAGCTAAGTGCAAAGCATGTTTTGTGTAATCGTGCGTTAGCTTAGAAGCACTAAAAGTTAATTGAGATTTGCAGACACTACATTCTATCTGGAGCTTCAATTCCTAATAAATCGATACAAGTATTAAGTATATTACATGTTAATGTAATTAATTGAATCCAAGAAGTACGAACCTTCTCATCTTCATTAGCAATAATCTTGTTCTCATGATAGAACTTATTGAATGCATTGGATAAGTCATAGATATATTGGCAAACTCTATGAGGTGCATTCTCAGCAAATGCTGCTGTAATTGTATCACCGAATTTTGTTAACTCTAACATAAGAGCTGTTTCACTTTCACAAGTAGCTGGTAAAATCTCACTTGCAGTGATTGTATCAACACCAGTAACTTCCTTATATTTGTTAAGGATTGATTTGATACGAACAATTGTATAGAGGATATATGGACCTGTATCGCCTTCAAATGAAGTGAAACGATCTACATCAAAGACATAATCCTTGGCAGCTTGGTTGGATAAATCACCATATTTGATTGCTGCAATACCAACTTTGTTTGCAATTGCCTTTGCTTCTTCTTCAGAGATTTCACGATTACTCATGATCTTATCATATACTGCCGTTGTTATATCTGAGATAAGATTTTCAAGACGCATTACACCGCCATCTCTTGTCTTGAATGGTTTACCATCTTTACCATTCATCGTACCGAAACCTAAGAAGGTTAACTTAACATGTTCACCAATTAAGTTTGTTTTCTTTGCACAACGGAATACTTGTTCAAAGTATAATTCTTGACGTTTATCTACAACATAAGTTATTGCATCTGGATTAAATAATTCTGCACGTTCTACAATTGTAGCTAAATCTGTTGTATTGTATAAGGTTGCACCATCAGACTTCAAAATCATGCAAGGAGGAATCTCTTTCGTATCGGTTTCTTCTTTAACATCAACAACTAATGCACCTTCACTAATTCTTGCATAACCACCCTCTTTAAGGTACTTAACCATATCTGGGATATAACCCTGTGCATCACTTTCCTTTTTCCATAAGTCAAAGGATACATTTAATTTATCATAATTTTTCTTTAAATCTGTCACAGATACATTAAGAATGTGATTCCATAATGCAACATACCCTTTTCTACCGTTTTGTAATTCAAAGGTAGCGTTCTTTGCTTCCTCTTTGAATTCTGGGTGTTCTTTTGAATATGCATTGGCAAAAGGATAGATTTCTTCTAGTTCTGTAATTGTAAATGGAGCTTCCTCTGGATACTCTCCGTCAAAACTTTCATCAAAATAAACTAATTCTGGTTGACGTTTCTTTAATTCCGTAATGATTAATCCCATCTGAAGACCCCAGTCACCAAGATGAACGTCTCCGATTACGTTATGTCCTACGAAACGACTAATTCTCTTAACACTTTCACCAATTACCGCTGAACGTAAATGACCAACATGAAGAGGTTTCGCTACGTTAGGTCCGCCGTAATCGATAACAATTGTCTTTGGATTTTCCGCTTTTTCAAAACCAAAGTTTTCTCCACTAGCCATCTCATTAATATAAGAAGCTAGATATTCTTCACTAATTTTAATATTAATGAATCCTGGCATAACTGCAATAATCTCTTTGAACATCTCATTGTTTTCTAATTTGGCAACTACATCATTAGCAATCATAATCGGTGCCTTTTTATATTCCTTTGCCGCAGCTAATGCTCCATTACATTGATATTGACATAAGTCAGGACGATTTGACAAAGACACCATTCCGTATTTTTCATCAAATCCACAAGCAACAAATGCGTTAGTAATCTCTTGCTTAATAAGATCGATTATCTTTTTCATACATCTACCTCTTTCTTTTATAATCCAGTTGTTGGGTTAAAATAAAAAAAATCCCTTATCTAAACGATAAGAGACGAAAATATTCCGTGGTACCACTCCAATTGACTGCCATAACAACGCAGTCCACTTAACACTTTAACGCAGCTAACGTCAGACTCTTATATTCTTACTACTCGAATCTGCTTCTCCAAGGCCCTCTTCTTTGCTTCGCACTTATAGGACTTCCACCAATCTCCTACTCGCTGAAAGTACATAAAACAAATACTCTTCTTTTCACGGAATTTAACTTATTATTATCAATGCAACTTTTGTTACTTTTTTCTCATTATAAAAGCTAACGTTTCAATTGTCAACACCTTATTCTTTGCTGATCTATGAAACGTTAGCATACTGTTTTGTTTACTATTAACCAAACAATGCGTTTTTATCTCTCGTAGCGAACTGGGATAATAACAGCTGCTGCTATATAAGCAATTATGCCAGCTCCAAAAAATCCGAAGATAACCCATAACAAACGTACTACAGTAGGATCAATATTGATATAATCTGCAATTCCCGCACACACTCCACAAAGCATTTTATTAGTTGATGAGCGATATAATCTTTTTTGTTCCATAATTCATTCCTCCATATTTTAATAATTAATTTTGTTATTTATTGTTATATTATTTATTAATATTATTTGTTTATATACTTATATCTACATTTTTATTACAAGCTTAAATATTTTATTCTAATTAGTATACACTTATTCATTACTAACTTCAACACTTCCCACACCACATTCGATATCAAACTCATATTCCGCATCATTACCATATCTGTTACTATCACTTGTGAAAGAGTAATTGTCTCCATTGATATTAATATTACCTAAACCACAACTCAAACCAAAATCATAACGACTCTCAGGCTCTTTTAATTTAATTGAGATATGACCCATACCGCAATTAGCACTACTACTTCCTCTAATATCACCTTTTATGTCAATTTCTCCAACGCCACAATCTAGAGAAACATCTTTTGCAATCAAATCTTTGATAGCAATTTTGCCTGCTCCTACTTCGAGACTACTTTCATTATTAACTATTAATTTATCCGCAACTAATTCGCCTGCTCCTATCTCAAAATCAACAGTGTCCGTTTCCATATCACATAGCTCTGCTCTACCAGCTCCTATTTTGATTTCTAGGTTCTCTGGTTCAAAACCATCTGGAATATAGATGGTAACCTGGTATTTCGCATCAGTAACATCATTATTGAAAAATGGAACAACATGACCAAAGATCCTAAAACCATCACTTTCATCATCTTTAATTGTCCAAACATTGTTATCTACAAAACTGTTAAAGGTTTTCTTATTCATGTTCTTAGCATCAATTGCGAATGTATTACCACGTTTGATTTTCACATTAGCAATATTTAATTCAATCTTTATTGACGTAATTTCTTCGTTATACTCACTGTTAAAATCTAGTACATAATCTTTTCTATTGGAACCATTAATACCAACTCCACTCACTAAAGCAATACACACTAATACAACTCCTAAAACAATTGCTATTCCACTTATTCTTAAACAGTTCTTTGTGAAAAGACTCATGCTATCACCCTCCTTCTAAATGGTAGTCTGCAGATATTTATGATTCCCCTGAACATCATAGGTATTAAAATCGCACAGTATCTTGTTATGATTGCAAACAACAAGCCAATACCAATTAGCAATAGTCCTACACCGCTCGTCAAAAATGCTACCATTGGCAAAGTGAAAATTTGTACTATACCTGCTACTAAAGTTATCACACCGCCTAACAATAATCCAAAACTTGTTGCGCCAAATGCAACTACCAAAGAAAATACTACAGCGACAATTGATATAAATACTGCAAAACCAGAAGCGATTAAGGGGATACCCACTGGAATGAATAAGATTGCTCCAATGATTAATAACACTTTAGGAATACTGGAGTATTCATATACATATGTTGGTTCCTTTTCTTGTTGCCTATTCGCATATCCTGTATTTTGTCCTGTTGAATAACCATTCTTTGTTGATCCGTTTTCTGTAGATCCATTATCTATATATTCATATGTTCCATTCGTTTGGTTTGCATTTTGGTAATTTGGTGTCTCAACCTTTACAACTGCATCCATATTCGTTTTATCGAAAGCAGGGTTTTGATACCCTCTCTCAGTAAATTCACCGCTATCCACCGTTGAGTCACTTCTTAAATCTTCTTGTATAATAGCAGCAACTCGTTCTGGTGAACCTAGCTTTTTAACCACTTGGTCCTCATTCTCTATACCAGCATCTTCAAAATAATCTTCATAATACTGAATCGCTTCTTGTCTATCCGCAACTGGTATGTTTTGAAGAAGATTTTCTAATTCATGTAAAAACTCCTGCCTACTCATCTACTCTACCCCCACAAAAATGTTACTTATATTTTTTGAATACTTTTTCCACTCATTACAATACATGCGAAGTTGCGCCATTCCTTCATTGGTTACTTTGTAGTATCTACGGTTTCTACCACCAAATTCCATATCATACACTTCCAAACAATTATCCTTCAATAATCTTCTAAGTACAGGATACAACGTAGATTCCGAAATATCAATCGCTTGTTGAACGTCTTGTGTTATTTTGTATCCATATGTGCCGTTCTCGTCTTTTGATACAACCGCTAGAACAATTGCATCTAATAACGCAGCACCTGTATTAAATACCATATCTAAACCTCCTTATAATCACTTATATGAAACATACGTTATATCTTAAACATATATTATATTCTCATACATATTGTTTAATCTCATATATTGTTTTGATACTAATACTATACGCCGTATAATATTATGTGTCAACAAAATATTGCGTATTTTATAAAGTCATTACATTTGTCATATTGGTGTGACAAATGCCATGCCATATACGCAAAAATGCTGCTGCAAAACATTTATTTTAATTAAATAGTTTTGCAACAGCATTCCATATTGTCTTATATTATAACATATGAATAAATCTCATAAACGCTTCTTTACCTGCCACGTCACGTTTATATACACCTGCATGCTCTAATACTTTAGCGAATACAAGTCCGATTTCTTGTTGGATAATTTCATGAATATTATCTTCCTTCATCTCCGGGTGCTTATTAACAACTTCTGCTGCCCAATCAGCATGAATAGCTAATGTTTCATCCTTAGTAATATCTTCATTCGCAAGTATGGCAGCTTCTAACTGCTCCATCTCTGTCTTAAGTCTTGCTGGTAATACTGCAAGTCCCATCACTTCAATAAGTCCAATATTCTCTTTCTTAATATGGTGAAGTTCAGCATGTGGGTGATATACACCAAGCGGATGCTCCTCTGTCGTGATATTATTACGGAGTACTAAGTCAAGCTCGAATACTTCTCCGTTCTTTCTTGCAATTGGAGTGATTGTATTGTGTGCTTCTCCATCTGTTTCGGCAAAGATGAAAGCTTCCTCATCTGTGTAGCCTCTCCAAGCTGTAAGAATATGATCCCCTAGCGTAACAAGACGAGTTTCATCCTTACAACGTAGACGAATAACAGACATAGGCCATTTAACAATCCCCGCTTCTACATCTTCAAAGCCTTTAATTACGAAGGTATCGTCAATAGGCGCATCTGCCATTGCGAATTGATAATGTCCACCTTGGAAATGATCATGACTTAAGATAGAACCTCCTACAATTGGAAGATCTGCATTAGAACCAACGAAATAATGAGGAAATTGCTTAACAAAATCAAACAACTTAACATATGTATTCTTTTCAATCTTCATCGGAATATGCTCTCCATTGAATACGATACAATGCTCATTGTAATATACATATGGCGAGTACTGGAATCCCCACTTTTGGTCATTGATTTCAATCGGTATAATTCTGTGATTCTGACGTGCCGGATGATTTACCCTACCTGCATAGCCTTCATTCTCAACACAAAGAAGGCATTTTGGATAACCGCTTTGCTTTACAAGCTTCGCTGCTGCAATCGCTTTGGGATCCTTCTCTGGTTTTGATAGGTTAATTGTAATATCAAGGTTACCGTATTCTGTCTTAGTAACCCATTTAACATCCTTTTCGATACGGTATCTTCTTATATAATCTGAATCTTGGCTTAATTTATAATAATAATCTGTTGCTGCTTCTGGTGATTCCTTGTACTTTTCCCAGAATGTATGGATTACTTCAGACGGTCTAGGCATCAATTTACTCATAATCTTCGTATCAAACAAATCACGATATACAACACTATCCTCTTCCATAATTCCATGTGCAACCGCATAATCAAGCATTTCACTTAATGTTTCTTCCAAAGAAAATGGTACCTCAGAAGTTTCACCTTTATCTTCTAACTCGCTAAGTTCGAATAATTCCAACAAGGTATTCGTTGTGAATACCCTGTCTTCTTCTTTAATTAATTCATTGTCCAAAGCATACTGAACAAGTTGTCTAATGTTATTACTAATCATTTATTTACCTCCAAAACCATTTGGATGCGTGCTATGCCAATTCCATGCAGATTCAATAATTTCTTCAAGGTCAGCATGTTCTGGTTTCCATCCAAGTATTGTTCTAGCTTTATCACTTGATGCGATTAACTGTGCAGGATCCCCTGCTCTTCTTGGAGAAACAACAGCTTTAATATCATGTCCAGTTACTTTTCTAGCTGAATCAATTACTTCTTTAACCGTGAAGCCTACACCATTACCAAGATTGAAGATATTGCTTTCTCCACCTTCTGCAAGGTATTTTACTGCAAGAATATGTGCCTGAGCTAAATCTGTTACATGAATGTAATCTCTTACACATGTACCATCCTTTGTATCATAATCTTCACCAAAGATTGCGATAGATTCTCTTTGTCCGTTAGGAACTTGTAGAATTAATGGGATAAGATGACTCTCTGGATTATGGGCTTCACCAATTTTACCACTTTCATGAGCACCACATGCGTTAAAGTAACGTAATGATACATAACGAAGATTATGAGCTTTTGAAGTCCACTTGAACATCTTCTCCATAGATAATTTTGTTTCACCATATGTGTTAGTTGGCTCTGTCTTATCTGATTCCAAAATCGGAACTCTCTCTGGTTCACCATAAGTAGCTGCTGTAGAAGAGAACACGATTTTGTCAATACCATGAGCAACCATTGCCTCTAATAATACTTTCGTTCCACATAAGTTATTATCATAATACTTAAGTGGGTCAACCATACTTTCGCCAACCAAAGAGTTAGCAGCGAAATGGATAACAGCATCTATCTTTTCTTTAGCAAAAACACTATCCAAAAAAGCACGATCTCTGATATCACCTTTATAGAAACGAGCCTTTTCATGAACTGCCTCTATATGTCCTGTTTCCAAATTATCAATAATAACAACATCTTCACCTCTGTCAATTAACTCATAAACAGTGTGTGATCCAATGTAACCCGCTCCACCTAAAACTAAAATTGTCATACTGCTACTCCTTTCTTAAAACCATACCTATTTTTTATTTTTCTTTGTAAAACACCTTGAATAGTGATCATTTAATCTAAACTATTAAAAGTTATCCCTTATTATAGTATACACGGTCCGTTTCCAATTTCAACCACATAAAAATCAGCTTTATATCCTATTTTTTGTAGATAAGTTTCTCCTACATTCTTAATGAATGAATCAATTGCTTCTTCTTTTACGATACTTACTGTACAGCCACCAAAGCCTGCACCTGTCATTCTAGAGCCAATAACCCCTTCTTGTTCCAACGATGTTTCTACTAATGTATCAAGTTCAATACCTGTAACTTCATAATCCTCTCGCAGTGATACATGTGATTCATTCATTAATTTGCCAAAGGTTGCAATGTCATTTGCTTTCAAAGCATTCACCGCTTGAATTGTTCTTTGATTCTCATAAACAGCATGTTTTGCACGTTTTCTTCTAACATCATCTTTAATTGCATCTTTGTATTGCTCGAATTGTTCTTCTGAAAGGTCACCTAATGTATGAATTGATACAACTTTCTTTAATTCTTCAAGGGCTGTTTCACATTCTGTTCTTCTTTCATTATACTTAGAATCACCTAAACCACGTTTCTTATTACTGCAAGCAATTACAATCTTAGCACCTTCTAGTTGTATAGGAGCATATTCATATTCAAGATTACTTGTATCAAGAAATATTGCATGATCCTTCTTGCCCATAGCAATAGCAAACTGATCCATTATACCGCAATTCACACCATTGAACTTGTTCTCTGCAAATTGACTAATTAATGCTATATCTACTAAAGATGTATTAAATCCAAATGTTTGGCTTAATATGTAACCGGTTACAACTTCAATAGATGCAGATGAAGATAACCCTGAGCTATTAGGGATATTACCATAATATAAGATATCTAATCCAGCATCAATCTTCATTCCTTTTTCAGCAAAGGCCCAAACAACACCTTTTGGATAATTAGTCCAATCATCTTCTTTTGCATAGGATAGATCATCTAGTGATATCGTGATGACCCCCAATTCATCAAAATTAACAGAGTATAATCGTAAACTACGATTTGTATTCTTTCTAGCGATAGCATAAGTTCCAATAGTCAAAGCACACGGAAAAACATGACCTCCATTGTAATCAGTATGCTCTCCAATTAGATTCACTCTTCCTGGCGCAAAGTATGGAGTGATTTGCCCTCCCGGCCCAAATATTGCAGTAAACTTTTCCAATAATTCTTCCTTGATTTCTTGCATAACTTATCTCCTTTCGTTTTAATACATAAAAATGCAAATTAAATAATTCACTTTAATACAGGTTTTATGTTTTAAAACATATTTTTTGTTCTTAATTGTATTTTACATCATATAACTCTTGATGTAAATATGTTTATTCCGTTTATTTGTAGATTTTCATTACGATATCTTGTTCATAATCACCAAAGCCATTACCAAATAAATTCATACCACCTTTATGAATCGCATGTTCTTTCACACCAAGTCGAACCGAGATGTACTCTCGTTCCGATAGTCCAAACTCTTTAATGGTTTTTCCAGAGAATTTTTCATCATCTAGATAAATCCCCTCTGTTGTAATTGCCCATGTTTTTAGCATACCATATTGTGTATTCTTATCTGGCCACCATTCTGGATTTAATCTTCCTCTGCGCCCGCCAAAATCACTAGGACACTCCCATGTAGCTGCTTCAATACCATTTACCCACAAGGTAATATCAGAAGGATATTCCATGTTATAATCATGATCTTCTGAGCACAATTCTGCTGAGATTTCAATTCTACTTGGTTCCCCTGATTGAATACTATTGTTAGGGAATCTATATTCTACATATCCATCCCCTAACCACAATAATTTGGCATGCATACGCTCCGGATTATAAAAACATCTGGGCTCATCCTCATCATCAATTGGTCCTTTCAGACTAACAATTCCACAGGTTGGGGTTACCTTATAATCAACATAATTACCAATTGGCATCTCTATCGTCTCAATCTGCTGATGACCTTTCTCCTTTGTATGCAAACTTATTGAAGCACATTCTACTTGTAATGAGCATAATTTCATAGAGCCGCGTATTCCAGGTAACAGTGTTGTACGAACAATTCCAGCCTCTTCTAGAACACGAATATGTGCCGCAGCAGAAGATGGGGCTAATTCAAGCCTTTCAGCAATCTCATTAATATTATATTCTTGTCTATATAATAACTTAATAATATCGATACGTACTTCTGACGACAACGCTTTCCCAACAGCGGCTAATTGCTTTCCAGCATCAAGATCCAAATCAATTGATTTTAGCATAATAATAAACCGGCTCCTTTATGACAGATTTTTTGTTGTAATCAGTATACCATAGGTAATACTTACCTGACAATAGGTTGGTATTCATAGTCATGTCTGAATAATAACGTCAATAGGACATTTTTCTACATCTATACTTTGAATCCTATTACTTCCTATGGTATAATTAAATTGATAGCTATTTGTAATAATATCATTCACAAAGGAGGCTGGTTATGGATATTACAGCACTTTCAAGTGGTTTAAGTCAAGCTAACCTCATGTCACAAGTTAGCGCATCCGTTTTAAAATTATCAATGGATACCGTAGAACAATCAATGGATAACATGATTAAGATGATGGAGACTTCCGTTAATCCTAATCTTGGTGGAACAATCGATATTTCTATTTAGTAATTGTTTTCTACGCAAAAGAGGTTGATGCAAAGCGATTTATCTTCACTTTGCATCAACCTCTTTATTCCTACTATTATAAATACCCGTTTACTTTTGTCCGTAATAAGCATTTGCACCATGTTTGCGCAAGAAATGTTTATCCATCAGTGGTTTTGGTATCGGAGTAACATCTGGACGAATCATCTCTGTATAGTGTGCCATCTTTGCAACTTCTTCTAATACAACTGCATTATATACTGCTCCTGCCGCATCTTTTCCCCACGTAAATGGTCCATGGTTTGTACATAATACACCCGGAACATACAATGGATTTTTATCTGCAAACGCTTCTATAATTACTTTACCTGTATTCTTCTCATACGCTTCTTCGATTTCTTCTGGTGTAAGACTTCTCGCACAAGGAATCTCACCATAGAAGTAGTCTGCATGTGTTGTGCCATAACTTGGTATACTTCTTCCCGCCTGTGCCCATACGGTCGCCCATGGTGAATGTGTATGTACAACTCCACCAATTTCAGGAAATGCCTTATATAGTTCAAGATGAGTTGCTGTATCCGTTGACGGATTATACTTCCCTTCTACACGATTCCCCTCCAGATCAATCACAACCATATCCTCTGGTTTTAAATCCTCATAATTCACTCCACTTGGTTTGATGACAAATACTCCTTTCTCACGATCAATCTCACTCACATTACCCCATGTGTAAGTTACAAGATTTCTCTTTGGTAATTCCATATTTGCCTCATACACTCTTTGTTTTAATTCTTCTAACATACTCTACTTCCTCTCTACTTCTTTTATTCTAAAATTCTACTATCAAAAAATCTGTATTTACTTTTGAGTTTCCATTTAACTCATTTAACTTTCTCGTTTCATACAAGAATCACGAATTATTAATTCCGGTTTCAAAAGTCGCTCAACTTTACTATCTTCCTCACTAACCCCTGCTATCTTCTCTAGCAGTAATTTTGCTGCTAATTCACCAAAGCGTTCTTTAGGATGAGCAATTGTTGTCAATTTAACCGAAGCTGTTTCTGCTAAGATTGAATTATCGTAGCCAGTTATTGATACATCTTCAGGAACACGAATTCCTAATTTATTCAGATACTGCATTAATTTATATGCAATTTGATCATTATAGCATTGTATCGAATCAAATTTGATTCCTGATTGTACTATCTGCTTCATCCCAACCAAAGGCTTATTCTCGCGATCTTCAGTTTGAAACCAAATAACCTTATCAGGATCGTAAGGAATTAAAGCCTCTTGTAATGCTTTAACATAACCTTTGTGTCTTGCTTTTCCTTGATAATCATCAACCTTGAAGATTCCAATAATATCTTTGTGCCCTAATTCAATTAAGTATCTTGCCAGGAGATATCCCCCCTCCACATCATCCATCAAGATATGTGGTTTATTCATAAATTGCGGATAAATCCCTTGTACGAAAACATAAGGGATTTCCAAATCATCTAACATACGATATAGATTATAATGCTTACAGTAAACCTCACTTCTACTTGGTTCAATAATTAAACCATCTACATTCTTAGTCAAGATGTCTTCCAAACTCTTAGCTTCCATCTTCTGTAAGTTGCCAGTATTCTTAAGAATAATACTATATCCCTCTTTCGTTAGCACAGAATCAATTCCTTGAATTAGTCTTGGAAATATGTAATCACTAATATATGTTGTTATGACTGCTATATTATTGGACTTTGTATTCTGTTTTATACGACCCATACAAAATGTCCCTCTACCATGTTCTGCTACAACAAAACCTTCATTCTCAAGTATCGATAACGCTTTTCTTACCGTATGCCTACTTACAGCATAGTTAGCAGAAAGTTCATTCTCCGAAGGTATTCTTTCACCTGGCTTAATTACTCCACTTAATATATTCTTTTTTAGATCTTCCATTAGAGTATAATACTTTGCTCTTCCCTTTGCATCAGCCAAACAAATTCCTCCTTTTAATTTGGTTACATCAACTTGTATAGTATTATTCTATAACTTGTACGTACATATTTACAAGTTGTTTTTATGAAAAGACTGTAACAAAAAAGCTGTTGCAAAAAGATACAGAACATCTATTTTGCAACAGCAACTATTTTTAACTCGATAGTGAAATAATCAGGTCAGATTATTTCGCATGCTGATCTAACCAAGTAAGAATATCCTTATAAACCATTTGTCTATCTGTCTCATTCAAGATTTCATGACGGTCATTCTCAAATAGACGAATTGATATGTCCTTAATACCTGTTCTCTTATAGACATTATAGACATGCTCAACTCCTTTTCCATAATTTCCAACGGGGTCATCCTTACCAGCGACGATATAGATAGGAAGATTTTTAGGAATCTTATCAATGTTTGTTTGTCTCTGAATGAATCCTAGTGTTTCTAAAATCATCTGATATCCATTCAACGTAAATAAAAAAGAACAACCAGGTTCATTACAGTACCACTTACGAATCTCTTCATCTTTCGTAAGCCACTCTTTCCCCATACTGTTATCACTAAAGCGCTTATTATATGTTCCAAACATTACTTTTTCTATAAACTTACTACGATGCTTATCACCGTATATAAGCTTCCATATCTTAATAACCAATTTCCCAGCAAATAATGTTAACTTAGGTTGGCTACCAGTTCCCATTATAATAGCAGCAGCCAACTCCTTGCCATAGGTCATAAGGTAACGTCTTGCAATAAAGGATCCCATACTATGACCTAATAGGATAAGTTTTGTATCTGGGAAGATTTGTTTTATTTTGCAAGTTACACGGTACACGTCCTCAACCACAGTTTGACTTGCTTCTTGTTTAACAAAATATCCCCATTCATCTTGATTATTAACTGTACTACCATGTCCAAGGTGGTCATGTCCAACAACAGCATAACCATTCTCAACAAGATATGTTGCGAACTCATCATATCGTTCAATAAACTCTATCATTCCATGAGATATCTGTAAAACAGCTTTAACCTTTGTATAATCCTTTGGTTTCCATATTACAACATTCAATTTATGAATTTTGTTTTTTGAAGGGACTTTAGTATATAATTTTTCAACTGTCGACAAATCAACTTCCACCTTTCAATACTATTACGATTCATGTGATTAAGGTCCATTTTTACTCTTGGCACCAAAATCCTACTACGTAATTTTTATCCTTACCTATTATTTTCTTTTAATTATAGCATTACCTTTTCTCCATATAAAACATACTACTCTTCCTCCATATATTAAGAAAACGTAGGTGCTATTTAATATAGAATATCAGATTCCGCGAAGATACGGAAGCCTAAATTACCAAATGATTAATTAAAAGCTATATTACAATATAATGATGCCTAATAAATTTTGTATGCATAAGTATTGTTACTTAGTCAACTTTACATACTATACTTTATAAAAGAAACACAGCCATATTTATCACTGGATACGAATCCCATCTTCTCATAAAATGCTTTAGTTTTAGGTTCATTATCCGTTAACAAAACTTTTTGATACACGTCCTTATATTTGTTCATCGCTTCCGTAATAAGTTTAGAACCAATGCCCATGTGTTGGTACGCTTTTAATACAACAATGTCTTGTATGTAAATTATTGAATAACCATCACCTACAATGCGTATTGCACCAAGTAGCTTATCTTCATGCCATGCAGTTATAACTAACAACGAAGTTTTATACGCTTTTTGTAGCATATCAACACGATTAGTATAATTGGTCCAACCAACATCATTGTATAAATCTATTATGTCCTTTATGCATGGTATTACATTTTCTTTCAGTTCAAAGTTCATCAAGAAACTCCTTTCGATTATAAATCAATTACTAGGATGAACTGTTCTTCTTAATTTAACCACTTTATTACCTCCTATCGTTTTATTAGTTTAGGTGTCTTTATTGCCAACTAACACGATTGTCTCTCTGAAAATAATTCTACAATAAATTATTACGTTTTTCCATGTTAAATTCACAAATAAATTATTAGAGTTGAAATCGTCCACTTACCAAAGGGAATCTCATACAATCTATATATATCAAAAAACAACCAATACATAATCTACACATCGTGCAATATATATTGGTTGTTATCTACACTTCGAAATCTTCAAGTTAGAAGTTAGAAAAAGCCTCTCGTAAAACTTGCCTCCATCAATTTGCACATATAGCACTTGTCTTATGTTATGTTGAATGTAGTTCGATGAGCAACTGTATGAAGTCGTTGGTACTTTGGCTCTGTATTTTAGAGTCTTATGTACCACTACGAACTTCAGCAGGGCTTCGATTGTAATGCATCATAACCAGATTCCTTCGTTCGGATTTTCACCGCATTACGTATTTCATAACTGAAGATCTTTCCATCTCCCACTTCACCTGTGAATGCTGCTTCTTGAATTGCCCTAATCGTCTTCGCTTCCCATTCTTCCGAAGAAACTACGATTTCGAACTTGATTTTAGGAAGCATAACGATATCTAATTCTGTACCTCTAACATAATGTTTATAACCACGTTGTGCGCCACAACCCATAACTTGGGATACTGTTATTCCATTCACTTCAATATCATTCAAAGCCTTCTTAACATCTTCTAACTTTTCTTCTCTTACAATTGCATCAATCTTAATTAACATATGCTAAACACTCCTCTCAAGAATCCAATCCCGTAAATGTTGGATATGCATTTTCTCCATGTTCTGATATATCCAAACTAATTTGTTCTTCTTTCTCATTAACACGTAATGGCATAAAGATACGGATAATCCCAACACAAATCGTAGTTCCAATAAGGGCAACAAGAATAGTTACCAATATTCCAATAATTTGAGCAACGAATAATTTGGTCTCACCAAAGATTAGTCCATTCCATCTTGCAACAGGATTTATTGAACTCTTTGTAAATATACCAGTCGCAATGCCACCCCAGATACCACCGATTCCATGGCATCCAAAAGCATCTAAAGCATCATCAATCATCAAACGATTCTTGATAAACTTAACTCCAAAATAACATATAGGACTTACTAAGGCACCTATTATGAATGAGGACCAAACTGGAACAAATCCAGCTCCTGGAGTGATTGCTACTAACCCAATTACTAATCCAGTTGACGCTCCAACTAATGTTGGCTTTCCTTCTTTAATATAATCAATTACCATCCATGATAATAGTGCTGATGCTGCCGATACTGCACTTGTTAAGAATGCATGAGCTGCTAACCCGTTTGCTGCTAAAGCACTACCTGAGTTAAATCCAAACCAACCAAACCATAAGATGGAAGCTCCTAATACAACAAACGGTATATTATGAATACGATAGATGTTATGCTCATAACCTTTTCTTCTGCCAAGAATCATCGCAAGCAATAATGCACTTACACCAGAACTAATATGAACAACATTACCACCTGCAAAGTCTACAGAGCCAATCTTAGCTAAGAATCCGCCTTCGCCCCAAACCATATGTGCCATCGGATAATATACAAGTATTGACCATATTACGACAAATGTTAATAAAGCTTTAAATCTCATTCTACCAACCAATGCACCAGTAATAAGTGCAGGTGTAATAACCGCGAACATCATTAGGAATATTGCAAAAACCACATGTGGAATATTACTAGCATATGGACCCGCCTCCCAAGTCACACCTTCAAAACCAAACCAACGAAAATCACCGATGATACCTCCATGGTTTCCTCCAAAAGCTAAGGAATAACCAAACAATACCCACATAACGATTGATATTCCCATAATCGCCACACAAGCAATCATCGTGTTTACCACATTCTTACGTTGTACTAAACCTCCGTAGAAAAATGCAAGACCTGGTGTCATGAAGAATACTAATGCACTACAAATTAATATATAAGCAATATCTCCTGAATTCATAATATCTCCTCCTTTTCTTTTTGCCAAAGGAACTAACTGCTCCACTACATATAATCTTATGTATACTAGAATTTCACATTGTAAAATCTAGTGTAACAACTTTATTAGGTACGCTTTGCGACTATCTTAATTGCTGCATTGGCCAAGTACAAGCAAACCGATATATGGTTCGTTACTCACAAAAAAAGATGCCAAGGAATAACTCCTTGACATCTTTGTCATAATTGATTATATGAAATCAATTTTGAAAATCAATATATATATAATCTTCTTAGCGTTTTATTAACAAACGCCTTGAGCTGTCATAGCATCTACTACCTTCTCAAAACCAGCGATATTAGCACCTACTACGTAGTTACCTTCTGCGTTATAACGTTTTGCAGCATCGTCAAGGTTATGGAAGATGTTAACCATAATGTTCTTAAGTTTTGAATCTACTTCCTCGAAGGTCCAGCTTAATCTTTCGCTGTTTTGTGACATTTCAAGTGCAGATGTAGCAACACCACCAGCGTTAGCAGCTTTTCCTGGTGCGAATAATACTTTATTTGCTTGTAAATATTCTGTTGCATCTAATGTAGTAGGCATATTAGCACCTTCTGCTACAGCGATGCAGCCGTTAGCTACTAATGCTTTTGCATCTTCTAATAATAATTCGTTTTGAGTTGCACATGGAAGAGCGATATCACATTTAACAGTCCATACACCACGACCTTCATGATATTCTGAGTTTGGTCTATAGTTTTTGTACTCTGTAAGTCTTGCACGTTTCACTTCTTTGATTTCTTTTAATGCAGCTAAATCAATTCCGTCTGGATCGTAAACCCAACCAGCAGAATCACTAACTGTAACAACCTTAGCACCTAATTCTTGTGCTTTTTGAGTAGCATAGATTGCAACGTTACCAGAACCAGATACAGCAACAACTTTATCTTTGATTTCAATTCCGTTACATTTTAGCATCTCATCTGTTAAATATAATAAACCATATCCAGTTGCTTCTGTTCTAGCTAAAGAACCACCGTATGATAATCCCTTACCAGTAAGAACGCCTTCATATAGTCCTCTTACTTTTTTGTATTGACCGAACATATAACCGATTTCTCTAGCACCAGTACCGATGTCACCTGCAGGAACATCTGTATCTGCTCCTATGTACTTGCATAATTCAGTCATGAAACTTTGGCAGAAAGCCATAATCTCTCTATCAGATTTACCTTTTGGATTAAAGTCTGAACCACCTTTACCTCCACCAATTGGAAGGCCAGTAAGTGAGTTCTTGAAGATTTGTTCAAAACCTAAGAATTTGATAATTCCAAGATTTACCGATGGATGTAGACGTAATCCACCTTTATATGGTCCGATTGAATTGTTGAATTGTACACGGTAGCCTCTGTTAACTTGCACTTGTCCTTTGTCATCAACCCAAGGTACTCTAAACATTAATTGTCTGTCTGGTTCTACGATTCTTTCTAAGATAGCATCTCTACGATACTTTTCTTCATTTTCTTCGATAACAGGTCTAAGTGAATCTAATACCTCTTTAACTGCTTGGTGGAATTCTTGTTGGCCTGGATCTTTTGCAACTACTGATTCAAAAACTTCATCAACGTAACCCATTCTTCATTCTCCTTTATTCTTAATCTAACATGTATTATAACTGTTCAGACCCAATTTATTCACAGGTATTCTGAAAAGTTACGTGTTATCAACAAGGTAACTAGTAAAAGCATATGTTTTATCACGTCACTTCATTAAAGTACCAATAATAAAAATTTTTATTCCTATATGGGTACCAAACTCCCATATATCTAGCTCCTTAGCTTTTTAATGCTTTTTTATTATATAATGTGAATTTAATAATTACAACATTTTTTTCAGAAAAAAAGTATAACTACTTACGAATAGAAGGGGGGGTGCTTGCTTTCTATAACAAAATTTCATACCTAAAAAAACCTGTAATTATACTATTTAGTTTTTTAAGAAAAGTGGTATAATATAAATCAGAAGCTTGCTGCTTCAAGGGATGAACAAATTGAAGGATCGTAACTTCGCAAAATACATAAGTTAACGATATATCTGACACAATACTTTCCTTAGTTAGTCACTTCACGTTCTTTCCACTATACTTATACTATAACGGAGGCTTTCATGAGTCAAACATTAACACAATCAAAACTCTTCAAGTATTTCCAGGCGTTTGCCGGTACTTGCATCTTTGCAGTCGCAGTAAAATTGCTAATTGTACCACTAGGCTTATACAACGGTGGATCTCTAGGTTTCGCGCAGATCATCCGTACTTTGCTTATTGATTATGCACATATTAGTGTATTAAGCAAGATAGACTTAGCTGGTATTATTTACTTTATTATTAACGTTCCTCTCCTTGTACTTGCATACAAAGGTGTTGGCAAGAGTTTCTTTATCAAAACATTAATAGCAGTAATATCCCAGACGACATTCCTTACATTAATTCCTTCACCAACAACACCTATTATTGATGATACGTTGGCCGCTTGCTTAATTGGTGGTATCATATCCGGCTATGGTATTGGCCTTGCTCTAAGGGCTGGAGGTTCTACTGGTGGTCACGACATCGTGGGTGTTTATTTAGCGAAAAAGCATACGAACTTCAAAGTAGGACATGTCGCTATCATAGTAAATTTCGTGGTTTATAGCATCTGTGCACTTATGTTTGAAATTGATGTATTTATCTATTCCGTAATCTATGCAACTATCTCTGCCTTAATAATTGACCGTGTTCATTATCAAAACATCATGGTTAGTGTAATGATTTTCACAAAAGTAGAGGGATTGCAATTACCTATTATGCAGAAACTAAATCGAGGCGTAACCTATTGGACAGGCAGTGGTGCTTATACGAATGAGTCAACTCATGTTCTTGTAACTGCTGTTTCCAAGTATGAGATATCCTCATTAAAAAGGATTGTCCATGAATTAGATCCGCATGCCTTTACAATATTAAGTGAAAACACCTCCATTGATGGTAATTTTGTCAAAAAACTTTAGTTTATTAGTTTTTTGCTTTATTTAATTAAGCATATCGTACGTATTTTCTTCTTTTCTAAAGCGTCGAAATATGTACTAATTTACAAATCAAATCTTATTTCTACTGTAACAACAAAAGAGGCTGTCGCAAAATGCAACAGCCTCTTTTTATTGGTTTACTACTCTCTTAATTAAATCTTGAATACTTTGGTTCGCAACCTTACTATATAATATTTCTCGTGCCTTTACAGGTTTATCTGTGATTATATTATCAACACCCATATTCTTTAATCGGTCCATCTCATTCTTAGTATTCACTGTCCACGCATGGATTTCCTTACCACGGCTATGGGCTTCTTTAACAACCCTTTGTGTTATAAAACTTGACTTCATACTAAAGAAATCGATATATTCTTTATCATAGAAATTTCCATAAACAACTGACATAATATAACCGGTCTTAAGATCAGGATTGAGTTTCTTAACATTAACAAGACTTTCATACGTTGCCGAAGTTATTACACATTGTCTTTCAAAACCGTATTGTTCAATTAGATTAACAACTTTTGTTTCAAGGTCTTGGCTATGTCCGTTTAACTTCAATTCAATATTGAGATTGATTTTACCTTTGCAATATTGTAAAACTTCTTCTAATGTAGGAATCTTTGCATCCGCAAATTCTTTTGAGAACCAACTACCCGCATCTAGTTCTAACACTTCATCATAAGTTAATTCCCAAATATATTTGTTAACACCTGTTGTACGCTTTAAACTTGGATCATGTAACAACACTACTGTTCCATCTTTTGTCTCTTGTACGTCTATTTCTGCATAATCAGCAAGTTCCTCAACCGCGCTACTAATGGACTCCATTGTATTCTCTGGTGCAGATATAGAATTACCTCTATGAGAAGTTATCTTGATTGGTGACAAAGCATCTTCGGCACCAAACACACCGTTATAGAACAGATTATAGAAGTAAATTGTATTTACAACAAACACAGATGTAACCAGAACTCCTAATAAACGTTTTGTCTTATTCTTCGTTTCTCTATATTCTTTCGTTCTAAGAGCGCCAATCCTAACGTCTTCTCCATTCTCCTTCTTATAACGATAATACATTGCTGATATCACTGCCATGTTTGATAGCACACCAATCATACCTAGAACAAGCAACACAAACAAGTTCACTTTATCAAGTATCGATAAAAACATTACTAGTACCATAGAACTTTTCACAAAGACTACGACACCAGCAGCAATAAGAATCATCACAAAAAGATAAATCAAGAATAATGAGCCCGCAATCAATACGTTCCATACAAACAAATACCAAACGGTACGTAATTTTCGTCTTTTCATGAGTCGAATACTATTCTTAACTGAGGCTTTAAACCCTTTTCGTTCACCGACACAAAAATGGGATGTAAATAGGGACAGAATCGTTATCACGAAAATTATTAGAATTACAATACCTGCGATTAAGCGAAAATATTTGCTGTGAAATAACGTCTTTATTATGTAGCTAGGGATGCTTGCATTGTTAGCGCTTAATATAATCAATAGACAATTTACGATTGGAACCATTACCACTACGTACAGCAGATACATAATTTTTCTTAATGATACGATACGTACCGTATTCACTACTCCAACAAACAACATATGCCTTGCTGATATTTTCTTACTCTCTCTACTACATTGAAAACAAGCAATTAACGCTCCTACTTCTATCGTTGCAAAGATTGCTAATAAAATCAGTAGTAATACGACCAGTATAATTGTTACCGGATTGGTAACAACGGCAAGTAGATTCTCTGTTGTAATATAACTGTACCCAGACTTTCCTAATACGAAGTTAAAGCATAAACTTAGCAGAGGAAGCATAATTAATAGCGTTATAGTTTTATATAATAATGTAAATAGGAATAAACTCTTCCTATTATATTTAATTAACTGAATAGTTGATTTTATAATTCCTATCGGAGAAAACTCTCTAACTTTTGTTCTTAATTTTTCTTTCACTTCATTCATATTAACTACTCCATCTTATTTCCAATGACCTCAATGATTATCCATCATCTATGATCCTTGTACACTTGATATATTCTAACACATTCTCTCCTGAAATTAAACCTATTTGTTCATAACTAATTATTTAACTTTATATTAATCTTGCAATAACTTATCATAATTTATTAGATTATAAAGACATTAATTTTTCATTAATAGCTCATAATATCCAGATTTTATGATATAATATCAGTAAGTTCGTCCAACCTTAAATATCAAAGTTAGCCGAAAACTATATAAGTCCATGTAAATGGCTGAAAGGAGTACAAATGATTCATAAGAAAATGTTTTATACTAAGGGGATACGTAATTTAGCAAAGACATCATTATCGTTATCTTTAGTTGTCATGTTAACTTTATCTTCAAGTTTTGCTGCACAAGCTAAGACGCAAGAAAAATCCATTGTTGCAGGCACATCTACTACTATCACCTCTGACGAAAGACAGTCAAATTGGTCTTTTGACACTACTGCTAAAAACGCAGATGGGAAAGCGAAACAGTTGGCTGCCTTCTACGGTTGTACAAGTGTACAGTACGCTTTGATTCACAATGGGGAGATTGTAGTATCAGGCCAATCTGGTTTTGCTGATCGGGACAAAAAAAAGGCACCAACGAAAGATTCCATCTATGGTATAGGTTCCATCAGTAAGGTTTTTACCACTGTTGCTATCATGCAGTTAGTTGAAAAAGGTATCTTAGATCTTGATACACCGGTAGTAAACTATATTCCGGACTTTAAAATGGCGGACGAACGTTATAAAGATATCACCGTTCGGATGTTAATCAATCACTCTTCAGGCTTGATGGGAAATCTTGTTAATAACACAATACTTTTCTATGATCCCGATCCCATTAATACGGATAAGTTTCTTGAAAGCCTTAGCACACAACGCTTAAAAGCTGATCCTGGTAGTTTCAGTGTATATTCCAATGATGGTTTTACTTTGGCCGAAATATTAGTAGAGAGAGTTACAAAATCTTCATTTACAAACTATATCTATGATAACATAAGCAAACCATTAGGATTATCCAATACTAAGACTCCACAAAGTGGTTTTCCAAGGTTGCAACTGGCTAAAGCGTATTATGACGTAGATGCATTACCTGCTGACTATGCAAATTTCATTGGTGCAGGTGGACTATATTCCACTGCTGAAGACCTCTGTCGCTTCCTTGATATCTTCATGCATGATAATGAGGTCATAAGTGAAGATTCCATAAAGGCAATGTCTAATCCAGAATACTTAAATGGCTTATGGGGTAATGATGGAGATAATATTATTAACTACGGACTTGGTTGGGATAGTGTTAAACTTTATCCGTTCTCTAATTACGATATTCAAGCATTTGCCAAAGGTGGCGATACCTATTCATACCATGGAAACGTTGTTACAATTCCAGGATACGACCTAGGTGTGGCGGTATTAACTTCTGGTGGTTCAAGTATGATAGACCAATTATTATGTAACTCTATTCTACTTAGTGCTCTTCAAGAAAATGGGGTAATCAAAGAACTTGTTAAAGATCCTACACCTTCTGCACCAGTTAAGACAACAATGCCCGATTCCTATAAGAGTTATGCTGGTTTTTATGCCAATGTAATGGAATCCTTTAATATTGAGTTTACAGAAGATAATTCCTTTATGATCAAATATAATAACGATTCAACTGGCATAGAATTTGTCTATACTGGGAATGGTGTATTCAAAGATAGTACTGGTTCCACCGAATATACATTCAAGAAACTAGCAAATGGGAAAACCTATCTGAATATAAAAGCTATTTCTAATATACCGGGTTTTCCAACTATTATACAGGATACCCTCTATGCCCAAAGACTTGATGACAATCCAGTTCCAGAAAGCGTCACAGCTGCTTGGAAAGCAAGAGAAGGAAAGAAATACTACATAATAAACGAGAAATACTCATCACAATTATATTTATCTGAATTATGTACTTCCTTTGAGTTCGATAATCTCAAAGAGGGATATTTCTATAACTTCACAATGGTTGATGAAAATACCTTAGAACAACGTCTCGAGTTACCTATGGCATTGGGACGTGATTTAACCGATATTAAGATGTATAGAGAAAATGGCACAGAATATCTAAAGGCAAATTCCTCAATAGCAATATCCGAAGATGCCCTTAAGAATCTGTCTTCTAAGAAATCCTTCAAGGTTGTAATTGATGATAATTCTTATGCTAAATGGTTTAAGATTCCTGCTTCCTATGCAAACAAGAAGATTAAAGTTACCATTCCTAAAAAAGCTGGGTTTGCTGTATACGATAGCGAAGGCATTGTAGTTTTCTTATCTACAATTTCATCAAACAAAACAATTACTCTACCTGAAGGTGGCACAATTGTATTCTCCGGCAATGCAGGTTCAACTTTCTCAGTAAATTACAAGTAATTTACTCAAACCTCGCACTTGAAGTTTTTGGGGCGTAGCTAACTACTCTAAATGAAGTTTTAATGTGCGAAGTTTGAGTATATAAAGGTTCTAAAAATAACTACAAATGTTATGTATTGAAGAGGTTGTTGCAAAACAGGTGAAACACTCGTTTTGCAACAACCTCTTCTCTTATAAAACCATTATGATTGTCTTTTATTGGTGTAAATGGATTTATAGCCTCACATGTATTACCACTCACTTACATCTGTGCATCAAACAGATTCTTAAGTTTATATACTACATCATCCGAGTCAGCGTTAATACTCGCAGCTTCATTAATCGATGATATCGTTTCAAGTGCTTCAATATCAGCATTATATCCAATGGTGTAAACAGGGATCTTATACGTTTTTAATATTCCTGTTATCTTTTTCATACTTAATCCTGAATTAGTTTCTCCATCACTTAACAAGAATAACATCAATTTGGTATCTGGATTTTTCGCCTTCTCTTCTAATAGCATATTCAATGCTACCGTTAACGCATCAAAAGATGCGGTTGCACCACCTTCTTGCAAATCCGTAACTGCTCCAGTGAATAAAGATCTTTGATTTAAGTCAAATTTTGCAATTGGTAAGTTAACATATACTTTACTATCATAACTTACAAGCCCTATACTATTTTCGCTATTTATATATTTAGAACCATTGATTAAAGAGGCCTTTAATTGGTTTAGAGGTTCTCCACTCATACTTCCAGAAACATCTGCGACAAAAACTGCAGTAATACTTCTTCCCGAATCTTTGTTTTCCTTCCACAATTTTTGAGCTGATATGATTGTTGAACCATCATACTCAGGGAAACTGCTCTTATAGTCATCCATACCATTGAATCCATATTTGGTAGCTAATTCTTGCGATTCTTTGGTTTCACAGTAGGAAACAAACAAATCCATTGCTTCCTTCTTATCCTTGCTTAATTTACCAATTGCATATAAGGGGTTATCATGTCTTACACCATAAGGGATAAACTCATACTGGGTTCTTAAATCTGTGTCATTCTTATATAATTGATATTCAATTATCATACCTGTTAACGAACCAGACTTAGCAGATTCTCTCATCTGTAATGTTGTATAGGCTACGAATGGAATATTAATCTGAAATTGTTGGAACCCTTCTATTGCTGTTTCGCTAAGAATATCCGATGAATCATATGCATTCAATGTTGATAGAAGAAAATTCATACCTGCTGAACTGGATAATGGATTAGTATACCCCATAGCAATTCTATTATCTGCTGTTGCCTGGGTGATTGTTTTCATATTCACTTCACCATAATTCTTAGTAATATCATTCGCAACAGATTTGGTTAGTAATACACCAGCGACATTACCTACCATACGGTCTGTAACTACTGAAATATCTGCACCTTCTGCTTCAATAATCTTACCCCACAAATCATTCGACGGTGTAAATGCATCTGGGAGGTATTTGCCTGAGATAATATAATCAGTTCCTAATCCAGAAGCAATCGAACGAACAGAAATAGCTACTGTTTTACCATCAATCTTGTTAGCTTGCTTATTAAACTCCTTAGCCATCGTTGATAACCAACTATCCGATTTCTCTCCTGCCTTTTCTGGAGAAGAGAATATCTCGATTACAACATCCGCATTACCTTCAACTGACAACGGATATTTTGAGATATCCGGAAGTTCTTCCTTAAGATCTGTCTCTTCTAATTCAACATTCGCTTTTCTTGCCGGAATATTGGATACATCAATTTTGTTTAAGTATTTCGCTAGTTTCTTATTCGCTTGATCTTCTGACATAACAGCCGTATCATCATTGGAATTCGTAGATGATATTACTGCGAATATTACACCAAATGCTATTAATGCGATAACAACAAACGCTAATATATTCTTTTTTTGCATTTTCTTTTCCCTTTCCCCTCAGTTCAACAACCATTATAACAATTGTTTCATATTGTTCACTACATCTTTAAATACTGCTAAATCATCGGAATCAGCTTGCGTACCATCGCTTAATTTAGATAATTGCATTAATAACTTATCAAATTCTAATAGAATCGTTTCATTATCATTCACTTTTTCCCTTATGTAATTTACTTGCTCCATATAAACGGCATGTTTTTCTGCATTTCCTTTTTGATTAATCTGAGTAAATTCTTGTTGATCAAAGACTGATATGGCATTGATTATACTTTTTACATTAGAAAACAAAAGATTTTCTACTTTACCAATCACATCTTTTAAACCATACGCATCTTCATCCTCCTCCTTGAATTTAATATAGATAATATTCTTTAAGGATTCTTTCTTCTTGAGTAATCTGGATATTTGATTCTTAGTTGTATTAATTTCATTATTCAGTATATTCTTATTCAATAACTCCGTTAATACCTCAATCATATCCTCTGGTTTATGAAGATCTTGTATAGAAAACTCATATTTCGCTTCTTTTGAATGTAAGAAACGGTAATTTCCATAAAAAAACAAAATCACACTCATGAGAAGTATTGTATAACCAAAAGCTCTCTTAATCGCAGTATCTTCACCTAACATTATTCCCATAAAAGCATTGGAAAACGCAAAAATATTAACAATAGCTATTCCAAAATTAAGCAGACAAAGTTTTACCACTAATTTCCTGTTCATGTAAAAACCTCCTTATCTGATACAATCATACCTGTTTATTACAATACATGTCAATACACTTTTACATTTTCTTCGTTTATATAGTGTTTGTTTCCAGAATAAGAATCAAGTCCAACTTGAGGAGGATTCAAATTAGCGGCATATTCTTAGCTAACTACATTCATATGCAAAAAAACAAGCTTACTTCACGGAATGCCATAAGTGAACATACATGTTCACATATAACACACTGCTTAGCAAGCTTATCTTTATATTGCGTTTATTTCATTGGCTTTCATAACCTAGTCGTGTAGTTAATACGTATGTTACAACCGCCCTTTACAATGATTTTCTTTTATAGAATTTCTTTTAATTCATCTAACTGTAATTCTTTCGTTGGCGCAAAAGAATCCGATAACATATAATTTACTACACTCTCTGCAAAGTGTTGTACTTCAATATGATCATAGATTTCATACAAACGACTTGTACAAACCATAAGGTTACCATTCTTAACGTTAGCCTCGAATAATAGTCCTAATTTATGATTTCTCTCAATGTTATCAATCATCTGAACGATTGGACGATACTGCGCATTCGTCTCATCAAGTATTGCCATATCAGCATGACTAACAATATGATACCATTGTGGCGTTGAATAGAATTCACATGGGAATTGTTTTAGGGCACAATGCTCTTGATTATTAAGTAATCCCATAGTTCCTACTGGTTCCGGCTTCTTCATCCATTCAGAAATTGATCGAAACATTGGGTAACACCAAAAGTCTGAGCAATAGAAACCTTCGATGCTCTTAGTTACCTTGTTAGGAAGATATAAAACATTCGCTCCTTCTTCTAGCAAGGTAGAAGCGCGATCAAAGTCTCTTGTTATCCACACCTTCTTACCATCTCGTTCAATACAGCTATCATATTCTAAATCTTCTCTTGTAAGAACTGGATTACTAATTACTGGATAACACCATAGATCGTAATCTTTATCTATACTCGTTCCTTCTGAGAACAGATGCAATTTCATCTTTGTTATAGTTTTAACTATCGGCATTGTGAACATTACGGTTCCTAAATCCGCAAGTCCGGATACCTTGTTATCAACTTTAATGGCGCCTTTTTCTATAACCTGATCTTCTGTGTGTACTTCCCATATAATCTCATCTGCTGTGAAGGCCTTATCTTTAAAGTAACTTAACTTAATATCAAAGGTAACCATTTCTCCCGCTTGATATATATAAGTAGGAATTCTAGCCAACACTACTTCATCATTACAGTAACTTCTCCATTCCTTAGCAGTTACCATCCCCTTAGAATCCATGAATACATCTAAGATACCAACAAGGGCCGTTCCTTGTCCAGAGAAATCTTGTAGATCAAGTAATTGAAATCCCGCCAGATTACCAGAAGCAAAGGCCGCCTCTAACTCTTCCTTATAACATGCAACTGCCAATTTTCCCGTAGCTTCAAAATACTGGTTCGCTAAATCTCCCAAACCTTTTTCTTCTAATCTCTCGCGAAAGATGCCAAAGTTCTCAGCTTTTAAAACTCCTGTATATTTGTCCATCTCTTTAAAATTAGGATACATAGCATATTGACCTATCTCATGAGACACTACTGGTATATGAGAAACTAATTCTTCCCCTTCCTCATTCATCTCAACAGTCTTTGTTCCTGTTCCATATTGAATCTCTATTGTTTTCTTTGCACTACCTGTTTTGCTATCCTCCGTTTCCTTTGGAAGAATTACATCATCATAATCTTTACAAGTACCTGGCATAGTCATCTGTACATGACCTAATGGCGCATCACACATGCCATAAGAACCACGGAATAGACGAGTCTTGCTAAAACGTACCCCACTGAAGAAATCATCTTCTGGTATAATTACTGGTGCATGTTGAAAGTTGTTAGATCCTTGCGTATAGAGTGGCCTTGGATCACGTCTCTTATAATTACGAATAATCTCGCCCATCTTCTCTTTACTACCCCAAAGTTCATTACCAAGGGACATCATAACGTAAGATGCATGGTTTCCATAGTTATCAAGCATACGTTCACCTTCACGAATTAGATACTGTTGCTCTTCTTCATTATGATTTTCGTAACTTTCATCTGTTAACGTTCCCCAGAATGGTAATTCTGGTTGCATATAGATTCCTAATAAATCAGCTGCTGTAAATGCTGCTTCTGGTGGACAACAAGTATGATAACGATAGTGATTAATTCCATAACTTTTCGAAATCTTTAGTACACGAATCCACTCTTCCACTGTGGTTGGCGCTGCACCTGTTAGTGGGAAGATAAGACCATCATGCTTTCCTCTTAAGAATGTCTTAGATCCATTGATCGTAAAGTGATATCCTTCTGATGAGAACTTACGTAGTCCAGTAAACACTGTCATAACTTCCTGATTATCTACATCGGTAATTTCTAATTCATAACAAACAGGTGAAAACTCACTCCATAATTTTGCATCATCTCCAATTTCATATGTAAGATCAACTATGTTCTTACCTGGATTTACATTTATTGAATAAGAAACTTCACTAACTTGATTTCCTGATCGGATTGAATCCTTCTCATCAAGGTATTTCTCTACTGCTTTTACATGGAACGTACTCCTAGCAATGGTATTTGTTTCATTCTCAATTGTAGTATGTAGACGGAATGACTTCGTCTCCATCTCAGAATACACTTGTACATTACGTACATAGATCTGATTATACACCTGTAATTCTAATCTGCCAGTAATACCATTCCAATTTGTTTGTGTATCTGGAGAAGTTAAATGTCCCCCTTTAGTCGGATAGTCGGTATTACTTACTAGTACCGTCAATGTAAAGGTTTCTTTCCCTATAAAATCAGTTAAATCGTACGTATGAGGTGTCGATAAACTATCCCCCTCACCAACATAGATTCCATCAATCCAAACTTTAGTCAAACGCGTTCTCTCTAAGAAAAGAACAATCTTCTTACCAATATCAGCTGATGAGATGGTAACTTCTTTAGAAAACCATGCAAAACCCTCAAAAGGATAAACTTGTGTTAAGCAACCCTCCTCACGGTCTAAGTTAATCTCGCCCTTCTTACTAAGCGCAGTTGTAGAAGGTAACTCAATAGTATCTTGTAAACTTGCTTGGTATAGTGCCTTTTCAATACCAGCCTTGTCTTTATCTAACTCAAAATTCCATAATCCACTTAGATTATATTTCTTAATCATATCCATCCTCCGATTACTGTAGATTATCCGTAACTATTTAAACTTATATTCCAAGAAGGACATAGCCGAATAGTTGCGATATGCCTGATTGTATTATATCAAATATATTCCCTAGTGAGTACAATGGAAACTAGACCTTCGTCATGTACTTATTAGACTTTGTATTGCATCTAATTTATTACGGTTATTTCACAATATTTAATAACAAGGCCTTCCTATCCCGAATAAGATACCATAGACAGAAAAAAAAGGAGCGATTTTATGTCTATTCTATATGCTTCCTTACTAAACAATAATATTTTGTTAATTAATCTGGCGATTACAAGTTGTTGCCTAATAATTGTACTTTTAATACAGTATCTTACGAAAAAAGCACGTATGTATTCCACCTTGCCTATAAAAGAATCTCTAGAATCTAAAGCTTCCACTGAAAAGGAGCTTCCAAGTGTAGGAATGCAAACAATTATGCAACAAATTCCTTTCGACTTAGAAGAATATGGTCTTATATATAATATGAAGTACGATTTCTTCACCAATACAAATTCTTGTAAGAAAAGAATCTTTGGTGCTTGTAGATTATATGATGAATCTGCTGCTCCACTTGGTGTAATTATTGATCTTGAGAATATATATTTTGACTATAACAACAAGCATTGGCTAATTCAGCTGCAAAAAGGACAATACGGTTTAGCTAGTGGCGGTGAAATTAGCATATATCAAACTACTTTAGATTCTATCTTCATATCAGGGTATTTTCATGGAAGTTTCTATGAGAGCAATACAGATGAAGACCCTTTATTAGTATCGTATTCTATTATGAATAGAAATGATGTTTTCCTAACAAGAAAAAGTAGTTCCTGGTGTGTGAATAGTTATCGATTAGGAAGTTTTTCAGAACCCGAAGATCTTACCATGCACATTCGCATCACATTTCCTACATTAGGCATGTGCCAAGCATTTTATGCTTCATTAATTGACCTAGGTTATGAAGCCGAGACAATAACAACACGTCACACTTCAATTTACTTTATCTTTGATGAACCAAAATCACCACAACCACTCACTCGTAATATCTTGACAACATATATCATGCAGAAAAATAACTTTTCCTATATAACTGCCTACGATTACATTACACAGGACTATTCCGAAACCTTCTCAAAATTAGCTTATCTAAAAAATTACTTTCCCGAGATGTATCAGGAGATCATAAAGATAGGGCAACCTGCAGAGATGTATGATGATTACACACAGATTGCCAACTACCTAGGGCATACTAAAGAGGGCAATTCTTGATTGATTACCTAGGTGCTCCCATTGGATTTTCATCTTTACTTGAATCATATACCACAGCTCCATTAATTATAGTATATAATGTTTTGGTGAACACCTCCATCGGATTTCCATCAAATATAGCTATATCAGCATCTTTACCTACTTCAATGCTGCCAAGTCGGTCATCTACACGACAGATTTTGGCAGCATTAATTGTAATTGCCTTTAAACCTTCTTTCAGATCAAGCCCTGCGCGCACAGCCAAACCAGTACAAATTGGAAGTGCTTCAATCCTTGTTACAGGATGATCCGTTGTAATAGATACTAATACCCCCTCCTTATTCAAAATTCCTGCTGTCCTGAATGTAAGGTTTTGCACTTCTATCTTATCTCTTGAAACTAAAGCAGGGCCTACAATTGCAGGATACCCTGATTCAACTATCTGCTTTACTACTAGATGTCCTTCACTACAATGGTCAAGTGTGAGATCTAAATCAAATTCTTTGGCTATTCTAATCGCCGTCATTATATCATCCGTTCGATGAACGTGTGCCTTGAGAGGTATCTTCTTTTCAAACACTGGTATCCAACATTCATAATGATAATCTTCTTCAAAATCCTCTTTGCTATTCTTTGCTCTTTTCTTTCTCTCTATATATTGCTTTGCTTTAAACAATTCTTCACGAAGCATTGCTCCAATTGCCATTCTTGTCTGTGGTGATTTTCCTTGATCACTATAGTTCTTCTTTGGATTCTCTCCAAATGATATTTTCATAGCAGCAGGATTTTTAACAATCGATTCATCAATTACTCTTCCATATGTCTTCATAACTAAAAATTGCCCACCCACAACATTCGAACTACCTGGCCCGACCATTACTGCCGTAATCCCCGCATGAACAGCTTCCGCAAAGGCTGCATCCATAGGATTAATCGCATCAATTGCACGCAAATATGGTGTAATTGGATTGCAAGTTTCATTGCTATCATCTCCCTCAAAGCCTTTCTTTTCTTCTGTGATACCAATATGACAATGGGATTCGATTATTCCTGGCATAACCCAATTTCCTTTTGCATCAATAACTTGTAATTCTACATCATCTTCAACTTTGATTGCTTTTCCTATATCTTTAATCTTACCTTGATTGATAAGCACACAACCATTCTCCAAGACTACTCCTGCCATTGTCATAATTTTTCCGTTTTTTATAAGCAACATAAATATTGCTCCTTCCTTAATCTGAACAAAACGATTTCCAAGCATAGTATTTCCTTGGTTTGCTAGATTATACTCAATCACTTGTATTAATGAATGATATACGAAATTATGGTAATACTACTAAAGTATTTTTCTGTAGAAATACTATGGTTGAGAGAATGTTATTGCGAAATTCTTCCCAAGATCCACATTACAAAGAGTTTTGCTAACGCCTATAATATAATTATTAAGAAAGGAGCCATGTACACTGCTCTCTTTCAACCTATCTATTAGAGCAGTATCGCAAGTAAACTTGCGATATGCATGGATATCAATATGAAAGCAACAGTAGATCAAGACGGATGCATTAGCTGCGGAGTATGCGTTAGTGTATGTCCAGAAGTATTCTCATTCAATGATAATGATGTTTCGGAAGCTATCGAAGGTGATATTCCCGAGGACAGCATTGAAGCTGCTAAGGAATCCCGTGATAGTTGTCCTGTTAGTGTAATATCTATTACAGACTAATATATCAATTGATTATCAATATAAAAAACAATTTTCTTTCACTGCTAGTTAACTAACAGTGACATGAAAATTGTTTTTTTATGTTTCTCTTATGATAATCACTTCTAATTAAATACTCATTGTTTTGACTTTGCTTCCACTCTTTGCATCCTGGTACTAGTAACTCCAATTTTACTGTAATGCACAATTATTAATACAAAAGGTATTACATATTGCATGATAAGATTCCATTTTACTAGAATAGTATTGTATAAGAATTCAACATCAAACTGAGTTCTACAAAGTACTAATGCCAAATAATAGATGAAAACAGCAAAAGGAATATATAAGAACTTTATCTTTCTTACCGAACATACCCATTTAATGCAGCGCATTGAAATACTTGCATAGAGACAGATTCCTAAGAAATCGGATAAAAACATAATAATGATTAATATTGCCTCGAAATGTTCTAGAATATTCAACACCGAAATTCCCTTCATTGCAACATAAAAAGGTGTCGATATCATAGCCGACGCATTGTTTCCTACAAGACTATAAGTGACAACTGTAACAAGAATTAGCAAAACAAGAAAAAGCGCAATCGTCGCTATTAGAAACCGAGCAATTAGTTTACCACTTTTACTATGATCTTTTACACTATCTCCATAGATTAATATCAAGAACAAATTACCCGCCGCTGCTATAATAAAACCTGCTTGCCCGCATAATTCGGAGAACGATAACGTATTAGCAACTTTAATATAATCTAATCTAATGTTTGGTATTGCACTTAGTATATAGATAAACAGAATAATTAACATCGGTACAAGTACAAATTCCGCAAATCGAAAGATTGTTTTAATCCCACGTAAGAAAGCATAAAGAACTAGTATCATCATTGTGACAAAAAATACTTGTTCACGTGTATTGGACATAATCGAGGATTGAAGATTTAACGTATATTGCCACACCTTTGTGCTTAATACAACAAATGACCAAATACCATAGAAAGCAATTAATACTTTTGCAACTGCACGTCCAAAAAGGTCTACTAGTATCTCATAAAAATTATAGTGCGGATACGCTTGCATGAAGACTACAATCAATAATGCCAATGGTATTAGCGCGACTAGAGAAAGTAATACACTAATACCTGCACTGCTACTATTACCCACTGCTAATTCTGCTGGTATTAGTGTTAGAATAGGTGTTATCGAAATCGCTAAGAACATATAAAATAACTGCCTGAATGTAATAACTTTTTTCATAGACACGACCTACCTTCTACCATCCTGTAGGATAATGTATAAGATTCCATAACACTATTACCATAAGGATTCCCCGTGTAATAGATGCCTAGAGCAATTGCTGCTAAACTGAAAACTAAGAACAAGTATAATTTCTTCTTATCATTTACTAACTCTTTTCCCTTCCTTATTAAAGCAGCAATGATTATAATAACGAATATATATAACATCTCTACCTCCACTCCTCTAACACACTTGACTTGGTTACTCTCGATTCAATTGTGTAATCAAACTTTGTAAACTGAAGAAAATCATCTTTGTGATTGCGTAGTGCATTCCATATTGTATTATTATTTTCAAGAATATCACTTAGATGAAACATATCAACATTAATTGTTTGAGAGGCAGATACTGCTTGCTCAAGCAGCTTAATCATATACAGCGTTTGTTCTTCCTTGATCTTCTCCCTTATCTCGTTATTCATCACTTGATTCGGATAAGATATACTACGTAGTACACTATCAAATCTTAATTGAACATTAATATGAATACTATTCGATTGTAGACTCGGTGTCAAAACAGTTTTCACATTATGAAGAGTCAATCCACTACCGCTTGGAAGGTATATCGGACAGCTCTTAACAATCCCTTTCAGCAAATCAACTCCTAAGGATGTGTCCTCGTCTAGATAAGCAACTAACTTATTATCAAAGAAAGCCGCATACCCACTCATCCCAAGTTTCTTATCCTCGTAATTAATATACGGTATAATTGTACTTGATTTCCCGCTTTCAATTCCCTCAAATATCCATAAGACTGTATTCTCATTCCTAGTAATAGAATCCAATCGTTTTGAAACCATGGTCTTTAAATCATCTTGAATCATTTCTTTTTCTTCTTTGGCATCTCTAATTATTGTCGCTGCATCTTCTTCCTTAATAACATACATCAAAGCATTTATTTTAATTGTTTCGTCTGAAATCAAGAAACGAACAGTCTCATCTATTCCATGTCCCGCAAGCCCCTGACCAATTAGATAAAAGTTGGTAAACGCGAAAGAAAGATCTTTCTTATTCTCTTTTTTAAGTTGCTCAAACGCCTCAAAAAGGGTATCTCCTTTTGCTTCAATTGTCTCCAGGTCTTCGTTAATAGTCTCCGGACCACCAATCCCATATAAAGCTGAGATGCTATACTGATTATCAATAAAATCAATTCCTAAGACCCTAATCATATCGATCTCATTGATTTCTTTTTTATTAAAATCTTTAGAACAGCCGCCCATTATAAAGAAAAGCAATAGGAGGCCCATTCCTAATAAAACCTTTTTCATAGGCACCTCCTACTTTTGCTTTCTATGGTTATCCCTTGCAATTCCTTCAGGTCGATATTTGAAGTAACGTACAGGAAAACGAAATAACGTATCTTTATGAGTTTTATGCTCTGCATCAACGAATGGTGATAGATAAGCAACTCCATAATTATCCAAACTACAAAGATGGATAATTATCAAGGTAATACCAATAATTATACCGAAAAATCCAACGAATGTTGCTAATAATGCAATACCAAATCGTAGAACACGTACTGCGTTAGCTAAATCCTGATTTGGTAACGTAAAACCTGCTATTCCAGTGAACGCAATTACGATTACAACAGCAGGCGATATCAGGTTAGCCGATACTGCTGCTTGACCTACTACCAAACCACCTACAATAGACATTGCTTGACCTACTGTTTTTGGCAATCGTAAGCCTGCTTCAATTATGATTTCGAATGATAATAACAAGCCAAATACTTCAACTGCCGAAGAAAACGGTACATTTACCTTAGCATTCTGTATCGAAAGTGCTTGCTCTATTGGTAACATCTGGTGTTGAAAAGTCGTTATTGCAATATATAGCCCAGGCAATATTATTGTTAGAATTAAAGCCAGATATCTTATGGTACGTAAACAGCTACCTATTACAAAATTCTCAGCATAATCCTCTGGAGATTGCATTAAAATCGGAAATTGGCATGGTAAGATATATACAAAAGGCATGCCATCTATAATTAAAGCAACACGCCCGTCCGTTAAATTAGAAGAACAACGATCTGGCCTTTGTGTGTACATAACTTGCGGAAAGATGCTGTTATGATTACTCGATATGAATTCCTCTATAAATGCAGGGGTAGGCGTGTTATCAATGTCAATCTTCTTAATAGCCTTCTTAAGTTGCTCTACATTCTCCATATCTACAATATTACTTAGATAAGCAATTGCAATATCTGCTCGGTTCACTCGTCCTACCGTCATCTGCTCAATAACCAGGTACCTAGAACGAATTCTTCTCCTTATTAATGCTGTGTTCGTACGAAGTACTTCAATGAAGCAATCCTTCGCTCCTTTCATCACTCCTTCATCAGAAGGTTCCGATACCGACCTCTTATCAAAACCTCTTACATCAAAGAGGATAGCATCATGCAATTCATCAAATATCAACCCAGCCATACCACTCATAACGCCTTGGATTAGCTGATCCATGTCTTTTACTTTAGAAGCAAATCCGTGATATGCCATGCCAGTAAACATAGCATCATACAACTCTTGTTGGTTTTTACATTCCCTAACTGCAGTGTTATCTGCAAATGGTCGTAGAATAGCTTGGTCAAAAACTGCACTATTTACTAACCCGTCTACACAAAAGATATGCATAGGAACTTTATATTTAGCGGTTTTTATTTCACGAACTAATACATCTCCACTTTTAGCAAATAAATTCTTTAAGTATTGCGATTCAATTAATTGTTGCAAAACCATTCTCCCTTTCGAATGAATAATAAATAGTATTATATATAACATTCATTCTTCCAGAAAGCATGTGATTTTATTCAAAAGCTAAGTTAAAATATCCTTTTCCTCTCTCAACTGGAAATCGTGACATGATAGTTTGTGTCTCATTAACTTGTAAATTGTCTGTTCGCACCAAATGAACCGAACATTCTTGCATATTACTGTCTGTTAATAACTGCCTAACTAACTCCATAATTAGATTACTAGGCATCGTGTGCTCTCTTATATATAGAACATCTTCATACTCACGAACCATTACAATATAGGAATCGTCTATAAGCAAAGTTTTGCCGCCTGTAAAAGCATTCTCTTTAATAGCATAATCAAGTTCGTACTCTTCCCATTCTATATAGTTAGTAGCAGATAAACGCCCATCACGAATCTTCTTATATAAACTACTATCCTCTGAACGCAATTCCTCAATCGCAAATCGTTTACTTTCTGTAGTTATGGTTGCTGCTTTAAGTTCCATTTGAGTCTTCTCTTCTAACGCTAATTGTTCTCTCTTAATACGGATCATCTTTCTAATAATGGTAGAAGAATATCCATTTCTCTCATAAAAATTCTCAAGCTCTTTTGTAGCCGGTTGTAAAAAAGTTGAATTTTTCGTAATTTCATTCGCATAATTTAACAACTTCGAGCTATAACCTTTTCCCTGTGCTTCCGGTAAGGTTGCCACCGCATAGACATAATAAACCTTACGAACACCATTCTTTTCATGTAATTTAGCCGGCATCAATGTAAGCATAGACACCGGCTTTTTATCTATTAGATAAATCAAAGTACTCTCATCATGAAAATATTCACCAAAGAAAAAATCAATATAGGAGTCTTCATCATGAAAGCATTCCTTCCAAATCTTTTTTAGTTGTTCAACCATTGTATTATCTGCAAATTGAATCATACAATCTCCTCTCTATATTCCAAGAACCTATCAATTACAAAATCCTTTGTAATAACGATAAACCTATTAATGTATTTTATGTCTACAGTTATAATTATAAAAAAGTTTTTACCAAACTTCTATTTCTAAGAATAAAATTTGATAAAAACTTTTCACTTACTATATTATTTTAATACCGCAGTATACTTTTCTATTAATAAATCAGGATAATACGATAGTTTAGCTTTTCGTAATCCCTCTTCTCCCATATCCTCTTCACGATTTACATACTCATAATCCTGACAGTTATGAATCACAAATTGTTGATTAATCATTGGATAGGCACCTTGAATATCAGGGAATGCTTTTTCAATGTGTACGACAAAGGTATCATCCGTTAACGGTTCACCAATCGTATAAGCAATTACTTCTCCCTCTCTACGTATTAATCCACCAACTAAATCTAATTCAAAAAAGTTATTGAAGGCGCATGAAACTGCACAGGCTTCTAATTGAAGATTCGTGTCATTCTCACAGTCATATAGGGAACACCATTTAGCATTCATCTTCTTACAATCCTCTATATTCTCCCCAGTTATCTGTTCATATTGCCAATCTGGATTATCTTTAAAACGAGCGATATGGTTTCTCTTACCATGAAGTTTCTTACCCGCTAACGTAGTCAAACGTTCTGTTTTATACACATAATCACTTTCTTCTCTTGGGGCCTCGATATTAAAAAGCCCCGGAAAAGACTCCTCAACTTTGGATACTTGACTCTCTGGTATTCCCCTAAGACGAAATTGTATGTTTCTTTCCTTTGCATCTTCCATTAAAGCTTCAATTATTGGTTTGATGTCACCTTCTCCAACTGGATAAGTATACATTTGTTCCTCACCTAATCCACTCTTTAGACAATAAAAGCCATTAACATCAGCAAATTCTATATGATTGGAATGGCGCCAAATAAAATTATTAACAAAGGAAAAATCACAGCTTTTATATTGTGCTTGTTTCAATCTATGATTTATCCACTCTTTATCATTTAACTCAACCTTTTTAAATGTAATCATGATTAACTCCTTCTTTTGTTCTATCTAACCATAATATTTCCCAATTAACATTGAATCATTCTATGATTGATTTTCCATTACGGTTTAAATATCTCGTTATAACATAGCTTTATTTAATGTATAGTATACGTAGAGTAGCAAGAATTTGTCAACTATATAATACTATAAAAGAATAGCCCTAGACAAAACAATTTGTTTTATCTGGGGCTATTACTTACTTATTTAGAATTAACAAACTTAAGCTACTACAACGTTAACTGCTTGTAAACCACGAGCTCCGTTAGTAATATCAAAAGTTACGTTTTGATTTTCTTCTAAAGACTTAAAACCGTCTGTAGCGATTCCTGAGAAATGTACGAATACATCTTCACCATTTTCGCTGTTAGTAATAAAACCAAATCCCTTTTGTGCATTAAACCATTTTACTGTACCTTTATTCATGAAAGATACCTCCTAATAATATTCTAATATTTTTCGGTGAAAATAAAAAATCACATATTTTTGTAAATCATCGAATAGTCAATGATTTACAAAAATATGTGAATCAAAACTTACCTCTAAAATACTAATTAAGAATAACATAATTATTATGATATGTCAACACTTATTATAATAATATTGTTTTCAATGCAATGTATACAATGTATACCTTAAAATCTAATATTACTATTTTATTTAACTTTTTTCTTTAAAAAATGACACTATTTTTTTCATCGCTCATATACTTATAATATACAAACTATTAAAGGAATGAATACTTATGTCTTGTTTATTTGGTTGTTTTAACGGACGTGGTTGCCGCAATAGATGCAACCGTTGTGGCTGCAGCAATTCTAGTTGCCGTTGCAACAGAAGTTGTAGCGATAGTTGGGGCCGTAGTGGATGCAGTAGTAGAAGATCTTGCAGCAATCGCAGTAACTGTAGACGTAATAGGGGTTGTGGATGTTAATTTTAACTCTAAATTAGTTGAGTAATAAAAAGACTGTCTCACGAATAATCATAGATTAGATTATTCTGAGACAGTCTTTTCTATTATAATCAATACTATAGCTAAAAAAACACTCGCTCTTGTTGGAAGATATCATTATTGTGACATATCGCCCCTCCTTGACGCATCGTTATATTGGCTTAAGATTATTAGGAAGTTTTGCTAATGGAGGATATTAACAATCAATTTAACCTTTTTTTCATATAATAGCTTAGATTAAGATTTAGGAGGTAATCAGTAATGTGTGGAATAGCTGGATTCTGCAGTTTTGATGTCGATTATAGTTGCAGTCAGGGTAAATATGTTAACATACTAGAAAACATGTCTAACACATTATACCATAGAGGTCCAGACGAACATGGTCATTATCTATCGAAACATTTCGGTTTGGCACATGCAAGACTCTCTATTATTGACTTAACAAATGGTAAACAACCGATGTATCGTAGTGTAGGCGGATACACATATGCGATTTGTTACAATGGTGAACTGTATAACACCGCCGAGCTTAGGGAGGATTTAACAAGGAAAGGCTGGAGGTTCAAAACCTCCTCCGATACTGAAGTTATTCTAATTGGCCATATTGAATATGGTACTTCGTTTGTAGAACGATTAAATGGTATCTTCGCCTATGCATTCGTTAATGAAAAAGATCAAGAAATCTCATTATATAGAGATCGTAGCGGTATCAAACCTCTCTTCTATACCGTCTTCAATAATACCTTATTATTTGGCTCCGAGTTAAAAGCAATCTTTGCTTTTCCAGAGTATCAACCTAGGGTAGACAAGAATGGGCTTAACGAGATCTTCGGTATTGGACCTGCCAAAACAAGCGGATGTGGAATATTTAAAGATGTATATGAAATCTTGCCAGCCCATTATCTAATGTATACGGAAAGTTCTATGAAACTTCACTGTTATTGGAAACTAATTAGTAAACCACATACGGATTCCTATGAAGAAACGGTAGAGAAAACACGTTTTCTTGTAACGGATTCTATTTCACGACAGATGGTCTCTGATGTGCCAATCTGCACCTTCTTATCAGGAGGTATCGATAGTAGTCTCGTATCCGCTGTATGTACGAACGAATTGAATAAACAAGGAAAGCAACTTCAAACATATTCTTTTGATTTTGTTAATAACGATAAATACTTTAAATCAAATCCTTTTCAACCTGCAAGTGATAAACCCTATGTTGATATGATGGTAAAATTTCTAGATAGCAATCATACGTATTTGGAATGTGACAATTATACCATGGCTGATTGCCTTTTTGAATCTGTTGACGCAAGAGACCTTCCGGCAATGGCTGATATTGATTCCTCTATGTTGCATTTTTGTCGTCAAGTAAAACAATATAATAAGGTGACATTAACTGGTGAATGTGCTGACGAGATCTTTGGTGGTTATCCTTGGTTTCATAAAGAAGAATGCTTTAATGCCACAACGTTTCCTTGGTCTATGGATATTGATGCAAGGAAATCCTTCTTATCAGATTCTTTCATTAACGAGCTGAATATGGAGGCGTATATTCAAGCAACTTATGAAGCTTCTATCGCAGAAACACCAAGACTTGCGGAAGATTCAAAGACAGAAGCTAGAAGACGTGAAATCTCCTACCTTAATTTAAGATGGTTTATGCAAACCTTACTAGATCGTATGGACCGTACAAGTATGTATTCAGGACTTGAAGCTCGTGTTCCTTTTGCTGACCATAGAATTATTGAATATGTCTGGAATGTTCCTTGGTCAATCAAATATAAAGGTAATATGGTAAAGCATCTTCTTCGCGAATCTGCACGAGGCCTTTTACCAGACGAGATCTTATTCCGTAAAAAAAGTCCATATCCTAAGTCACACGATCCAGCTTATGAACACTTATTGCAACAACGCTTTATTGATATAATTGAGAATCCTTCTTCTCCTATATTAACTTTTATTGATAAGAAAAAAGTTTATCAATTCTTTAACAGTCCTTCTGACTATGCCAAACCATGGTATGGTCAACTAATGGCTGGTCCTCAGATGATAGCCTATATGATACAGATTAATTATTGGTTAGAAAAATATCATATTGAAATCCTATAGAGGTTATTAAAAACAATCTTCAAGAATTGTCTGACTAGAAATAGACACTACGTGTCCTCTCGCCAGACAACTCGTTGAAGATAGCTTTTGAAATTAATTTCACTATAAACGTTTTTCAAAATTGCCAGCAATAGAAAGGTCCTCTTGGATTACTACGAAAGCATTCTCATCAATTTCCTTAATTCTCTTCACTAACCTACTAACCTCGTACTTCGAAACTGCCGTATATATGATATTCGTCTCTTCACCAGTGAAAGCACCTTCCCCCTTCCAGCAAGTTGCTCCTCTTACAATTTCACTTGTAATTAAAGGACGTATCTTAGGCGATTTCGTAAAGATTAAGGCTGTAGTCTTTATATTCTGATAATGACACTTGTCGATTACAATTGACATTACGGCCATGAAAATAATCGAATAGATCACAATACTAATATCAAACAATAGTGCACAAACACCAAAAACAAAGGCATTAATGATAATTGAAAGCTTTCCTACACTAAAATCATCATATTTCTTAGTCATGTATACACCTAGTATGTCTTGTCCTCCACCCGATCCTCCAGCCCGAAGTGTTAAACCAACTCCAAAACCACCAATTATTCCACCAATTAGGCAAGCACCGATGATATCATTAATAATAGGTTCTATAGGAGCTGTAATTACAATCAAGAAGATGGATTGGAAGGTTACACACACAATAGTCTTTACAAAGAATCCCTTTCCTAGGTGGCGATATGCTAATACAAACAATGGTATGTTCAAAATATAATAAATTGCACCTGCTATATCGAAATCACCAAAATTCATTCCCAGGTAATCTACTAATAACGTACGAATTATCTGCCCAATTCCTATAAAACCTCCCGTATACAATCCTAGTGGTACGATAAATAGATTGATACCAATTGTGAGCAATGCAGTACCTGTAATTGCCAAAAGGTAACTTACTATAACATCTTTTTTCCTTTTTTTCTCTTTAACCAATTTTATTTGCTCTTGGTTTTCATCTTTATTTAATGAATCACCCATTCCAATATTCCTCCTAAAACGCACCTTCTACTATATAACAATTATATATACTAATATAACCAATTCGGGTAAAAGTATGTAATTCTCCTACAAAAAAACAGTTAAGAATCCCACTGGAAACTTAACTGTTCTCTATGCTTACGTTAAACAGATATTCGTTAGAAGCTTGTTTAACCTATTCTATATACTTTTTAACATATTAATAATCGGTGTTGACATACCTAACTGATTATATGATTGGTAGATGGATTCTTCTTGTTCTCCATCTTCTTCACTGCCAAACATTATTTCCATCATCTTAAGATAATCATCCATTGAAAAAATCTCATCAAGCTTATCGGAGAGTTCTTCAACAGTTGATATACTGTTATTGATTTCAACGTTATCCGAAGGATTCGTTACAATAACAGCTGATGTTGTTGGTACTGTGGTAGTTACATTCGAAGTATAGTTTGAGGCGCTACTCGCTGCATCTTTACTTGTTACCGTTATGTCTGATGCATCTATATTCTGGTTATAGTATTGCATTACTTTAACTACATAATTCTGCGTTTCTTTAAAAGGTGGAATTCCTCCATACTTTCTAACATTACCACTTCCCGCATTATAAGCTGCTAAAGCTAATTTTGTATCTCCATCATATTGATTTAATAACTTAGATATTAACTTCGCACCACCCATAATATTTTGTTCTGCGTCAAAGGCATCTGTAACCCCTAGTTCTTTTGCTGTTGCAGGCATAAGTTGCATAACCCCCATCGCTCCACTTCTAGATACAGCATCTGTCTTAAAATTCGACTCTTGTTTTGCAATTGCTTTTAGCAAATCAATACTTACATTATATTTATCTGATGCTTTTTCAAAGATGTCTTCTAGTGATACTTCTTTATCTTGATTCATATAACTATCGAAAGATGTAGACGAAGTCTTCTTTGTATTAGATACTTTACTAGACTGGTTTACAACTTGAGCTGTATTCGAGACATTATTTATCTGCATTACGTACCTCCGGCCATTATATTCCCTAAAGGAATCATAGTAAATTCATTATAGCAAGAGTACTATTGCAATGCAATATGTAATATGTCTCATTTACGCGAGATTAATTCTTTCATCTTGTGGATTTATAATCCATACTGCCGATAACTCTGATTCTATGTCGTATTTCTTCATATTATGTCTTGCAAGAGTGAATTCTTCCCCCATTATTAAAGCTTTACTTACTTCACCCGTAATCTTATGCTGAATACCTTCACCAGTAATTACCGTAATGTCTACGTTCTTATGAAACGCCATACAATAGAGCATATCTTGCTTATCAGGTTCACATCTTGAACAATCATAATACACAATCCTGCCCTCTTTATTAATATGCAATGATTTGTACGTTGTAGTATGAGGAATTCCGTCTTCATTGTATGTTGTTAGTGTTTTCATAACATCATCACGATTCATAACTTTTCTTAGTTCTTCCGAAATCTTAATAAACATGTATGAATCTCCTCTCCAACAAAATTTCAGCTATTTTGACGATTTTTATTCTATAAAAACCAAAACAGCATGTTATAATTAACATTTATTGTTAATATTATAACATGCTGTTTGTTAAATTGCACTAATTATTTTATTAATTTCCATTGTTTTTAATTACAATGGCAAATGAATCTCAAATGTTGTTCCTTCACCAACTTTACTATATACAGTAATCGTACCATCATGTCTCTCAATTATAGCTTTGGTTATTGATAAGCCAATTCCCATACCTCCTGTTTTTGAACTCCTAGACTTATCAACTCGATAGAAACGCTCGAATATAAATCCAATCTCTTCTATAGGAATCCCTTGACCATAATCGATTATCTGAATAACCACCTCTTTCATTCCATCTATCCGATAAGTTATACCTATCTCGTTACCTTCAGAAGAATAAGTAATGGCGTTGGCTATTAGATTGATCATACATTGTTTAATTCTCTGCACATCACCATATACAACGGCATCTTCTGGTACTTGTAAACGAATCGTTATGTTCTTATCACTTATTCTTTTTTCGAACTCATTTCGAAGTTTACAGCACATATCATAAAAATTAAATCTACACATGTATAACGTTTCACAAGTATTCTCTAGAATATATAATTCCTGCAATTGATTCACCAATTTAGTTAATCGTAAAATCTCTGTATGGCAATTCTCAAGTCTTACCTTAGATGGCTCCCAAAGCCCATCTATCATTGCTTCTACTTGTCCTTGAATATTGCACAGTGGCGTCCTGAGTTCATGTGCTATATCTGTGCACATCTGCCGCTTTTGAAGCTCTTCCTTCTTTAAAGAATAGGACATCTCATTGATTGAATAAACTAAGTCTTCCAGTTCTTTCACACTTGATTTTGCTTTAGCCTGAACGCCATATTCCCCTGTCGCAATCCTTTTAGCTATTTCTATTACGCTAGTAATTGGGTTACTAATACGATTTGCCATTATAACGGCTATTATGACAGACATCAATAGAAAGATTACTCCACTCCAAAAGATTGCATTATTTAATTTACTTACTAACATCGCCTCATTAACAGATAACGAATATGGACCATAATACCCTACATACACCCATCCGATTACTCCATCTTGCTCATTGTTTAATACATACTTGTTCTCTGTATATTCGCCTCTAAAATTAGGATATACCATATGCATGTGTTCTTCTACTGTCTGTAATATATTTATGCATTCTTGTTCATTCTTTGTTCGTATATCAAAGCGGAAGTTGTCATTAACGGATTCTATTCGTAGTAAAAGCCCTTTCTTTAAGCTTGTAAGACCAATTCTCTCAATCTTCTCTTCATCAAATGTACCAGCTTCTATATCATATTGATTCTCGATACGTTCTACTGTTCTATTAACAAATTTATTATGGAGGTTTTCAGCATATTCACGGAATATTGTATTAATCGATTTATTAAATACAATAGCTAATAAGACAACAATAACCATAGTCGTAATTGAATATAGTATAATCATTCTGTTTTTCAGTGATTTCATAATTCATGCTATGCTCCCTTCTAGTAATCCTTTAATTGGAGTAATCGAACTATTCCTTCATAAAGCGATACCCAACTCCATGTACCGTAGTGATATATCTTGGTTTCTTTCTGTCTGGTTCAATCTTTTGACGTAGCCCCTTTATATACGTATCAATACTTCTATCATATCCATCAAATTCACCTTCTAATGCATACGTTATTAACTGTTCTCTAGAAAACACTCGATTTGGTGAATTAACTAAAGTTTCAAAAATCTTATATTCCGTAGGTGTTAGATGTACTATATTTCCCTGAACCATAACAATCCTTTTATCAATATCATAGGATAGATAATCATCTTGTACTACTACATTCGACGAATCCACATTACATCTTCTTAGTACCGCTTCTATTCTAGCCATAACATTTCTTGGGCTAAAAGGCTTGCCAATATAATCATCCGCTCCGATTGATAATCCATGTACCATACTACTCTCATCTGTTTTACCAGTAACCATAATAACAGGTATATCATATTCTAACCTAATATTCTTACACAAGCTTTCACCTTGTATATCAGGTAACATCAAGTCCAATATAACAAGATGAATCTTTTGATTCTTCAGTATTTTAAGCGCTTTCTTTCCATTCTCAGCTTCATAAACTTCATATCCACTATTCTCTATATAAGCTCTAAGTAGTTCTCTTATCTGTTCTTCATCATCTACAATTAAAATGGTTTTCTTATCCATCCTTATTACCTCCTAACCAAAGATTGCCCAGTATTGCTATCCTTAGTATTAACAAAAAAAAAATCACAATACATAAGAACTTTAATTCTCATGTATTGTGATTTCATTCATGACAATAGAAAGTTAGCAATGCGTATTTCTATTATCTATTAAACAATTCTACGAATTGATTTAATCGGTCTATAATTTACATCTGATATAATTATACCAGTCCTTGGTGAACTAGCATGGATTAACTTACCATTACCAATATAGATTCCAATATGACCTGTATATGCAATTAAGTCTCCTGGTTGAGCCTGTGATATACTTTCTACTCTTCTACCTGATGAACCTTGCGCACCTGAAGTTCTTGGTAATGAGATACCAAAATTTCTGAATACACTCATTACAAACCCAGAACAATCTGCACCGTTTGTTAAGCTTGTACCACCATAAACATAAGGATTACCCTTAAATTGAACAGCATAATTCGCAATTTGTTGTCCTAGTGATTTGTTACCAGTTGATGTAGTTGTTGAATTTGATGTTTGTGAAGAAGACCCAACAGATGAAGATGGTCTGCTTGACGAACCATTTGACGAACTACTTGATGTACTGTTACCGCTTGTATGTGTTGTGCTTGTATTGGAAACCGTTCGTTGTTGTGCTAGTAATTCTTGTCTTCTGGCTTCTTCTTCTGCTCTCTTTGCTTCTTCTTCTCTTTCTAATCTTGCACGTTCTTCTTCAATTGATTCTGCTTGTTCATTCTCTGTATATAATTCAACATATTCCGATGAAACATATCCCGAATGGTCATCTGTTTTAATTTTAACCCAGTTTTTTGTTTCTTTCTTAACTGGTAAAACCTCACCTTCACCTACTAATGTAAGAACCGTCGCATCTTCCTTCGCTTTTTCTCTTACTTTTAAGGTTGTAGTTGTAACAATCGCTAAACGCTCACCTACTTCATCAGCCTTTTTCTGAGCTTCTTCTCCAGACAATACATAATCAGCCTTTACATATCCTGTAACAGATCCTGAATCAATCTTGTACCAACCATCTTTTTCTTTAATGATTGTACCAACACCGTTTTTGTATAGTTTACCAACGATTTTACTATCTTCGCTAGCTTTACTTCTAATATTTAGATAGTTATCTACTTGTGCAATAACAATTTCTGGTTTCTCTTCTTCAACATTACGAGCTTTTGATTCTCGTTCTGCTATTTCTTTATCTGCTTCTTCTTCTAATTTTAACGCTTCTTCAACTAATGAAGTACTGTCAAAGCTAAGACTAATATCTTGCCAACTAGTAGTGTCTTCCAATAGTTTTTCTATATCTTCTGTACTATAGTTGTTTCCGACTACGCTGTTGTTCGTTACATTACTAGCTTTCGCCACGTTCGGAAATGCTGCGGTTTCTAATAATAGAATCCCCATCGCCGACATAACTAATATCCTTTTTTGTAATACTTTCATTCTTGTAAATACACTCCTTCCAAGTCTTGAGACTATATGCGAAACGCAAATCTCTGTGTGATAATACTTCTGTCACACGAATTCCCTTGTTTTTAAACTTGAGCTTATAGTTCCTGTTTCAATTGTTACAATTCTGTTACATTGTATTACAGAAATGTGGCGATTTTATGGTGATTTGTGATTTTCTTTCACAAAAACGTAAAATATCTCTTCACCCACCCCTTTTTGACACCACTTGGAAACCTTACAAAAATATTAATATCAACCTTATCTTCCCTATCTCGTTGACAGTACGAAACCCACTATTTATAATGTAACTTATCGGAAGAAAATCAAGCACGAACGCAGTGAGTATTTGATTTTACCGATAAGTTAGCTCTAGAACGAAGTTCTAGGGCATAGGGATTGAACGTAGTGAAAGACCGTTACTCCGCTAGGAGTAATAAGTTAACAAGTTTTATTCACGAACCACACGTTCGATAAGTTAGCTCTAGAATGAAGTTCTAGAGTAAAAGAAAGGGGCAATATTTATGAATCAAATTCGTGAGAAGAAACGTTTATTTGGTGCTTTGTTTGTTATACTTATGATTTTTGTTGTTACATATCAACCACTCGTAAGTAAAGCTGCAACCGATTCAAACTTTATAATTGAAGACGGTGTACTTCTTCATTATAATGGTACAGCATCAACTGTTACCATTCCTTCGAATGTACACACAATAGGAAAGCGTGCTTTCTATAATAATAAAAAGTTAAAGAAAGTTACCATTCCTTCTACAGTTAAAGTTATTGATGAAGAAGCCTTTGCAAATTGTAATAAGTTAACTACTGTTCAATTAAGTAGTAATGTAACAAAGATTCTTTATCGTACATTTGCTAACTGTAATTCCTTAACAAGCATAACTCTACCTTCCAAATTAACATACATTGGTGAAGGAGCATTTATTAATTGTTACAAGCTCTCTAAGATAACAATTCCATCATCTGTTAAAACGATTGGTATTAGTGCATTCCAAGAGTGTTATGGACTTAAAACTGTAACGATTCCAAAAGATAGTAAGCTAAAAACACTATCTCGTTATACCTTTAGACATTGTAGTAACCTTACTACAATCAACTTACCTGAGTCACTTGAGTCTTTAGGGAAAGCTTCTTTTGCTTACTGTTATTCCTTAAAGAAGATTACAATACCGTCAAAAATCACATATATACAACCAGATACCTTTATCTATGATAGTAAACTAACTACCGTTAAAATCGAAGGTACTGTAACACGTATTGGTGATGAGGCATTTGCTTACTGTAGCAAGCTCACTAGCATAAACTTAAAAGAAGGTTTAGAATATATTGAAAGTTCGGCTTTTAGAAACAACTCAAGCCTATCCTCCCTATCCTTACCTTCTACTCTAACATATATAGGTGACTATGCATTTGCTGACAACGCGTCATTGAAGAAGCTAACAATTCCATCTGGTATCACTACGATTAATCAAGGAACCTTCACAGGTTGTAAAAAATTAACCTCTATAGCGATACCAGAATCAGTTACTACTATAAAGAGTAATGCGTTTAGTGATTGTTCTAAACTAGAAACCTTAATTCTACCAAGTAAACTTACTACGTTAGAATCTTATTCTTTATCAGGCCTTTCTTCTATTAAAACAGTTGAACTACCATCTACTCTTAAGACATTAGCCGCAGGTACTTTTAGTGGATGTAGTAAACTTACAACAATTACATTACCTGAAAAATTGAAGAAAATTCCAGCTAATTTATTTGACGGTTGTACTTCATTAACTGAAATTAAACTTCCTGAAACAGTTACTGAGATAGGAAATTGGGCATTCAATAATTGTTACCAGTTAGAGAAAATTAACATTCCAAACTCTGTTACTACTATTGGTAACAACGCATTTAACTCCTGTACTGGGATTAGTAAAATTACACTTCCTAATAAGCTTACCTCACTTGGAGCAAATGCATTTGCATACTGTACTAGTTTAAAATCCATTAAGATACCTACAACCTTAAAGACAATTGAAGAAAATACCTTTGATCATTGTCGTAGTTTAACAAGTGTTGAAATACCTGAAGGTGTGAAAAATATTTCTAATTATGCCTTCTATTACTGCGCTAATCTTACTGATGTCAGTTTTTCCGAATCAGTAGAAACAATTGGGTCTAATGCATTCACTGGTACAAAATGGATTCAACTTGCAGAAGAGAACCATATGGTAATTACAGATAACGGTATCCTTATCAAATATACTGGTACAGATACCAAATTAACAATACCAGATACCGTAAAATCCATTGCTCCAAATGTATTCCGTAACAATAGTTACTTAACTTCAGTGGTAATACCTGACACCGTAGTTACTATTAATAACTCTGCCTTTAGAAATTGTCGTAATCTTACAACGGTAAAACTCTCTTCTACTTTGGAATCTATTGGTAATAACGTGTTTGAAGAGTGCTTTAGCTTAACTACTATTAAACTACCTTCTAGTTTAAAATCGATTGGATCCTATGCATTTGAGAGATGTGAGAAATTAGTGACAATAAACTTACCAAACAGAATTACTAGTATTGGTGCTGGGGCCTTCTATGGTTGTTCTTCATTAGAAGAAGTAACCCTACCAACAAAACTAACAAGATTAGATCGCAATGTATTCTCATACTGTACTAATTTAAAGAAACTTAACCTACCAGAAAACGTAACCTCAATTGATAATAATTGCGTATCGTATGATATGTCACCAGCTATTTATTGTACGATAGATTCTGCTGCATATAATTTTGCAATTAGTAAAAATCTTAAAGTTGTACTTAACTAATTAAAATACCAACTCTATGTAGTAATAAAAGGCTGTGGAACGTTTCCACAGCCTTTTTTGCTACATATGAATTATTAATTCTTGTGTTGAAACGTCTTCCTTACCAACGTTTTGCTTCAATCATCTCTTCTAGATAAAAAATCGCTTCATCAATCATCTGTTCTCTTTGATCTTCATCTTCTACCTTATATAATCGATTATTCAAATCATGCAGATAATCAAATCTCTCTTTATTTCCTCTTTCTATCTCCCAATTCTCACCCGTTAATCTTGGTATCAACCAGCATTCCTCAATTGCTGACATCTTCATAGTAAGAGATGTCAAATTCGTATCTCCAATCGGAAAGCGATGCACTTCATATGATGATAATTCGTTATATTGTTGGAAGTTATCATTACCCTTTTCATGTTCTTCTTGCCTTATCGTTTCACAGGTATTATTCTCATTAATATTTTTAAAAGCAAGTCGTAAGGGAACTGGATATTTTTCAAGTCTTTTTTCCTGTATCTGTGTTTCTTGAATAAAAATTCTCTCTACATACTCTTCAAAATCACACTGTAAACAACCTTTATCGTCAATTGTTAGATCCGGTAAAAAGTAACACTTAGCTATTACCTTACCTACTGATTGACCATTTAATCTCATTATCTTCTTAAGTGTGACTTCACCACTATGTGTATCGAGTATATTCAAGATATGTTTCTTTGTTGCGATTAGATATTCAAAGGTTGTTGGTGCTTCGAATCGATATTTCTTACTGTTTAGAAACCACACATCTGTAATCCCTTCTTTTTCGTAAAAAGCATGTTTATCCAACCACTCATTTAGCTTCATATCGTAACTTAGATACTCCATAACAATTGGTTTATCCGTATTATTTATATATATGTCTGCTACATACGTACCTATCTCTCTACTACAATAGATCTCTGACTCTTTAAAACTTCTCTTTGCTAATTGGTACAATAGTCTTCTTGCTAGAGGATAATCACCCTGATTTCCATTCGAGCGTGTTTTACAATCAGTCTCAGCATGGTGCCTAAAATACGGTTCACGAATCATTCCTGCACATAATATAATTGATTCTTTGCAATCCGGACAAATCAAATCGTGATTTTGGCTAGCCATTCTCATCTGTAGCCGTAAATCTTCCTTGTATCTGCCTTCATAATCCTTCAGCTCGTATGCACACCAAAGCCCTCCTTGATATAATGCATTCTCCTGTGTAACCAAGTCATATCCTCCTTTTATTATTGATGCCAAATTAGTCAATTACGAAACTCTTATACCTTATTAAACTAATCTGTGAGATCTGCTTTCGTTAATGCACTTAGGATAATAATGAAATTAAGATTCTTTCAAAATAAAACTCTTTCTTTTTGCCAAACTGTTTCTCCATCTTTTTAAGATTCTTATCTAAGTGCTCAACTTCTCTAGAATAGCTATATGTAATTTCTACAACATCGCTAAATGTTAAAAAACCTTTCATTTGCCATCTCGCCTGACATAATTCTTGTATAATCAACGGGCTAATTACTGCTAACTTCATCTTACCATATGCATTCTCATCATAAACCGCACCCGAGAAATACGTATACGTAAAGTATACATAAAGCTGTTCCATTATCGTCTCATACTGGATACCAAGTTCTTCATTCTGTTTCATATATAGCAAAAACTTCATTCTATTACCAATATATTCCTTTGAACCATTACTATATAGTTGATCAAAAGCAAGTCTAGTAGCATCTGACCATTCTGTTCTTAATACCTCTAAGCGAAACAATAAAGCGAATTGTTTTTTAATGATTTCAAATCGAATGTCTTCTTTACACTGATACGATTTTAACTTCTCTATCATACAATCTACAATCTTTTCTGTCTTGTATCGATTGATTAAACGGTCCATTGTAGAATATTCTTGACTATTTATTCGATTTTGTAAGTCATGTGCTAATGCAAAGCTGATTGCTGCACGTAGATTAACATCAAGTTTTCTATTCTGTAAGGTGCCAATAATACAATTTCTTGCTTCTGATAACTTGGCATAAAGTATGGAATTAAAATATTCAAATCGTCCCGATTCACTTTTCTTCTCTTTTGTTAAAAATCGAACTCGTTCCTCATGACTTAATATGATTCTTGCTACTTCAGGACAAGACATGGAAAGCGATAAATCACGCTCTCCTTCATACTCCTCCATATGTCTAGGATACTTTCTACAAGTATCGCATAACATGGAAGGACCTAATTCTGTATAGATATCACAGAGATTATCATCATTTAAGAATGCGCAACGGCGTCCATATTGTTTGAAAGCTCCCTTGCGCAACTGTATAGAATTCTGAAGGCAGTTTCCGAAACCACCTTTTACATTTTTATATTTTTCTAATGTCTTAGGATCAATCATAATCTCCCAGCCTGCACAACAAGTGTCTTCACACTCCATGGCAATGCAACTAAATTGATGATAATAATCCGGTATAGAATATTTCATGTCTATTCCTCCATAACAAACGTATTCGCAAGTATCATACACTCATTTTGTGGAATGTTCAAGTGCCGAAGTTTTAAAAATATGTAACGATTTTATTACATACTTTTTTTCTTTAATCGTTTCCCATATATTTCATTTACATTAAGTTTTAGAACTGACACCACTTTAAATAGTCTCTCATCATACTTGTGCTCTATACCTGGTTGATAATGATTCATCAATTTTGTAAGAGCTGGCATTTTTTCCTCTTCACCTAGAATTTCTATCGTTCCATTGCCACACACGCTTTCAAACTCCATCGTACAATCACATGCCAAATCCCCTGTAACTAAATTGTGTGAACAACTCATCGAGAATGCTACTTTATTGTTTTCTTGTAATAAATCAAGTTTTTTTCCAGCAATAGAACTATGAAAATACATCGTAAACTCTTCGTTTTCATATTCCACTCCAAAATTAAGTGGTATTACATAAGGATATTCCGTATCAAAAAAAGCCACGTTACATACATCGCATTGTCTCATAATTGCTAGGATCTCTTCTGGATTTTTTACTTCTCTATCTCTTCTTCTCATTCTTTCATAATTCCTTTCATGTTCCATGATAACTTTCCATATTTCTCTTTCATTGTATTAGAACACCAAATTATTGTCAATTTATAAACAAAAAAGTTATAGAATCTTTACTTAGATAATGCTAAAATAAATTCAAATTATTAACGCAATCCACCAGGCTACTTGTTTCTAAATATTATAAGTCTATGCCGATTTACCCATGTCAACCTACACCAAAGGAGAATACTATATGATTGAATATATAATTATTCTTGTTTACTAGATTTATCTCCTTTTGAAACTAAACCAACCCCAACTGCCATAATTAACACCGCTATTACGAAGACGATACTTGGAAGTTGATGATACAACACAAGTGACAAGACTCCTCCAACAAAAGGAGAAACCGCATAATACGCACTCGTTCTTGCGGCTCCAAGATGTCTTTGTGCATGCACATAAAAGAAGATACTAAGTCCATATGCTACAAAGCCTAATACCATTACACATAATATATCAGCAATTCTAGGAATCGTATTTCCAATGGCAAATGCTATCAAAAGTGAACCAAATCCCGAACCAAATCCTTTAATAATTACAATCTGTAATGGATCTTTTTCCGATAGTACTCTCGTACAATTATTCTCAAGTCCCCAACAGATACAAGCGAATAGAACAAATATCGAACCAAAGGTAAAATATAAACTTCCTTCTCCTTGTATTGACAATAACATACATGCTAAGGTAATAAAACCAATGCCACACCACAGATGCTTTGACAACTTTTCTTTAAATATTACAAACGCAATAACCGATGTTGCTACAATTTCAAAGTTATTCATTAAGGAGGCATTCGCAGCTGTTGTTCTCGCTAAGCCAATCATTAAAAAAATGGGTGCCATAATATCTAATACCACCATTCCAACTGTATAAGGAAGTTCTTTTTTCGTTATATGTAACTGCTTAGCCTTATGATTGTTCTTTTCACGAAACAACCATAATATTGACATACCAACTCCCGCCCCCAGATATAACCAAGCTGCCATCATTGTCTCTGTGACCTTTGACAATAACATCTTAGAAAACGGAGCATTCAAAGCATACAATACTGCAGCTACTATGGCGGCTGCTATTGCTTTTTTTTGATAATTATTGCTTATCTTATTACTCCTGGTTTTAATCTTTTTCTTAGTATTCATCTGATAAGAATCTTTCTTCTTAATACCTTTCTTCTTACTTCTTTGCTTATTCATATTACATCTGTCTTCTTTCTTATCAATTTCATATCCCCCATAGGGGGTTATTTGTTATAAGTAGTATATCGAATTCTATAAAAAAAAGCAATGAGATTAGTAAATCCCATCGCTTTTTCTTACTTACTATGCAAACTACTTCATAATTTTCTTTAACCATTTTAAATGATTTTGATAAGGAGGATAACGTAGCGGTATATCAATTAAATTACTCTTCCTTAAAACACTCTTTCTATGCGAGAAAGCTTCAATACTGGCGGCACCATGATACTCTCCCATACCACTTTCGCCAACACCACCAAATCCCATATAGGAAGTGGCAAGATGAATAATGGTATCGTTAATACAACCTCCTCCATAGGATATTTCCTTTATAATTCTTTGCTCCATCTTCTTAGATTTTGTAAACAAATAAAGTGCTAATGGTTTTGGTCTATTATTTATTAACGATATGAATTCTTCTGGATTTTCATATTCAATAATCGGTAAAATTGGGCCAAAGATTTCTTCCTTCATAACCTCATCTTCCCAAGTTACATGATCCATTATGGTAAGAGAGATCTGGTTCGTCTGTTCGTTACAGTCACCACCATAGACAATCTCTCCTGTCTGTATAAGGTTTTTAAGACGCACAAAATGTTTACGAGTAATAATTTTAGGAAAATCCTGATTTTCTTCTTGCTTATTACTGTAAAATTTCTCTGTATTCTTGATAATTTCCTTGATTAGTTTCTCTTTTACGCTCTTATGCACCACTAAGTAATCAGGGGCCACACAAGTTTGACCTGCATTTAAACATTTTCCCCAAGCTATTCTCTTACCAGCAAGCTTTATATCAGCAGTTTCATCAACGATACAAGGGCTCTTACCTCCAAGCTCTAAAATCACCGGAGTCAAATGCTTTGCCGCCTTTTCCATAACAATTTTCCCTACACCTACGCTTCCTGTAAAGAAGATTAAGTCAAATTTTTGATCAAGTAGTGATTGATTTACTTCTCTACCACCCTCTGCTACTGCTACGAAAGCTTTACTGAAAGTCTTACTTATAAGCTTTTTGATCACTGCTGACGTCGCTGGTGAATAATTAGAGGGCTTAATAATCGAACAATTTCCACTTGCGATTGCACCAATCAAAGGGGCAATCGCCAATTGGAATGGGTAATTCCATGGAGCTATAATTAATACAAGGCCGTAAGGCTCCTTATATATCTTGCTAACCGAAGGGAATTGCGTTATTGGTGTTCTCACCGTTTTCACTTTTAATAGGCGTTCCATGTGCTTCATCATAAAATTGATTTCTTCTAGCACAATTCCAACTTCTGTAGCATACGCCTCAAACGAAGATTTATTCAAATCTTTTTTTAAAGCTTCTAAAATTTCCCCTTCCATCTCCTTAATTGCCATTTTAAGCTCACTTAGACGTGCTTTTCTAAAGGCAAGGCTTTTTGTAGCCCCAGTTTTAAAGTACTTCCTCTGTTTTCCTAGCAACGTCACCGCATCCATCATACTATTCTTCCTCCATATCTATAAAATGATTTTAATTCCTTTTACTATTTCTTTCTTGAATCTATATCACTATTCATTTTCTTATTATGTTCAATAAAATATTCAGCTCTTTTTCCTATTATACAACATTTCATATAAAAAATGGTAGTGCATAAAAACGAGCCTTTGCGCTATATAAGATTTACTCCTTTATTTCGCAAAAGCCCACTATATATTCCATATCTAATTAACTATAATCCAAACTCTCTTTATGGTTAAAATTCTTTTTATGGTTCAAACTCTTTCTATAATTCAAACTCTTTTTGCGTTTCGCTTAAAGCCTCATCCATTCTACTAATTACCTGAGCCATATCTTCATACGAGATTACTGCTGCTGGTTCAAAACGAACACATTTTGCATTAACAAGTGTGCCAGCCGTCATTACGCCTCTTGCAAACATACCTTTTGCAACACTATATCCAACTTCACAAGCAACAAACTCTACTGCTAACATTAAACCAATACCTCTGACTTCCTCAATAACAGTTGGGTATTTTTCATGTAATTTAACCAATCCAGCTTTTAAGTACTCTCCTTTTTCCTTACATTGTCCTGGAACATCATTCTCAAGCATGTATTTGATCGTTGCTAATGCTGCTGAACAAGCGAGAGGATTACCACCGAAGGTAGGTGACCCTAATAACCATGGATTCTCAATAAGTTCTTCCGTCCACATATTTGGTCTACAGATGATTCCTGTAATCGGCATAATACCACCACCAAATGCTTTACCGAAGGTCAGAATATCTGGAACAACATCTTCAGTCTCACATCTAAACATCGCTCCTGTTCTTCCCATACCTGTTTGGATTTCATCGAAGATTAATGCTACACCGTATTCATCACATATTGCTCTTACTTCCTTAAGATACCCTTCTGGCGGAATGATGATACCACCTTCCCCTTGAATCGGTTCTAAAATTACGCCCGCAACTTTTTCTCCAACTGCTGCTAAGTTTCTAATTGCCTTACGCATATCTTCACTGTTACCGTACTCTACGTGTTGTACTTGTTGCACCATTGGGAGATATGGCGTACGATATGTACTCTTTCCACCCATTGAGATAGCACCCATTGATTTACCATGGAAAGCTCCTACTGTCGAGATGAACCAACTACCACCTGTAGCAATTCTTGCTAACTTGAGCGCCATTTCAACTGCTTCAGCACCACCATTGGTAAAGAAACATTTCTCTAGATCACCTGGTGTAATTCCAGCGACAGCCTTTGCAAGATAACCACGCAGTGGATCTAATAATTCCTGTGAATGCAATGCTTGGTGGTCTAATTGTGCTTTTATTGTATCTATAATTTCTTCATTTCTATGTCCACATGTATAGATACCAAATCCCCCCAAACAATCAATGAATTCTTCTCCATAAATTCCACTACAATAAGCACCATAATCTTTCCATTCAATTACTGCTGCATTCGTCGAAACGGATTTACGGTATTTTAACCAACCCGGACTGACATATTTGTCAAAGTAAGCTACCGTATCCTTTGTCACTTTCTCTTTTTGTACATCTGTTAAATCATCACTATGAATAAACTCAAGTACCTCCTTCAATTCTTCCAATACTTCATCTTTATTTATCATATTAAATCCTCCATTCTTTTGGTTCTAAAGTTACTAGATAATTATTCTATCCTGTCGCACGTTAACATTCCATTCACTTAAATAACCATTTCACTACTTCTTTTTAAGTACTATACTTCTTTTTAAGTAATTTATGGATTATTTACACAAGGACTTTATTACAAAGAAAACTTTTAGCGTACCTCTTTCACTTTCTTAAACAACTGCATTCTACTACTAACCTCCATCTTCTGATACAGATTTAAGATATGTTTCTTAAGCGTATTATTGGTAATATATAATTGCTTGCAAATTACATCATTATCTTCACTTTGTAATAGATGCTCTAATATTGTTTCTTCTCTACGAGTCAAACCATATCGTCTTGTGCATTCTGCAACTCTAATCTTCTCTTCCCCTTGGGATTCCTCAACCCAATTCTTATGAATTCGATACTCTAGATGATCTTTCAACATCTCTAAGATAAAGGTATCTTCATATTGAAAGTTAGGTTTTCCCTTATCACGGTAGAAGGCTAATACTCCAAGAAACTTCTGACGATATCCTAGTATAAGGTTTAATCCGTGATGCCACCCAGCAGGCTCAAAATACTTCTTATAAAATTCTGTGTTAACACGTTGGTCATCAGGAATCATATCCGATTCACGATAAATCATATTCTTTCCACTTATAAGCAATCCTTTTGCATAGTCAAGCGCATATAAATTGTCCATATAGATATCCTCTATAATCGGACTTTCATTGTGAAACACTGGCTCCACAAGTTTATTCATGCCATCTGGGCTTGATAACCAAAAGTCAGCACTATCATAATCCATGAGAATGTGTAATTGCTCCATGAGTAACTCACGCATTCTCGTTAGGTCCTCCATACTATGTATCTGATATATTATATGGTTTAATACAATCCAATCATTATTGCCCATGATCTGGTCACATCCCTTGTCTAATCTTATGGAGTAGCATGCCTTTGCTCACCTGTTGGCTTATAGCGCTCTATTCCCTCTTTCACCGGTACGTATACGGACAACTTCTTCAATATTACGGATGAAGATTTTACCATCACCGACGTGATCCGTACCTACTTTTCCTCTTATATCAATGATAATATCTTCTACTTTTTCATCTTGTACAACCACTTCTACTCGAATCTTAGGTAACAGATTTATGTTTGTCTTAAAACCTTTTATTTGGTTTACTGCATCTTCTGAAATATTACCTTTTTGTGTACCACAACCCATAACACTTGAGATTGTCATACCACCGCAACCTTTGGATTCAATAATCGACTTTACCATCTCTAATTTTTCTGGTTTAATTATGATTGCTAATTCTTTCATTCCATTCTCCTCCTTAATCTAAGTGAATTTATCCTTTAAACTCATTTATAGGATTCACGCATTACTATTCTTTATTTGTTGTTGTTACTTCTTAAGTTCTGTCCAGATTTGATCATAGATTGCTAAGGAATCTGTATCAATATTATCAACGAACTCTCCCTTAGCGATGACATCGCTTGGTGGATTCTTAGCAGGATTCTTGATAAAGTCATCTCCTAGTAAAGCAACACCCGCTTTATTAGGATTTAAGTATGGGAATTCTTCACCCACCATCTTTGCTGATTCTGCATCCATCATAAAATTAATGAACTCCATTGCTGCATCATAATTCTTACAGCCTTTTGGTATTACCCAGTTATCTAAGAATAGATAAGGTCCCTCTTTGGGATAGACTACTTGAATTGCCTCATTCTCTTCCATGGCAAGTGCTACTTCCGCACTCCAACAAAATGCCAAGGCACAATCCCCAGCTATTAACGCACTCTTTGGTGAATCACTATCGTATAATTTGATATTATTCTTAATCGTTAAGGTCCTCTCTTTTACTTTTTCAAGAATTGTAGGATCAGTTTCGTTCATTCCATATCCAATACTCTTTGCTGCCATACCAATAACTGCACGAAAATCATCTAATACAACTAATTGGTTCGCATATTCTGGTTTGAATAAGTCTGCATACGAAGTAATCGTATCTTTGATTATATCTGTATTAACTGCAATAGCACCTGCACCACCAAGATACGGTATGGAATATTCATTACCCGGATCATACGATGGATTCATATACGCATCGTCCATATTCCCAATATTCGTTAGCTTATCTTTATCCAGTTTTTCACACATATCTTGTGCAATCATTTGTGCAACCATATAATCACTTGGTTGAACGATATCATATGCACCTTCAGATTCCGATTTTACCTTCGCTAACATATCTTCATTCGATGAATAGGTAGATAGATTAACCTTAATCCCCGTTTTCTTCTCGAAGTCCTCAACTACGCTTTCTGGAACATATTCTGTCCATACGTACACATTTAAAGTAGTACCGCTTCCGCTTTTTGAACTACCTCCACATCCCGCCAATACTATACTTAATGCCAATACAAATATCACTAAACAACTAGTTCGTTTTTTCATAAGACTACCCTCTTTCCTTATTATTCTTTCTAAAGATTCCACTCTGTGTTAAAACAACTAAAAGTGTTGTGCCTATTAGAATCAATGTTGAAAATGCATTCACATCAGGAGAAACACCACTCTTAATACTATCCATTACTTTCAACGGGAAAGTCTTTACCTGACCATTGGTAAAGTAACTTATAATTACATCATCTATGGATAGTGTGAAGGCCATCAGAGCTCCTCCTCCGATTCCAGGCGCAAGTACAGGTAACGTAATACGTAAAAATGTATAGATTCGATTGGCACCTAGATCCATAGAAGCTTCTTCAATGGAATTATCATAACCTGACAACCTCGCCCTAACATTGAATACAACAAACGGAATACTAAATGTTGCATGTGCTATAACCAATGTCAACAAACCTCTTGGTATTCCTGCCTTAGAAAAAATCGTTAGCAAACTAATACCTAGAACGATTTCTGGTATTACTACTGGAATGTATAATAACCCATCAATAAGTGCTTTTCCTTTGAATTTGTATCTATACATACCAACTGCTGCGATAGAACCAACTATAACCGCTAGAATTGTACTTAGAATAGCAATTGTTATTGTCATCTCAAAAGACGATAACAACTCTTCATTCTGAAATAGTTTCACATACCAGGATAAGGTAAATCCCTTCCAACTTAGGTATGGCTTCTTCGTCGTTGCATTAAATGAATTCACAACGATTACAATAATCGGTAGGAATAAGAACAAGTAGATGCAACAACAGAATACTATCTTGAATATTCTTTGTACTTGGTGTTTTCTCTTCATATCTTACACCCCCAGACTTTCCATATCGCCACCTAATTTCTGGTAGATTCGAACCAAGAGTAAGGTCAAGAGAATTAAAATTATAGATAGTGCTGCCCCCAGTGGCCAGTTGTTTCCACTTTGGAATTGTCGTTCAATCAGATTACCTATTACATCGCTGTTTCCACCACCTAATATATCTGCTACGAAGAAGAATCCCAAACAAGGTATGAATACCATGATTGATCCAGCAAAAACACCTGAGATAGTAAGTGGTAATATAACACGAAAGAATGTATAGATTCCTCTTGCTCCTAAATCCTTGGAAGCCTCTATTAGATTCTGATCTAACTTCTCAATAGCGGTATAAAGCGGTATTACCATAAATGGAAATAAGCAATAAACCATACCCAGCAGAATCGTTCCTCTATTGTACAGAAACTCAACTGGCGTATTAATCAGATTCAACTTCATCAGTATCGTATTCAGCCAACCATTCGTTCCAAGGAATGATCTCCAACCATAGATACGAATTAATGAATTCGTCCAAAATGGTACGATCACCAACATATAAAGAATTGCTTTTCGTCTGCTTACCGTTCTAGCAATAAAGTAAGCAAATGGATAACCCAGTAGAATACAGATTGCCGTTGTAAAGAAGGCAATGAATAAGGATTGTGCATAAATCTGAAGATAATTCGTATCGAATAACCTCTTATAATTATCTAGAGTAAACTTGTATGATACATTATAGAATTCATCGATAGAGCAAAAACTCATTACTAATACATAAACTAGTGGTATTGCTACTAAGAAGAGTAGCCATAATGTAATTGGTCCAACCATTGTTATTGCTGGGATTGTATTCGCCCGAAGCGAATGTTTACTTTTTGTCATGGCCATCTCCTCCTATCCAAATTGTATGTCCTCAACAGCTCTATAAAAAGTTTGATCAAAGCTATGAATCAATACGGAATCTGCTACTTCCCAATATGGGAACACTCTGCTTCCTATCTCTGGTAACTGTTCACTTGCCAGTCGTTCTAGCTTAATCTCATATCCATTAGGAAGTACAATGATTGCTTTTATTACAGATCCAACATAGATATAATTCTTTACATAACCATTTAATTCAAATCCTTCTACTGGTTCCATAGAGTACTTTAATTTCTCTGGTCGTATCGATACGCTAATCAGTTCATCCTTCGAAAATCCTTCGCCTCTACCAATTACAGAACCATTCTCTAAGAGAACTTTAGCAAGTTCACCTTCCATCGTTTCAATCTTACCATCGAATATATTGGTTTCTCCGATAAAGGTCGCTATAAATCTAGTAGCGGGTTTTTCGTATATTTCCCTAGGTGTAGCCAATTGTTCTAATATCCCATCATGCATAATTCCTATACGATCGCTCATGGTTAATGCTTCTTCTTGATCATGGGTAACATAGAGGAAGGTGATTCCAAGGCGACTTTGTAATTCTTTTAATTCAAGTTGCATCTGTTTACGTAGTTTTAAATCTAGCGCACCTAATGGCTCATCTAAGAGAAGTACTTTCGGATTATTAATTAATGCTCTTGCTATAGCAACTCTTTGTTTTTGTCCACCTGACAATTGCCTTGGATATCTCTTTTCAAAACCTTCTAATTGTACTAAACTTAACATCTTTGTTACTTTCTCTCGTATCTCACTTTTCTTGAATTTCTTTACCTTCAATCCATAAGCTATATTATCGAAGATTGTCATATGTGGGAATAACGCATAACTTTGAAAAACCGTGTTAACGTTTCTCTCAAAGGGTTCCTTATTCTCAACAGGTTCTCCTTCTACAAGAATACTTCCGCTCGTTGCCTCTTCAAAGCCAGCTATCATACGAAGTGTGGTTGTCTTTCCACAGCCAGAAGATCCTAGCAATGTAAGAAATTCACCTTGTTTTACTGAAAGATTCAAGTCTTTCACGACATGATTGGTACCATATATCTTATTTACTTGATTCACATTTACAATAATTTCGTCTTTCATAGTAAAATCTCACTTTCATTAATTAATGTTCATACCACCCTATTGTACCTGGTGCCAGGTTAATATTGATCTGTTTTACCTCTTGATATTCTTCTAGACCATGAACACTTAGTTCACGTCCCCAACCACTCATCTTATATCCACCCCAAGGTGCTTCGTTGAAGGTTGGATTATAACAATTAATCCAAGTAATGCCCGCTCGTATCTCTTTCACAACTCGTAATGCCCTTGCTCCATCTGTTGAAAATACCGCTCCTGCCAAGCCATATGGAGTATCGTTAGCAAGTGCAATTGCTTCCTCTTCTGTCTTGAATGTCTGTATCGTTACGACAGGGCCAAAAACTTCTTCCCTTACAATCTTCATATCTGATGTACAATGATCAAAAACAGTTGGACGAATGTAGAAACCCTTAGCACATTCCCCTTGTGTATAACGCTCTCCACCACATACTAAAGTAGCTCCCTCTTCTTTAGCAGTTTCTATGTAACTAAGAATCTTATTCATCTGCTTTTTTGTAATAATAGCTCCCATATCAGGATTCTCCATACCAGATCCAATAGTTATGGCATTCGCTCTCTCTTTCAATCTCTTAACGAAAGCATCTTTGAAACTCTCTTCTATAATAATTCTTGAGCCTGCAGAACAAACTTGACCTGCGTTGAAGAAGATTCCAATCATAGCCCACTCAACCGCACCTTCAAGATCAGCATCTGCAAAGATAATGTTTGGTGATTTACCACCCAACTCTAATCCAACCTTCTTTAAATTCCCTACCGCATTCTTAGCAATTGCTTGCCCTGTCTTCGTACTTCCTGTGAAGGTTATCATATCAACATCTTGACTTTCGGAGAATTCGTTTCCTACCTCTGGTCCGTTTCCTAAGACTAAGTTTACGGTGCCTTTTGGTAAGCCAACTTCATCAAAGATTTCAAACAATGCAATGGTAGATAACGGTGCATTCTCACTCGGTTTGAATACGATACAATTACCTGCTGCTAGAGCAGGCGCTAATTTCCAAACTGACATTAGCATTGGATAATTCCAAGGAGTGATTTGAGCACAAACACCAACTGGTTCATGCATACAGTAGGAATGCATCGGGCCAAAACCATCATTAACGTCATATACACCACCTTGTGGTTTCGTAATCAATCCTGCATAATACTTAAAACAAGCTGCCGCATCATCAATATCACATTCTGCTTCTCTAAGTGGTTTTCCATTGTCAAGAGTATCCATCTTAGCTAGTTCACCACGTTTTTGTTCAATCTTACTAGCAATCTTATATAGGTAATCGGCCCTTACTTGACCACATGTTCTTCTCCATTCTCCAGTTTCATAGAAAGCGGACTTTGCCGCTAATATTGCTTGTTTGGCATCCTCTGCGCTACTTTCTGTAGTAATCCCAATTAACTCTTCATTAGAAGGACATATGATTTCTCTCGTTCTACCAGTTACTGACTCTACCCATTCTCCATTGATGTAATTCTTCTTGATTTTCATGCTTTCACTCCTCCTTTATAATCTACCAAATTGATTTTAATACCACATCTAACCAACTTATCTGTTCCTACTACTCTTATAATCGAGTAGGAGGGAAATTCAACTAAATTTCCCGACCTCTTACACCACCGTGCGTACCGTTCGGTACACGGCGGTTCAATCAACTTAACCTGAAAC
>ERZ781271.23-NODE-23-length-88545-cov-12.781241_pt1 | contig 88545 bp, 86 predicted proteins | sample MGYA00375849_ERZ781271 | MGnify/ENA primary metagenome ERZ781271 (study PRJEB29790, sample SAMN06051245) | human gut metagenome | host: Homo sapiens | place: USA: Cincinnati, Ohio | collected 2013-06-10 | study: EMG produced TPA metagenomics assembly of the Gut... | reverse complement strand
AAACAGGCCCTTATAGGGCCAGAACAAGCCACCGGCTAAGCCGGTGGTTCTGACTGCTAATTGAAAAACATGTGCGCTTTCCCAAAAAGTCGCTATCTTCCTTTAGTTTATAGATTTCAATTCTTCAATGTTGTTTCTCATAGCGGTAACCCCCCTTTAAATTTATACAAATATTATGACAGAATGCGATACTTGATATCTGAACTTTAAATTACTTTTACAGAAATATGTTTGATTATTCCATATTTATGCTATAATTTAGGTTGTAACGTAACATATAAAATAAATTTGGGGGCGATAAATATGTCATTTTCAGAGGTCAAATTATTTCAGGTAAAGCCTGATAAACTCGATGAATTCGAAAATCTTGTAAAAGAAATGCTACCACTACAAAAAGAACTTGCTGGATACATTGACATTAAATACATGAAAAGATTTTTTGTATTTGATAAAATAGGAGAAACACCAAGACCATTAACAAAAATAGTTAAGTGTGTTAAGTATTATTCATATTGGCAATTTGATACAATTGAAAACTATGCCAATGCGACTTCTTGGTTTTTTATCGAATTTGAGAAACGACTAAGTAAACTGCTAATAATGCCCTTTGATATTATGTGTGGAGAAAGTATTGAATAAATCAACTAGAATAGGTAAGTATAGAATATATTAATTGAAGATATTATAATTTGAGTTGAAGGAATAAACTGGTTTTGAGTTGACCATTATGAATGGTTATTAAATATCTTATTTTTTATCAATAGTTAATGGAAAGGATTGTTGAATATGAAAAAAGGTTTAATTTTTTTTTGATGCTAACCTTATGTTGTGCTGCGTGCAGTAAGAAGTATAATTCATCGACGAATGAAGCGATTATTGATAAAAATGTAGATTCACTAACATTACTAAAAAATCTAGATGATTATATTGAATATAAGGGTAATTTAAATGATAACAAAAATTTGTATTTAACATTCAGTTTTAGGAATGACGTTACAGTTCCAGAAAATCCTCCTGTTGTAGAAGCAAAAGTCTATCTTTGGATGAATGATGATGTTATTGGAATATACAACAAACCTTTATACAATAATTATGAAGATTACCTAGACTCAGTAAAGATAACATTTGATGCAGAAGGAAAGGAATTTAACAGGTATAAGGTTTCGTTTGAGGGATACATAGAATAAAATGGAAAAAATTCTCATGTGTTTTTTTGTGAGGGATTTTTCTAAAAATAATAGATTTCTATTACTGCCGTAAATAAGTATAGTTATTTTCGGTATATAAAAAATGTATAATTTTTCTATAATAAAAATATCAAACAATAATTGAAATCAATGATAACAGACGATTATTTTAAAGTTAGAGATTGGTCTACGCCCATTCACTACAGTCACTAAGTGGAAATGCTTGCGTTCAAGGAAACCTCTTGCAGATACTGTATAAACAGACTTGCTAAAGGGTAAGTTTCAGATTGTAGACAAAATAGTTCAAGGATTACACAATCCTCGAACTATTTTGGTACCTATGAGAATTATTATTTTCGAACGTATGATTAGGGTATTACATTTGTTTTTTCTTAGTTAAGGATCAGATTCGGTTGGGAGTCAATCCAAGCGATCTATTATGCTCCCCTTTATAAAACAAAATGCATGAGTTAGGAGTTATGGAGGCTACAGGTATGAAGATTGAAAAGATAAATACTCAAAGACTATATTTGAGAGGGTTTGAAAAAACGGATGTTGGATTTGCAATGAGTGTTTGGAATGATCCTGAGATGGGAGAATATTTACCAGACCCATCGTTGGAAAATATGGATGAAGAATATCGTAAATCACTGGAAGGTTTGGGTGATGATGAGACATGTTGTTATCTAATATCTGAATCAAAAAAGACAGGTGATAGAATTGGAACATGTAGCTTTATACCAAGTAAAGATGGTGTTACATATGATATTGCGTATTGTGTACATAAAAAATATTGGAGAAATGGTTATGCAACAGAAATGGTAAAAGGGTTGATAGAATATGCCAAGCAATGTGGTGCTGAAAAAATAACAGTTGATGTTAATAAGGAAAATGCTGCATCAAATGCAGTTGTAAAAAAACTTGGATTTAAGATAGTTGGAGAAAACTCCTATAAAAAGAGTGGGACTAATATAGAGTTTTCAGACTACAAATATGAACTAGAATTAAATGCTGAGGATACTAGCAATGAGGAAAAAACATGTATGAAAGAATGCTAAATAAATTGAATAAACCATCAATTACAGAAATTCATGAATATATAGGTGAAAATACTTTGTTGTTACTTAATATTTTTGAGGAAACTATGAATGAGCACTATGATTTAAAACGCGAATTGAAGTTCCCTTTTGGCAACAATTATGGTTGGGGATATAAGTACTCGCATAAAACAAAACATTTATGTTATGTTTTTTTGAAAAAGATGCAATTACATGTATGCTACAGATTGGTGGAGATTTAGTTCAAAAACTTGAGAAAGTGTTACTTGAGTGTCTACCAAAAACAAAGAGTTATTGGGAAGACCGATATCCATGTGGTAAAGGTGGTTGGATTCACTATCGTGTTTTTAACGTTGAAGAATTATACGATGTTATTAAGCTACTTAATATAAAGCAAAAGCCAGTTTTATAAATTGCGTGTGAATTAAAGTTCGTTTTTGGCGCAAAACAGGCGTATGTTTGTTCTCATACTTTATTGTTATAATTAGCAAATATGAACTGATATATGAAGAAATAAGGGAGGGCGTAATGAACGTAAATATATTTTTATTTGATGATTTTGAAACATTAGATGCGTTTGGACCAATAGAAATTTTGGGGAGAATTGATACATACCAATTAAAGTATTATTCTTTGTGTGGCGGTATTATTGTGAGTGCGCAAGGTACCTCAATCATTACTGAGAAAGTTGAAACAGTTACAAAAGGCGGAATATTAGTTATACCAGGGGGAAAAGGAACGAGAACTTTAGTGAATGATTCGCAATTACTTCAGGCACTAAAAGAGACCGCGGAATTATCAAGTTATTGTTTATCCGTTTGCACTGGATCAGCATTATTGGCAAAGACAGGACTATTGAATAACAAAGAAGCTACTACTAACAAAAAGGCTTTTGATTGGGTAGCGTCTGTAAATTCCTCTGTTAATTGGATTAGGAGTGCAAGATGGGTAGTTGATGGAAAATATTATACATCATCAGGTGTTTCAGCTGGAATTGACATGACATTAGGATTTATTAAAGACCGTTTTGGGGAGGAAGAAGCCAAAGAAATTGCAAATCATATTGAATATATTTGGAATGAGGATTGTAGTAAAGATGTGTTTGCTAAGGAAGACTGATAAAGAAAAAATAGCCTATTGATGCGGAAGGGAAATCACGGATCAGGATTATTTTAAAAACAAGAGGAGGTAGTAAACAGATGAGAATTGAAACAGAAAGATTAATCATTAGAAATTTTGAAATGAAGGATAGAGATGATTTAGGAGAATATATGCTCCAAAGAGTCGATAAAATGTTTGAAGGATATCCTGACTTTAATGAAGATAAAATTGAAGAGGAGATTAAGTATCGCTGTGAAAGTGAAGAGTTTTTTGCTGTTGAGTTAAAAGACGAACATAAGGTGATTGGTAATATATATTTGGGAGTGAGAGATTTTAATTCTAAAGAATTAGGTTATGTATTAAATGAAAATTATCATTTAAAAGGATATGGAAGCGAAGCTGCAAAAGCAGTAGTTCAGTGGGCTTTTTCACAAGGAGTTCATAGAGTATTTGCTGAGTGTACACCGCTTAATATATACTCTTGGAAAACGATGGAGAAGATCGGTCTAAAGAGAGAGGCAGAACTTAGGCAGAATGTATCATTTCATAAGGATGAAGCAGGTAATCCAATATATTGGGATACCTATGTTTATGGGGCGTTAAGTACAGATAATATATAGCCAATAAATAATTTTATAGACTAAAGTATTAGACATACAGGAAAGGAAAAACAGTATGATTTTAGAAGAGTTTGATAGTAATAAGAAAGCTATAGTAGATGTATATGATTTAGTTAAACCAATAGAAAGTTTTCCTAAAATTGCAGTATCTTGTTTTTCACGTGTTACATTTGAAAGATTGGTCAATGAACTAAATGGAAAAGTAATTGCTAAGTCCAATCTGGCTAATATGGAAATACCAATCTTTAAAGCAATGTATAAAGGAGTAGAAGTAGCACTGTTTATGTCATATGTTGGTGCGGCTGGCTGTGTGGCAGTAATAGAAGAAGTTTTTGCAATGGGTGCAGATAAACTGATACTATTTGGAACCTGTGGAGTGTTAGATGCATCAATTGAGGATTGTTCAATTATTATCCCAAATAAAGCAGTTAGAGACGAAGGAACAAGTTTCCATTATGCTAAACCAAGCGACGAAATCGTAGTAAATAAGAAATACATAGATGAATTTGTTGATATATTAAAAGAATTTGAATGCCGTTATACTATCGGAAAAGTTTGGACTACAGATGGAATTTATAGAGAAACACGAGGAAAGGTCAATTCTAGAAAGCAAGCAGGCTGTTTATGTGTAGATATGGAATGTTCTGCTGTTGCAGCTCTCGCAGAATTTAGGGAGAAGGAAGTATTTCAATTCTTCTACGCGGCAGATAATCTAGATAATGAAACGTGGGATGCTAGGAGTTTAGGTAACGAATCAAACGTATTAGAAAAAGATAGAATTGCTATGTTGGCAATGGAGTTAGCAAGAAAGCTTTAAGATGGATGACAATATCGTAAGATTTAAAAAACGGTATTGAATTGAAATTATAGTGAGGAGATGAGGTTAATAAATATGATGAATTATAATGAAATTCTAGACAAAATAGCTTATGAATACCAAGGTATTTTAAGAGATAATTTAGTTGGAATATATGTACATGGTTCGATAGCATTCAGATGTTTTAATCCGCTTAAAAGTGATATTGATTTTATAGTAGTTGTAGATAAACCGCCAACAATTGAAGAAAAAGAGGCATTAATTAAAATTTTGTTGGATTTATCAGCAGATGCTCCACCAAAAGGCTTCGAGATGAGTATAGTTTTATCAAGCGTATGCAAAAACTTTATTTACCCAACTCCATTTGAATTACATTACTCAATTGCTCATTTACAGCGTTGTAAAGATGATTTGAGAGAATATTGTACATCAATGAATGGGATAGATAAGGATTTGGCGGCACATTTTACAGTTATTAATAACACTGGGTATACCCTCATTGGAAAACAAATACCAGAAGTATTTGGTGCTGTACCTAAGGGCGATTATTTGGATAGTATTAAAGCTGATGTGGAGAATTCAGAGGAGGAGGTTCTTGAGAATCCGGTTTATATAATTCTAAATCTATGTCGTGTACTTGCATATAAAAGTGGTGGGCTAGTTCTATCTAAGGAGCAAGGTGGATTATGGGGAATAGATAATCTACCTAAGCAATATATAGAATTAGTATCTAAGGCACTGAATAATTACATATCTGAAGTATCAGAAGTTGGATTTGATAGAGTACAATCAATGAATTTTTGTAAATACATGATTGAGAATATATTTACGGATTAAGTTGAAAATCGAATTTAGCATATGTTGCTCGTTATCTGTATCTATATATATGGATTGACTTCTTGTTTAGGCTGTAAAAAAATAAACCAAGATAATATAACGTAATATTATAATATAGATGAGGAAGAAAAATGGGGAGATATGACAAATTGATTACAGATTTAAAATCTAAGAAAATAAAATTCGATAAGGGCCTAACCAACGAGGAATTTGATAAGATAGAAAAGACGTATGGAATTTGCTTTCCTAAGTCATTACGTGAAATGTATGAAATAGCTTTACCTATATCTGCGTCATTCTATAATTGGAGAAACTTCGAGGAAGCAAATGTAAGAATAATCAAAGATATGTTGAATTGGCCATTAGAGGGTGTTCTATTTGATGTTGAGGAAAATTATTTTTGGGATGATAGCTGGGGTGAAAAACCAACGGATGCAATAGAGGCTGAGAAAAAATGTATTGAAGAAATGAAGAAAGTTCCTACATTGATTCCAATCTATAAACATAGATATATACCAATAGTAAAGGATATTGATAACCCACCAATTTTTTCAGTTTATCAAACGGATGTCATCTATTATGGAATTGATTTAGAAAATTATTTTTAAATTGAATTTGATTTCCTACCCTGGGAGGTCATAAATGATGCGATAGATAAGGAGGAAATTATTATAATACCTTTTTGGAATCAATTTTGCTATTATAAGTAGAGAAGAGGATAACAAAAGGCTAATATCATATTCATTATTGACAATCAAAGATGTACTCCCTATAATGTAATCAATTGAATAAATATCTTCAGGGCAGGGTGTAATTCCCTACCGGTGGTATAGCCCACGAGCCGCAAGGCATGATTCGGTGTGATTCCGAAGCCGACAGTATAGTCTGGATGAAAGAAGAGAGAAAAGTGTTTAATTTAATTTTATGCTTTTGTTATGTTATTTGCTCTGGAATGATTTTATCATTTCAGAGTTTTTTTATTAACAAGAGTATTAAAATAACCTTTTTGTACTTGCCTTGAATTTTTTATTCAAGGCATTTTTTATTGGGAGGTGATATGAATGGAGGATTTAGAGGATTTAAAGTACATGCAAGTTGCTTTAGAACTTGCAAGAAAGGGAGCTGGATGGGTCAATCCGAATCCTATGGTAGGGGCAGTTATTGTGAAAGAAGGTATCATTATTGGAAAAGGATATCATGAAGAATTCGGAGGATTGCATGCGGAGAGAAATGCTCTATCCGAGTGTACAGTTTCTACTAAAAAAGCAACGCTCTATGTAACACTTGAACCCTGTTGCCATTATGGGAAGACTCCACCTTGTACGGAAGCAATCATTAATAGCGGAATTACAAGAGTGATTATAGGCACGTTAGATCCGAATCCCATGGTTTCGGGAAAAGGTGTGGAGATTTTACGCAGTCATAATATACAGGTAGACATTGGTGTTTTGGAGGAAGAATGTAAAGATTTGATTAAGCTCTTCACCCATTTTATAACTAACAAAAGACCGTATATCGTTATGAAGTACGCTATGACGATGGATGGAAAGATTGCAACTTACACCAATCAATCAAGATGGATTACTGGAGGTAAAGCACGTGGTCATGTACATAGTAATAGACATATCTATAGTTCTATTATGGTAGGTGTAAACACAGTTATTAACGATGATCCGCTATTAACCTGTCGATTAGAAAATTCTAAGAATCCAATCCGAATAATTTGTGATACCAATCTAAGTACACCATTAACATCTAAGATAGTACAGACGGCAAAGGAGGTAGATACCATTATAGCAACCTGTGAAGTAGATACCTTAAAACATGAAGAGTTTCAAAAGGCGGGCTGCAAGATTGTAGTAGTTAGAAGATTAGATAACCATGTTAATCTTATGGAACTTATTGAGGTTTTGGGGAATATGAATATTGATAGCGTTATGCTTGAAGGTGGAAGTACATTAAATTGGAGTGCACTCCGGTATAAGATAGTAGATTGTATCCATGCCTATATTGCCCCTAAGTTACTTGGAGGGGCTAGCGCAAAGTCCCCTATAGGTGGTTTTGGGATTGATGATCCAAACCACGCCATTAAACTAACAGAGCCCAAGATAACAAGGTTAGGTGAAGATTTATTACTAGAAAGTGAGGTGATTTATACATGTTTACAGGAATCATAGAAGAAGTAGGCACGTTAAAGTCAATTCAGCGAAAGAATCATGCCATATGCTTAACGCTCTCTGCTTATGAGATTTTGAAGGATATAAAACTCGGAGATAGTATAGCAGTCAATGGTATTTGCCTCACGGTTACCTCCCATACAGACACAGATTTTTCAGTTGATGTAATGCAAGAAACACTTTCTAGAACATCTCTTTCTAGCTTGAAAGATGGAGGAAAAGTGAATCTAGAACGAGCAATGCCGATGAATGGAAGATTTGGTGGACATATTGTTACAGGTCATATTGATGGAACAGGTACAATTACTCAGATACGAAAAGACAGTATAGCAGTTTGGTACACCATAAAAACAACGCAAACAATTATGAGATACATCATAGAAAAAGGTTCAATAACCATTGATGGCATTAGTTTAACAATCGCGAAAGTTTCACAAGATGATTTGAGCGTTTCTATTATCCCACATACAATAGAAAACACAATCTTGTCATCTAAGAAAGTGAATGAACTTGTTAATCTAGAAAATGACTGTATTGGAAAATACGTGGAAAGATTAGTGTTTAATGAAGATAAGAAAGAATCAGGAATCACGCGAGACTTTCTTGCAAAATTCGGATATTAGGAGGACGTTATGAAAAAATATGATTCTATTAAGGAGGCCATAGAAGATTTGCAGAAAGGTAAAATCATTATGGTGGTCGATGATGAAAACAGAGAGAATGAAGGAGATTTAATTTGTGCAGCAGAATTTGCTACAACTGAAAATGTAAATTTCATGGCTACATATGCGAAGGGTTTAATCTGTATGCCCATGAGCCCGGACATTGCTGAGAAATTAGATTTACCTCAAATGGTAAGTAATAACACAGATAATCACGAAACCGCCTTCACAGTTTCCGTTGATTATACAACTACAACAACTGGAATTTCAGCAGAAGAAAGAGGATTGACAGCACGTATGTGTGTGGAAGATTCCATAGTTCCCTCTGACTTTCGCAAACCTGGGCATATGTTCCCGCTGGTCGCTAAGTCAAATGGAGTATTAGAAAGAAATGGACATACCGAGGCTACTGTTGATTTGATGAGATTAGCAGGTTTAAAAGAATGTGGCTTATGCTGTGAGATAATGAGAGAAGATGGAACTATGATGCGCAGTCTTGAATTGAGATCATTTGCAGAACGCTGGAATATTAAGTGTATTACAATAAAAGATTTGCAAGAATACCGAAAAATATATGATAACTTAGTGGAATGTGTTTCTGTTACTAAAATGCCAACAAAATACGGAGAGTTTATGGCGTATTGCTATATCAATAAGCTAAACAGGGAACATCATATCGCATTAGTAAAAGGCGATGTTTATGATGGAATTAATATACTGTGCAGGGTACATTCGGAATGTCTGACAGGAGATGTTTTCGGTTCTTTAAGATGCGACTGTGGTCAACAGTTTGAGTCAGCTATGAAACAAATAGCATGTGAAGAGCGAGGTATACTACTCTATATGAGACAAGAAGGACGAGGTATAGGTTTAGTAAATAAGTTAAAGGCATACCAATTACAAGATAAGGGACTGGATACATTAGATGCCAATATTGCGTTAGGATTCAAAGGAGACTTACGTGAATACTATATTGGAGCACAGATATTAAGAGATTTGGGAGTGAAAACGCTACGCCTATTAACCAATAACCCAGATAAGATTTATCAGTTATCTGATTACGGAATAGAGATATCAGAACGTGTACCAATTCAAATGGAAGCGAATTCACATGATATTGTTTATCTAAAAACAAAGCAGGCTAGAATGGGACATATATTGAATTATAAGGAGGAAAAATAATGAAAACATATGAAGGTAGTTTAATATCAGAAAATATCAAGGTAGGAATCGTAGTTGCTAGATTTAATGAATTCATCACTTCTAAATTATTGTCGGGGGCTCTTGACGCTTTGAAAAGATTGAATGTTAAAGAATCAGATATTGAGATAGCATGGGTGCCTGGTGCCTTTGAGATTCCTTTGATTGCTTCCAAAATGGCAAAATGCAAGAAATATGATACTGTGATTTGCTTAGGTGCCATAATTAGAGGAAGTACCAGCCATTACGATTATGTGTGTAGTGAAGTTTCAAAAGGTATTGCACAAGTAACACTTGCTAGTGACATTCCAGTAATGTTTGGTGTTCTTACTACTGAAAATATTGAACAGGCTATTGAACGAGCAGGAACGAAAGCAGGTAATAAAGGATTTGATTGTGCACAAAGTGCTATCGAAATGGTTAATTTATGCCGTTCTTTTGAAGTGTAGATTTTTTAAGAAATTAAAATTTAAAGATAATGTTATTTTGTTTAATGAAAAACAAAATGGAGGGTGTGTACAACAGCCTCTATCCTCTTAATTATATTTATGAATTAATGCTGAGTACGCACAACATGTATTATTTTGAAGATTAGGAGAAAGTTTACTAAAGACACTGCAAGAATATTTCCTTGAATATCTTGTGATTTTAATCTATATTGGTATAATGTTATCATACAAAACCAACTTAAGGGAGATTAGACAACCCAATAAGTTTATATTAAGGAGTTAGTAAATGAGAGAACTTAAAAGTATTGAGGAAAAAATACTAGATAGTGCATTATATCTAATTGGAAAACAAGGCACTTGTAATGTTCCGATTCGCGCAATAGCCAAGGAAGCGGGGGTTAATGTAAGTGCAATCAATTATTATTTTCGCACGAAAGAAGAGATGCTTCGCAATACGAAAGAATTCTTTATTAATAATTCGATTGAAATCTATTCTATTCTCGATCAGGAGGAATATTCAGAAGAGGAACGACTCATTTTGTTTGCCAATGAAATCATGGAATATACCATACATTATTCTGCGTTGTCCGCAATATTTAAAGAAGCGGAACGTTTAAAGGAAGAAGATGAAATATCCAAAAGCATTATCGAGGTGACCAAAGAATTACATACTAAGATGGATCGGATATTAAATTCTGTAGCACAGAGTGGCCCGTCGATGTCTCAATATAATAGTATGATATTTATGGCCTCGTTGACCTATCCAGCAGAAAAACAAGATACCTTTGGTAATGACCAATCCTTGTTGACTAGTAAAGAGAAAAGAATTGAATATATCAAACACATTATTAATCTAATAAAGAAGTAACAAAAGAGTATTTAGTAAGAATATAAGAAAACGAATTCTTTTGTGTATGAATACAAGGTACTTGCTACAAATGGAGGCTATGAGTGAAACACTTAGTAAAGAGTGTTGTGCTCGTAGCCTCCATTTTAGTGTAACCCTTTCTTTGTTTAATAGAAAGATTAGTTATGTCTCATATTTAATGCTCCTAATTTCTGAATATATAAAATCAAACAAATTGTTTGAAACAGATTGATTTAATTTTAGAGATGCGATATAATGATATTGTGAGACATTGTTAAAAATTTAATTATCTAAAGAAAGGCGGATTTTATGAAGTACAATCATCTTTTTAGCTCAATAAAAATTAGAGGTCTAGAATTAAAAAATCGCGTAGTATTTCCAGCAATGGGTACTAAGATGGCAACAGAGGATAAATATGTAACAGATCGGGTTATCGACTATCATGTAGCAAGAGTAGTAGGAGGATGTGGTCTTAACTTTACTGAAGTTTGCAGTGTGTATAGTAAGGCTGCCCCAAAACATTTTCTTGCTATATCTGAAGATAAATATATTCCAGGTTTGAAAAAATTAGCAGATGCAATTCATGAAGCAGGAGGAAAGGCAGGAGTTCAGCTTTGGCTTGGTGGATTTGCTGTGGCAAGTGACCCAGCTGCAATGATAATTGTACCAAGTGATACACCAATTAAAGGAACAGATCATGTGATTAAAGGTGCAGATCTTGATACTATACAAGAGGCTGTAGAAGCTTATGGAGCTGCAGCAAAACGTGCAGTAGAGGCAGGATATGACACCTTAGAATTTCATGCAGGTCATAATTATGTACCACATAGTTTTCTAAGTCCATTCTTCAATCGAAGAACAGATGAATACGGCGGAGCATTAGAAAATCGTGCGCGTTTCGCTCTTGAATGTATTCGCTCTATTCGTAATAATATTCCAGAAGATATGCCACTTTTCATGAGAATTGATGCGCATGATGATTATCTAGACGGCGGACTTACGATTGAGGAAGTGATTGAGTTTTGTAAACTAGCAAAAGAAGCTGGTGTTGATGTAGTTGATGTATCAAGAGGTAATTTCTCTTCAGCTGCAATTAAGTATGAAGTGCCTCCAATTGATCTACCTAGAGGCTTTAATGTAGAGAATGCAGCTAGAATCAGAAAAGAGACTGGACTTATCACAGTAGCGGTTGGTAGAATTAACGAACCTGCCCTAGCGGAGCAAATCCTTACAGAGGACAAAGCAGATATGGTTGTTATTGGCCGTGGACAGTTAGCGGATCCTGATTTTTGTAACAAAGCATTAAATGGAGATGATGAGAGTATCGTTCGTTGTATTGGATGTAACCAAGGATGCTATGATGGATTCGTTGCACAAGATGTACCTTACATAACTTGTATGAGAAATCCTGCCCTTGGAAGAGAACAAGAATATGCGCTCGTTAAAACGACAACACCGAAGAAAGTGCTGATTGCAGGTGGAGGTGTTGCAGGTCTTGAAGCAGCAATCACACTTAAGCGTCGTGGACATCATCCGATTGTCTGTGAGGCGGCAGAGCAATTAGGTGGTCAATTTGTCCTAGCAGGTGCAGCACCAAGGAAAGAAGAAATGAAAGAAGCTGCTATCTGGATGGGAGAACAGGCTAACAGAGAAGGCGTTGAGATTCGATTATCTACACCAATTACGACTGAAGTAATTGAGAAGGAAGCTCCACAAGATGTAATTATTGCAATTGGAGCAGCACCAATGAAACTTCGTATTCCAGGAGCAGATTTACCACATGTTACGAACTCTCATGATGTACTAGCGGGGAATGTAACGTTGAAGGGAAAGGTAGTTATTATAGGTGGTGGTCTTGTTGGATTAGAAGTTGCAGAATATCTAGAAGGTAAGGCAGAGGAAATTACTGTTGTAGAGATGCTTGATCAAGTAGGTAAAGATTTAGGTGATCTTCGTAAAATATCGGTAATGGAAAATATCTATCATGCAGGTGTTCAGACAGTAACTAATGCCAAATGTACTGAGATATTAACAAATGCAGTTGTTGTGGAAGAAGAAGGACACACAGAAAGTATACCTTGTGACTATGTAGTTGTTGCAATTGGCGCAAAGGCACGTAGTTTCGAAGATATTGCTGCTTATTGCAGTGAACAAGGTATCGCATATCATGTTATTGGAGATGCTATACGTGCTAGAAGAGCGCTTAATGCAACAACGGAAGCAGCAGCTATTGCTAGAGCAATTTAGAGGTTAAGCATATAAAAGAACAAGGCAGAATAGACAGATATAAAATATATGTTAGAACTAATTTTAAAACTTTATAATAATCCTCGATATTCTATTTGTAAACATTGAATTTGATTCGAAATTGAGTTATAATTTTAGAAAGCTTTACATAGATATTATTATTTTCAGTTATTAAAAGAGTTTTATACTTTTTTGATATAAAAAATATAAATGGAGGATATAATAATGGAACGAGAAGAACAAAAGTTTTATATTTGTAAACACTGTGGTAATATTATTTCATTTGTGAACCGTTCAGGTGCACCAATATCATGTTGTGGAGAGAAGATGTCAGAGCTAGTACCAAATACTACAGATGCAGCAACTGAAAAGCATGTACCAGTTATTACTGTTGATGGTAATCAGGTTACAGTAGATATTGGTTCAGTAGCGCATCCTATGACTGAGGAACATTTTATTGGTTGGGTATATATTCAAACTGAAAAAGGCGGTCAACGCAAAGAACTAAAACCTAATGATAAACCATCAGTTACTTTCTCCCTTACAGAAGATGATAAAGTAATAAGAGCATATGAATATTGTAATCTTCATGGTTTATGGAAAAAAGAGTATTAATAATAATCAATAACTAATGTGGATTATAAAAGAAGTATAAAGAGAAGGAAGTGCCATCATGCTTAATCAAGAGATTGTTAAGTTATTAAACGAGCAGATAAACAGAGAATTATACTCTTCTTATTTATATCTAGATATTGCAAACTATTATGCAGATCAAAGTCTTAATGGTTTTGAAAATTGGTTTTATATACAAGCCAAAGAAGAATTAGATCACGCACTTTTATTTAGAAAATACCTTCTAAATAATGGTGAATCAGTTATTTCGATGGAAATTTCTGCGAAGTTTGATACGTACAAAGATTTCCGTGAACCATTAGCAAAAGTATTAGAACATGAGGAGTATATAACGAATTCAATTAATAATATATATGAAAAAGCATATAAATTGAATGATTTCCGTACGACTCAGTTCTTAGATTGGTTTGTTAAGGAGCAAGGTGAAGAAGAGAAGAATTCAGGTGATAATATCAAGAGATATGATCTATTCGGTAGTGATGCTAAGGGATTATTCATGCTAGATAATGAATTAAGTACTCGTGTATATACAGCACCATCTTTAGTTATTTAACAAAAACAAAAAATCCAGTATGATTTATTACTGGATTTTTTTTGCCCAAATCTACATGGGGAATTTTACTAAAAAATATATACTAAATTATAAAAAAGTAGTGTTGTTGCATAAAGTACCTTCTATTAGAATCAAATCAAGGGGTAAAAAAAGGAGGTATTTTAATGTTTAGAAGAAAAGTTGTAACTTATGTAAGACGTAGTTTAGCCACAGTACTTGCGACAACGTTACTTGTTGGACTTTTACCATATGGTGGGGATATGGTGAAAGCAGCTGATGAGACACCTTATGTAATATCACAAGGTCGCACAGTATACGCTAGTTCATCACAAGCAAATAGTGATGCAAACTTGGTTGTTGATGGAGACACCAACACAAGATGGGAAAGTACGTGGGAAAGTAATTCGGAATGGCTGTACGTAGATCTAGGGAAGACGGCAGACATAACAAGTATCAAGTTATACTGGGAAGGTGCTTATGCAACTTCTTACAAAATTCAGTTTTCAGAGGATGAAGAGAACTGGGTTGACAAATATCAGGTTACAGATGGTAAAGGAGGAGTAAAGACAGTAGATGTTACAGGCAAGGCAAGATACGTAAGGATCTATATGGATAAGAAAGCCTTACCTGCTTATGGTTATTCGTTGTTCGAATTCCAAGTATATGGGAATGGAGGATTAACGGATCGACCTGTTGACTATGGGGAGAATATCGCACTTAGTAAGAGTGTTACCGCTTCATCTCTTCGTGATGTTTGGTGGATGTATGATGAGAATGGCGTAATTAATCAGGATGCAGTAAAAGCTACAAATGCGGTGGATGGTAAAAGCAATACATATTGGACTTCTGGGGAAAAAGATAATCAATGGATTTGTGTTGATCTTGGCAGAAGTTATACCATTGGACGTGTAGTTATTGACTTTGCATCTGATGCAGGAAAAATCTACGATATTCAAGTTTCAGAAGATGGTAAGAATTGGACCACAGTATATAGGCAGCTAAGGGGTTATGCACATGAAGACTCGAACGTGCCTATGCATGTCAAAGGTCGATATGTTCGTATGTATGGATATACACGAGTGGAATCAGGAAGTGGATTTTCTATCAATGAATTTCAAGTATATTCGTATAAAGCTGGTGATGCTATTGTAAATTATACCATCGAAGATTTACCAACTTTACAAATTGAACAATCAAAGACAGGAAAAGGTTCTTATGTAACGGATGCAATGTATTACGAAAAAGCTAAGTTACCTACATATCTAAAAGAAGGATTGACAGCTCCTATAGATTCTAATGATTGGTGGCAATCCTCTCTTATTAACAAATACGGTAATCTTATGAGCATACTTCCTTTGAAAGCAAAATACACATCAAAGGGACTAGCGGTATTGACTGCTACCGAAGGCTGGCTTCCAACAATGGGTGAGACAGATGTTAATGTTTCTGTGCAATCGGAAACACTTCCAGATCTGTATGTTTTACCGGAGAATCTAGATTCCTTATCTTCTTATGATAGAGTAGCTGGTTATAGCGATTACGCAGTAAATCTAGATTTGTGCGATAAAAATGGTGTTGCAATGACGTCTACTTTTGTGAAAGGATCACCATATATATTTACCGAATTTGGGGAACGAAAGGCAACGTTTTTGTCAGGTGCCAATATTACTAGTGTCTTTGATAATAACGGAAATGAACTGTTCTTAAATTCTAATACGATAACTACTGATCATATCGGATTAGAAGTAGTCGACAATGATAATAAGGATAAGAACAAGACAGCAAAGAGTTATTATAGTATCACAGTTCCAGAAGGTACCATATTCAAAAAAGTAGGAAGTTCAATTAAAGTAACATTCCAATCAACCAATGGATACATGTCTATTGGTACCATGAATGAGAAGAAGCAACTTAAGTTATTTCATGAACATGGATATGCTTTTGTTAAAGATACTAGTGTAACCTATGTGTATGATGAGAATACATCGAATATCACCACGGAGTATCAGATCACAACAGAGGTAAAACGAAATGGTTATTCTGACAAGACGATTCAATGTTTATTACCTCATCAGTGGAAAAAATCACAAGATGATGAAGCTAATATTGGAATATATTCATCTGTTCGTGGGGACATGAAAGCAATTGTATCGAATGTATTTCACACGTCAGAGACATTCTTAGGCTTATTACCTACATTTGCAATGCCGAGTAATGAGGAATTTAATAGTGAAGAAGCTAACGCATATCTGAAAAAATTAGAAGTCGCAACTAGGAACCTGCAACCTGCTGGTGATGCATACTGGGAGGGCAAAAACCTTCATCCACTTGGTATGGGAGTTCTTATGGCAGATCAGCTGGGAGAGACAGAATTACGAGATATCTTCTTAGGTAGAATCAAAGAGATATTAGTAAACTGGTTTACGTACGATGGGGAAGGTGATGTGAGTTTCTTTATCTACAATAAGAACTGGGGCACACTGTATTATCTAAACAGCGAATTCGGAGCAAATTCAGCTATATGTGATCATCACTTTACCTATGGATATTTTATGTTTGCAGCTACCGTACTAGCTACTTATGATAATGAATTCTATAATGATTATAAAGAAATGATTGAGATGATGATTCGAGATTATGCTAATCCATCTGATAATGATAACGAGTATTGTAGATTTCGAAGTTACGACTTATATGAAGGGCACTCATGGGCTGGTGGTTACGCTGATAATGACTCAGGAAACAATCAAGAGTCAGCGAGTGAATCTTTATTTAGTTGGGTATCACTTTATCTGTGGGGAATCTTAACAGAAAATAATAGTTACCGGGATGCAGGTGTCTTCGGCTTTACCAACGAAATGGACACAGTAAAACAATATTGGTTCAATTATGATCTTGATAACTGGATTGAAGAATGGCCATATGAGGTAGTAGGGCAAGTATACGGTGGCATTAATTTCTATGGGACATTCTTTGGTGGACAACCGCTTTATGTATATGGAATACAATGGTTACCAATATCTGAGTATTTAACATATTACGGTATGGATCAGCAAAGAGCTACAGACATATATAAGGGATTATTAGAGGATACAGAGATTGCAATGGATAAGGCTGTTAAGGTTGCGAAGAAGGAAGGAAAATCAGATAAAGAAATCCAAGCTATGCTAGATAGCTATCCACAAGCAGATACTGGCTGGCAACACATCACATGGCCATTCTTATCTCAAACCAATCCTGCACTTGCATTAGATAAGTTTAATTCTAATGTTTCACGTATCCAAAATACCGATACAGCTAATACATATTGGTTTATTAACAGTATGTTAGAACTTGGATATAAGACGGATAAAATCTGGACAGTAGGTGATGTATCAGCATCTGTTTATTACAACGAAACAACCAAGAAGTATACGGCTACGGTATGGAATCCAGCGAATGAAACTAGGTTGGTAAGTTTCATGACGAATTCAGGAATAAAAGGAACAGCATCCGTTGGAGCAAAAGCATTGGTTAGTTTTGAAGTATATACAGATAAGAATTTCACAGTTACACAAGCTTCTACACCTGTTATATCAGTACCTACTGGCACGTATGGAGATACGCAATATGTAGAAATCAAAACAGACACACCGGGCGCAACAATGTACTATACAACTGACGGGTCAATGCCTACTAAGAATTCAAAGGTTTATAATGGTGTATTCGCTGTATCTAGTACGTCAACGGTCAAAGCCATAGCAGTTGTAGAGCAAATGATTACTTCACCAATGGTAGCCAGTACAATTACAATTAAGGGCGCGGAGATCTCTAACAAAACAAATCTAGCGAATGGGAAAGAGGTAGTTACTTCCACTACTGAGAATGCAGGTACTGCTGGAAGTAATATGGTAGATGGAAAGGATTCTACTCGCTGGTCATCGAATTTTAGTGATAACGAATGGTTTGAAGTTGATTTGGGAGCTAGTTTCCAGGTTAACAAATTTACCTTTAACTGGGAAGCCTCTTATGCAACTGCATATAATCTCCAGGTTTCTAATGATGGTAAAACATGGACAACCGTGTATGAAACTAAGAGCGGTACTGGTGGTAAGGAAGAGATTATTATTGATGCTGTAACATGTAGATATGTAAGATTCCAAGGCATTAAGAGGGCCTTAGATTATGGTTATTCTATATGGGAGTTTGGTGTCTATGAAGCAGTTCAAGTAGAACAACCTAAGTTTAGCGTAGAGGGAGGTTCTTACAAAGAGGCTCAGAACGTAGCTATTAATTGTAATACTTCTGGAGTTGAGATTAGGTATACAACTGATGGTTCAATACCAACAGAGAATTCAAAACTATATGTTCCAACTATTAAAGTGGATAAGACAACTACAATTAAAGCAATAGCATTCCGCAAAGGAATGGTCCCTTCAAAAGTAGCGGAAATCACATATGTTATTGGTGAATCAGAGGGTGGTGAGCAAACACCTGAAACCAACTTATCTAAAGGAAAAGATACGTACTCTTCTGGTGACGAAGTAGCAGTGTTTGCTTCATCATATGCGGTAGATGGAGACGAAGGGACACGTTGGTCTTCTAATTTTTCTGATGATGCTTGGATTATAGTTGACTTAGGAAAAGTATATTCTGTAGACAAAGTTGTTCTTAATTGGGAAAATGCTTATGGAAAAGCATATAGCCTTCAAGTATCGGAAGATCAAGCAAATTGGAATACTGTATATACTAAGCAGAATGGTACTGGCGGGGTAGAATCCATAGAACTACCAGTAACGAAAGCTAGGTATATTAAGTTACAAGGAGTGGAACGTGCGCTACCATATGGATATTCGCTTTGGGAGTTTTCGGTTTATGGTAAATAAGGGAATGATCAACTATTCTTTTAGTTAGTTCGTACTAATAAAGAATAAGAAAAACCAGTATAAGGCTATTATATATTCAATAATAGAAAGTTGTTTTCTTTTTGAATATGTGATAGCCTTTTGTTAGAAAACTCGTTAGTTGTTATATAAATAGTTTACAGTATATATAAGATTTTAAAAAGGCGTACTAGAAGAAGTAAAATTGATAGTTATGAATTTACATAATATACTAAGTATGTTAGAATGATTAAAATTTAAGCACAGGTTGAAAGGAGTATATGTTAATATGATTATATCAATAATGACCATTAATGATTATGAGGATTTAAGACAATTATGGATAGATACTCCTGGCATGGGATTGAATGATAGAGTAAAGGAGTTGGAACTATTCTGCTTGAACATGCATTAGAGGCCCTGATGGGAGAAGGAATTACTAAAGTTGCTTTATTGGCATTTGAAGATGAGATTGGGAATGCATTTTGGGAAGGTAAAGAGTTTATAGCAAGAAGAGATGTTGTGTATCGAAATAAGTTACTTATAGAAGTAAGGTAATAGTTTTTAAATAAAATAGTTGTAAAGTATAAATTTATATATTATTATAATAGTGTCGTATAGTAAAGTGGTAAAGTACGGTATAGAAATAGGAAATAGGAATAGGAATTAGGAAAATGAATATTAATAATACAAGCAATAAGATATACCGATGTAGAAAACAAAACAAGCCAATTAGTGGTATCGTTAAAGTGCCAGGATCTAAGAGTATGACTAACAGAGCTCTGTTGTTGGCGACATTATCAAAGAAAGATTCCAAGTTAAGTGGTGTGCTTTTTAGCGATGATTCTAGGCATTTTCTTATGTGTTTAGAACAATTAGGTTTTGCGTTGCAGATAGATGAATTGAATAAGATAGTTACAATGCAAGGTACAGGAGGCAATATTCCGAATAAGACAGGTACCATTAATGTTGGTAGTGCAGGAACGGCAGCAAGATTTTTGACAGCTTTGTTAGCACTATCGGATGGTGAATATATAATAGATTGCTCTGAACAGATGAAGAAGAGACCGATGAAGCCGTTATTTGATGCCTTAACAGAGATGGGAGCTTCCTTTACGTTTCTTGAGGAGGAAGGATTCTTACCTGCTAGAGTAATTGGTAATGGTGGAACTTGCACAGATGTAACGATGGATATTAGTAAGAGTACGCAGTTTTTAAGTGCCCTATTTATGGTTGCACCCCTCACTAAGAATGGACTAAGAATTAAGATAACAAGTGAGAAAAAAGACGGAGCCTACATACGCATAACAAGAAAGATGATGGAACAGTTTGGCGCAAAGGTAGATTTTGATGGCGAAGTTTATGAAGTGTTAGGCGATCAAGAGGTAGTTGTAGGTGATTATTATATTGAACCAGATGTCTCTGCTGCATGTTATTTCTATGCAATTGCAGCGTTATTAGGAGGATCTATTACAGTTAAGAATGTGTTGTATAGTTCGATGCAAGGGGATATGAAGTTCCTTGGTGCTTTGAAGCAGTTGGGTTGTAAGGTAGAAGAGACGGAAGTAGGAATTACTGTTTCTGGACCTAATGGTGGTGTTTATAAGGGGATAGACATTAATATGAATGATTTTTCTGATCAGTCTTTGACAATGGCAGCTTTAGCAGCATACGCAACTACACCGACTGTAATACGCAATGTAGGTCATATTCGACTTCAAGAATGCAACCGTATGGCAGCGATTGTTAATGAACTTAATCGTGTTGGCGTTGATTGTATAGAAGAAGGGGATGATTTAAGAATCACGCCAGGGGAGATTAAACCAGCTATAATTGAGACGTATGAAGATCATCGTGTTGCTATGGCATTTTCTTTATTAGGTCTTAAGAGTGAAGGGATAATTATTAATAATCCAGATTGTTGTAAGAAAACATTTGAAGAATATTTTGAAGTATTAGATGAATTGTTAGATAAGAACAAGTAATTGTTGATCAGGGTGAGTAGGTAAGAAGGATCTAGAAGTTGTATATGGGTATCAACATCTGGATGATTCTTTTGATATATGGCTATTTTAATTAGTTAGGGGAAGGAGTAGTAGTATATGAATAAGGAATTTAACAGTAATGAAGATGTTGGAGATCTTGTATTAAACAATGTCTCGAAGGAATATCTGAGGAAAATTATTCTTGGTTATGGTGCTCATGTATGTGGGTTTGCAGATATCAAGAGATTTGAAGATGCACCGAAGGGTTTTCACCCATGCGATATCTATTCCGAGTGTAAAAGTGTGGTTGCATTCGGTGTATCCTTGCCCAAAGGGTTATATATGGTAGATTCAAGATTAATATATGGGCATTTTAATGATGATGTATGTAATAGAGTTGATGAAATCGCTTATAAGATTGCATTACTTATGGAGAGTTCATATGGCGGAATAGCAGTACCAATTCCGGCAGATGGACCTTACGAGTTCTGGGATGCGAATCGTCTTGATGGACGTGGATTGTTATCGATGAAGCACGTGGCGGTACAAGCTGGATTAGGTACATTAGGTAAGAATACTTTGTTTTTGAATGAGTCATATGGCAATCGGTTAACCTTAGGTTGTGTTCTGACTAATATTGTAGTTGACTCCGATTCTTATGCGGAACCACTCTGTTTGCCTAACTGTAACGCATGTGTAACGAATTGTTCTTCTGGAGCATTACATGAGGGGAGTGTATCACAAAGAGAATGTAGAATGAAAGCTTACGGAAAAACAAAGAGAGGATTCGATACCGTTGACTGTAATCGATGTAGAACTGTATGCCCTATGAGATTTGGGGCTTGTGTGGTATAATCTAGGTCGTGGTAAATTAGAGCCATGGATCAAGTCTATAGAAACAACAAGGAGTTATGATATGGAACATTATAAATTTTCTCAAAACAGAAAGTGTGAATACTTCCCATGCCATAAGACAAACAACCCAGACAAGTTTAATTGTTTGTTTTGCTATTGCCCTTTATACGCATTAAAAGATCAATGTGGTGGGAATTTCAGATATAACGAAAAAGGGATTAAGGATTGTACGAATTGCCTTGCACCACATGGAGAGAAAGGGTATGAGCATGTAATGTCACACATCAGAGAAGTCCTAGAATTAGGGAAACTTGATACATGAAACCTTACTAAATATGACATACTGTGTCAGGTTTAGTAAGGTATACTACTCTTGATATAAAAGTTGTAGTAAGGAATGAGAGAATATGCATTATAAAGAAGTTAAAGCGATCTTATCACCAAGTAATGGCATGAATCTATATCGAGGGTGTTCTCATGGGTGCATTTATTGTGACGCTAGGAGTACATGTTATAACATGCAACATGATTTTGAAGATATCGAAGTGAAGACGAATGCGGTAGAATTATTAGAGAAGACATTGGCAAACAAGAGAATCAAAGGAATGATTGGCACGGGGGCAATGTCAGATCCATATCTTCATATAGAAAAAGAATTACAACATACTAGAAGATGTTTAGAGTTAATAGATCGATATGAATATGGACTTGCTATACAGACAAAATCCGATCTCATTCTAAGGGATTTGGATTTGCTTAAGAGTATTAATGAGAAGACAAAGTGTGTTGTGCAGATGACTATGACAACCTATGATGCTGAACTATGTAAGATTATTGAACCGAATGTATGCGTGACAAGCAAAAGAGCGGAAGTTCTTAATATTATGAGGGATAATGGAATTCCTACGATTGTTTGGATGACACCAATCTTACCGTTTATTAATGATACGGAAGAGAATATCAGAGGTCTGATTAAGTTTTGTGTAGAAGCAAAAGTGTATGGAATTTTGTTGTGGGATATGGGTGTCACTTTGCGAGAAGGAGACCGGGAATACTTTTATAAGAAATTAGATGAACATTTTCCTGGACTGAAAAGAAGATATATCAACACGTATGGCAATCAATATATGATTACTAGTCCAAATAATGACAAGTTGATGAGAATAGTAAGAGAAGAATGTCAGAAGCATGGTATTGTTTGTGGAAGTGATGTTTTGTTTTCTTACATGAAGCAATTTGAAACAAAAGTTAATATAGAACAGATGAGTTTGTTTGATTTTCTCTAAATAAAAGACGATAGCGAAGGTGGTATACACTATGCTATCGTTTTGCTTTTTAATTGCTATTTTATTTCTTTTTTAACAAAAATAATCGGTTCATTCCTTCCTGCCACGGATAAGGAAACTCTAGATATCGTTCTACGGTATAAGAGGGGGCCAATATATGATACCAAGCGGGTGTATCTAATTCACGGAGTCTTAATACACCATCTTCTGCATAAAGGTTATCACCGATTGGAGTGAGTCCAAGTTGTATGAGTTCATCTTTGTTTATGTAAGGATTTAATTTAAGAAAAAGATAACCACCAGACTGGAGTATTCTTGTGATTTCAGTAAAGATTGTGTGAGCAATGTCTTTTGGAGTGACATCTAGCACATTGGAGAGTAAGATACCATCAAAGCATTCATCATCCATCTGTTTTAGGTTATCGATATCACCAGTTACGAAGTCTAATTGGTGGTAATGATTTAGATGTGCCATCTTCTCAGCGTAATGTATCCCGACTTCAGAACGGTCAATACCCATGCCATATGTAAGATAGCCAAAATCAGCACATTGGAATAAAATATCACCAGTGCCACAACCATAATCTAGTACGCGATGTGTATTCTGTGAGAATATTCTTAGACAAGCATCAAAGGTTGGTTCTACTTTGAGTTTTTCACCGTTTAAGTCAACAAGTTCACATTCGGAGTATACTCGATCCCATAATTCTGTGGAAGCATCATATTGTTCCATTAGAATCACCAGCTTTCTGATATTAATAGTATAATGTTATGTATATATAATAGCACATATGTCAAATAATGAAGCATTTTATTTAGTGAAATAATAAAGTTAATTGAAGATGATAAAGAGATTTATTATATAAAGTAATTTGATGACTATGTTTAATTATATTAAGTTGAGGAGGAGAATAAATCTTAAGAAATGGTTAATTATCAAAACTAATTGAATTTCAGGTAGCTTATTACTTAATAGATTGTTATAATTAATCTATTAAGTACAGAAATTGTAAACTGTTTTGTGCGACAGAAATTATGGAGGAAGCCAGATGAGTACAGCGAAAGAACAAGAAATTGATATGACACAACTAGATAAAGATGAGAGTATAGAACGAAATAATAAAGTTGAAGATAATGAAGTTGAAAATAAAACAGCTGCAAACAATAAAATTGAAAATAGAGAAGAAAATGATAAGACAATACCAGAGAAGGATAGAAAGAAAGATAAAGGTAGCTTCCTGAAAGAACTTCTTATCTATATATGTATCTTCTTAGTATTATGGAAAGTGGTCCCAGCTTACATAATTGAACGAACAGTTGTTGATGGAACGTCAATGCAAGATACATTACAAGATGAAGAGCAATTAATGGTTGAAAAAGTATCCTATCAATTTTCTGATCCAAAACGTTTTGATATAGTTGTTCTTATGCCATATGGCGAAGATGTAGATGAGTACTTTATTAAGAGAGTGATCGGTTTACCAGGTGAGACAATTCAGATCAAAGATGAAAAGATCTATATTAATGGGGAAGTTTTAGAAGAGAATTATGGTAAAGAACCAATTATAGATGGTGGAATTGCAAAAGAACCTCTTACCCTTGGCAAGGATGAGTATTTCGTAATGGGTGATAATAGAAACGGTAGTGACGATAGTCGTGCGGATTATATAGGACCAATTGCTAGAAAACTTATCAAAGGTAAAGCTGTTTTAAGAGTATGGCCAATAGATCATTTTGGTAGTATTGATTAATTGTAGTTTATGATATTATGTGAAAAAATAATTGTGAAAGCAGATTCAATGATTAATATAAATCAGGGAATCTGCTTTTATGATGTCTTTTTCATCTTTATAAATGCCGATGGTATCAATGCAACTAGTAGGGCTTGAATGCCTACATCTTGTAAAATTATCTTAATTATGTATAATTAAAGTAATATGACAACACTGAAACGAAGTTAATTTTAGATGGTACATACGGAGAATACGATGAATCAAATATTAATAGTTGAAGATGATATCGCTTTAAGTAGAGGGATTACCCTAGCACTGAAGTCAGATGAGTTAACCTTTAAGCAAGCATATAGTTGTAAAGAAGCAATGGATTTATTAGAAAAGGAGAACTTTTCACTTATTATATTGGATGTGAATCTACCAGATGGGAATGGTTTTGATATTTTGCAGAGTATCAGAGCACATTCCTTTGTTCCTGTTATTCTGCTAACAGCCAATAATTTGGAGACTGATATTGTTGCAGGGTTAGAGATGGGCGCAGATGATTATATATCGAAACCGTTTAGTTTAATGGTACTAAGAGCAAGAGTTAATACACAATTAAGAAAAAAACAAGTAAATCAATCGGAGATCATGAAGATTGGTCCGTTTGCATTTGATTTTGTGAATATGAGATATGAGAAGAATGGTATGGCTATTGAACTAAGTAAAACGGAACAAAAGCTCTTACGGATTTTAACCGCGAATATAGGAATTACCTTAAGCCGTGCTAATTTGGTGGACCGAATCTGGACAGATGGAGCAGAGTTTGTAGATGAGAATGCACTTTCGGTAACGGTGAAGAGACTACGGGACAAGTTAGAAGATAAAGACGACAAAGTACACTATATAAAGACTGTCTATGGGATTGGTTACACATGGGAGTTGTAAGGCTGAAGAATCTATAGAGAAAATAGCACCAAAAGGGGAATCGCTATGAGAGATAAATATATCATAATAACACTAGTTATCATCTTACTTGTTATATTAGTGCTGTATGTATTAGAAATCTGTAGAACAAGAAGAACATTGAATCATATCTCGAACATGTTATTAGAGGCAAAGAACGGAACATTTACAGAATCTTGTTATGATGAGACGAAGCTATCATCAGTAGAAGGGCAGATGAAGGAATGGATTGCTAGTTCAATAACCACTTCTAAGCAATTAGAAAAGGAACGGGATTGTATCAAAACAACCATATCGGATATCTCACATCAGACGAAAACTCCAATTTCTAATATCTCAATATATACGGAATTGTTGTCGGAACAAGAGTTACCAGAGGATAGTAAGGAATATGTACAACGGTTACGTGAGCAGTCGCAGAAACTTAATTTTTTAATTGAAGCATTGGTGAAATCTTCAAGATTAGAGACGAAAGTTGTGTCTATTTTGCCAAAGGATCATCTTATTGATGATCTATTAGAACAGATATGTGGCCAATGTGAACGAAAAGCAAAGAGTAGAGGAATCATAATAACAAAAGAGATGGAACCATGTTCTTTGCTGGTAGATGCAAAGTGGACGATTGAGGCATTGCTTAATATACTGGATAATGCTATCAAGTATGCAGATGAAGCAACCACAATTAAGATTGTTGGAATCAAGTATCCTATGTTCTATCGTATTGATATAACAAATCGAGGAATTGGAGTGAAACAAGAAGAGGTGAATGACATATTCGGTAGATTCTTTCGTTCGGATAATGTTAGAGATGAAGACGGTGTTGGTTTAGGTTTATATCTTGCGAGGGAGATTATTACTTTACAAGGTGGGTATATTAAGGTCAAACCTGGAATAGAGCCAACCTTCTCTGTGTTTATTCCTTGCTAGTACTGAAATCTTTCTAAACTGTTAGATTTCAGAAAGAATGTAGTAAGAAGAGAGTGGTATCTTGAATGTATCGTCGGAATATCATTTGGGAGGTTTTAACATGGAGATTTTAAAGACAACGAATCTATTAAAATATTACGGTAAAGATGAGAATGAAGTAAGAGCCCTTGATGGAGTGAATTTATCAATCGTGAAGGGAAGTTTTACGGCAATAGTAGGAACTTCAGGAAGTGGTAAGTCAACTCTATTACATATGCTAGGCGGTTTAGATCGTCCAACTAGTGGAAGCGTGATAGTAGACGGGAAAGAGATTTTTAGATTAAAAGATGAAGAACTAACTATCTTTCGTAGAAGAAAGATAGGATTTATCTTTCAAAATTATAACTTAGTACCTGTATTAAATGTATATGAAAACATTGTTTTACCGATTGAATTAGATGGAAACAAAGTTGATGAGTCGTATGTGAATGATATTATCAAGACATTAGGACTAGAGAAGAAATTAAATAGTCTTCCTAATAATCTATCAGGAGGACAGCAACAAAGAGTTGCAATAGCAAGAGCGCTTGCCTCAAAACCGGCAATTATTCTAGCGGATGAACCAACCGGTAACTTAGATAGCAAAACCAGTATGGATGTTATGGGATTGTTAAAAGTTACATCAGCCAAATTCAAGCAAACCATTGTTATGATTACCCATAACGAGGAAATCTCACAGTTGGCCGAGTGTATTATCCGAATCGAAGATGGTAAAATTGTCGGAGGTGAGCAGGCATGTACAAGGTAAGGAATCAAAAAGTAGTAAGAAGACTATCTTTTCGCTCATTTACAGCAAATCGTACCAGAAATATAGTGGCTATATTAGCGATAGCATTAACAACAATCTTGTTTACAACTTTATTCACAGTAATAATCTCTCTAAATTATACTTCACAACAACAAACGATGCGTATGGTTGGTGGGTACTCTCACGGAGGATTTAAGGATCTTACGATGGAACAGGTAGAGCAGTTATCAAAACATCCATCTGTTAAAGAATTCGGTTATAGTGTAATGTTAGCGATGCCAGATGAAGAGCCATTCACAAAGAGGCAAGTCGAGATGCGTTATGGCACAAATAACGAAGCTAAAATGTACTTTTGTAATCCAACAACAGGAAGAATGCCAAGAGAAAAGAATGAAATAGCGATGGATACCGCTGTTCTTGATCTGCTCGGCGTACCGTATAAGGTAGGTGAAGAGATTACACTGCCTTATATATTCGAAGGCAAGGAGGTTGTGGATACTTTCACGTTAAGTGGATTCTGGGAGTCAGATCCCGTAGCAAGGGCGAGTGAAGTATGGCTATCAAAGGAATATGTTTTAGAGAAATTAGATGGTTATGACCCTTCTCTAGATAACAATATGTTTGGTATGTGGTCGCTAGATATGATGTTTGCTAATTCTAAACATATCGAGAAAAGTCTTCAAACGATAGCACAAGACAATGGATATACCATAGACGATAGTTCTGCCGATAATTTTTTGGATTATGGCGTGAACTGGGCGTATACTTCAACCCATTATGAGAATGGTGAACAAGTGAAGATGACCATTGCTCTAATAGCAGGATTAGGATTTATTATATTTATTGGTTATCTGATAATCTATAATATATTTGGGATCTCGGTTATGAATGATATGCATTTCTACGGATTGTTGAAAACAATTGGAACAACGAAGAGGCAAATCAAAAGAATAATTCGTTATCAGGGACTTTTGCTGTCAGTTATTGGTATACCAATTGGCCTGTGCTTAGGATACGTACTGGGTAATTCGTTTGTTAAGATAATGGTGTCAAGTTTAACGAATATGACGACGTATGTTACCTTTAATTCTTGGATCTTCATTGGTTCTTCCTTTTTCGCTTTACTAACCGTAATGATTAGCTGTAGTAAGCCAGGAAAAATGGCGGCGAAGGTATCACCGATTGAAGCGGTAAGATATTCAGAAGGAAGCCAAACTAGTAATAAAAGAATGAAGAAAGAGAAGAAGGGAAAGCACGGAGCTCGAATTTATCGAATGGCAATTGCAAATGTTAGAAGGAACAAAGGTAAGACAGTATTAGTCGTTGTTTCTTTGACATTAAGTTTGGTTCTATTCAATACAATTTTCTCTTTTACAAAGGGCTTTAGTATGGATCGTTTGCTGGATCGGTTTGTTATTTCGGATTATTTACTTGGTAGTGCAAAATATTTTCAAGCCAATCTTAGAAGTGATGATGGTGATGGGGTTAGTGAAAGTTTTATTAGGGAAGTAGAGTCGAAGGGATATACAACCAGAAGTGGTCATGTTTATCAAAGTGATGGAATAGCACGAGCAAAATTTTCGCAAGATGAATTAGTACGATATAATGCAAGATGGGGTGATTCTGAGTATATTGAATATATTAAGAGCCTTTTTGCTTCAGGGGATAATGAGATGTTATGGTCAATTTACCTATATGGATTAGATGATTATCCACTAGAGAAGATGACATTAGTGGAAGGTGAATTGTCAAAGCTTGAAGATTCTACTGTGAAGGGAATTATCCAGATTGTTGGTGAAGATGACTATGGAAATCCAGATACAGAAACTACAATAAAAAATGTAGGTGAAAAGTTAACAATTCATTATGTTGATGAATTGGAATATGATGCAGACAATAACTTAATAGAAAAGAAATCACATGATGTAGAGTATACAATTGTCGCAACTATGATGATGCCAAATACCATGAGTTCACGTAGTTATGGTAGCCCACAATTTGCTTTACCAAGTAATTCATACCTAAAAGACTCAGGGAATTCCACGACAATGGTTTATATGCTTGATATTGATGATACCAAGATTAAAGAGATGGAGGAGTTCATAAGTAGTTATACGAAGAATGTTGAAAAGGATATGGACTTTGAATCAAAGAAATACATGGAAGATGAATTCAGTAATTATAAGAATATGTTCTTGCTTGTGGGTGGTGGTGTCACTGTTGTAATTACAATCATAGGAATTTTGAATTTTGTGAATACAATGCTCACTAGCATACAGACTAGAAAAAGAGAGTTCGCCGTGTTACAAAGTATTGGGATGACTGGAAAACAACTACGTAAGATGGTAATGTTAGAAGGGTTATTCTATACGGGTGCAGCTCTTATAATGGCAGTATTGATCGGAAGCATTGTGAATGTGGTAGTATTACAATCTTTCGAGAGTGTGTTGTGGTTTTATCAATATGAATATAGTATTGGAGCTATATTAGCATTAGCGCCAGTATTCATTCTGTTAGGTGTGGGCTTGCCAGCTATTGTATATAAGAGTATGGTGCGTAAGAGTTTAGTAGAACGTATGAGAACAACGGATTAGAAGAAGTGTATATGAAGAGCTATTAAAAATTATTAATAAAATAATATAAAAACCAAATGCAATGGAACGCATTTGGTTTTTATATTAATTAAGATTATTTGGTTTTGTTTAACCCGTGATGTCAAGAGAGTGTAAATGATTTTGTGTAATCTCTATTCCCGATAGGGAACATAAACAAATTATGGAATTTGCAAAACTATGTCAATACATATTCTAAATTATATATTTATCTTTTCTATCTTTCGTTTGTAAATCATTCAGTTTAATTTTAGTCAATAATTAATTTTTTTATTTGAATTATCTAAAGTATTTTTATCAACGATTTGATTTGAAGACAAATCTAAAAATACTAATTTATTTAATTTTTTTAACGAATTTATTACTGAAATTTGATTCCTAGAGAGATCGAGATATTCTAAATTCGTTAAGCCTTCAAGTGCAGTGATGTCCTTGATCATGTTATTGCTCAGATCTAATCTTCTCAAATTCACTAGATATTTTAAAGGTGTTATATCTTTTATCTCGTTAGTTGATAGATTTAATTCTTCTAAATTTGTTAAATTCTCTAAGAAGGTAGGTTCTTTCAGTGTACCTTTACCTCTATAAACATAACCGAATATATTTAATTTTTTCAGTTTTTTTAAATGGCTAATTGGTTTAAGTGAGCTAGTTCCGTCATAGTCTATAGTCAGCTTTGATAAGTAATTCAAATTGGAAAGGAAACTTAAATCGACATCTGAATACAAACTTAACGTCAAGTCACTGACTATTAAATCACTAAAAACACTCATATCATAAGATTTCCTTATCGTTAAGCCCAATTTTTTGAGGTGAGTAAGCTTATCTAAAAAATCAATCTGTGTCATATTACAATCAAAAGCTTCAAATGATGTTAACATCTCTAATGATTCTAACACCTCTAAGTGTGATTGATCATCTATATTTTCACAACGACTAATGGAGAGGTTTTTTAATTGATTATGGAAAACTAGCGGGCTTAAATCATCAATGTTGGTTTTAGAGAGATTCAAATCCGTAAGTTTTTTTAAGTCTTTTAGTGCCTGAATATCTGATACAGAAGTGTGTTCTAAATCTAATTTTTCTAATGTTTCCATTTGAGAAAGTGGACTTACATCACTTATATCAACATTCATAGATAAATTTAAATCAGTTAAATGCTCTAATGCTTTCAGTGGCACAATGTTTTTGAGATTATTTCCAGATAAATCAAGAACTTTCAAATTGGTTAGATACTCAATTCCATTTAAGTCTCTTATATCTGAATGACTCAAATCAATTGTGGTTATTTCTTCCAAGTCAGATGCTTGGATTTTTCCTGATGTTTTTCCTATATTATCTCTTATTGATTGTTCTAATGAGGGATCATTAAATGTTACTGTATTTTTATTTGTAAAAAAAATATATATCCCTAGGCTGCCAATAATGAATAAGAAGACAGCTAAAATTAAAATAGTAAGTTTTTTCATATATCCTCCTGGTCTTATTCATATCATAATCTCTTAGACTAGACTCTATAAACCTTATAGATCAAGGCTTGAAGAGTTACTCTTTAATAAAAACCCCTCTTCTTTTATCTAAACACTTGATAAAATTCTCCAAAAATGCGGAAATGCCGAGAATTGTAATTTCAAATATTTGTAAAGTGTTTATATGAATTATAACATAAAATTCCAATTTAAGTACTAATTTTTAAATTTAAAGTTTATATTACATACTAAATATTAAAAGTTGTGAAATTTAAAATTAATAAAGTATAGGGAGAGTGTAAATGATTTTGTGTAAACCTCTTGGATTGAAGTAAAATACTCAAAGTGGTTTAAGAAGTTACAATAAAATAACAGTTGCCTGTATTTTGGAACAAACCAAGTAGCCTGTCAATATCTCGAATTGCCAGGCTACTGTTTTTGTGTACAATTTATCATTTATTCTATGTCAGATGGAGATATATGATCAAGGATTTGCCCCCAATCCCAGCTCTTCTGCGTCCATTTTTTGATTATATCTATCATAGCTAGATAAAGCAGATTAAACAAAGAATCATCAGTTGGAAATATTGTTCTGCTCTTAGTAACCTTGCATAGCTGTCGGTTAAAATTTTCGATAGAATTAGTAGTGTAGATGATTTTCCGAATCTCTTCTTGCACGTCCTGCGCATCCCCTTAGTGATAATTCTCGATTAAACTGTTGATGAACGTTTTGCGTTCCGGGGAAAGTTTTCTTTGTCTTGCCATAAAAATATCCTCCTAGATTAATATTTATTTTAACACTAATCCAAGAGGATATATATCACTTATTAAGTTTACATAAATTTTTTACAGTCTCGATGTCAAATTACGTATGGAAAATATTTTTATTTATATTTTGAATTATTTGTATTTTGACTGTCTTTATATGCATTCGTTGTTTTGCTTTCAGTATGACTGTTTTCAGTATAACCTGCTTCGGCAGCAGTTTTGTCAGTAACCTCACCTTTAACTGGACTATGAGGAATTACTTGGTCTTCTCTTAAACTATGATTGTTATTGATTGACATAAGATTCTCCTTTCGTATTAAATTTATATATTTACATACGTAGTATCTGTAAAAAACAATATTTTATTTAGTCAATTACGAAACTCTTTTAAATGTAAAAAAAACATGGATTTTTTTGCATTTAAAAGAGTTTCGTAATTGACTAATATGCTCGAGACTCAGAAGTGATTAATTAAATGGTTGGAGTTTTGCTGTAACAAATTATCAGAAGGGGTGTATGTTTGCAACATTTATTCCTCTTTTTGTATCGTTAATATTATTTCTTAGGTTCTGTAACTATAACCTTACATTTGACTTTGGTACCATCTTCAGATGCATAGACGTAGGCAGTACCTTTCTTTAATGCTGTAATGGTACCATTGTTGGTTACTTCTACAACATTAGAATTACTACAAGACCATACGGGAGTGTTTCCAGAGGACACTGTTGCATATAGTTTGGTACTCTGATCAACTACTAACGATACTGTCGTTGTACTTAATTCAATAGTTGGTGAATTAACAATCACGGTACAAGTCCTTGTAACACCATCAATAGTAGCAGATATGAGGGCTGTTCCGTGCTTTACAGCAGTTACGCTACCTTTTTCATCAACAATAGCTACACTTTTCTTATTCGTTTTCCATTTGGGAGTTAGATTAGAAGATACTTTGGCACTTAGGAGATAAGTTTGACCACGATAGAGAGATAGAGTTGTTTTGTTCAAAGACACTTGTGGAGATTTGACTTTAACTTTGCAAGTTTCGCTAGTACCATCTGCTGATATTGTTATAATGGCATCTCCAGGTTTCATACCAGTAACCAAACCGTTCTCATCAACAGTAGCGATACTTTTTTTATTAGCTTTATAAGTTACAGGGGCACCAGTTGAAGTACTTGATTTTAATAAAAAGGTTTCACCATGCTCTAACGAGATGTTTGTTTCATTCAAGGTTATTGTGGTTTTGTTGACTGTTATCTTGCAACTCGATTCAGCACCTTTTATTTTGGCAGTTATTGTGACTTTGCCAGATTTTTTAGCAAGTACTTTACCGTATGTATTAACAGATGCAATTTTTGAATCACTGCTTTTCCATGTAGGAAGCGCGCCTGTGGAAGTAAGTGCAACTAGATATATACTATCACCAATTGCAAGAGTTTCATCATAATTTGTGAGTATTATAAAAGGATAGGTGTTAACTGAAGTGGTTTTTGCATGAATTAGTTGTGTTTTAGTGGAAAAGAGTGTGGTGGTGAATAATGCGAATAGTACAAGAAGAGCAAGAGATTGTTTCGTACGTGTTATACAAGATTTCTTTTTTGATTTCTTTATTGATTCCTTTATTGATTTCTTTTTTGAGTTCATAGAAGTTCCTCCATTCTTAATGATAAGATTCTTATATAATAAGATCTTATAAAATAAGAGGAATAAATGTTACGTAGAATACGTGTTGCAAACATAAGTTAAGTATAGTATATATTTGTAAATTTGACAAGTGATTGTGTTGAATTGTTTATAAACTGATGAATTCAGAGATAAAAACAAGGTGTCTCTGTTTGAAATATTAAGATTCTTAGTATATAATGTCAATATAACTAAGAAGGGAAAGTATAATGGTGAGAAAAGTAAATATTGTTAAAATTACGAGAGTAATTTGTACATATGGTTTGTTAACGGGTTTATCTACTTCAATACCATCACATGCAATGAATGTAAAGTTAATTAATGTGGTATCAGAACATGTGAATGTAGAGGAAAATAATAATCAAGACATTAGTACGCAAGAAGACAATAACAAAGAAAATAATAACCAGGAAAATAATAACCAAGAAAACAGTAATCAAGAAAACAATAATCAAGAAAACAATGTGCCGGAAAATAATCCAGACTTAGATAATCCAGATGACAATAACACGGAAGAAGTAGAGGAACCGATATATACGGCAGTTAAGGATACGATATATGTTAAGAAACAAAGCAGTGTTTATGAAAAACCAGATACTAGCAGTAAGAAAATTGGTACAGCGACATTATATAAGAAGTATACAAGAGTAGGTATTGGTGATAATGGTTACGATCAAATCGAATTAGAAGGGGTCATTGCATATATTAAGTCAAGTAATGTTACAACGAAAAAACCATTTGTACCAACCGATATTGTGGATATAGAAGATAAGAAGTATGATTATAACGAGATGAAAAAGGACCTACAACAGCTGAATGTATATTATCCAGACTATGTTACGGTGCAATCCATCGGTAAATCAAGTGATAATAGAGAAATCTATAGTGCGGTTTTGGGTAATCCAGATGCTAAGAAACACATACTGATACAAGGGAGTATGCATGCAAGAGAGTATATTAATACTCAATTACTTATGTCACAACTGGAGTATTATCTAATTAGGTATGAGAAAGGGACATATAACGGAGTAGCATATAAGAAGATGTTTAATGAAGTAGCGGTTCATATTATTCCCATGGCAAATCCAGATGGTGTTACTTTAAGCCAGTATGGACTTAATGGAATTCAAGATAAAAAGTTGGCTTTATCACTGAAAGGTATGCAAAAATCTAGTAATTTTGCTAGATGGAAAGCGAATGCAAAAGGCGTAGATTTAAACAGGAACTTTTCTTTTGGCTGGTCGAAGGAAGCTGGAGCGTCAAAAAGAGGAAGCATGAATTATGCTGGAGCTAAGGCTGAATCCGAACAGGAAACTAAAGTTTTGGTAAAGTATACTAAAAGCATAAAAGGATTAAAGACTGTACTAAGTTATCACTCTATGGGGAATATTATCTATTGGAATTATGGACAAACAGGTAAATTGATGTCAAAGAGTAAGGAACTTGTAAATCTTGTAAAAGATATTACAGGTTATCGTTTAGTAACGCAAAGTAGTAAAAGTATTCCATACGGTGGCTATAGTGATTATGTAGTTAGAGAGCTTGGAATACCGGCTGTTACACTTGAGACAGGTATACTATATGCGCCTGTTAACCATTCACAATTTGATACAATATGGAAACAGAACAAAACTATAATTCCTGCAGTTGCCTTGCAGGTTATAGAAGATAATTAATGGTTTATTATACTGGAGGAAAAAATGCAAGTAAAGAATATTAATACTGAACAACTTATCGATTTATATGAAAATCATCTAGAACATGATTTTCCAAAAAGCGAATTGAAGGCATTATCAATGCTCCAATCCTTTATGGAACAAGGAATCTATACAATCTATGGTTTGTATGAAGGAGAAGAATTATTAGCATATGCTTTGTTTATGCGTAATAAAGACAGTGGCTTTCAATTGTTGGATTATTTTGCAAGTAATCGTAAATATAGAAGTAAAGGTTATGGTTCAACATTATTAGAGATGCTTAAGAGCGATGATACAATTTCACAAGGGTACATTATTGAAGTAGAATCGGTACGTACAGCTAAGAATGAAGAAGAGAAGATACAAAGAGAGAGAAGAATTGCTTTTTATGAGAAGAATGGTCTTAGAAAAGTGGCTATTCGTGCTTCTGTTTATGACGTAGAGTTTGATATACTATATCTACCATTACGTTGGGATGGAGATGATGCACATCTATATGAAGAGCTAAAAGCCTTATACCTACTGATGTTTGGTGAAGAAAGGTATAGATTTCATACTACTATAGAGTTGTTATAAATTCATAATAATCACAATTATTATGTTACCAAACGTTTTCCCGAAGGCTCTGAATAGTTACCAACAAATTCATACTATGGTTTGATGATTGGGTATGAGTATGTTATAATAGCTAAGAAAAGACTAAAGGAGGATGTTGGGATGGATAAATATCGAATTATTGTTAAGGGAATAGTAAAAAGTCTAGACAAATATCTTATTGTTGAAAAATGGTTTGATGATCGAATTCAAGATCCATATCAATGGGGATTTATAGATGGTGCGATCAATTTTGGCGAATCACCTGATCGTGCAGTTGTTCGAATTATTGCGGAAGATACAGGATTATGCGTTCAGATTGATCGCGTGCTATATACGTGGTCTTTTATGGCTGGGGATACGTGTACCATTGGTATTAGTTATCTATGTTTAACAGGTATGGAAGATGTATTATTGTCTGAAGAACTACATGATTATAGATGGATTACCAAAGATGAGTTCGAACAGTATATTGATAATCAAGATGTTCTCAATGATATAGAGTGCGCTGGCTTAGAGTAGCTTGTTGTTAATATAGAAAGGTGGTTCCTTTGAAGACACTAATTAAGAATGGGTATGTTATTGACCCTGCGACAGATAAAGAAGAAATTTGCGATATACTAATTGAAGATAATTGTATTGCCCAGATTGGACAGAACATAACAAAAGAGGCTGACCAAATTATTGATGCAACTGATTGTTATGTAATGCCAGGATTTATTGATCTACACGTTCATCTTAGAGAACCAGGTTTTGAGTACAAAGAAACAATCGAAACTGGTGCATTAGCGGCAGCACATGGTGGTTTTACAAGTATTTGTCCAATGCCTAACACAAATCCTGTTATAGATAGTAAGGAGACGGTAGCTTATCTTAATGATAAATCTAAGAAAGAAGCAGTTGTTAATGTATTACCAGTAGGCGCTGTAACAATTGGGCAAGCTGGCAAGGAACTAGCAGATATTGCTGGTATGGCTAAAGAAGGTATAGTTGCAATAAGTGAAGATGGTAAATCTGTAATGGATACTGCCTTATATAAGAAAGCCATGGCTATTGCAAAAGAAGAAGGAATCGTAGTACTTGCTCACTGCGAAGACAAGAGTCTCGTACAAGGTGGAGTTATGAATGCTGGTAAGAAGGCAAATGAGTTAGGAATGCCAGGAATTACGAATGCAGTAGAAGATGTCATTGCTGCTAGAGATATACTAATGGCAAAAGAAACTGGTGTTAAGTTACATCTATGCCATTGCTCTACAAAAGATAGTGCGTGGATGGTAGAGAAAGCGAAAGAACAAGGATTACCAGTTACAGCCGAAGTTTGCCCACATCATTTTGCTTTGACGGATGAAGATATTGTGGAAGATGATGCAAATTATAAGATGAATCCACCATTAAGAAGTAAAGAAGATGTACAAGCACTTAAAGAAGCTTTACGTGACAATATTATTGATGTAATTGCAACAGATCATGCACCTCATAGTGAAGAAGAGAAGAAAAAATCAATAAAAGAAGCACCTTTTGGCATTGTTGGTTTAGAAACTGCTTTCGCATTAACAATGACAGAGCTTGTTAAGACAGGTTATCTTACTCCAAGACAACTTGTTGAGAAGATGAGTCTTAATCCAGCGAAAGTATTAGGAATTAACAGAGGAACATTAAGAGAAGGTGCAAATGCTGATATTGTAATTGCCAATCCGAATGCAGAATATATAATAGATGCGAAAGATTTTGTTTCGAAAGGCAAGAATACACCATTCCAAGGCAAGAAAGTATATGGAAAGATAATGTATACGCTAGTTAATGGTCAAATTGTTTATCAAGCATAGGATAGGAAAGGGGAATTTTTAACCATGATTAACAAGCTAATTAATAGAATTGAAAACTTAGGAGCACCTATTGTTGTAGGATTGGACCCGATGTTAGGGTACATACCAGAGTGTGTGAAAGCAAAAGCATTTGCTGAAAAAGGGGAAACCTTAGAAGGAGCAGCAGAAGCAATTTGGCAATTCAATAAAGCAATAGTTGACGCAACGCATGATTTAATTCCAGCTGTAAAACCTCAGATAGCTATGTATGAACAATTTGGAATCGAAGGACTAAAAGCCTTCAAACAAACAGTAGAGTACTGTAAAGAAAAAGGTCTTATTGTAATCGGAGATGTAAAGCGTGGTGATATTGGTTCAACTTCAGAAGCATATGCTGTTGGTCATCTTGGAAAAGTAACAGTGGGACAAAACTCTTTCTATGGATTCGATGAAGATTTCGTCACAGTAAATCCATACCTAGGCTCAGATGGTATCGACCCATTCATTAAAGTGTGTAAAGAAGAAAACAAAGGGTTATTCATTCTTGTTAAGACTTCGAATAAATCAAGTGGAGAATTCCAAGATCAACTTGTTAATGGAAGACCACTTTATGAATTAGTTGGTGAGAAAGTTGCAAGCTGGGGAGAATCTCATATGGGAGATTCCTATAGTTATGTAGGAGCTGTAGTTGGAGCAACCTATCCAGAGATGGGCAAGATCTTACGTAAAATCATGCCTAAGACATATATCTTAGTTCCAGGTTATGGTGCTCAAGGTGGTAAAGCTTCTGATTTAGCTCCATACTTTAATAAAGATGGATTAGGCGCCATTATCAATTCTTCTCGTGGTATTATTGCTGCATACAAGCAACCAGGATACGTGAAATATGGAGAAGAGGCATACGCGGATGCATCTAGACAAGCAGTTATAGATATGATTACAGATATTAAATCAGCAATTTAATTAGAATATGAAAAGCCTGTTTTAAGCAATTAAGCTTGAAACAGGCTTTTTATTTGTGGTAAAAATTACAAGATATGTAATGAGAATGAATATCATTATTATTATTGACGAAAGAGTATTCTTGTGTTAACATACTTAAACAGTTAGTTAGTACTAACTACCACGCGAAGTGAAACAGGAGATAGATATGATTAACAAAATGAAACAAATTCTGCTACATAGAATTTTTCTAATTATCTTATTGATAATATTATCCATAATTTCCATCATGATTGGTGTGAAAGATTTTAGTTTAGGAGGGTTATTTACTGGTAATGCGGATGACGTTAATCTTGTACTAATTAGTAGAATACCAAGACTGATAAGTATTATTGTAACAGGAGCAAGCTTAAGTGTGGCAGGATTAATTATGCAGACCATTACCAATAACAAATTTGTTTCTCCGTCTACTGCAGGGACAATGGAGTGGTGCAAATCTGGAGTGATGATAGCCATATTATTATTTGGTGGTAGAAGTTCTCTAGTTAAGATGGGAGTTGCTTTTATCTGTGCTCTTTTTGGAACTTTATTATTTATGAAGTTACTTACAAAACTACAATTCAAAAACGCTATTATAGTACCTTTAGTTGGTATGATGATGGGAAATGTTATCGGCTCTATCACTAGTTTTTTCGCTTACAAATATGACATCATGCAAAATATGTCTTCTTGGTTACAAGGTAATTTTTCTTTGATTATCAAAGGTAGATATGAGTTGTTGTATATAGGAATACCATTCTTTATCATCGCTTATGTGTATGCTAATAAGTTTACCATTGCTGGTATGGGAGAAAGCTTTTCACAAAATCTAGGCCTTAATCATAAAAGGGTAGTTATGGGCGGTATGGTTATTGTCGCTTTTATAACAGCAACTGTTGTAGTAACAGTTGGAAGCATTCCTTTTTTGGGGTTAATTATTCCGAATATTGTCGCCATTTATAAGGGAGATAATATTAAGAATACTCTTTTTGATATTGCACTATTAGGTTCTATCTTTATACTGATATGCGATATTTTAGGTAGAATAATTATTTACCCATATGAAGTCTCCATCAGTGTTGTAGTGAGTGTTGTGGGAAGTATCATATTCTTAGTAATACTGTTTTGGAGGAATAAACATGCCAGATAAAATGAATGTTAGAAAAAGAAAAACTAAATTAGTTATATTTATGTTATTACTTATGACTTTGTTCTTTGTAGCAATATTTCTTTTCCTTGGATTAACGGAAAGAAATATACATTTTTATTTACCAAGACGTCTTTTACGAGTAGGGGCAGTACTTTTGGTTAGTTATTGTATTGGCTCATCTTCAGTGATCTTTCAAACCATAACAAATAATCAAATCCTAACTCCAAGTGTTATGGGATTAGACTCCTTATATATGTTTATTCAAACAGTTGTTGTATTTTTCTTTGGATCAAGACAAATAGCCATGATGACAGGACAAGTTAATTTCTTGATTTCCGTTGGAGCAATGGTGTTTGCTTCTTGGGTACTCTTTTTCTTACTGTTTAAAGGTGAAGGTAAAAATGTTTATTTTCTAGTACTTGCTGGTATGATTCTTGGTAGTTTCTTTAGCGGGTTATCAACCTTTATGCAAGTCCTGTTAGATCCAAACGAGTTTTTGGTTCTGCAAGGTAAGATGTTTGCAAGTTTTAGTAATATCAACAGCAATTTATTTGGATTATGTGTATTGATTGTAGGTATCTGTATCCTAATTACAATAAAAGATTATTCTTCGCTTGATGTACTTTCTTTAGGTGTAGATCATGCAGTTAATCTAGGGATATCCTATAAAGGTTTAGTACTAAGAAATTTAATGGTTATCTCTGTTTTGATATCCGTTTCAACAGTGTTAGTAGGACCGATTACCTTCTTAGGAATTCTACTTGTTAGTTTAGCAAGACAAATAGTTCCTTCCTATAAACACTCAAACTTAATAGTAGTTTCAACCTTGTTAGGAGGTATTTTTTTACTCGGTGGACTATTAATGATTGAACGTGTCTTTAAGTATGAGACCACCATAAGCGTTGTAATTAATTTTGTTGGAGGAATATATTTTATATACTTAATGTTAAAAGAAAGCAAGAAGTAATAAAAAAGCAGGTGAAAGTATGATTTCTATAAAAAATATCAGCAAAAAATACGGTGAGAAACATGTGGTAGATCATGTGGATTTAGATATTCCAAAGGGGAAGATTATTGCTTTTATAGGCAGTAATGGAGCTGGTAAAAGTACGTTAATATCGATTATCAGTCGAACTCTAAGTAAAAATTCAGGTGAAGTATATATTGATGAAAAAGAATTAAAAGAATGGAAAAGTAAGGAGTTGTCTAAACGATTATCTATACTCAAACAGTCTAATTATCTAAACATACGATTAACTATAAAGGAATTGGTTAGTTTTGGAAGGTTTCCTTATTCCAATGGTAAATTAACCAAGGAAGATGAGAAGATAGTGGAAGATGCGATTTCTTATATGAAATTAGAAGATTTACAAGATAGATATCTTGATGAACTCAGTGGTGGGCAAAGACAAATGGCCTATATTGCAATGATTATTGCACAAGATACAGAGTATGTTTTCTTAGATGAACCACTAAATAATCTGGATATGCGCCATTCTGTTCATATTATGAAAATCATTAGAAAATTAGTGGATGATTTGGGGAAGACCGTTATGGTGGTTATTCATGATATTAATTTTGTGTCTTGTTATGCAGATTACATTGTAGCAATGAAAGATGGAAAGATAGTGGAAGAAGGAGTAACAGAGAAAGTTCTAAAAAGTGAAGTTTTAAAAGATGTATATGGAATGGATATTGGTATTCATCAAATTGATGGTAAGAATATATGCTTATATTATGATTAATGTGTACTTTTTTAACTAACTTACACAAATTGCACATGTAGTCAGTATAGTGCTGTTCAGAGAGTTTTTTCTATGAGTAGAGCAATTCACTACCCTAAATGAAGTCATTATGTGGAAGTTAGAGAAACTTATTATAAATAACAATTATACGGAGGATATTATGAAAAAAATAGTAACTTTAGCGCTTGCATCCGTGCTATCAATAACAATGCTAACAGGATGTGCAACAAAAGGAAATGGTGATAGTGATTCAAATGTATCAGAAGGAGCAAGTACCGAAGATTCAGTACAAACAAGTGAAGATGGTGCTACTAGTACAACAGCTACAGAAACGACAGTAACAGATGGGAAGGGTAATACAGTGGCAGTTCCTGAAGATGTTAAGAAAGCTGTTGTAATGGATTATGGTATCTTAGACACCATTCAGGCCTTAGGAATTGATGTTGAAGTCGCTATTCCATCAGGAGAAACGCCTTCTTTTCTTTCAGGTTTTTCTGATGCTACTACAATAGGAAGTATTAAGGAACCAGATTTAGAAGCAATTTTTGATTTTGAACCAGATGTTATTTTCATTAGTGGAAGACAGGAAAGTTTTTATGACCAACTAAGTGAAATTGCGCCAACTATTTATGTATCATTAGATTCTACTAAATATATGGAGGATTTTAAATATAATACGAATATCGTTGCATCTATTTTCAAAAAAGAAACAGAAGCTAATGAAGCAATAAAAGCCATTGAAGCGAAGGTGGAAGCAGCCAAGACTGTGACTGCTAAAACAGAAGATAAAGCACTAATTATCTTAACGAATGACGGAAGTATGAGTGCTTATGGAGCGGGATCAAGATTCGGAATTATTCATGATTTATTAGGTGTAAAGGCAGCTGATGATTCTATTGAAGTATCTACACATGGACAAGAAGTTAGTTATGAATATATATCACAAGTAAATCCAGATATTTTGTTTGTAGTTGATAGAACTGTTATTGCTGGAGGTACTAATCTTGCAGCGACTACGTTAGACAATGAGTTAGTAAATGAAACAAATGCAGCGACAAATAATAAAATTATTTCTTTAGATCCAGATTTATGGTATTTATCAGGTGGTGGGTTGACATCGGTATCAGAGATGATAGATGAAGTAGTAGCTGCTATACAATAAGGGAATTAGATCTACTGGCATCTGTATTCTTCTAAACTAAAAATGTTTGAAGTATGTTTTTACACACTTCAAACATTTTTTTATTCTAATATATTGGAATATCTAATTATGCAAAATCTGTTTCTTAACTATATATCCGATGAATCTTCTAATAAACTTTCTAATTGATCTGGCGTAAGGCCTTCGGAATCAACTATAAGATTGTCTGATTCTGATGGCTCAGGTTTAGGATTAACCGAAGTAATATTTATAAAGAATCGTTTTTCATCTTGTTTAACTATGTATGGTTCTTTCTCGTTGACACGATAAGATTTTAGTAAGTTACCACTTTCTAAACAAACGGTATTAGAGTTGCACAAGTCATAATTACTAGAGTATGGCATCTTATCGTACATACATAAATCATCCATTAGGGTATTGTCAAATGGCTTGAGTTTAGTAGCTTTGTTTTGCTGTTCCAATCGTGTAGCCTCCTTATTTCTTTGTCGATGTCGCTATCGATCTTGTTAATGGTAGTTTTACAGCTACCACTATATTTATTAACAGTATACAACCTTTATATAATGAATTCAATGATTATTATTTACCCTTTTTTGTGCTTCAACGATTAGAATTGGCACGAAAGATAGAATAATAACTGCTATCCATTGCCTAGGATTAAGTGGAACAACTTTGAAGATATTTGCTAAAGGTTTCAACATAATAACCGCTGAAAGTAGTATTGAACAAACGATAAAAGATAACACATGTTTCATATTACTGAATATACCAATCTTTAATATGGATTTATCGCTTCTCATGTTGAAGGAATGGAATAATTGTGACAAACTGAGTACGGCAAAAGCCATAGTACGGCCTAAGGTTAAGGAATCTGGTGAACCACCAAGGTCGTATCGGTATCCAAGTATGAACGCGGTTAAAGCTAAGGAGCCGATAAGAAGACCTTCAAAGAGAATCTTGAATACAAGTCCATTAGCAAACATTCCGGTCTTGGGAGAAATCGGCTTATTGTTCATAATGTCTTTACTAGCGGGCTCAACTCCAAGAGATATTGCAGGCAAAGAGTCAGTAACTAAGTTTACCCACAAGAGTTGGACAGCGAGCAATGGCGATGGTAAGCCTAATAATATTGCTGCGAATATTGTAAGGATTTCACCTATATTACTCGATAATAGGAAATGAATTGCCTTTCTAATATTCTGATAAATTCCACGACCTTCTTGAACGGCAGAGACAATCGTAGCAAAATTATCGTCTGTCAATATCATATCAGCAGCATTTTTAGCTACATCAGTACCACTTAGTCCCATTGCACAGCCAATATCAGCAGTTTTTAATGCAGGTGCATCATTAACACCGTCACCTGTCATTGCAACAACATTACCATTTTTCTGAAATGCTTTTACAATTCTTACTTTGTGTTCTGGCGTTACTCTTGCAAATACACTATAGTCGTCAATATTATTACCAAGACTTTCATCAGACATTGCTGATAATTCTGCTCCAGTAATTGCTTTGTCATGACCTTCCATTATTCCTAGTTCCTTAGCAATTGCGCAAGCGGTAGTGATATGATCGCCTGTAATCATGACTGGTTTTATACCAGCATGTTTACAAACGGATACCGCTTCTTTGGCTTCTTCTCTAGGGGGATCAATCATTCCGATTAAACCAGTGAATACCAGAGCACTTTCCATAAGAGCAGTACCCTTTGGAACAGTTGAAGTTTTTTTATAAGCAACAGCAAGAACACGAAGTGCTCGTTTTGCCATATCGCTATTGTATTTATTAATAACTGCACGTTTATTGTTTGTTAAAGGAGAGATTTTTCCTTTGTCATAGTAATGGGTACATTTAGCTAGAAGTACATCAGGGGCACCTTTGGTTATGCAATAGATGTTATCGTTCTCCATCTTATTAACTGTAGTCATTAATTTTCTAGAAGAATCAAAAGGAATTTCTGATAGTCGTTTGTTATTAAGATCTAATTTAGCCTTGTTGATTCCTACTTTACAAGCAGCTAGTATAATTGCATTTTCAGTTGGTTCCCCAGTTGCTGTTATCTCTTTTTTTGTAACTTTTAATGCCGAGTCATTACAAAGAGAGCCAAGAGTGAGAATATGATAAGCCTCCTTAGACTCAAAGGCTTCTCTGCCACTAACAGAATAGACGTCAGTGACTGTCATCTTATTCTGTGTTAAGGTACCAGTTTTGTCAGAACAGATTACCGTTGCACTGCCTAGCGTCTCAACAGCAGGTAATTTGCGGATTACAGCATTCTTCTTAGCCATACGGGAAACACCAAGAGATAGCATAATAGTGACAATTGCGGGAAGTCCTTCAGGGATCGCGGCTACAGCCAAAGATACACTAGTCATGAACATATCAAAAGGTGGACGGCCTTGTATCGTTCCTAATAGAAAGATTGCTAGACAAATAAGTAATGCTGCAATTCCTAATACTTTACCTGTACTAGCTAAACGTTTCTGAAGTGGAGTATCGGGAGTATCATCTATCATAATCAGTTTTGCGATATGGCCGACTTCGGTATGCATTCCTGTACCAGTTACAATTGCGCTACCTCTACCATAGGTAACTATACTAGTTGCGTATACGATATTCTTACGATCTGCTAAAGGTGTTTCTTCTGTATATGTTTTTTCGGAGTTTTTATCAATTGCATGGGATTCGCCAGTTAAGGCAGATTCATCAACTCGAAGGTTAATAGAGGTCAATAACCTAGCATCAGCTGGTACAAAATGTCCTGTCTCTAGATGAATGACATCACCTGGTACCAAATCCTTTGAGGCAATTACACTTTGATTCCCATCACGTAGTACTGTGGCAGTAGGTGCAGACATATTCTTCAGAGCTTCTAACGATTTTTCTGCTTTCGTTTCTTGTAATACTCCAAGTACTGCATTCAAGATAATAATAGTAAAGATGATAATAGGGTCGACAAAATCAGCATGACCTTCTAACAATGATATGACAAAGGATACAATAGCTGCAATGATTAGAATAGCTATCATAAAATCTTTAAACTGCGCAAAGAATTTGTATACGATACTCTTATTTTTCTTTGATTCTAGAACATTCTCTCCATACTCATGGATACGTTTGCCTGCTTCTTTGCTGGTGAGTCCTGAATCAATAGACGTATGTAGTACTTTAGCTGTATCCTGTGAGGATAGATTGTGATAATTCATGTACAGACTCCTTATAAGGTTTTTTACTATATATATGCATGGACACAGAAATTATGAAAGATAGAAGTAGCCAGAATCCCTAGGTTTGCATACCTTGGTATAAGGGGCGTGTCTGTAAAGGCTTGTAGATTCCCCTTGAAAGGAGAGAAAAGAAATTGTTATTACAGATTATTGTGATATCAATCTCGTTAAGTATAGATGCACTTGGAATTGGAATTGCATACCCGCTACGTGGTGTTAAAATTGGAGCGTTAGCTAAGACGATGATTGGATTAATTTCCTGTGGAGTAATGTTCGTATCTATTCTAGTGGGGAAACAGATGACAAGGTATATACCAGCTGATGTGATGATGATTATAGGAACATCAATACTAGTATTAATGGGAGTAATCTATATTCGGAATAGTTTGTTTAGTGATGAAGATGCAAGTTACGATTTAGATGAATCGAAGAAGATTGATTTATTTGAAGCTGTTATCTTAGGATTTGCCCTATCTGCTGATTCTATAAGTGCAGGAATTGCAGTTGTTGCAATAGGAATGCAAAGTACATTTATTCCTATTGTGGTTGGTTTGACACAAGTTGGATTTTTAACAATAGGAAATCTTTTGATTGTAAAATTCTCTCGAATCAGGAAGTTGAATAGTAAGGTCTGTGGAGTGTTTTCAGGAGCCTTATTAATATTGATAGCAATATTACGATGTCTATGAGTTGTGACCATATTGTATATTTGCTTGGACAACAGCGCCTTATAAGGGGCAATGATGTCATATCGAGATTATGAAGAATAAACCTTTAATTCTTTGGTGTAACGTGTTATAATTGGGAACTGAACAGTTACAAGGTTGACGGCGATGTTGACCTAAGTTAAAGCAAAGATGAGGTAGAATAATACAATGAGAAATATTCAGTTGGTAGTTGAATATGATGGTTCCCGTTATGATGGATGGCAAAAACAACCGAAGTACCCTAATCGTGTGACAATACAGGAAAAAATCGAATCGGTTTTGCATAAAATGGAACAAGAAGAGATTGAATTAATTGGAGCGGCAAGAACAGAAGCTGGCGTACATGCGTATGCACAAGTTGCGAACTTTGTCACTAACTCTAATATGAAACCATATGAGATCAAACATTATCTGAATCGATTTTTACCAAGAGACATTGCAGTGAAAGAAGTGTTAGAAGTTCCAGAACGTTTTCACAGTAGTTTTAATGCAAAGTCATTTGTATATGAATATAAGATCGGCATTGGTGAAGTGCCTAATGTGTTTAATCGCAAATACAGTTACTATTGTTTTGATAAATTAGATTTAAAAGGAATGCGAAAAGCGGCATCTCATATGATTGGGAAGCATGATTTTAAGACATTTGCTGATAATAAGAAGCAAAAGAAATCTACGGAACGTGAAATATATGAACTTGATATATATGGAGATAGTGATGAGGTAATAATTACAATTCATGCTGATGATTTTTGGCCGTTTATGGCTAGAATAATTGTAGGTACACTTATCGAGGTAGGGACAGGTAGACTTGAGGCAGACCGTGTTCAAGAGATTATAGAAAGTAAGAATAGGGAGATAGCACCAGAAGCGGCAGAAGCGAAAGGTCTATTCTTAGTTGAAGTTAGATATATGTAAGACAGACAGAAAGCTAGAAGGTGTATTCAATTGAATATACTTTCTGGCTTTTTTAGTAAATTAGTACTATATCACTTGAAATCACGCTATTTATAGGAAAAGAACAATCTAAAAATAATAGTTAAAGCTTGTCAGAGGTAAGTATTTAATGTAATATTAACATGTAGAAATGTAAAAAGGAGAGATTCCATGGCTAATTGTTGTCTAAAATGCGGAAAAATGTTAGAAAAAGATGGATTTTGCTTGAATTGTATTGAATTTGCTGAGAAAAATGAAACAATGAAAGAAACAACTGAAATAGACAGTGCTGTAATTAAGGATCGACCATATACTGATGCCGATTTGAAAGCATATGAACAGATACCGAATCAACAACTACAATTGAAGAGAAAATCAAAATTTAATTTTACGCAGATGATATTAGTAGTAATTATAGTAGTAGGGATCTTTGCAGTTTCTAAAATGGCAGGTAGGCTAGATAAGAAGAATCCGAATGACGATACAGGTGCATATCAGGAGGAAGTTCTAGGACAAGCGCAAATAGAACGTAAGGATGAAACGAGTTTTGATGATGTCTTAGGTGAGGAAGAAACAGATGAGGATACAGGAGCGTCGTATGTATATGAAGCTGATTATGAGGAAATAATGCAAGCAGGCGAGCCAAGTAATGCGTATACATTATTCGCAGCGACGAAAGATGATGTTGTACCAATAATAGACGAATATTTTATAGAACAGGGCCTTACTATGAAATATGATACAGATATGGACAACACATATGAAATGATTGAAGATGAGAAAGTCACATATTACGAGACATTCTCTATGTGGTCTAAAGAAGAGGATGATTCAGAATTATACTTAATTTCTTCGGATACAGTTACAGGTAAATTGTTATATGTTGGGGTATACAGAGAAGATAAAGAAGAAGCCATAAAGTTAATTACAAAGAGTCTTGAAACAATTGATCCAAGCTTAGCCAAGGAACAATTACAAGAGACTTACGATAATATTGTTAATTCTACAGACTATGTTGATGAAATCTGCGGAGATTATGAAGTACAAGGCGGATATCTAGAAGGACAGAACCTTTACTATTATTATATTTCTAGTTTGTTAGGTAATTAATGGAGGTTACATAGATCAATTATGTAGCTGTTTGGAATAAGAAAAAGGAAGAAAGGAGCTATCAGCTAACAGTTAATTTCTTAGCTAGAAAGCTCCCTTTCTATTGTTTTAATAAAATTCAATCTATTCGATTTCAGAAGGTTTGTTTTTTCGATGAGAAAGTTTTTTGAACACAAGGAATACAATAATACCGATCATTATAGGTATAAGAATGTGTTTATATTCATCATAATAACCGTAGGCTAATTGCCAATTATCCTGTAAGAAGTATCCTGTTCCAATTAGCATGGTATTCCAGATGGTGATACCAATGAAAGAAGATAATAGGAAAATAGAATAACTTTGTTTCATAGTTCCACTTATGAATGCTATGTAAGTTCGGCATATAGGAATAACTCTGGCAAAGCAAACCGCAGAGGCACCATATTTCTCAAATTTACGATAGGAAGAATTAAGACCTTTCTCTGTTTTAGGGAACTTCTTGATTAAACGTCCAAGTATTGCTGAACCACCGTAACATCCAACTACATAGCAGAAAGTGGTACCGATAAGACCTGCAATCACGCTTGCAGTTAATATTACGAAGAAATGAATATTCTGAGAACATGCGATTGCTCCAGAGAATGGTAGGACTATCTCACTAGATACAGGAAAGCAGGCGTATTCAAGCATGATAATTAAGAACATAGCGATTAACCCATAATCGGTTATTAAGTTGGTGAGGAATTCCATAATACGCTCCATGAATTCTTTTTTGAAAGTATATTACTAGTAATTAGAAATAATGTTAATAAATTGATATTATCCTATATTCAGTCTACTTTACGTATAAAAAGGACAAGTACATCATATATATGGTAGTGGCTTGTAATAATATTGTTATAGTAATGACACAAATTTACCACAAAACACTTATAGATTTATACATAAAATGAAATAAGTGGAATTACAGCATGACACTTGGAGGTTAAAATGAAGGAACTTATACTAAGAATGAAAAAGAGGAGTAAGCATTTGCTGATGTTCTCTGTAATTTTATTGATATTATTTGGAGTTAGATATAAAGAACAGGCTGATGCTGCTTCTAATTATCCATATATGATTAAGGTCAATAAACAACAAAATTGTGTAACCATCTATGGTAAAGATAGTAAAGGCAAATATACTGTACCAGTTAAAGCGATGATCTGTTCTACCGGTGTTGAAACTCCATTAGGGACGTACCGTACACCAGCGAAGTATAGATGGAAGTTACTACTAGATGATGTGTGGGGGCAATATAGCACAAGAATTACAGGGGGAATCTTATTCCATTCCGTTTGGTATTATAAACAAGACCCATCGACACTATCAGCAGTACAATATAATAAGCTTGGAACAATGTGTTCCCACGGCTGTATACGTTTGACTGTAGCGGATGCCAAATGGATATATGATAATTGTCCCATTGGAACAACAGTTACTATATATAATGGCAAAGATCCAGGGCCTCTTGGAAAACCGGTCGCAATTAAATTACCGACAAACACCGGCTGGGACCCAACAGATGTATATTCTAAGAATAATCCGTTTAATGGTAAGAAGCCGACTATTAGTGGAGCAAAGAACAAGACGGTTAAATATGGTACTAATGTGGATTTACTAAAAGGTGTTACAGCTAAGAATACAACTGGATTTAGCATAACAGCACGTATTAAGGTTTCTGGTAAAGTGAATACGAAGAAATCAGGTAAATACAAGATTACTTATACGGTTACCGATGAGATAGGAAGAAGTGCAAAGAAAACAGTTACATACACTGTTGTTGGTGGAGAAGATAAGGACAAAGATGAAGAAGTAGTAGAGGTAGTAGGAACACCTAAGATTTCTGGTGTAGTAGATAAAGTTATTAATGGTGATACCGAGGTTACAAAGGAACTAGCACTAAAAGGAGTTACTGCAACGATTGATGATAAGAAAGTAGACAATAGCACGTTGACAGTTACGATTAAAGAGAACAAAGATGATTCGTACACAGTAACGTATGAATTAGTTTCTACTAATGGAAAATCAGATACACAAGAAGCTACGATCATTGTTGATAAAGAAGCGCCAGTCATTGAAGGAGCAGTTAATAAAGAAATTCTTTGGGATGTAAAAGTTAATCGTGAGATGGCATTAGAAGGTGTGAAGGTTTCTGATAATATTAGCAAGATGGCTATTGATGATATTAAGGTAACGATTAAAGATAAAGAAGACCGTTATATTGTGACATATTCAGCAAGTGACGATGTAGGTAACAAAACCTCAGTCACTGTGAATTTCAAGAAAAAAGATTATCTTCGATTTGAAGGAATTGTAGACCGCGTTGCTCAGAGTTACGAAGTAGTAGACCGAGCTTATGCATTAAAGGGAGTAAAGGCATATTACAACGAGAAAAATGTAACAGATGCAATCGAAGTACGCTTCAAACCTGTCTATGATGAAGAAGATGTTATCGTAGAATATGAGGTAACCTATATTATACGTGATAAAGTTAATAATGATATACGAGCTACTGCTAAAATCACAGTATTAGAAGAAGAATAAAAATCAAACTTGTGAAAAGGGGCTTATGCTAAAGTAAGGGATTTAGCATAGGCCCCTTAAGTTTCCTAGATATACAATGGTACTAAAACTAATAAATCTAATAAATTTATTAAATATGAAAAAATAAGTTGAAAAAAGGTTATAATCTAGGTATACTTTAAATATTGACTGTAACTCACTCGTGAATGATATCCATGAAATATAGTTAATGGATTTCAGGTCAAAGAGTGCATTAAGTTACAAAGATTTACATGTTAGAATGTCAGTTGTACAACAATAAGTTTGGAATTTATAGGTGTACAAGTTTGACTAGGAGGTCAGATGTACAAGTTAATAAAGAGAGATGGCATGGCAAAACGTGGCGAATTCCACACCGTTCACGGAACTATCCAGACTCCTGTATTTATGAATGTTGGTACTTGCGCAGCTATAAAAGGCGGAGTATCTACAGAAGATTTACAAGGATTAAAGACACAAGTGGAGTTATCCAATACGTATCATCTACATGTTCGTCCGGGAGATAAAGTTATTAAACAACTTGGAGGTCTTCATAAGTTTATGGTTTGGGATAAGCCAATCCTAACAGACTCAGGTGGATTCCAAGTATTTTCATTGTCAGGGCTTCGGAAAATCAAAGAAGAGGGTGTATACTTTAACTCTCATATTGATGGGCGTAAGATTTTCATGGGTCCAGAAGAGAGTATGCAGATTCAATCAAATCTTGCATCAACAATAGCAATGGCGTTTGATGAATGCCCACCACACCCAGCTACTAGAGAATATATGCAGAATTCTGTTGATCGTACAACTAGATGGTTAGAACGTTGTAAAAAAGAGATGGCAAGATTGAATTCTTTAGAAGATACAATTAATAAAAATCAGATGTTGTTTGGAATTAATCAAGGTGGGACTTTCGAAGATATCCGTATTGAACATGCAAAACGTATATCAGAGCTTAATCTTGATGGATATGCCCTTGGTGGACTTGCAGTTGGTGAGTCTCATTCAGAGATGTATCGTATAATTGAAGAAACGGTACCATATCTACCAGTTGAAAAACCTACTTACCTTATGGGAGTTGGTACACCTGCTAATATTCTAGAAGCAGTTGATCGAGGAGTTGATTTCTTTGATTGCGTGTATCCAACAAGAAACGGAAGACATGGTCATGCCTATACGAATCTAGGTAAGCTTAATCTACTCAATGCAAGATTTGAATTAGATACAAGACCGATTGAAGAAGGTTGTAATTGTCCAGCTTGTCAAAAGTATAGCCGTGCATATATAAGACATCTGTTGAAAGCTAAAGAAATGTTAGGTCTTCGATTACTTGTAATGCACAACTTGTATTTCTATAATACAATGATGGAAGAGATTCGAGAAGCAATTGAACAAGGCAGATATAAAGAATATAAGAAAGCCAAATTAGCTGGATTTGAAGCTAATGGAGAAAGCTAAAATTTCTTGACGAAAGTCATAGATTTTGAAGATATGTATAGGAGGAATTATCATGAACTTACCAGTATTAACTACAGCACCAACAGGGGGTACGAGTATCATATTTACTCTTGGTTATTTAGTAGTCATCGGTGCAGCATTCTACTTTATTGCAATCAGACCACAGAAGAAACAACAAAAGGCACATGCAGCTATGTTAACAACAATATCGAACGGTGATAGCATTTTAACTTCAAGTGGTTTCTATGGCGTTGTTATTGATGTAATGGAAGACGTTGTAATTGTCGAGTTTGGTAACAATAAAAACTGTAGAATTCCAATGCAAAAATCAGCTATTATTGAAATCGAAAAACCAGAAGAAACTAAATAATAGATAATAAGGAGTTGGCGGATAATCAAAAGTATCCAACAACTCCTTTTTTCTATAGACAAATTTTACATTCAAGGGTACTATAATAAAGTGACAATAAAGATATAACAATGTATATTGCAAGCAATCATTCGATTTGCATATGATAAAATGATATAAGTAGTTTGGAGACAGTAAGATTTGTATGTTACACAAAGTCTCTAGGCCTTTGAAAGGGGATAATTTATAACATGAACAAACCAGTATTAGTAATTATGGCTGCAGGTATGGGCAGTAGATACGGCGGATTAAAGCAAATGGATCCTGTGGATAAGGAAGGACATAAGATTATAGATTTTTCAATATATGATGCGAAAAGAGCCGGTTTTGAAAAAGTAGTTTTCGTTATTAAGAAAGAATTAGAAGACGATTTTAGAGAATTGGTGGGTGATCCAATATCGAAGCATCTGGAAGTAGAATATGTGTTCCAAAGCTTAGATAATATTCCAGAAGGTTTTTCTGTTCCAGATGGTAGAGTAAAACCTTGGGGAACCGCTCATGCAGTGCTTAGTTGTTATGACGTAATAGATGGGCCATTCGCTGTAATCAATGCAGATGATTATTATGGAGCAAGCGCATTTCAGATGATCTACGATTTCTTATCAGAAGTGAAAGAAGATTCCTGTTATCGTTATACAATGGTAGGTTATCGTTTGAAAAATACGGTTACAGACAATGGTTATGTATCTAGAGGCGTGTGTGATACCGATTCTAATCAAATGTTACTAGATATAGTGGAACGTACTAGAATCGAGAAGCGTGAAGAGGGAATTGCGTATTCCGAAGATGGCGGTAACACTTGGAACCCACTTTCTGAAGAGACAATTGTATCTATGAATATGTGGGGATTTACGGCTAGTATAATGGAAGAGCTTAGGAAACGTTTTGCCTTATTCATGAATGAAGAAGTTAGAAACAATCCTGAGAAAGCAGAATACTTTTTACCAAGTGTTGTAGATCAATTATTATCAGCAAAAAAGGCAACAGTTAAAGTACTAAACTCAGAAGACAAATGGTATGGTGTAACATACAAAGAAGATAAAGAAAGTGTTATGAATGCAATAGCTAGCCTGAAAGCGAGTGGAATATATCCTACAAAACTCTGGAGGTAATTCTTCATGTTTAAAATACTAATAGTAGAAGATGATGAAACGATAGCAGGGATATTATCGGAAAATCTAAATAAATGGGGATATGAAGCTGGTTATGTAGAAGACTTTGACTTGGTACTCCAAAAATTCAGAGATTTTGAACCACATTTGGTTTTAATGGATATTACCTTGCCGTTCTATAATGGATTCTATTGGTGCGCTGAGATTCGCAAAGAATCCAATGTACCAATTGTATTCATATCCTCCAATACCGATAACATGAATATTGTTATGGCGATGAACATGGGAGGAGATGACTTCATTACGAAGCCCTTCGACCTTTCTGTTGTAGTTGCTAAGGTTCAAGCGTTACTTCGAAGAACATATTCGTATATGAATCAAGTTACTACCATTGAACATCGAGGGGCAATCCTTAACCTTGGTGAAGCAGCTTTATATTATCAAGATACAAAGTTAGATTTAACAAAGAACGAGTTTCGTATCTTGCAATTATTAATGGAGAAGAGGAATACGGTAGTTTCTAGAGAAGAGATTATGAAGAAATTATGGGATAGCGATTGCTTTATTGATGACAATACATTGACGGTTAATATGACGAGAATCCGCAAGAAGCTGGAAGAAATCGGCCTTGAACAATTTATTGTAACTAAAAAGGGAATTGGTTATCGAATAGGGGACTAACTTAAGTCATAAGTATTAGGGCTTTAAAATACAGAGCCTAAGTACCAACGACTTCATACAGTTGCTCATCAAACTATGTTCTGCATCACATTAGCCAGGTTTGTGAATGTGCAAATTGACGAAGGTAAGTTTTTTGAGTGCTTTTGATACCCTAATACTATTAAATCTTGCGACTTTGGAAGGAGTGCTGATTTTAATATGAAGCCGTTTCGTATTATAGATTATATAAAACTTAGAATTCCTTTTTTCTTGCTGTTGACACTTACCTGTTTTCTATTCCCTTTCCTTCAATATTTATATGGATACAAGGTGGAGGCGGCTTGGTATTGTGTGGAGATTGAGTTATTTGTTGCTCTTATAATTATCTGTATCGATTATAGAATTCAGAAGATGAAATACTCGAAGTTGCTAGAGCGTTATTCCAATATATCAGTCTATGAAACCCAGGTGATAACTCCAAGTAACTGTATGGAAGAGGGATATGAGTGGATTATTAAATCTCTTCAAGAAAAGGCAAAAGAGTCATCAGACCAGATTGAGACTCGCCACCAAAGACAAATCGAGTATTTCACAATGTGGGTTCATCAGATTAAGACACCAATCTCGGCGTTATCTCTCTTGCTCGATAATACAGAGATAGAATCAAGTTCAAAGGGGTCAATGAAGCAGGAAGTATTCAAAATCGAACAGTATGCAGGATTAGTTCTTGAATACCTTCGAATTGATAATATGAGCAATGACTTTATATTAAGCCCGTATGAGCTTGATGGTATTGTAAGGAAAGTTGTTAAGAAATTTTCGACAATATTTATACACAAGAAAAACTCATTAGTAATGGACGATCTGAAATGTAGGGTACAAACCGACGAGCGTTGGTTGGGATTTTTGCTTGAACAGATAGTATCAAATGCTCTAAAATATACAAATCAGGGTACAATAAGAATTTATGAGGAAAAAGATTATATCGGTAGAGTGGTACTTGTTATAGAGGATACAGGAATCGGGATTAAGGAAGAAGATATACCAAGGATATTCGAGCGAGGATATACTGGCTTGAATGGAAGAATGAATCAGAAGGCTACTGGAATCGGGTTATATTTATCAAAGAAGGTAGCAGATCGATTGTCTTGTAGTATCTCAGTTGCTTCAAAAGTACGGGAAGGAACGAAGGTTTCTATTATTTTTCCTAAGGATAATTTGGAGATTTTTTAGATATAAATGTTTAATCTTATGTTATTTACGCTAGTTCTTGACGATAAGATAACTACGCATTGGAGGCTTTCAATCGACACTCCCTTTATGTTTATGAGGATAATGGAAAAGTAGTTGCAGCGGCAAGAATAGACCAAAATCAGGTTCCAGAATATGCTGATGCTAATTGGAAATATGACGTTGATGATAAGCAGGTCATGGTACTTCATACATTAGTAATTGATCCTAATTGTTTGCACAGTGGATATGGAAGAAGATTTATAGACTTCTATGAACAGCATGCTCTTGAACACAATTGTCATTATCTTAGAATTGATACAAATGAAATTAATACATTGGCACGAACAATGTATAAGAAATTAGGGTATGAGGAGATTGGGGTTGTACCTTGTGAATTTAATGGTTTTACCAATGTTCGACTTGTATGTTTAGAGAAGAAAATCTAAATATTTTCTCAAGTGTAATGTAACCGGGCAAGAAAAATTAATCAGCAATCTTACACAAGTGTAAGATAAAAAAAGGTAAGAACCTTGTAGTTAAAGGGATTACATGACTTGCTATGACAGTTTTACACCTAGTTTACACCACTAAAAAGAAAGTTTTGATATAACAATTTAACAACTTTGAGTGTGTAAATAAGTCCATAATTGTCTATTTTTTAGATAAAGATTGTGGGCTTATTTTTGTACTCAAAATAGACGTAATTTACTCATAACACGAAATAGGTAAATAATGAGATGTGGTCAAAATTGACCGTAACTTACAGTCTATTTATTTAAAGAAAGATATATATTTAAATAAAGTTCTTTAGCAACTACTTTGTAGTGTGCTGAAAATCTTCTTGTTTTTGTTGGTTGAGAAGACGTCTAACACATCTTCTTCCGATTTGACTTTGAAGTCTTATCGTAAAGTATATGTCCCCTTCAATCTAAAAAAAGAACCGATTTCACTTTGAACTGAAATCGTGATAAACATAGATTTTCCGAATGCCAAAATGGCACCCGGTTATCTCTTTGAATGGGAGTCGTGTTGTATCCTGCATTAATACTCATTTCACCCGACAGTACTTTTTGCTTTACTTCTTCATTATCTGATTTTAGAATTTTCGTACCCATTGCATATGTTTTTTCTCCGACTCCAGCAACTTCGGCGAGTTTTTGACGAGTATTAATTCTTTCATCAACCTTTGGTAAATTTACCAAAGGTTCTTTTGTTGAATAACTTTGCCCAGCTTTTGATAAGTTTTCTTTCGCTTGTTTCTCATACATACACCTATACTTTTCAGTAATAGCAATCCTCTGGATAGGAGTAAGGTTACTAATCATTCATTTTGCAGCTTTAGAAAATTGTAAGTGGATTTCCACTTGTCAATAAATCACGTATATCAAATTAAGCCACTTTATCTATGCAGGTAAGCAATTTATCATTGAAGCTATTCTAATTGAAATTTACCCTTAAAAACGTTGAAAAATGCAAAGGATTAGGTGTTTGATCCATTGCTATCATTTAGGTAGAAACTAGTTGACCACTCCTTGTGATTATGCTATCCTATTATTGTTCAGATAGTAAGATAGCAATTTCTTCAACGGCTTCTTTGTGTGTATCAGCACTTAATACGAAGTCGTTGTTTGCGTTTACTGATTTAAATCTTTAGTTGTCCTTTAAGGACAATTAAAAATAAGGTACTCGAAATTCCAAGCAGGGGTGTCAAGTTTGACCCTCCCAACAAATGGAGGACGAAATTTCATCCTTCTTCATTTGAGGATTGTCCGACATTAAATTTCCTAAGTGATTCTATTTCACTTAGATTAAAAATATGGGGAACAAACTTCTGTTCCCTTTTGATGCATATATTCTAATTACATTTTATCTAAGTGGTTCTTAATTATATTTAACAGTGCCTCTTCAATGTTTGGATCGTCACTTGTGTTATCTATAATTGGGACCATAAATCCTGCCTTTGTATATTTTTCTCTTTCTCTTTCTAATTCTTCCATGTCTGTGTTTTTATTCTGCCATAAATAATAAATCGGTTTTGCCATATGATCCTCCTGTTAATTTTTATTGTATTTAATCTAACAAATAGTATATATAGATTTACAAATATTATCAACAATATATAAATAACTTTATATATTCCTAATTTAGACGCTACGACATCTCTAGTGTTGCCATCATTGGAGGGGTCTGCAAAATTTTGCATAGGGCTATATTGATTGATTAGATTATCTTTTTAATTCGTTCTAGTCTTCTTGGATAAGCAATTTATTATTTAAACTGACAAAGATTTTGGATTATAAAAAATAAGAGGGCAAAATTTTACCCTCCTTCGATAACTTATATTATATAAACATACCTCTTTTTCTTTGAGACTCTAGCCATTTTATATATTCCTTCTTGGGAATCCTAATAGATCCTAATATCTTAATCTTAGGAAAATCGCTATCGTTTATTAATTCATACGTTTTTGTTCTACATATCCCTAAGTGTCTTTGTATATCTTTTGTTGTTAAATATGTTTCTAAATCATCTAAAACATCTTTCTTCTCTTCCATGTTGTATTCCTACTTTCTTTCGTTATTATTGATTACAAGTAATCAATTTATTAGTATATATTATTTAGTCATTTATTACAATTGAAGCTATAAAATTATATTTCAATTACATTTAAATATATTGTGGTTTGTGGGATAGTAGATTAACCTAATGTAATGTTTGCATACTATATATAGTGGAGAAAAGAAAAGAAAAACAATATGTGGTTGAAATAACTGGGAATATATGATAAAATAATAGTGAACACATATTCGAGTCTTATTTTTATCAATGGAGGTATAAATGCTAAAAGAAGATATAGTATCCGCAAATAAATTATTAATCACTCAACAGGAAATGGTACTTATAAAGAATAGCGATGAAGTAAAAGATCATTCTATTTATGGCAACTTGTATGATTGTTTAGAAAGTTATAAAAAATTATCTAAACGTGAGTTAGAAAAAAATATTGCTTTTGATAATAGGGCTAAAATAACATTGTTAAATGTAGATAATAAAAAAATAATGATGACAAAAATTTTAAAAGAATGGTACTCTGTTAAGGATTGCAATATAGCAGAACCTAAAATAAGATGTCAGTTGTGCGGAACCCCTAATAAATTTATATTTTATATACGTAATAGGTTTACAGATGCCGAGTTACACATTGGGAGAGAGTGTGTAAAAAATTTTGCTGATATTATAGGGATAAAGCAAGAAATAACTAGATCATCACAAATAGAGAAGGAATACAAAAGTCAAATGCGAAAAACCGAATTTGAGTCTTTAGAGGGAGAAGATTTTGAGTTTTTGGTAAACGCAGAAACTAAATTTAAAGATTTTAATGTACAGTTACCATATAAATTAAACTACTGGATAAAGGACACTCTAGACCAGTTATATCTTATAAAAAGCAGTTATATAAAAAGTGGTGGAGATATAACAGAAGTTATAAAAAAATATAATATTCTAAAGATCCAGTTTGATAAGCTTTATACAGAAGCAGAAAATCATTATGATAGATATAAGAATAATATTTTGGTTTGCGATAAAGAAACTTCAAATTGGTTGCACGAAAATGATGCAGGTGTTTGGGAAACTGTTGCAAAAAATAATGGTTTATTCGATGTGAATACTTTGAAAAGTGCATATCTTAATAGTTTTGTAGTACAAAGATTGAAGGAATTTAGAAGACATTTAGTTGATGATGATATTAAAATTATTCAAGTTCAAGGAAAATCTATTTTATTTTCAATAAATAATAGTAGATACAATTATCCTATTACATTTATGATTTCAATAAAAAAATTTATGGAAACAATAGGATGTTATTGTTTGACAAATCAAGGTTATCAATTTGACAAAAAGGATTTGAAGGATATATCTATTGAAAATACAAACAGAAATTTTGAGGCTTTGCATAATAGTGTATTTTCATTGTTAAATAGTCTTGGATATGATTTTGTTATTGAAGAAAAAACAGCACAAGCATATTGGAAAAAGCTAGACTATAGCACAACTAGAAATAGATGGAGTAGGCATATTCAACGTATAGCCGGAATGTATAAAAAATCTAATATGAATTTATTCTTAAGTGTGTTATCTCCATTTTTGCTTGAAGAAGAAGACATGTTGAGGAATAATTTTGAAAATATCAAAAGAAAAATGGAAAGCGGAAGAGTTTGGCTCACACAAAAAGAAAAAGATGATAATGAGCGGATTATAAAAGAAGCTAGAGGATTACAGAAGCGAAAAGAATTTATTCCGTATTAAAATCAAATAAATATCTTACTATACTTAGAAAAACGATTACTATTCATTTAGGAAGTGCTTGTAGGAGTTATAATCAATTAACCAGTGATCTCTTAACACATTCACGATTGAAATCACATTACTATACACAACATCGAGTATATTAAAAGAAAAGCCTTAAGCCGCCTATATCACGGTTTAGGGCTTGTTCTATTTACTCCATTTAGATCTATCGTTAAGTAGACCTACTAAAAATACTATTCATTTTCTTTTTCATACTTCATGATGTCGCCTGGTTGACAATTCAGTAACTTACATAGAGTTTCAATATTGTCCCATGATATCGGCTCATTATTTCTCAATTTTTGTATTGTTGATTCTGCGAGTAGCTTGTCTTTTCTTAATTTATAAGTCGTATACCCAAGATCCTTTAAAAGTTGTAGTATATTTATTTTGTATTTGGTTATGTTTTTCTTCGTCGTTAAACATTGTACCATGTCAGATGGAACTTCTCTATTTTTATTTACACAAAATATTTTACACTATCCAATTAATGAATGATTTTATCAAAATTTAATTATAATTGACAATTTTCGTTAAAAGATATACAATATATTACAATATCACTATAGGAGGTGCTTCCATTGGTTTTTCAGACTCATAAACATTCTTTACTAGATAGGAGTGTTTATTAAGCGGTTATAATGCTGCTTCAAACGATTTTTAAAATGTTTGTGTATAATTAAAAATAATTATAAGTAGGAAGTGATTTTTATGAAGATGATTAAGATTAAGCAATATATTGCAGGAATTTTAGTGATGAATATTTTCGCTAATGTAGCGCTTCCTGCCAATGCATTTGCTGCCCAAAATGATTTTAAATGGATTGCTGAAAACGGCTTTGCGTTTTCTGATGGAGACATTGAAAGCATTATCCCAGTCTTAGAGGTTATTGACAAAATCCCTGTTGAGTTACTGAAAACTGGCTCACAAGAAGAAATCGAAGCATTTTGCAGACATCAAGGGGAGGCGTTAATTATGCAGGATTCCAATGAAACTTATATTTATTTTGAACGTTTAAACCAAACATACAATGTAAAGGATAATTGTACAGGGTATAAGATATTGTAAGGGAATACGACGGCTTTACAAGCGAAACTTAAAAAGTGTCAAGTAGTTAGACAAAATATTGAAAAAAAATGAAAGTGAGGATAAGTTTATTGTTAAAAAGATATTATCATTGGCGCTAACCCTCGTTATGGTTATAGCAATGGGAACAACGGCATCTGCTTCTGAAATGGCAGTTGAATCTACTGAAACAAAAACATCAAATTACAGCGAGGCACTTGATGATTTAATCTGGCAAGAAAGCAAAGATATTGAAAAAATAAAAAAGGAAGATACATATACATATACGGAACTTACTGAACATCTTGCAGGTGCCGGATTAACTCAAGCTGAAATTACAAATTATATTGGAGAAAGACCGAAAGAAACAAGAGCAGGAACAGAAGTAAGATACAGTTTGTTTTATATGAACGATTTCACTTATTCTTCAGGTAAATATATTTTAGAAGCAAGATTTACTGTTGGATTAGAATATACAATAGGTTCTTATTCACCAAACCGCATAGTTTCATTAGGTGGTGCACATATTTTTACCGGTAAAGGTGAAAATTGCATTTTTACCGGCACAATATTTTATAAACTTGTTTCCGGTAATAGTTTTTACTATAGTTTTTATGGAGACGTATATAAAACAGCTACTACTACTGTTGGAGGCGGTGTAACTATTGGGATTGGGGAAAATTCTTCGATAAACTTTACTGCGTCTAGTACTTCTAACTATTTAATGAATGTTTCACGAAGTGAAACATACGAATCGGCGGGGATGCAACCTTAATAAAGAGAATATCAAAAATACCTATATTACCACTAGCTAATTATTAGTCGTATTCCTTTACAATATCTTATACCCTGTGCAGTTATCCTTTACTTACCACTAAACAATTATTAACATATTTTAATTTAGGAGGATTTTATATGAAGAGAGTAATTATAGGAGCAATTCTAGCTTTTTTGGGGATAATATGGAAATTATCCATATTTACTTATGTTAGCAATAAAACAGGAATGGAGACTTTTTTAAAAACTGTGTCCAGTGAAAATCTGACTTTATCTTTAATAGGAGCAAACTCTTTATTAGTGATAGGTCTAATTATTTTGACTATTGAGTATTTCAGAAAAGGTTCGGGAGAGAAATAACGGATAACATTAGCTAACAAAATATTACCTTTTTCAACAGACACACCTTTAGTTGAATACTAATTTAAAGAGTAATAAGGGGCTGTATCAAAGCAGCTCCTTTCGCTTTTTATAGACTATAGAGTTATAAGGTGCTAAACGCATACTGAATCTTAATTTAAGGAGAACAGCATGAAAACGATACAAGTTCAAATGTTAGACCATAATGTTAATTCAGACTGGTGGAATAAAATCATTCAGTATTTTGTAAAACAAGGAGATGAAATTGAAATTCGTTGCTGGAATTAAAGCAAATAATAAAAGTATAATAACAGAATTCAGTTTGTCATTAAAAATTTCTTCCTGAGTTCTACCAATTAATTCATCTTTTCGTGATCCACTTATTACAACTTTTCCGTACTTATCAGTAAACGACTCTTAATATAAGGCATATATATCATACAACACAGCGACACATATCAAAACAAATGATAAATAAACATACCAAACCAACTTAAAAATTGAGGTATTCCCCACCAACTCCATAAGTTGGTTTATCAATCTCACGCCTGGAACAACTGATCCAAATATAAGATATATTAATCCACTTTTCCACTTACCAACATAAAACCTATTACCCAATGTACTAAACGATAGCATCAATATAAAAGATACAGTAGAACTTTTTTTACTTATTTGTTCAGCGTCTAAATTCATGATATCCCCCTTAATAATATATGTATATTACCATAGAATATTTTACTATAAATTACAAAAAAGCACAAGCTATTAAGCCTGTGCCCTTCTGCAAATTAAAGTAATCTGTGCACACATTTCTCATACAGTATGCCACGGTTATATATTACAATAATATACATATTTTGTCAATGGTCATTGTGGGAAAGTGGATTTTGTTATATAGGCTATACGCCAGTGAATTAAAGAGGCATTCTTTCGAATGTCTTTTTTTGTTGCAAAAATAATTGTACATTTATATAGAAGAAAGAGGGGGAACGAATGAGTGAAAATAAAATCGATGTACCAGTATGGGAGAAGTATACACTTACAGTAGAAGAAACGTCTAAGTATTTTCGTATAGGTGAGAACAAGCTTAGAAAGTTAGTTGATGAGAATGTGAATGCTAACTATCTGCTGTGGAATGGAACTAGGGTGCAATTTAAGAGAAAGTTATTTGAACAATACATAGATAAATGCAACGTAATATAACAATTTGTAAAAATTTGATAGAAGTTTAAGCCTTGATGTGATATATTATGAATATGTTATATCAAAGCTTTTCTTTAACAGAAGGAGTTTTGAGAATGAGTAGAAAAGATAGTAAGAATAGAGTGTTACGAGAAGGCGAAAGTCAAAGAGCAGACGGTAGATATATGTATCGTTATGTTGATAGCAGAGGAAACAGAAAAACAGTGTATAGTTGGCGATTAGTAAAAACTGACACTTATCCATAAGGTAAAAAGAAAGAGTTGTCTTTAAGGGAAATGCAAGAGGAAATACAAGAGGAATTGAATAAATGTATCTCTATGCATAGTAAAATGACGTTAAATGAGTTGTTTGATTACTATATGTCTTTAAAGATACGTACTAAAAAGATAACAGCTAAAACAGCTAATAATTATCAATCAATTTGGGGCAAGAATGTAAGACAACGTGCTAATGCTAATCTTTCAATCGTTGACTTGAGACGTAATCATTTTATTACAATGTATCAAGATATGATCGATGCTGGTGTAGGTAACGGAAGTGTAACTTTAATTCACAAGAATGTTACAGCAATTCTCAATTATGCTGTATTGGAAGATTACATTATAAAGAACTATGCTAAAGGTTGTATCAAAGAATTAGACGTCTGCAACAACAAAAGAGAAGCTTTAACGATTGATGAACAGACAGAATTTTTAAAGTTTGTATTATCAAGTAAAAGATTCAGATGTTATTATTATATGTTTGTATTCATGTTTGAAACAGCTTGTAGAGGTAGCGAACTGTGTGGCTTGACATGGAATGATATTGACTTACAAAATAAGTTCGTTAATATTGATCATCAACTCTTATTTGAGTCTTATAAGCATGATAGCAATGATAAGAAATATCAAATAAGACAGCCCAAAACTCGTAAAGGTATTAGAAAAATACCATTATCCCAAGAGGCCATACATGCGTTAAAAATGCAAAAAGAATATATGTTTCGTGTTGGTCAGATAAGTAATTACAATGTAGATGGTTACGAAGGCTTTATATTCCTCACATCAACTAATAAACTATTAAAGGTCACTTATATTGATTATATTCTCAAGCAGATTATAAACACGTATAATGAGCAAAAGAGTAAGCCAACAACACTACCTAATATTACTGCACATATTTTAAGACATACTGCGTGTACAAGGATGGCGGAAGCTGGAATTGATATTAGAACTCTACAAGAAATTATGGGACATGAATCTATTGCTATGACGATGAAAATTTATAATCATGTAGACGAAAACCGACTAAGGAAAGAAATGGAAAAACTCGATAAGGCTAGAGAAATGCTGGCTTTGTAGCACTTCAATTTTACACCAATGAAAATTTTGAAAAAGTCAGTTTTACACCAATTTTACACCAATGCATTAAAAAGATATAAGAATTTATAAGAAGAAATAAGAAAATTGTTAATTTCAAACACCTCAAAAATGGCTATTTTAAAGGATATAAGATGTTGTAAGAAGTTATTTCTCCCTCAGCAACCTTACACAAGTGTAAGATATAGAAAAAGAAATGTAAGCTTTAGTTAAGGCATTATATTTCTTTTTTTATTATAATAATTGCATAAGTTATATACAATCGAGTAGAAAGGGAGAAAGATAATGCCATTATTAGAAGTTAATAATTTGAAGAAAATATATACAACACGGTTTGGAGGGCAGCAGTGTCAGGCGCTTAGTCAAGTGAATTTTTCTGTAGAAGAAGGGGAGTACGTAGCAATCATGGGAGCGTCAGGCTCAGGTAAGACTACACTACTTAATATATTAGCATCACTTGATAAACCAACAGCTGGAGAAGTACGGTTAGATGGGACAGTCTTATCTAAGATTAGTGATAGTAAGATATCAGCCTTTCGTAGAGAGAATCTTGGGTTTGTATTCCAGGATTTCAATTTGTTAGATACGTTCTCTGTTAAGGATAATATCTTATTGCCATTAGTCTTATCAAGAAAACAATACAAAGAGATGGAAGAAAGATTAATGCCACTTGCAAGGCGTCTGCAAATCGATTCGTTACTTGATAAATTCCCTTATGAAATATCAGGTGGGCAAAAGCAAAGAACTGCAGTTGCAAGAGCGCTAATCACAAATCCCAAATTAATACTTGCAGATGAACCTACAGGAGCATTGGATTCCAAAGCAGCGCAGAATCTGTTGCAGATATTTGACCAAATTAATGAATCAGGTCAGACAATATTAATGGTTACCCATAGTACGCAGGCTGCAAGCCATGCAAAGAGAGTATTGTTCATTAAAGATGGTGAGGTATACAATCAGTTATATCGCGGTAATCAGACACAGGAAGAGATGTTCCGTAAGATTGTATCCACATTAACAGTACTAGCAGATGGAGGTGTTGACATTGGGTAAGTCATTCTATCTGAAAGTAGCAGTTACCAATCTTAAGAAGAATAGGAATGCCTATATTCCTTATATTCTAGCGGGGATGGGCATGGTGTTTACGTATGTTTTATTCTTGCTGCTTAGTGAAGGAAAAGGTATTACCAATGTTGTAGGTGCTGAGACATTACAGATTATGTTTGAGATGGGGACTGCGGTAATCTCCATATTCTCCGTGATATTCATTTTCTATGCCAACGGTTTCTTAATGAAGCGTAGGAAAAAAGAAATTGCGCTATATGGAATCCTTGGGTTAGAGAGAAAACATGTTGGGTTAGTAATGCTATATGAGAGTTTAATTGCTGGTTTAATAAGTGTTATTGGTGGTATGGTACTTGGTCTTTTGTTTGGAAAACTGTTCTTCATGCTCTTAATGAAGATAACTAGAATTGCTGAGGGAAGTAAATTTATTATAGATACAAGTGTATTCACAAAGACTTTCTTATTCTTTATGGCGGTCTATCTAGCAACTTTACTATGGAATCAATTACAAGTAAGACTTAGTAAGCCAATTGAATTATTAAAGGGGGAGGAGATTGGACAGAAAGAAAAAAGTTCGACACCGATACTTGCTATCATTGGGTTGGGTCTATTAGCTACAGGATACTATATGGCACTTAATATAGTGAATCCGTTAGCTGCGATTAACACATTTTTCATTGCCGTGTTATTAGTTATTGCAGGAACTTATTATACGTTCCGTGCAGGAAGTATAGTCATACTTAAATTGTTAAAAAAGAATAAGAGATATTATTATCAGACCAATCATTTTATTACTGTATCAGGAATGATACATCGTATGAAGCAGAATGCAACTGGACTTGCAAATATATGTATTCTATCTACCATGGTACTCGTTACCTTATCTACTACAATTGCCTTGTTTGTAGGTCAAGAAAATATGATTGCAGAGAGAAATCCAACCGATTATTACTTAAGTATGGAGGAAGGAGCGGTCACTCCAAAACAATTAAAAGAAGCTGTTTATGAAGTGGCGCAAAAACATAATGTTACAATAAGTAATTATAAGGATTTACGTATGAAAGGGGCGATAGCTTCGTATAGTGATGGTGCTATTAAAGGAGTTGATCGTGAAATTATGCTTGGATCAAACTCCAAATACTACTCAGTTATCTTTATACCACTTACAGAATACAATAAGCTGACAGGTAATAATGTAGATCTAGAAGAGAATGAAGTCTTAATGTCCTTTGCAATCCATAAATTTACGAAGAAAAATGTTAAAGTTTTGAATGAGGTTTATACTGTAAAGGGTGCTTGCGATGACATAGGGATCAATATGGGTCAAGATGTTACAGCCTATGACAGCATATATATGGTTATTAATAATGAAAAACGTATTCTTGATATTGTGAAGAAGATGAGTGAGGAGTTTACTACCAATTCTCATGATATGTTAGAATACAATGTATACTTCGATGCAGAGGGAGAATATGAAGACCGATTAGCTTGTGCAGGTGAAATGAAAGAAGTAACTTATAATATAGTGAAGGGGCGTTATTTTAACAATATTGACTTAAGCAAAGAAGATGGTTATAAGTTGTTTGGTGGTTTGGTTTTCTTAGGATTTTTCCTAGGTATCATATTCTTGTTAGCTATGGTTATGATTATCTATTTCAAACAAATCTCGGAAGGTTTTGAAGATCGTAAACGTTATGAGATTTTGAATAAGGTTGGATTAGATAAAAAGGATGTTAAGAAAACGATTAATAAGCAGATTATTCAAGTATTCTTTTTGCCGTTATTAGGCGCGATCATTCATGTTGCGTTTGCGTTCAAGATGATTACTAAGTTGCTATTAATCTTCAATCTTTCAGATACAAATTTAATATTTTATTGTACTTTGATAACAATAGCAATATTTGCTGTTATCTATATATTTGTATTCAAGATGACTGCAAAGGCATATTATAGAATCATTAATCGCTAACTTGAACCGGGAAATTACAAGTATATATTAATAATAAAAAAAGAGGTTATAACAATTGTTGGATAATAAAGAATACATTTGTTATAACCTCTTTTCATATTACACTATTATGCAAATTTATTTACTGTGTTTTTTATGTTCTTTCATGGCCTCTAATAATTCGTAAGGAATCTTTAGGTTTCCACGTCCTTTTCCAATTGCAATATCAGGTTTGTTATCGCCATGGAAATCGGATCCGCCGCTTAATAATAGGTCGTTCAGACGTGCTAAACGACGTACATCACTTTCATCACAACCGGTATGGGAAGTATATATAGCTTCAATTCCTGCTAGACCAAGTGATTTAAGCTTCTTCACTAGTTCGGATAATTCATCAGCAGGTAAGTGATAAAGCAGAGGATGAGCAAGAACAGGTATTCCACTTGCTTGCAAGATTAATTTAATTGCATCTTCAGGGGTTATGAATTGACGAGGCACGTAATAAGGGCAATCAGCACCTAAATATTTATCAAAGGCTTCATTACGTGTTTTGGTATATCCGTTCTCGGTTAAGAATTTGGCAAAGTGGGCTCTTGTAATAACAGCGTCGGGTTCGGACTCTTTTAAGGCTTCTAATGTAATAGAGATTCCTGCATTATTTAGTTTATGGATCATCTTGATATTGCGTTCGTCACGCTCTTTTACAGCGTTCTTTAGTGTTTTGATTAAAATTTCGTTTGTATCATCAACATAGAGTCCAAGAATATGAAGATCCTTTCCTTTGTAAGCAGAAGAGATTTCAACGCCTGGGATAATCTCGATCTCATAACCGTTAGCAGCATGTTTTGCAGCGGCTTGTCTTGCTTCTTGTATGCCAAGCACCGTATCGTGGTCTGTTAATGCAATGGCAGATAATCCGCTACGAACTGCTTCATCAACGACTTCGGTAGGTGTTAAAGTTCCGTCAGATATGTTTGAGTGTACATGTAGGTCTATATATTTCATGGAAGTTCTCCTTTCGTTTGTAGATTTAATAATAATTCTTAAGTACTAGGATACAAGATTACTTATAATTTTACAAGGGGAGAGGAAGATTTGTATTACGCGTAGTCAGTACAGTGCTAAAGCGTTCAGATAGTTTTTATATGAATATAGGAATTACCTACTCTTAATGAAGTTTTTTATGTATATAAATTTTGATAGTAGTATGTCATAATTCATCACACGAGGTAATATATATGAACTATACATAGTGACAGGAGGACAAAGGCATGAATAAGGCCGCAGGGAAAAATACACTTCCAATTCATATTGCAAAGGCGTTAATTTTTTCGTACATTGTTACAGCTGTTATCTTACTTCTGCTATCTTTTATCCTATATAAAGTTCAGATTCCAAGTGGAGTAGTTAGCGTAGGAGTCATACTTGCATACATACTTTCCACGTTTGTGGGTGGTTTTTTTATTGGGAAAAAGGTTGAAGCAAGGAAATTTCTGTGGGGGCTTGCTATCGGAGCTATTTACTTTTTGCTTGTTATTATTATCTCAATCGTCATGAACAAAGCTGCTTTTGGTTCGGCGGGCAGTATAGTAACCGTACTTGGAATGTGCCTACTTGGTGGCATGTTAGGTGGGATGATTAGTTGATTTCTAATTTTGACAAGTAATATAACTTATGATATAATATATCGAGTTTAAGAAGCAAAGGAGGTTACATAATGAAACGTATCAAGACTTTAAACACTAGAAACCTTAAAGAGTCTATGAAAAAAGGCGGTTGTGGTGAATGTCAAACTTCATGTCAATCAGCTTGTAAGACTTCATGTACTGTAGGAAACCAAAGTTGTGAGAATAATAACTAATCTAGTGACTAGAGGTTAACATAAGTCCTAATTAAATAATTAGTAACTATTCAAAACTTGCTAAATATAAGCAGCGGCCACTGTCGCTGCTTATTAAATGTATGGGAGTTAATTTTTCGCCAAGATTTTGTGTGAAAACTGAAAGGAGTATCAAAGTGATTCACCAATATAAAAATAATGACTATAACATCGTATTAGATGTTAATAGCGGAATGATTCATGTCGTGGATGATTTAGTTTATGATATTATTGAATTGTTCGAGGATAATGATACAGATACTATTATTGCAGCCATGATGGACAAATATTCAAGACCTGAAAATGCTGTAAAATTAGAAGCTCCAATCAACATTAATGATGTTATTGAAGCAATTGAAGAGATTGAAGAGCTAAAAAAACAAGGAGCTCTTTTCTCGGAAGATATATATAAGGAATACATTACAGATTTTAAGAAACGTCAAACAGTTGTTAAGGCTCTATGTCTTCATATTGCTCATGACTGTAACCTTGCTTGTAAATATTGTTTCGCAGAAGAAGGCGAATATAAAGGCCATAGAGAACTTATGAGTTACGAAGTTGGTAAGAAGGCTCTTGATTTCTTAATTGAGAATTCTGGCAGCAGAAGAAATCTTGAAGTTGATTTCTTTGGTGGTGAGCCACTTATGAACTGGCAAGTAGTAAAAGATTTGGTAGCGTATGGACGCGAACAAGAGAAAATCCATAATAAGAATTTCAGATTCACCTTAACTACAAACGGTGTGTTATTGAATGATGATATTATGGAATTTGCTAATAAAGAGATGGCGAATATAGTATTAAGTATTGACGGACGTAAAGATGTACATGATTATATGAGACCATCAAGAAATGGTAAGGGAAGTTATGATCTTATTGTACCTAAGTTTGAGAAAGTTGCAGAATCACGTAATCAAACAAATTACTACGTTAGAGGAACATTTACAAGAAACAATCTTGATTTTTCAGAAGATGTACTTCATCTAGCGGATTTAGGTTTTAAACAGATTTCAGTAGAACCTGTAGTATCTCTTCCAGAAGAACCATATGCTATTCGTGAAGAAGATTTACCTAAAATCTACGAAGAATATGACAAGTTAGCTAAAGAGATGATTAAACGTAAGAAAGAAGGAAAGGGATTTAACTTCTTTCATTTTATGATAGACCTAACTGGTGGACCATGTGTAGCAAAACGTTTATCAGGTTGTGGTTCGGGAACGGAATATCTAGCAGTAACGCCTTGGGGAGATTTGTACCCATGTCATCAATTCGTTGGTGAAGACGAATTCTTACTTGGTAATGTATTCGAAGGGATTAAGAATACAACATGCTGTGATGAATTCAAACTTTGCAATGTGTATGCAAAGGATAAATGTAGAGATTGTTTTGCTAGATTCTACTGCAGTGGCGGTTGTGCAGCAAATTCATATAAATTCCATGGTAAAATTGACGATGCTTATGACATTGGTTGTGATTTGCAAAGAAAACGCGTGGAATGTGCGATTATGATTAAGGCAGCTGAAGCAGAATAAGAATAAACAATAGCTTGCCACTGGGCGAGCTTGGTGACTGTGCAGGTCACTACTACTAAATTTACTGAGGTGAATAGGTTGAAAAGTTACATTTTCAGCCGGGGAATTGTGCTACGCACAAAGTCTCCACACGTAGGAAAGGAGTAATTTAGTTTTATGAAGGACAAGAAAAAGGGTGTCGTACATCTACTAATTGTACTTTTGGTAATAGTAGGGTTATCAACTGTTGCTTTAGTGGGTCTTGGCAAAGAGCACAAAGGTAGTGCAAAAAACATTCGATTGGGTCTTGATTTAGCAGGTGGTGTAAGTATTACGTATGAAACTGTTAAGGAGAATCCAACGGCAACTGAGATGAGTGATACGGTATATAAGATGCAAAAACGTGTTGAGAACTACAGCACAGAAGCAAGTGTATACCAAGAGGGGAGTAATCGAGTTAACATCGACATCCCTGGGGTTCAAGATGCCAACAAAGTTCTTTCTGAGCTTGGTAAAGCTGGATCAATTTCATTCGTAGACCCAGATGGTAATGAAGTTATCAATGGTTCTCACATTAAGACTGCAAAAGAAGGAACTACTCAAGAAAATGGAGTAACCAAATATGTAGTTAATCTTACTTTGAATACTAAGGGAACAAAACTATTCAAAGAAGCAACAGAAAAATTTATTGGACAAACCATCTCGATTGTATATGATGGCAAAGTTATCTCCGCTCCAGTTGTACAAGTTGCAATTACCAATGGAGAAGCGCAAATCTCACAAGGATCATATGATGAAGCTAGAAACCTTGCGTCAACAATTCGTATCGGTGCACTTCCACTTCAATTAGAAGAGATTCGTTCCAACGTAGTAGGTGCTAATCTAGGGGAAGAGGCGTTTGATACAAGTATAATAGCAGCGGTTATTGGATTCATACTTGTAATCCTCTTTATGATTGTTTTTTATCGTATTCCAGGCGTTGCAGCAAGTATTGCGTTAAGTCTATATGTTGCAGCGATTCTCGTTGTTTTGAATGGGGCGAATGTAACCTTAACATTACCAGGTATCGCTGGTATTATCTTATCCATAGGTATGGCAGTTGATGCGAATGTCATTATCTTCACAAGAATTAAAGAAGAACTTGCAACTGGTAAGACAGTTCGCTCGGCTATTAAAATCGGATTTGATAAAGCTCTATCAGCAATCATTGATGGTAATGTTACGACGTTAATTGCTGCAGCTGTGTTATGGTTCAAAGGTTCTGGTACCGTGAAAGGCTTTGCTCAAACATTAGCAATTGGTATTGTCATCTCTATGTTTACGGCTTTAGTAGTTACAAAGTATACATTAATCGCATTGTATAACTTAGGTCTTGACAAAGAAAAATTCTATGGTATTCAAAAGAAGGTAAAAGTATTTACTTTTACAAAACACATTAAAAAGTTCTTCGCAATTTCAGGAGTATTAATAGCAATTGGAGTTGTTGCTTTGTTCGTGAATAAAGCATCGATTGGAAATATTCTTAATTATGGTCTTGATTTTAAGGGTGGAACATCAACTCAAGTTACTTTCCCTGAAACAGTTCCTGCGAATGCAGAACTTGAAGAATTCGTAGGGGATTTAATAGGTGAAGCAGAAGTTGGAGTTTCTCCAGTAGTTGGAGAGAAAGCTGTAGTTATTAAGACTAGAGAATTAAATCTTGATGAGAGAAAAACTGTAACGGAGGCTTTCGTAGAAACTTATCAAGCAGATGAATCTAAGATTACTATGGAAAGTATCTCAGCAACAGTTAGTAATGAAATGAAGTCGGATGCTATTATATCTGTTATCATTGCAGCAATCTGTATGTTAATATATATCTGGTTCCGATTCAAGGATATCAACTTCGCAACAAGTGCGGTATTAGCATTAATCCATGATGTACTAGTAGTGGTAATGGTATATGCTGTCGCAAGAATATCAGTTGGTAATACCTTCATTGCATGTATGTTAACCATTGTAGGTTATTCCATCAATGCTACTATTGTTATCTTTGACCGTATCCGTGAGAACAAAGCGGCTATGAAGAGATCTGATGTTCTTGAAGATATCGTTAACCAAAGTATAAGCCAAACGATTAGCAGAAGTATCAATACATCATTAACGACATTCATCATGGTATTCGTATTATTCATTCTTGGTGTTGATTCCATTCGTGAATTTACATTGCCATTAATGGCGGGAATTATCTGTGGAGCATATTCTTCTATCTGTATTACAGGTACTTTATGGTATGTAATGAAGAAGAAGTTAGGCAAGAAAAAAATTGCATAATTAGTTTTTTAGAGAACTATGTAGACAACTAGCTTTACCTTAGGTAAAGCGGTTGTCTATTTTTTATTGTACTACAATAGTTGGTCATAACTGTTAAGTAAAATGTAGATTTCCATGAAATCCGTATAGCTTGGATAATCATTGATCAAAAATATCTTCTTATGATGTAAATGCAAATCTGGTATGGTAGTAATGATAATATCATAGCCTTTTACATCTGCTGAAGTCAAAACGTATTGAGGGTGAGTAATATCAATTAGAAGAGAATCAGTATACGTTGTGTTAAAAAAGGAAGATAATGTATTTACTAAAAATTTGGCATGTGGCATACCGAAATCGGTTATGAGCAAAGCTCTTTTAGCTTGTGAGTAATGGCTCATTTCTGGACAGATCAAGCACAACCAAAATAATGTGTCATCCACATTCGCGCATAAATCAATATGTACATTCTGGGAAAATGGCTTAAGATTGTCTTCTACTGCTTTATATAAGAAGCCATTGGCTTGCTTAAGCGAAAGAGAAAAATAGTAAATTCGATTAAATAATGCAGAGGTCTTTATCGGGCGGTATTTTTTGTTCAAATATAAGGATTTAAGCATAAATCCCATTAAATATTGTGTGTTTTTATTAGGGGTAACTGGAATAACTGAAAACAACCGTTGAAAAAATGCATCGGTTTCTTTTGAAACCAGAGACTTCTCGGAGGCGGAATCCCAACCACAGAAACGATTAAACAATAATTGATGAATTGGTCTTAGATTATCTAATGTAATGTGAGGAAAGTTAACTTGTAAGTAAGCTAATTTTTGAGTGTCAATTTCCTTCTCTACTGAATAATGGGAAGTGACTGTATAACCCTGATTTTCTCGTACAAGAGAAATGATATAAAACATTAACCAATAGGTGATAGTAATGTCATCATTGAGCACCCAAGATAGTTCTCTCGGCTCAAGATATTGAGAGATAGGATACATAATTATTTCACCCATTACTTTCAAATCTATAGTAATATCATAATTTGGCAAATCAAATCCGTATAACTCAAGCAAGAAGCTGGCGCTGAAATCACGGAGGTATTGTTCGTCTTTTCCAAGAAGCTGATATTTGTTGTTAATACACTGGATAGTTATACCCCGGTCTGATAAAAAATGATTTATTCTGGTCATAAGTCGTATGAGTGTAGATCGGCTCACAAATAACTTAGTTTCATAAAAATCAATTGGCATATTCGGATTGAATAACAGTTCTTTCACCCAAAGTAAGGCCACAGAGTCGTTAAAGAGATCTGTGAAGACTCGACCAATAGAGGCTATATTTCGATTATTCATAATTACTCCGTTTTTTCTGGAAATTTCGATGTGTAGACTCTTCCCCCAACGTTGTTGGAGATTCGCGATATCATCGGCAACGGTTCGTTCGCTAGCGCCAATTGCTGAAGATAGGTCAAAAAGGGTAATCCATTCTTCGTGTATAGCAAAAGTTTCAAGAATTCGAATCATTCTTTGCGAAGACGCATCTAAAAGTTTGCGCAATTTAACACCTCCAATCTAATATTAATTCTGAATATTATTAGTATTCTATCAATTCAACATAAGTACGTCAATTATGTTTTACCAAAATATTCTTAAGATTTTTATCATTAAAAAATAGTTTAGAACATGCTTTTATCAATTTTTGCTTAATCAAACGTAAAAATAGAACAATTTTTCATTTTAAGTTCAAGTATAATAAATGCGTAATTAATAATTTTAAGGAAAATCCCAATTTACGATTGTTTCCCAATTAGAAAAAGTGAGACGAAATGAGGTTTTCTTGGGGGAGAAAACGTGATACTAACGAAAAAGAAATATTTGTGTTTATTATCTTTGTGCCTTTTCATTGCGATGATTGGATTATGTGGGCTATGGTATGAAATGAGGCCTAAAATGAAAGCACAGGAGTTTTACCAAAATATGAATTCGAAAAGGGAACAATTACTCACTGAAGAAGAAACAATATCACAGGAGAAGAAAAAGGAGAATGACAGTTCTAGTAAAGTTTTGGTGGGAAAAAATCAATGGCTTATGCAAATGATGAAGACTTACCCAAACATGGTTGGTTGGATTAGTGGAGAGGATATTCAGATTGATTATCCAATCATGCAAACGGAGGATAATAGTTATTATTTGAATCACCTTCCAGATGGATCAGCTAACAAACATGGGTCCATTTTTCTAGACAGAAGTGTCAATAGTGATTTTTCTTCGCCAGTTTCTATCATATATGGACATATGGTGCAAGATGGTGAAATGTTTCGAGAGTTAAAAAACTATCGAAAACAAGATTTCTATGAGGAACATTCAGAACTTGAGCTTTATACATTGGAGGGGAAAAAAAGTATTGTATTGCTGGCAGCATATCTTGTAGATGGTTCATCAAATCCTTATCCAAAGGATTTTGATACATCTGAATCATTTTATTCTTATATTGAAGAGATACAAAGCAAATCCTTTTTTCAGAGCAATGTAACGGCAGTTCCAGGGGATAAGCTTGTCATATTGTCAACTTGTGCATACGATTTTGAGGATGCACGTTTAGCGATTGTGGGGTATGTTTCACCTTAACAAATTATTAATAAAAAGAAAGGAAAAGGGGTTAGTTTTAATGGTGAGAATAGTGCACAAAATAAAAAAGGCAATCTCATTTATATTAGTGTTCTTAATGGTAATTAATAGTCTTACATTCTTGGGATATAGTGTGGAAGCAGCAGAGACGGGAGCTGATATAACTGGTCAATTGTTAAAAGGCAATGAACTTTTGACAGCTAACGCTTCTATAGAAGTTAATGACAGGCTGACATGGCGAGTATCAGTGGATAAGAATGATTTGGAAACTGGTGTTATCGTTACACTTCCAGATGGTGTTCTTCCGAATATTTCTTCTGGAAGTTTAGAAGGATATGATATCACAGTAAGTGGGAATGCGATTACCGTGACTTCAAAAAGTAGTGGAGAATCTGGAGATACGGAAGATACAGGGGAGATAGCAACGGGTTCTGCTGTAAATGCAGCAAGTGTTATAGAAACGTTAAGTATTCCTTGTAAAATTGATCAAGGAAAAGTGGCAGCTGGAAAGATTAAAATAGCTGGAATAGACTTAAATGTTACAGGTATTGTACAAACAGGCAATACAGGTGCTGCTCCCGACTCCATAGAACTGATTAAGAAGACGGATGCGGGTGAGACACCAATCACATCTGGTGCTACTGTTAGCATGAAAGATAGCTTCGTATTACGAATGAACTGGAAAAGTCTTGCGGTTGTGAATGCTTTAGATTCTTACGACCTTGACTTGCCTGAGGAATTTGGTATACCATCTGCAGATGGTTCAGCCATGATAAAGGCGCAGAATGTTCCGGTTGGTTTTCCGGATTTACCATTTGCAACTATTTCATGGAAGGCAGGTATCAACAAGTTACATATTGAATTTATGGATATGGGTAAATATACGATAGAGGGTGAAGAATATGATGCTCTTTCTTTACTTGGAGATGCTTCCATAGATTACGAATGCAAGCTTGATGAAAGTCTGAAAGCAGATGATCAAGGAAAGATCACTATCGATTTACTTTCTGATAGTGTAACGATAACTGTAAGTGAACTCGTTCCAAAAGCTCCTAAGCTAGATAAAGTAGCTGGCACATGGAATGAGGAAGGTGAAGTGGAGTGGACGGTTACTTACACGCATCCGGTTAGTGCTTATACAGGTGATATACCTACTAAGCTTACAGATGCTATTCCAGAAGGGCTTGCCTATATAGAGAATAGTGCCAAAGTAATGGTAAATGGAGTAGACAAAACAAACTGGATCACAAAAGAAGACGAAACCTTAATCTGTGACCTTACGAATATTCAAGGCGGTCAAACGCTTACATTTACCTATAAGACCAAGCTAACAGATGGAGAATTGCAGAAAATCTGGACTAATACAACTTCTGGTATAAGTTATACGAATAGCATCGTTGCGAAAGTAAATAATACAGATGCAAAAGGTGTGCAAGGAAGCAGTACGGCGACGGTATCTTCAAACAATTGGTCTGGCCGTATCATGATTAACAAAGACGGAAACGCGATAGCTCCTTCTGGTGGAGAAACTGATTGGAAGATTAATTGGGAAGTAACGGTAAAGACAGCCAGTCGTAATTTTAAGAATCTTACTCTAATCGATACAATGGGTGAAGGTTTGGTTTTGGATGAAAATAGTATTAAGGTAGTTAATGAGAATGGTGTGGTAGTTTCCTTTATAAAATCGGTTGTTCCTGCTACTGGTGGTAAGACACAGATGACGCTTGATTTGGTGAAAGCAGAAGTACCAGCGACCTCAGAAGAGATATATAGGATTACATATACGACAACGGTAAAACAGGAGTATTTTGATCAAACCTCAAATCTTAATGATAACAGTATTAAAAACTATGCTGAACTGAAATATGAATGGCCAGATGGTAGTGGAATAAGTGGTATGTTCTCTCCGCCATCGGTTTCGAAAAAACCAGATGGTATTAACAACACTATGATAGTAAAGTCTGGGAAAGGTTATAATAAAAAAGATCATTCATTAACATGGGAAATTAAGGTGAATCCGAATAAGGTTAATTTAACCCAGGTTGAATTGGTGGATGATTTGTCTGCTATGGATCCAAAACATAGTTTTGTACCAGAAGAAAGTATGGATGTAGCAATTATTGATGGAATTAAAGCTACCATCTTAGCCGCTGTGAAGAAAGGTTTAAATGATGCAGGGCTAAGTAGCACGGTACAAGATAGTGTGCAAGTAGAATTAATTGGGAATAAATTAACAATTAAAATGAGTAATCTAGGAAAAAATAGTTTCGCTTTTCAATTGAAAACTTATGCTACTGATCCAAGTTTCTACGCAGGAAACGCCAGTAAGACATTTGTTAACAAAGTTACCATGACAAAGGCGGGCACAACAGTAGATGGCACTCCGATAGCGGCAGATGTTTCTGCTACGGCATCAATCCCTGCATCGAGTAATGTTTTGACCAAAGAACATGTATCTTACGATCCGGTTACTAAAAAACTAACATGGCGTTTGATCATTAATTCTAATGAGACGGATTTAGGTGATGTTATAATTACCGATGATCTTGTAGATGGTTTGTCATGCAATGCTGAGGATGCAACACTTAACGGTGGAAGCTTTACTGGAGCGAATACATTTACCGTAGATGGAACAAAGAACATTACGATTAATTTGAACAATGTAAAAACTAAACAAACGATTACGTTTACTACTACAGTAGATGTAGATACGGAGGCGTTTCGTACCAAAGACAAAGTAGATTTTACAAATACTGCAAAGTTGACAAGTCAGACAAATCCGAAAATTGTTAAAAGTGAGACTTCTTTAACGTTATCTAATAAAGCGCTTAGTAAAACGGCAATTAAAAACGAACAGAGTTTAACTGCAGATTACACCGTGAAGTTAAATCCTTTGGGTATGGATCTTTTGAACGGATTACCAACAGGTCAAAAACTTCAGTTAGAAGATACGTTACCAGATGGTTTATATCTAGATCTTGATAGTGTGAAGTTATATAATGCAGGTGTATTGAAGACGACAAATTCCTCTAACACATATACGGTGGAGTTGACACCGGTGGGAGTGCCAATTGATACTGCTATCTCTTATGATGCGGCATCACGTACACTTACAGTAGATATTCCTGATGCTTCAAAAGGATATATTCTTACCTATAAAACCTATATTGTTCGAACTGGTGTAGACCTAAAAAACGATATTCGTTTGGTAGGAAGTGTACTTCCAGATACCAGTTCTATTAAAAATACTTATAATACTATGAAGGTCGCATCCAACGGAAATGCAAAAATGGTATTGCCAAAAACGAGTTTTGTTTCCTTACAAATTAAAAAGGTGAATGAAACAGGAAACGTTTTAGGAGGCGCTGTTTTTGGACTTTATGCAAAGAAAACGGATACTACTCCATTAGTAAGTGCTAATTGTGATAGTGCTACTGGAATCAGTACACTTGCCATTCCCAAAAGTCTAGTAAAAGGTATTCAAACCTTGTACTGGAAAGAAATTACGGCTCCATTAGGGTATGAACTTAACTCAGAGTGGCACGAACTGGATATAACGAATTATGATCCAGCAGCGGTTATCGATGTTATCAATGTTCCAACTGGGGATGCTGCCAGTGCGCAAATTAAGTTGAAAAAGATAGATAGTAAAGATTCTTCAAAAGTATTGCCGGGTGCTGTATTTGCAATTTATACAGATAAAGAATGTACTTTACCAGTAATAGATGGTGGGAAACCGTTAACAAGTACAAGTGACAGTAATGGTGTTATTACATTTGATGGTCTGTATCCAGAACAAACATATTATGTAAGAGAATTGTCTGCTCCAGCGAGATATGTATTCTCAGAACAAACAATCAAAGTAATCGCCAAAAAAACATGGGCAATTTCAGATATCAGTGCAGTTACCAATGATAAGGCCGATGTTACGTTAAAGGTTACGAAAGTAGATGCACTTGACTCATCGAAGAAGCTTTCCGGAGCAGAGTTTCAACTTTATGAAGATGAAACTTGTACGACGAACGTGAGCGGGGCGCAGACTACCATCGCTGATGGTACACTTAGCTTTACTGGATTATATCCTAATCATACCTATTATCTAAAAGAGATTACTGCTCCACAAGGGTATATATTAAGTTCAGACGTTTTCACTATAACTACAGGTATTAATGGTGAAGTTTTGTCAAAAGAGATAGGCAATTATCTCATAGGCTGGAATGAAAAAGCGTCCATTCAGATTACCAAGACAAATGAAGATGGTTCTGAATTTCTAGAGAAGGCAACTTTTGCTCTATATGGGCAGAACAAGGTTACGCTTTTGGGAGAACAAACAACGGATCAAAATGGTGTCTGCAGTTTTACAGGACTCAGTCAAGGAACATATTATGTAAAAGAGGTAGCCGCACCAGAAGGATATGTACTCTCTAATAACTGGATAGAGGTACCAGTTGGAATAAATGAGGCTGTACCACTTACGATAACAAATAAGAAAACTCCAGTAAAACCAGTTGAGCCAACGAATCCAACAGAACCAACAAATCCGACGGAGCCAACGGAACCAACAGAACCAACGAAACCGACAGAGCCAACGAAACCAACGAAACCAAATCCTAATGAACCAAATGTGCCTGATAAATCAGATGATGGATCGGAATCAAATGGTGGTAAGGATAATAAAATACCAAACAATTCAAAGTCTGGGAAGGGAAATGACCAAAAGGATAACTTTGCCTTGAATGAGAAGGAAGCCAATAATAGAAAAGGTGACCAAAAAGATTCACAGACAATTTCCAATAGTTCACTTCCAAAAACAGGTGTTAAATCACATTATGTATTGTGGATTGCTTGTATTATTCTCTCTTTTGTTACTGCAATTGGATTAGTGGTATTTTGGAAGCGTCAGAATAAAAGAATGAGTGTAAAACAAGTAGTGCCGAAGCAAGATAAATCCTCTGATCAATTATAGTAATCAATAAATCAATTTGATAAGGAGTCATCTAGATTCTACCAATTCTTTGAATACAAGAAATAGTTGAAGGCAAGAGCGTAATTCGTTTTAGTTAAAAGTAAATAGTACATGAAAAGATAATCCCGAGATGGTGTGTGTCTATGATGAATATATAAAAACGTTATAGGTATGCAACATTTTGGGATTTTTGTGTGGTTTTAATCTATGTAATTACTGGATGACTTAAAATAATCTTGTAAGGATGATACAAGTTGTTTACAATATGGTGGTATTATAATTATGCTAGTAAGGATTGATGGAGATAGATATGTATAAGATATTAATTGTAGAAGATGAAAAACCAATAGCAGATTTAATTAGGATAAGTCTTTGTACATCTGGATACGATTGTGATGCAGCGTATGATGGTATGGAAGCGTCTGATAAATTGTTGGAAAGGAAATATGATTTAGTATTGTTAGATATTATGCTGCCAAAGGTAGATGGTTATGAACTGATTAACTTTATCAAGCCAATGGAAATTCCGGTTATCTTTGTATCTGCCAAAGGTAAGGTTGAAGACCGGGTAAAAGGATTAAAAACAGGAGCCGATGATTACATAACCAAACCATTTGAAATAATTGAATTGATAGCAAGAGTAGAAAGCGTTCTGAGAAGATACCATAAAACCAAGGTGGTTATTGAATATGATGATTTAGTAATTGATCAACAAGCTCATGCTGTAACAAAAGGGTTAGAAGAAATCCATCTGACAGAGAAGGAGTATCAGCTTCTTTTGTATTTTATTGAAAATAAAAATATTGCTCTGTTTCGGGATCAGATATACGAAAAAGTCTGGGAAGGAGAACTTAGCGACAATAGTAGAACGGTTGATTTGCATATTCAAAGGTTAAGGAAGAAGTTGAATTGGGAGAAGAAAATAGTTTCCGTTCATAAAGTTGGCTATCGTTTAGAGTGCGTATGAGATTTACATGGAAGTTATTAATAAGTACCTATATTCTAGTATTGATTACGCTATGTGCCAGTTCTACAATTCTTATATACAGTATGTTTGATAATGAAATGCAAAAGGAAATTACGGAAGCAGAAAATGAAAACACTATGATGAGAATGGGAATTCATACTCTTGTGGAAGAGTACGATAAGTCTATGTATGGTGTACAAGTGGGTGTGCTTGAAGGAGTTCTTAAGCGTTTGGAAGTTAACTGGAAGAATGAGAGAAGACAGTTTGCGGTAATTGATTTGAACGGTAATGTTATTAGCAGCAATCGGTTGTTTGCTGGGTATGGAACTGTAAGAGAGATTCCAAAAGATGAGCAGGAATTGATATATAAGACTTATAAGAGTGGTAAGTCTTATTATATTCAAATGTGTACTAGGCTTAATCTGGAAGAGAAAAATATTTTGATTATAAACACGCAAGATATAACCAAAACCTATACATTAAGGGAAGAAATGTTAAATGTTAGTTCAGTTATTACTTTATGTATGGTTATGGTATTCGGGGCAGTTAATATAGGAATTGTAAAGGTATTACTAAAGCCCATTCACGAAATGACAGAAGCAACGGAGAAGATTGTTCAGGGAGATTTGGAGATTCGGGTTCAGGAAGGAAGTAAAGATGAATTGGGGATGCTTGCTAGAAGATTTAATCTGATGACAGAACACGTTCAAAAAAATATTCAGGATTTGGAAGAGTATGCTAGGAGACAGGAAAATTTCGTGGGAAGCTTTTCTCATGAACTAAAAACCCCATTAACTTCCATAATAGGCTATGCAGATCTAATGAGGACGAGAAAATTGGATGAAGAAACGTATTTTCTTGCTGCCAATTATATATTTGAAGAAGGAAAAAGGTTGGAAAGTCTATCCTTTAAAATGTTAGAGCTTTTGGTAGAGAAGAATACGGCTATTATGTTGGAAAAGGTATCAGTGAAACTGTTACTTGAAGATTCTTTTTATATAGTGAGAGAGAAGATGAAAGAAAAGAAAGTACAAGTTATAATAGAGGATAATTTCTTTTTCGTAACTGCAGATATTGAACTTATGAAAACAGTATTAAGCAACCTTTTGGAAAATGCGAGAAAGGCAGTTTCTGAAAATGGAGAAATTCGAGTAAGTGCAGTACAGATCAATAACAGGAATATTATTAGTATTGAAGATAATGGAAGAGGTATACCAAAAGAAGAACTTGGCAAAATTGAGGAAGCTTTTTATCGTGTTGATAAGTCTAGGTCGAGGCTTGAAGGTGGATTTGGGCTTGGACTAAGTGTTTGTTCACAAATTATGATGATGCATCAAGGAGAGATGCTGTTTGAAAGCGAAGTCGGTAAGGGAACAAAGGTATCTGTTATCTGGAAGGAGGATTGTGTGAAAGATTAAGAGTTTTCACACATAACTTTGTGCTTGCGGTCCGAAGTTTTGTAGGCTTTGAGAAAGGCATGGTTATTAATATGAGAAGAATCTTACGTTATTTTGTAGGAAGTGCAATTGCTTTACTGTTTGCGTTAATTACAGTAATTACCCCTAGGATTTTCTTTAAAATACAGGATGGAGAAATAATAGGAAATGAAAAGAAGAAGAACGTAGTAATGGCTGATAAGGAGTTGTATAATCAGGAGGAATATGGAATAGAAGAGAAGATGAATATGCTTAGTGATGACAGCAATATGGAATATGTACTGTTGGATACGGGAAGTTCTTTTAGTTTATATGAAGCCAGATTACAATGCTTTCGGGAATTGAGTAAAATACCATCTTTGAGGATGGATTTGTATGGACCCATTAAAGAAGATATTGATATAAAACCATATTTAATGATTCCTGTAAAGGTACCATCTCAGACATCTATATTGTGGAAAGGTGAATTAGAAATAGATAAGGTTATATATAAAATTGTACTGGATGAGGATTCGGGAAAAATAATTGCATTGGACTCAGATACTTTTAGTAACGCTGAATTAAATAAGAAGATCCTTGAAGAATGGAAGGAATATTTGAAAGAGGAAGAGTAAGATATAGTTTTGATATAATCTATCTCTAGAGTATAAAAAACGACGAAACCAATAGGGAACACAAAGATTTGTTGCTATGAAGTCAAAGGAAGAATAGTACCATAAGAATTATAGTAGGAGGTAGTTAGAATGATTACATTAAAGAAGAAAAAGATGTTTGGTACTTGCTTATTAGCAGCTGCGTTTCTAGCAATAACAGGGTGTAGCAACAAGATCGCCAATACGTCAAACGATACACAAGAAGTAGTATCAGCTGAGAGTATTATAAATAAACAATCAGATGAAGAAAAAAATGCAGCATCAGATACGGTGAATACGGCAGAGGAAGAAGTAGACAATGAGGTATCTATAGTGGAGTTACCTGAGGGGATTCAAGGAGAGAAAGCAGAGACACAAAGATTGGAGGGATTGAGAAATCTCATTATTTCTTATTATGAGATACCGAAAGATTATTATGAATCAACAAGGTATTATTATAATAAAGTTGATCTCGAAGACGATGGAGAAGAGGAATTGTTTGTGATTGTTATGGGACCTTATACAAGTGGTTCAGGTGGAAGCAACGCTTTATGGGTTACAAACAATGAAGGAGAATTACATGTTAAACAGGATTTTACGATTGTTAATACTCCGATTATTGTAAGTGATAATTTAACCAATGGAGTTCATGACCTCATTGTTCCTTTTTATGGAGGTGGAGCACAAAGCCAGTATTCTATTCTTGAATACCAAGGGGATGGTTATCCAAGAGTATCCGATGGTAAAATGAGCAAGGATCTAGAAGGGGTTACTGGATACGCAATTATAGCCAACGATTTAGGAGAAGAGATGGATAAGGGAATTACAGGTATGGATATGTTAGCTGAATAACCAATTATATAAGGATAAACAAGGCCGTTCCCATACGAATTAATTATATAAGGTAATCAAACGAGTTATAGAAGTGGAATAATATGTATATAACTCTTTTGATTTGATATAATAACAAAACCATAGAATATCTTGTGTTTCCTTTGTTTATTGAAGTTTGTAGTCAGAATAAGAAGAAAAACAGATGGAAAATACTGTACGTAAAGTTTGTGAAAAAGGCTGATTATAGCCATTTAAACTGGTAAAGTTATAACTTAACTAAGCTTGACAAAAAGGATGGGAATTGTTACAATACAAGCAAGATTATGAACAAGTAATCAAAGAAATAACTTATGAAGTAGCAGTATATGCCCCGTCGCAAATGTGTTTGTGGTGTCGGGCATTTTGTTTCAATAAGGATAACAGTAGGGAGGAGTATTATCCATGAGAAGAATGGTATTATCTATCTTAGTAGACAACACTGCAGGTGTACTTAGCCGTGTAGCTGGTTTATTCAGTAGAAGAGGTTATAACATTGATAGTTTATCCGTTGGTGAAACACAAGACCCTGCATATTCACGAATGACAGTAGCTGTGTCAGGTGATAATCAGATTCTTGAACAGATTGAAAAACAGTTGAATAAGTTAGAAGATGTAAAAGAGGTTATAGAGTTAAAAGATGGAGAATCAGTTTGCCGTGAGCTTATCTTAGTAAAGGTTCAGGCAAGTGCACAACAACGACAAGCTGTTATTGCAGTAGCTGATATCTTCAGAGCTAAGATTGTTGATGTTTCTCAGGAATCGTTAATGGTTGAATTAACAGGTAATCAAGCTAAATTAGATGCATTTATAAATTTGTTGGAAGGATATACCATTAAGGCATTAGTACGAACTGGGCTTACAGGTTTGGAAAGAGGTTCTGGTGATATCTCAGATTATCTGGATTAAGGTAGAGCATTCGTCAGATGAATACATAGCTACATAAAGAATTCAAAGAACGAAGCATATGTTTAATAATGAATATTTGGAGCAATTATCGCTTCATGTATGTTATACAATATTTTTTCAGGAGGAAAAAGAAATGGCAAAGATTTATTATCAACAAGATTGTAACCTATCATTATTAGAAGGAAAAACAATAGCTGTTATCGGTTATGGTAGCCAAGGACATGCTCATGCATTAAACGCTAAAGAATCAGGTGCTAACGTAATCATCGGTCTTTACGAGGGAAGTAAATCATGGGCTAAAGCTGAAGCAGCAGGATTTGAAGTATATACAGCAGCAGAAGCAGCAAAAAAGGCAGATATGATTATGATTCTTATCAATGATGAGAAACAAGCTAAGATGTACAATGATTCAATTGCTCCAAACCTTGAAGCTGGTAACACATTAATGTTCGCTCATGGTTTTGCAATTCACTTTGGACAAATCATTCCACCTAAAGATGTTAATGTAGTTATGATTGCTCCAAAAGGACCTGGACATACAGTAAGAAGTCAATACCAAGAAGGCAAAGGCGTTCCTTGTCTTATCGCTGTACACCAAGATGCAACAGGTAAAGCACATGAATTAGGTCTTGCATATGCACTTGCTATTGGTGGTGCTAGAGCTGGTGTTCTTGAAACAACATTCCGTCAAGAAACTGAAACTGACTTATTCGGTGAACAAGCAGTTCTTTGTGGTGGTGTTTCAGCGCTTATGAAATGTGGTTATGAAGTATTAGTAGAAGCTGGTTATGAACCAGAAAGTGCTTACTTCGAATGTATCCATGAAATGAAATTAATCGTTGACTTGATCAACCAAAGTGGTTTTGAAGGAATGAGATATTCGATCTCTAATACTGCAGAATATGGTGATTACATCACTGGACCAAAAATCATCACTGAAGATACAAAGAATGCGATGAGACAAGTATTAAAAGATATCCAAGAAGGTGTATTCGCACGTAACTGGTTATTAGAAAATCAAATCGGATGTACTAATTTCAACGCTATGAGAAGAAAAGAAGCAGAACACCCAGTTGAAAAAGTTGGTGCTGAACTTCGTAAATTAATGAGCTGGACAAGTGAAAGCAAATTAATCGATAACTAAGATTTACTATAAACAAGAGCAGAAACGAATCAGGAATGATTTTGTTTCTGCTTTTTTCTTGCACCCCAAAGAAGTCATGCTATAATGTAACTTATCGGAAGGAAATCAAGCGACGCGAAGCGGCATTTGATTTCACCCGATAAGTTAGCGAAAGAACGAAGTTCTAGAGCTAGTTATACGAAGGAACGAAGTGCCTGAAGTATAACATGATCGGAAGGAAATCAAGCGACGCGAAGCGGCATTTGATTTCACAAGGTAAGTTAGCGAAAGAACGAAGTTCTAGAGCTAGTTATACGAAGGAACGAAGTGCC